>Ga0172382_10013257_pt1 | contig 10643 bp, 8 predicted proteins | sample Leawel138RmetaG_FD_122245 | JGI IMG/M metagenome (GOLD analysis project Ga0172382, IMG submission 122245) | Leachate microbial communities from a municipal landfill in Southern Ontario, Canada - Leachate well 138R metaG | ecosystem: Engineered > Solid waste > Landfill > Unclassified | place...
GCCGCATTGGGGCGCGGCTCGGGGCAGATCTCGCGGGCCACCCGGTTGAGCACCGCGAGGGCCTGGCCCACATCGGCCACCGCGCCGATGGCGGCCGGGTAGTTGCGGCCGATCTCGGCGGCATCGATATCGATATGGATCAGGCGCGTGGGCGGAAAGCTGAAGGTGTATTCGTCTTCCCAGGAGCTGCAGTCCGCTTCGGCAAAGCGCGTGCCCAGGCCCAGCACCAGGTCGGCCGTGCGGCAGGTGTCATTGACGAATTGCGTGCCCCAGAACCCGGTCATGCCCAGCACCAGCGGGTGGTCGTCCGGCAGCACGCCCTTGCCCATCAGGGAATGGGCCACCGGAATGCCGAGGTGATCGACCAGTTGGGCGAGCGCTTGCGCCGCGTCGGCCAGGATCACGCCCCCGCCCGCGTAAATCACCGGCCGTTCGGCATCGAGCAGTTCTTGCACGATGCGCCGCGCCAGGACATCATCGATGGATGGCTTTTCCAGCTGTTTCGTATGGGCCCGCAGGCGCTCGAAGAGCGACGTATCCACTTTTGCCGAAAAAATGTCCATGGGCACATCGATCAGCACCGGGCCGGGCCGTCCGCTTTCAGCGAGCTGGAAGGCTTTTTCCAGGATTTCCGGGAAGCGGTCGGGACGATCGACCCGCCAGGCCCGCTTGACGAAAGGCCGGTAAATTTCCCATTGCGCCGCATCGGCGTGCAGGTTGACTTCCTGGTGTGGATGCTTGCCAAAGTAGTGCGTGGGTACGTCGCCGGCGATGACGACCAACGGGATCGAGTCCAGCGCCGCATTGGCCACCCCGGTGGCGGCGTTGGTCAGGCCGGGCCCCAGGTGGCTCAGCACGACACCCGCCTTGCGGCGCATGCGGGCGTAGCCATCTGCCGCGTGCGCGGCGACCTGCTCGTGGCGCGTATTCACGAAACGGATGGTACTGCCCTCGAGTGCCGTCAGGACGGCGATGTTGGTATGCCCACAGAGGCCAAAGATGTGCGTGACACCACGATCTTCTAGGTAGCGGACGAGTTGGTGTGAGATCAATTCTTGCATGGTGACTCCGTTGACTTATTTGGCAATGCCGGTCTTGGGGCCGGTATAAGTGTAGGGAATGGAGGGCGGCATCGGACCCTTGATGCGCCGGCCCTCTTGGTGCTGCTCCCAGGCATGCGCCAGGATGCCCACAGAACGGGACAGCAGGAACAGGCCACGGCCGAGCTCGGGCTCGAACCCCAGCTCGGCGTAGATTACGGCCGTGACGCCGTCGATGTTCATGGGCAGGTGGCGCCCTTTCTCGGCTTCCAGCGCCTGCTCGATACCGCGGCCGATGGCGGCGTAATCACCCGACACGACCCCGGCAGCGGCGGCCTCGTCCACCAGCGCCAGCAGGCGGGCCGCGCGCGGATCGCGCGGATGGAACCGGTGGCCGAACCCCGGCACGATCCTGCCGTGCTGCGCCCGGTATTCCTGCAGCGCCTGGCCGATGGGATCCGCCACACCACGGCCCTGCAGCGTACGGCACAGACGATAAAGCATCATGCACTGCTGGCCGGCCCCCCCATGCACATCGCCCAGCACATTGACCGCGGAACCGACGGCGCCGTTGAGATCCAGCCCGCAACTGACGGCCATGCGGGCGATGGCGATCGAGGGTGCATGGGGGCCGTGATCGACCGCGGCCACCAGCGCCGCCTCGAGGAGGCGCGCCTGGGCGTCGCCCGGCATCTCGCCCAGCAGCATGAGCCAGACCATTTGCGCATAGCCAATATGGCCGATCAAGTCTTGGATCGGATAGCCCCGGATGCCGATCTTGCCGGGTTCGATATCGATGATGCCGGTGGACCACCAGCGGCTTGCCTGATCGATGCGGTCGTCATCCGGGGTATCTTGCGAAGCTGGCATGTCTAGATCACCTGTTGTTCGCGCAGCGCGCGGATCGCCGGCCCGTCGTACCCCAAGTCTGCGAGGATCTGCTCGGTGTGTGCCCCCAGCATCGGCGGTGGCGTCGCCACGTCTGGATTGCCGCCGGCCATCTGGAAGCCCGCGCGCACGAACTTGAGCGGCCGGTCGACCCCTGGCACCGCCTCGAAGCCGGCCATGAGATTGCGCTCGCGGATCTGGGGGTGGTCAAGTGCCTCGGGTACGCTCAGGACCCGCCCGGCGGGCACCCCGATGCCCGACAGAACGGCCTCCCAGGCTTCGGCGGACTGCGCCGCCAGAGCCTGTTCGATCTCGGCCGTGAGGGCGGCGCGGTTTTGCTTGCGCTGCTCGCGGCGGGCGAAGCGCTTGTCCTTGATCAGTTCGGGGCGGCCGATCACGCGCATGAGCGCTTCGAACTGCTCTTGCTTGTTGGCGGCAATGTTCAGCAGGCCGCTGCCCGTGCGGAAGGTGCCGGAAGGCACGGCGGTGAAGTTCTCGTTGCCCATGGGCTGCGGCTGGACCCCGGCCAGAAGGTAGTTCGACACGACCCAGCCCATGGTGACGATGGTTGAATCCAGCATGGAGACATCGATGAATTCGCCTTCACCGCTGCGCTGCTGGCGCACCAGGGCGCTGGCGATGGCAAAGGCGGCCGTGATGCCGCCGATGGTGTCGGCCACGGGATAACCGACGCGCAACGGCGCAGAGGTTTCGGATCCGGTGATGCTCATCACCCCCGACAGGCCCTGAACGATCTGATCGTAGGCCGGCGCGCCCCGCAGGGGCCCGGTTTGCCCGAAACCGGAGATCGCGCAGTACACCAGACGCGGGTTGAGTTCCTTGAGTGCCGTGTAGCCCACGCCCAGGCGATCCATGACGCCCGGGCGGAAATTTTCTACCAGCACGTCGGCCGTGGCCACCAGGCGCGTCAGAATTTCGCGCCCGGCTGGGGCCTTGAGGTTGATGGTGATGGAGCGCTTGCCACCATTTTGGGCCAGAAACGAGGCGCCCATGAGCCGGGCATTCAGGCTGGGGTCGGCGCCCAGCTGGCGCGCCAGATCGCCGCTGCCCGGGACTTCGACCTTGATGACGTCGGCCCCCAGCAAAGCCAGTTGGTAGGCGCAGAAGGGGCCTGCCAGAACATTGGTGAGATCCAGTACGCGTATACCTTCCAATGCCTTGGACATTGCTTCCCTTTGATCGCCGCAGAACGCTGTGTTTGACACTTTAGAACACAATTCTATTCAACGCAACCAGCTGCCGGAATGGAGGCGGGCCGCACCGCGCTGCACCAGCCGGCCCAGCGAAATCATGAGCCCGCCCGCGGCGATCACCAAAATACCCAGCCAGGACATGGCATCGGGCACGGTCTCGAAGATCGTCCACCCCAACACGGATGCGAACATCAGCTGGAAGTAGCTATAGGGGCTCAGGACCACGACAGAAGAGACGGACAGCGCCTTGGTGAACAACAGATGGCCGGTCGCCCCAATGGCACCGGCCGCACACACGATCAGCACGTCGGTGGCCGCCATGGGCTGCCAGACATAGGGCATGAGGGGCAGCAGCACCGCCGTGCCAATGGCACCGGTGTAGAGGTTGCTGGTCACCGGGTGCTCGGCGACCCGGGTGAACCGCGTCACCACCTGATAACAGGCGTTGCAGGCGGCCGCCCCCATCGGGAAGAACACTGCCCAGGTCATCAGGCCCCCGCCGGGCCGCACGATGATGAGCACCCCCACAAAGCCCAGGCCGATGGCGGCCCAGTCCATGCGGCTGGCCTTTTCCTTCAGGATCAGGCCAGAGAGCAACGTCACGATGAGCGGCGCCATGAACAGGATGGCAGAGGTCTCTGCCAGCGGCAGGCGCGCGAGCCCGTTGATGGCCAGGATACTGGCGCCGCACAGGCTCAGACCCCGCAACAGCTGCAGCAGGGGACTGTGCGTGTGCAGCAGGGACAGACCGATGCGCGGCAGGAAGACCAGCGCCAATACCGCCGTCTGCACCACGTAGCGAAACCAGACGACTTGCGTCAAGGGATAATCGGCCGCAAGATATTTGGTGGCCGCGTCCAGAAGTGCGAAAAAGAGGCTGACCAGGCACATGAGCACCGGCCCCAGCCAGGGCCGTGCTTCACCCGGGGTGTCCATAGGGGCCCGCGTCAGTGCAACAGCGCCAGGACCGGCTCGACGTCGGGCCGACAGCCACGCCACAGGCGATAGGATTCTGCGGCTTGGCTCACCAGCATGCCCAGGCCATCGACCACCCGTTCGGCACCCAGGTTGCGCGCGTCCGCCATGAACGCCGTTTCGCCGCGCCCATAGACCAGGTCGTAGGCCAGGGCGCCTGGCGCAAAGACCCCGTCCGGGAGTGGCAGATGGGCACCGGTGAGGCTGGCCGAAGTGGCATTGATGACCACGTCGAAGCGGCCCTTGGCCACGGCATCGAGCGGACCGGCGTGCGCGCAGCCGCCCTCGCCCAGGCCATGTCCGGCCAGCAGCTCGCGCGCTTTGTGCTCGGTTCGGTTGACCAGCAGCAGATGCGCGGGCCCGGCTTGCAGGATAGGCAGCAGGATGCCGCGTGCCGCGCCGCCCGCGCCGATCACCAGCACCCGCTGGCCCTGCAAGGATACACCCAGCCGATCCTGGATGTCATTGACCAATCCCACGCCGTCCGTGTTGTCGCCGTAGACCCCGTCCTCGTCGAATTTCAGCGTGTTGATGGCCTGAGCGGCCTGTGCCCGATCCGAAAGATGGTCTGCGAATTCGAGCGCGGCCAGCTTGAAGGGCGCCGTCACGTTCATCCCCTTGCCACCGGCGTCGATGAAGCGCTGCACCGTATCGTGGAAAGTTTCGGGCGTCGCCAGCAACTTCTCGTAGCGCAGATCATGGCCAAATTGGCGGGCAAACGCCGTGTGCAAGAGAGGCGACTTGGATTGGGCAATCGGGTTGCCGATCACCGCGTAGTGGTCTGTCATGAAACGCTCCTGGAGCGCAGGCAAAAAGTCAAGCATACCGGGATTCGGGCGCGCCCGCTTTCACGCAGTTGTTGCGCACAATAGAATTAAATTCTATATTGAATAACAAATCGACTGATCAAAGGACTTTCGCGATGGCTACTCAGTTCTCGCTTGCCCATTTGGCTGTACTCGATTGCCCGCCTGTGGCTATGATCCATATTGCGCAGCGTACGGGCTATGATTTCGTCAGCCTGCGGTTGACCGCGGTCACACCCACCGAACCCGTCTACGCGCTGCAAAACGACCCCGCCCAACGCCGTGAAGTCAAAGCGCTGCTGAACGACAGCACGGTTCAGGTCCTGGATGTCGAACTCGCCCGCATGCCGCCCGAGCTCGAACCTGAAACCTATGCGGCGGTCCTGGACACGGCCGCCGAGCTGGGCGCCCGACACGTTCTTACCCAGCTGCCCGATCTCGATCGCGAACGCGCCACCGAACGCTTCGCCCGCTTGTGCGACATGGCGCGTCCGCTGGGCCTGACGATCGACCTGGAGTCTCCCACCTGGACGGCAACCCCCGATCTGCACGCCGCCGCGCAGGTGCTCTGGGCCGTTGATCGGCCCAATGCCGGTATCGTGGTCGATACGCTGCACTTCGACCGCTCGCACGACAGCGTCGACATGCTGCGGGCACTGCCGCGCGGCTGGTTCCATTATGCCCAGGTCTGCGATGCGCCCGCCCAGATCCCCGAGACCACCGAAGGCCTGATCTTCGCGGCGCGCAGCGAGCGCTTTCCACCCGGCGAAGGCGATATCGACATCCGGCGCATTCTGGCGGCCCTTCCGGCCATACCGTACTCTCTGGAAATCCCCAACGACACGCTGTCGGCCCAGCTGGGGCCCGAAGGTTGGGCACGGCGCTGCATCGAGAGCGCGCGCCGCTACCTGAAGCGCTGAACACCGCGCGGCCAAGGGCCGCGCCCGGCGCATCGACCGGTTTATATGGCGCCGCCGGCTGCCTGGCTGCGACGACGCCAATACAGATAGGCCATGACCAGCAGGGCGGGCACGACGGCAAGCAGGTTATCGGGCTCCAGCACGATCCCCGCCCCACCCACCACAACGGTGCCCAGCAACAGGCCTGCCCGCTGCAACCCGATCCGGCCGGCCGGCAGCGTGCTTGGCACGGTGCCCAGCGTGCCGGTAATCAGCTTGGCCAACAGGTAACTGGCCACGGTCACGCTGATGAACGAGCTGGCGATGGCCAACGGCGAGCCGATACCCAGCAGCGCCGTGTTGTACACGAACACGAAGGGCAGCACGAAGCCGGCGATGGCCATCTTGAACCCGGTCACACCGACATCCCAGAGCGATGTTTCCGCGATCGCCCCGGCCGCGTAGGCGGCGATGGCGACCGGTGGCGTCAGCATGGACAACAGGCCAAAGTAGAAAATGAACATGTTGGCGGCCAGGGGCGTGATCCCCAAGTCGACCAATGCGGGCGACAGCAACACCGACAGCACGACGTAGACCGCGGCCGTGGGCATGCCCATGCCCAGCACGATCGCAATGATCGCCGTCACTACGAGCAATGCAAAACTGCCCGCGTGCTGGCCGACGGCCGTCAGCGCATTGGTGAGCACAAAGCCGATACCGGTGATATTGAGCGTACCGATGATGATGCCCGCCGCCGCGCAAATGAGCAGCAGGATCACAAAGGATTCACCGACATTGACCAGGATCTTGTAAAACATGCCCAAACCGATGTGTCTTTTGACGATCCAGCCACAGCCCAGTGCCAGCGCCGCGGTGTACAGGCCAGAGTCTTCAGCCGAATAGCCCAGTATGAACAGAAACAACACCAGGCCCAGCAACGGAATGGCAAATAGCCAGCGGATGCCGATGCTGCGCAGCTTGGGCAGCTGTTCCTCCGGCATGCCTGCCAGTTTGAGGTCTTTTGCCACGAGATCGACCTGCAGGAAGAGGACGAAGTAGTAAATAATGGCGGGAAGCAGCGCGGCTTCGACCACCCGGGCATACGGAATCTGCAGAAACTCCGCGATCAGAAAAGCCGTGGTCCCCATCACCGGAGGCGCCAGCTGCCCGCCATTGGAAGCCACGGCCTCGATCCCGGCGGCCACGCGCGCCGGAAAGCCGGTGTTCTTCATGAGGGGGATCGTGACCACACCCACGGTCATGATATTCGCCACGGTCGAGCCGCTGATCGTACCGAACAGGCTGGATGCGCACACGGCCACTTTTGCAGGGCCGCCCCGGCGCCGGCCCATCAGCAACAGGGCCAGGTCCGTGAAGAACGTGCTGGCCCCTACGTGCGACAGGATCACACCCAGGAACAGGTACGTCAGCACGATCGTGGCCGCCACATTCAGGACGATCCCCGGCACGCCATTGGTATCGGTATACAAGTACACCAAAAACAGCGACTTCAGTACCGTTGGCACGTTGATGAGCGCCGCATACAGATCGGTCGTCAGCCCCAGCACCACGCAGAGCACCAAAATCAGGGCGATCGCATTGCCGCACTTCTTGCGGGTCGCTTCGATCAGCAAGGCCAATGCAATCACGGCGGGTACGGTCTTGTCCAGGCCACGATTGATGATGTCGAGCTTCCAGTCGGCAAAATGCCAGGCGCCCCAGCCCCAGGCCGCAAGACTCAGGAAAACCGGAAGCAGTTCCCAATAGGCAAACCGCTCCCGATACGGCTTGTGAATGAAACCCAACGCCGTGCCCAGCCCGGTGACGGCCAGCAGATAGGCCGGGGTCAGAATTTCTACGTCGAAATAGAAAGGCAGCCCCGTCAGCCATGCCAAGCAGACGACGGCCAGTATGAATTCAAGCAGACGCTTGCCGTGCAAAACAAGGGCTTGCGGAGGAACCATGGGGCGCGTGTCGGGATTCGTCATCATTCAGAAGGCTTTTTCACGGGCTTCATTTTCATCGGTCCACTGCCCGATTTCCTTGAAGAAGCGGATCGCGCCGTCGGCATACGGGATGGTGTTGCTGGGCGAGGACAGGTCGTTTTGTGAAATTTTGCGCAGCGCCGGATTGTCTTTCTGCAATTGCGGCCAGTTCGTGTGAATCGCCTTCACGATGTCGTAGACGTCGTTTTCGGCCAGATGGCTGCTACCGACGAGAAACACGTCAAAGCCGGTGATGTTCAAGTCTTTTTTCACATAAGGATAGCGCTCGTCCATCGCTTGCGGCATGAGGTACAGGCCCGACATTTGCTGATCGAGAAAGGCCGAGTTGGCGTCCGGCCCGGTCAGGTCGAGGATCGTGACCCCGCCGGGGATCGCATTGTGGGCCTGCTCCATGAGGGGGATGCCCAGCGCCGAGACGGTGGCGTCTATGCTGCCATTCTGCAGCTTGTTGAAGCCGTCATCCAGGCCGCCTATGGTGACCGCCTTGATATCCTTTTCGGGATCCACCCCGCCAGCCTTCAGGTAGGCTTCATCGGCCAGCCCCAAAGAGACATTCGAGGAAATGCCCACGGCGACTTTCTTGCCCTTCAGGTCCGCGATGGTTTGCATGCCCGAATTCGCGCGGGCCACGTAGGTATAGGAAAGGTTCCACAGGTGGACCAGCGTGCGCAGGTCTTTTTGCTGCCCCAGTTTGCGGAAGTCGGCCTTGCCATTGAAGGCAAGCCCGCCATCCAATGCGGACGAGACACCCAGCGCGAGCTGCCCCTGGTTGACCAAAGGCAGGTAAATCGACGAACCCGAGTAGGGCTGTACGGTGGAACGGATATCCAGTTTGTCGGAAATCAGCTTGGCCAGATTCGTGCCCACGGTGTAGTAGACGCTACCTACCGGGTTCGTGCCAATGACGTATTGGGTGGCCGCGACCGCGGGCGTCAGCAGCGGCGCGGCCGCAAGAAATGCCGTGGCCGCCAGCCGCCGTGCCCAGCGCCCGCGCGTCACCCCTTCAGGGGCGCGGGCTGGCCGACGAGCGGTCTGTGCATGGATCGTATCGGGCGTGAAATTCATATGGGTCATGGTGAGTCTCCTGTGTTTCGGGTCAAGGGTGTTGTGTGGCTGGCTGTGGCCCCATGACGGCCAGAACAGCCTCTGAATCAACCACACACGCGAAGAAATCATTCAACACCCCCAGCGTGTGCGACTGCCGCTCCGGGGTGGATGCGCCACAGCAATCCGCCAGCACGATGACCGAAAAATCATTCATGAATGCGTCGCGCACCGTCGAGTCGACACAGACATCGGTCGTGGCCCCGCCAATGATCAGGTTTTCAATGCCGCGGGCACGCAGGTAGGCATGCAGCGTCGTGTCCTTGAATGCCGAGTAGCGGAATTTTTCAATCACCGCATCGGTTGGCGCAGGCGCCACGCCAAACCAGTCGGCCAGGTCGGCCCCCCGGGTCCGGTGCAGCTTGCTGCGCCCGTAGTGCAATTGCATGGCGCTGGATAACGGCCAATCGGGAAAGACGGTGCGCACAAAGGCGACGTGATCGACCTGCGCGCGCGCGGCCGCCAGGAACCGGGCAAAGCGGCGGCCCACCCCGGCGAAATGACTCACGTCATAACCCAATTGATGAATGACGCCGCCCGGTGCGCAGTAGTCGTTTTGCATATCGACGACGACGATCGCCGTGCGTCGCGCCAGCATGCGCCGGAGCAAAGGGCCGTTTTCTATGCGATCCATGATGACATGACTCCAATTGAATCCTTCCAGAGAATCAGCAGCGCAACCAGGCACAGCATGACCCCGACGAACCACCAGGCTGAGCGGAATATCGTGGAAAGCTTGACCTCGGGCAGCAGCTTGCCGACTACGAACACGTTGATGCCGATCGGTGGTGTGATCATGCCCACCTGACCCAGAATCACGATCAGCACACCGAACCAGATCAGGTCGTAGCCCATGCTTTGAATGATGGGCGCGAAAATGGGAACCGTGATGATGATCACGGGAAGAATCTCCATCACCATCCCGGCGACCAGATAGCCCAAGGCGATCAGCGCCAGCACCGCAGGTTGCGGCAAGTCCGAGGCCAGGATCGTATCCGCCAGCGTAAAGGGGATGCGGGTCACCGTCAGAAAGGTGCTCAAGACCGAAGACGCGGCGATGATGAACACCACCACCGCCGAAATGAGTACGGTTTCGGTGATCGCTTCGGAGAGCCGCGCGCGCGTCAGGCTGCGCCGCAGCAGGCCCGAGACCAGGGCCCCCAGGACCCCGATCGCGCCCGCCTCATTGGGTGTGAAGACGCCGCCGAACATCCCGCCGACCACGATGAACAACAGGATCAGGGGTTCGGCGAGATCCAGCAGCGCGCGAAATTTCTCTGCCCACGGCACTGGGTTTTCCGCGATGGCCGCCGCGCCACGCCGGCCTTCGAGGACCATGACGACCAGCGCGAATCCCAGTGCCAGCAAGAGCCCGGGCACAATGCCGGCCACGAATAATTCGCCGATGCTCTCATTGACCAGAATGCCATAGATGATGAAGGTCACGCTGGGCGGTATCAGCACGCCCAGCGTCCCGCTGGCGGCAACCGTGGCGCTGGCCAGGCCCATTGGATAGCCGGCGCGCCGCATTTCCGGCAGGGCGAATGCGCCGATGGTGGCGGCGGTGGCAATGGCCGAACCGGAGATTGCCGCAAAAATGGCACACGCCATGATCGTGGCAATCGCCAATCCGCCCGGCAGCCGCCCAAGCCAAAGGCGGGCCACGCGATACATGCGGCCACCGCTGCCGGCCACGAACATGAGCTGGCCC
>Ga0172382_10013259_pt1 | contig 10642 bp, 8 predicted proteins | sample Leawel138RmetaG_FD_122245 | JGI IMG/M metagenome (GOLD analysis project Ga0172382, IMG submission 122245) | Leachate microbial communities from a municipal landfill in Southern Ontario, Canada - Leachate well 138R metaG | ecosystem: Engineered > Solid waste > Landfill > Unclassified | place...
CCATTTTCATCAGCATACAATCGATCATCATCCATCTCTTTGATTGCATCAGAAATTGAGAAAGAAAAGTTTATTGCAGGTAATGCTAAACCTACAATACGATTGCCATCTGAGTTATCCGTATTAATCAAAATATCATCCCCTTTGCAACTGGGCAATAGTAACAATACAGTTAAAAATCCCACTGTAAATAATTTCCAAATATTCATAATTGTATGTTTTAATATTTAAATAAAACCAACTCTTGGTCTTTCATTTTTTTGTTCGATATTAACACCATCCATTTTTGCTTTAATTAATTCATACTTTTTCAATTCTTGCAATGGAACAGACGGTTTTGTGTCCTTGATTACTTCTTCCAAAATTTTCATTGAAATTCTGGCTTTAGTATTTAATGCCAATCTTGATGCTTCGTTGACTAAAAATTCAATATCTGCCGAGACGTAATTTTCTGTCCATTTTGAAAGTTGGTCGTAATCCATTCCAAAATCTAACGGGCGTTTTTTTAGATACATTTCAAACATAGCTTTTCGTGCGTCAAAATCGGGTGGTGGCAAATAAAATTTTTTGTCCAAACGACCTGCCCTCAGCATGGCAGGGTCAATCATATCAGGATAATTGGTTGCACCAATAATGAAAATTCCTTTTTCACCTGTTCTGTCCATTTGTGCCAGCATTTCGTTGACGGCACTTTTTGCCATTTCGTGAGTATCGCTGTCACGATGTGGTAACAGTTCGTTGATTTCGTCAATGAAAATAATTGTAGGGGCGTCTTTTTCTGCCTCTTCAAACATTTTGGCAATATTTTCTTGCGTAGCGTTTATGTAGCGACTTTTCAAGGTGCTTGGTGTAGCTAACAGAAAATTAAAGCCAACTTCTTCTGCAAAATGTTTGGCAAAAAAAGTTTTTCCGCAACCTGGTGGTCCATACAACAACATTCCGTTTGGGATGGTAATACCATATTTTGCGTATTCTTCGGGATTATGCAAGGCGTCAATCACATCCAACTGCATCTGTGCCTTTAATTCCTTCATTCCTGCAATTGCATCAAAACCTTTTCCTTTTTTTGATTGAGTTTGTCGAAAGTTTTTTTTGGGTTTATCGTCCGATTTTACTTTCTGAACTTTGTCAATATCTTCGACCTCTATTTCTCCGTTCAATGCTTGCAAAAATTCATCTGCACTTTGGAAACGGTTTTCTGAGTCTTGGCTCAATGCTTTTTTCAAGATCAATTTTATGTTTTCATCAAAGCCTATAAAATCATCCCAAAGCTCCGGAAATCTAAGCGGTTTATTTCTCTCTTGCAAAATAATTTCTTCCGCATTTGTTCTCTCCGCCTGAAATTTAGAAACCTCTTTAAACCAAGGCGGTAAACCGAATAACATTTGATACATTACTGCACCAACAGAAAAAATATCGCTTTGTGGTGAATACAACCCATTAAAACATTCCGAAGCTACATAATTCAAATTCAAGCCAACTTTGTTGTATGATTTTGTCGATGAATGAAACGAACGGGAATAACCAAAGTCAATGATTTTTGCTTTTGGAACATCGCTTGACAAATCCAACATGATATTTTGCGGCGTTATCTCGTTATGGATAATTGGTTCGGACAATTTATGCAAATAACTCAATCCTTGTAAAACGCCTGAAATTATTTGCTGTACATCATAGTAGTTTTCAAACCGCTCTCGACTTATTCTTTCTGCCAAAGTTTCGCCAATAATAAAATCTAAAACCAAATAGCCGAACTTCTTATTTTCAAAAATCACTTCGCCACTATCTTTGTAAGAAACAATGTTTTCGTGTTTGATTCCTTTTAAGAATTCAATTTCCAACAAATTGTTTTCGCTGTCAAAAGCCGTCCTGCTCAATTTTGAATAATTAAACAATTTCAAAAAATACAACTTTCCGTCTGAACCTTTTACACGATAGGTTTCAGCACTGCTTCCTTGTTTGATAAAAAGCAAGACGCTGTATTGCGTATCAATCAAAAAACCTTTGGGTAATATGCCTTTGTAATTGTTCATTTTTATAACGCTTCATCTGGATTACTTGGTTTTGTGCTAAAATTTCCATTTCTCTGTAAAATTAATTCATAAGTCAATATATTATTATCCAAAGATTGGGGGTCATCTTTACCAAAAGATTCATCGGAAATAAACCCTCCTTTAATTCTACCATTTTTCATTTCTTTTTCAGGATTCCAACCTTTCCCATAATAGAAAAACGGCTGATATTTTCCATTTGGCATTTCAAAAGTATAAGAATTCCCTGCACGAATATATGCGTGTTGATTACCTCCTTCCCTGCCTTTAATTATAACTAACACATCAGAATTATATGGACTCTTAACTATAATTTTAGAGCAATTATAATTATTGCACGAGAGATTATTGCCATAGTATTTAAAATAAGGCATTGCTCCTGTTTGCAAAGAGTTGTTGATATACTTATCGTATGTTTCCTTCTCTTTACGCTCTTGTTCAAGACGAATTTCTCTTTCAATTCGCTCCTGTTCCATCCTATATTCTCTGTCTGCTGCTTCTTGTTTTTGTCTTGCATTAAACTCAATCCTCTCTTGTTCTTCACGGGCTAAACGTTCTTTTTTTGCTTGTTCAGACTCACAAGAAGAGAAGGCTAATACTGTAAATAATCCGATAGTTATAATTATTGTTTTCATTTTATGCGAGTTTTAAATTTATTGTAATGTGTCTTTTGGTTTTTCATCTTCAGGCATCAACGCAACTATTTGAATAAGAATATTACGAATACCTGAAGTGTTTCCGTTTGTTGCCATTTGCAAACCCTGATTGAGTAATTGCCTTGCCTTGTTGGCATCTTTCCAATGGTAAGAACTGAAACTGTCATTTATATGATGTAAATACTGAACATCCATTGCGTTGCCTGTTACAGCATTTCGCAAATTGAAATCCAAACTATCTATTTCACTTATCAATTCTTTTGCTTCTTTAATGTTTTTCTCCCTGATAATGTGTTCAACTTTTTTTCTGTATTCTTCCAAATGAGTTTCTACTTGTTGCATATTCAAATTTCCGTCAGCACCGTTATTTTTGATTTTTTCAATTAAATCTTCCAACTCGTAAAACGCTTCTTTCAGTTCTTCCTCAATTCTCGGATATGCTGCTTGTTTTTCAGCCTCGTCCAACTTCAACAATTCTTTACGCAAACCGTCTAAGATTTTCATTTTGCCGTCTGCACTCCCTTTTTCATTTTCTAATTGTTTTTCCAACTCCTCAATTGTTTTAACTATATCGTCAGCATCTATTTCCTTCGCAATGCGTTTTGCATTTGAAAGTTCTTTATTCAAAAAGTCTTCTGTTGGTGGTTCAGTTTGTTTGATTTCAATTTTCAATTCTTCGGTGTGTTCTATTGTTGGGAACTCTGCAGTGAATTGCATTATTTGTGATCTATCCACTTTGATTGTAATGTTTACATCGCTTCCTTCCGGCAATAGTTTTGGTAAACTTTCTCCGCTTATAATAACGTCTGTAATCCAATTGTTGAGGACAGGATTTGTTCCTTCTGCGTTGTGGTCGCCCTGATAAATTGGAATACGAATAAAATCACTTGCCATTCCAGGACGAATTGTCGTACGTGTTTTCAAACCATTTGCTACACCTGTTGCAGGGACTCTTTTATTCTTTTCTAAGCCTTTTACAGGCATGAACAAATCTTTTTCTTCTGTATGGAAATATTTTGCAATACCTATGTGATAGGGCAAAACCTGCATTCCGTCCAATCCCCCAATACCTTGCAAAATGCTGAATTGGTTTGGTTGGCACTCCAATTTATTTCCTGCTTCATCATACACATTTACATCAAAAGCGTTAGATTGTCCTTCGTTTAACAGCACTTCAACGTTAGATGCTTTTTCGCTAATTTGTTTTTTACCGCTACTCCACGCATTATCAGACCGGACTATATCAACGTAAATTTGTTCAGGTAAACTGCCTTCTGTTTTTTCTTTCAACACTTTGATATTGACTAATTCGTCCAATTCAACCGTTGTGGCTTCATATTTAATATCCAGCTGCAATTTTGCTTTATCTCTCGTTTCTTCTTTCACTTCGTCAGAAACGGTAATGGTAGAAGCAAACAGGGCAGCACCTCTCGCAACTACAGTCATTGGGTCAACCGAAGCATCCACGTTTTCTGTAATTTGTTCTTTTAGCATGCTGCGTAAGATAGGTGAGTAAGTAGGACCGCCTACCAAAATCAAAGCTCCCAAATCAGCACCTTTCAGATTGTTGCGTTTCAACAATTCTTTGGTAATGTCAATTGCTTTTTGGAAAATCGGTGCTAACACATTTTCCATATCTTCTTGCGAAATAGTAAGATCAATCTCGGGTTCTTCTCCGTTGTCGTCTTCAAAAGGTAAATCGCCCAAATTGGAAAGTATGTTGTGCGTATCTTTAAATGATAATTGAATTTTTGCTTCTTCTGCAAAAGGTTTTACAGCATTACGTAAAATTTCTTTTTTGGTTGTGTCTTCCAAAATACTGTCAACAGCATAATTTTCCTGTAGATTAGGGATAATCAATTGGTCAACAATAGTTTCATCTAAGTTTTTACCGCCTAACCAATTATCTCCATCCGTATCTTTTACAGACAAAATCCCTTCTTCCGATTTTACTAAAGCTACATCAAACGTTCCACCTCCAAAGTCAAACACACACCAAAAACTGTCTTTATTCTTTGCTGTTAGGCCATAAGCTGTTGCTGCCGCAACAGGTTCTTGTAACAATTGAACGTGCTTGAAACCTGCTAATTTTGCCGCTTTCATAGTAGCTTCGTTTTGCGGATTTAAAAATTTTGCAGGAACGGTAACGACAACTGAATAAATGTTTTCATCTTGAATAAATGATTTCAGTTTCTTTAAAACTTCGGCTGATAATTCTTCTGGTGATAATTCTTTTTCCAAATTGGAACTTTCGTAAATATGCGTTGTTCCCATTGTCCGTTTGAACTCTGTAAAGGTATTCGTTTTTCCTACTTCAAACGACTTCAACGCTCTCGTGTTATCGTTTTTCATCACGTTAAAAGCCGTGTCACCAACCAATATATCTTTACGTCTGTTGAAATGAACACAAGACGGAACAGTATCTTTTAAAGTGTCGGATTTTTTAATGGTCGGTTGCCCGTTTTCCATTCTTGCGATTGCTGAGTTGGTTGTTCCCAAGTCAATACCATAGTCAATTTTGTTTCTCATATTTTTTATATTGCTATTTTTAAAATTACATTCCGACAGAAACTTCTATCTGTGCTGTTTGTATCATTTTGTCATTAAAGTTTACTTGTGGTATCAATACTTTGGTAATGATTTCCGAATCTTTTTCTAAATTCTCATCAGGAATTGAGCTTGTAACAATTACTTTCATTCCCTGATGATATTGTCTGCCTAACAATTCAGGCATTTCATAACCATTTGCAGAAAGATTATCTTTCAATTTTCCTACGGAACGTCTTAATTGTTTCAAACCTTTTGTGCCTTCATCCATTAAGTTAATGTTACGTTCAATCAAGTTGATTTCGCTTGCCACTTTCAACGCCAAAGAGTGGTCGGGTTCTGCATTTGAGCTTATTACACTTTCTGTTTTTTGTTGTGCCAATAACTGCAACTGACTTTCAATTAAATCGGTTTGTTTGCCAAACTCTTTAACCAAACTTTCTTCAATGGACGATTTTGTATTTTGTAACTGTTCCACCACTTCGATTTTATCCTTCTTTTGGCGTTTCCTCAACAGTAGATAAACAATAGCAGAGATTAAGACTGCCAACAATATTCCGACAATTCCGTAAAGCGATTTTTTGCTTAGTGAATTATCTATTTCTGTAATTTTCTGATTTGCATTTGCTTCCGTTGCCGTAATCTTTACGCCCAATTCATTTGCAGTTTGTGAAATGGCATTACTGTTATTTTGAGTTTTATTTTGCAAACTGTCAATGTTTCGGTTAAGATCTGAAAGTTTTTTCTTCAAACTTCTAACTTCTTTTTTGAGTTTGCTGTTCTCACTATGAAGAGTTTCAACTTCTGATTTCAGTAAGTTATTATCTCTTTCAAATTCCTCTATTTGAACTTTTAATGGTTGTAGCTCCTTTACCAAATCTCCTTTGGTTAAAGTGTCTGTTTGAGCAATAGCGGTTAGGCTTGCTAACAGAAAAAATGATATGATTGTTTTTTTCATTATGAATATGATTTTAATGCTTCTAATATCCCTCTATATTTAAGTTTGTAGCTATTATTGTATTCGTTCAAGAAACCATCAATATTATTTTGATCTCGGACATTCCAATAGTAATAGAAGTGTTTCCCTCTTTCACGGATAAATTGTTCATCAACGACAAGATCTTCTGGTAAATTTTCTTTTATCAATCGGCATTGTCCGGGCTGGATTTTAGGGTTTCCATTTTCATTATCAAGAAATGCCCTTACGTAGGCACTTCCATAGATTTGATTTTTTTCAATTCCCTGAAACTCTATTTTTTCCATATATGAAAAATGTCCATAAGCTATACTTGTTGTAAGCATTATTTCGTGTTCCAAAACTCTCTTATTTATGGATTGTAGTACTGATAATATTTTCTCTAATTTTTCATTGTTATTTATGTTACTATTCTTGACGAATAGAACGCCGCTATCTGATATGAAAACTCCAGCAATATCATTATTTCCTCTTAAAACATCAAAACCCGTTTGATAAAGGTGGTTAAGTGCTTCAATAGCCTTTTGATCGTCTTTCATTAGCTCTTTGAAGCCAGAAATATCAAGGAAGGCAACAAATGTGTTTCCATTAAAATTTAGTAATGGCATATTTTTATGGTTTTATGATTTTAATAATTTGGTTCAATACCATTCTGATAAAAGCGTTTGTGTTCTTTTGATTTTTTAATACTTCTACAAGTTTTGGCGAAATGAAATAGTAAGTTTTGATGAACATTTTTCCCCAAATTGTTTTTGCTAAAAATTCATCTCTAAATTTTCGCAATTTCAGAACTTGTAGATGTTCGTAACTCCCGTATGCCATGGTTGCGATGTAGCAACCATTACCACTACTATTAATGTCGTTACTCCAATAATTATTAAAAAAGTTGAGAAGTTCATCTAATTCGCTTGTCATAGTTTCAGGTATTTCCAAGTTATTCTTTAAAAGTGATACAGTGTCGGCATGTTTTTGGACACTATCTCTATCATTTAAATTTGTAATTTCTATTCCCCAGCATTTATTTAACATCTCTGATAAAAACTTAATTTTTCCTATGAAATATTCTAATAATTTTTCATAGGTGTAATCATCAAGCCCATCTTGACGAAGTTGTTTGATGTTAGGAACAGCTTGACGTACATTTTCTAATTCGTCCCAACTGTTATTCTGCATATTTTCTGATTTTACGAATTCTACATATTGTTTGAAAACTTTTGGAGGATTAATCGTGTACTCATATTTGTTATTCAGGATAATATAATCATCTGCAAAATCCATATATTTGGCGAGTATTTCATAATATTCATTGATAACTTTTTTTCGATAATCGTTATTAGCATTGAGATTTTGTCGCATTCCGATATGCCCCATCAAAGTAGCCTCATAAAATCGATCCTCACCAACAGATTTGAAAAGTTCAGGATGGCTGTTGATAAAAACGGTATATTTATTTTTGATAAATACGTCTTGAAGATCAGATAATTTGGTTTTGCCGATGTTTTGTTCACATTTTGCGTAGAAATCAGATAAAAACTGAAATTGAGTTTCAATGCTGTCGATTAAATTTGTTTGTCTTAATTTGTAGTAGAATGTTCCTAATGCATCAATCTGACTGAGGAAGTCCCAATCAGATAATAGGCTTTGAATTTCACTTCGCTGCATTATAATGTCTACTTTTGCGTTAAACTCAGATATTTTGGTGGAGTTCAAAAAATACTTTAGATCATTGTTTTCTTTCCTATCCATTTTTTCTTGTTAATTTGTAATAATTATCCCGAATACGGTATTTTTGACTTTAATATCTCAATATCAGTTCTAATAGAACCTATCTTTTCATTTATCATTTTACGCACAGAATAATTCAGCTTTTCAAAATCTGTGAGAGGTGCAAAAACAATTTGCTTTAGAGCCGACAGTGGGACGACTACTTCTTTGTAGTCTATAATTTTATTTTTTCGATTTTTGAACATACAGTCAAAATGACCAAATACTGTCAGTCGCCATTCTTTTTCGGCTTGGTATGCAACGTCTTTATAAAAAAAACAGTTTTCTAGTATTGTTCGCAGTATATTATCTATTCTGATCCGTTCGCCTTCACATGCATCCTTTAAGCGCTCTTTAATCTCCTTGTAATCAGCTTGTTTTTTGATTGATTGCACAATGTCTTCTTGCGTTAGATATTTACATTTCCCAAATTGGATGTTGTCAACATGGCTGCTTCTTTCTTTTATTACGGTATTAATATTACTATCTAATTCAAGACCCAATGTTACACCTTGTGCATTGTCTGCATAGTTTCTCCACATGTTCAAATCATCCCCCAATTCTGAAAATGATAGGGCGTAAGGAGCTCCTATTAACAGATTTGAAACGGAAATTGCCGATTTTAACATATTATCATTTCCAAAAGCTTTTAATAATGCTTCGATATACAATGTGTTTTCTGTTGGGTCATTCAGAAATACTGCATTTGATGCGTGGAATTTTAGAAAATAGTATTCTATTTTGTCTAAATCCGCACCTGGTGCTTCCTTATGTTCTATTCCATTTAGAATATGAAACAAAGTATTTATTGATGTGTAATGATATACCGTCATAATATTTTTATCAAATAGGAATTATTCAATTTATGTTTTCGATTTTGCTAAACTTGATTTGTTTACTTTCTTTCAATGTGTCAAATAATAATTAATAATTTAAATATTGGAAGGATTGCATATCAGTGTATTTTTAAAGTTTTATAAATTAATTCTTAGCTATTACTCCCAAATCGTTGTCAGTTTTTTTTGAAAAATTGAATTGTCTTTTTTATCAATATCATTGGTGCGTACCACATAGCAAAAAAGAAGAAAGCAAGATAAAGGATTATTTCCGACGTTGTTTCAATTTTATTATCGGCAAAAACAAATATCAAAAACCAGATAATAATTGCAATGACGAGTAAGATGTTCTCTTCTCTCTTTTTTTCTTCTTCTTCTTCTTTCTTAGAGGTGTTTTGTGTTGCTGGTTTTGGTGTGCTTGGAGCATTTGTTGTTGGTTTGGAAGTGCTTGTTGAGCTGCTTGTTGTACTTGGTTCGACCCAATATCTGAGATAAGTTATTCTGTTTCTATATAAATTACTTATTTTGACTAATAGAAAGTCAACCAAATACTTATATTCGTTTAGCTTAAATGAATTACTTGCAGTTTTGATTTTTTTAATGTTTTGTTGTGGAATAGCTTCACAAATTACTTCAGTTACTTTGTCCCAAGCAAGACAGTTCCGCTTCATGTCTTTTACCTTACTCCAATTTATTGAAACATTGGGTTTGGGAAGTCTGTAATCACCTATTGCTTCATATCGTAATTCATTGACTTGCTTGTCAATTTGTCTGCATGCTTCTTCATAAGCTTGTTTAATAGATTTTAAGACCGCAATCGCTTGCGAAAGTTCTCGGTCTTTCATTTCTGCAAGTGTGCTGATATTGTCTTTTATTCTTTCTTTTGTAAGATTACCAACGGCAAGCATTTCTGCTTGTTTTGCCAATTTCATTGCGGTTTCAGCGTAATCAGAACTGCTGTCTTTTTCTTGGCTGTCGTTAAAATAGTCTATACTACATTGCAGAATTTCATTTGCAACTTTATCAGCAGTAGAAGTATATCTCATATCGCTCGTGCCAATAATATTTTTCAGTTGCAAAAGGTCGTTTGCTGTTTCTGCAAATAATTCTTGTCCTGCTTTTGCAGCATTTGGTTTGCTTGACTTTCGTTTGTTTTTTGTCGTTTCTATTTTTTGCTCAATTAGTTCAATTATCTTCTGAACAAAACCTTTCAAAAAATCTGCTTTTGCAGAAAAATTAATATCAGAAATAGCTTCAAGAAATTCAGATAGATCAAGGCTTTCTTCATTTAATAAATTTTCAATAAACAACAATTGAAGTTTCTTTTTAGTAGTTTTGTAAGTTTCATCAGCTACAGATGCTTTAAAGCCTTTTACAAAATCACTTTCTAAAAAGGATAGTTTCAATTGAAGTGTGTCTTCATCAATTCCATATTCTGACAAATACAAAGTAGATAGGTTGTGAAAAGCCGAAGCATTTCGCTTGGTAACTTCATTATATTCTTCTTCTGAATCGTAAACTAATTTTCTCCATATCTCTATGGCAGTATCAATATCTTTGTCTTTCAAAGCGTCAAAAGCGGCTTCGTCTGTAATAGGGTTTCCATTCCAAAACCAAAACAAAGCAGCATTTATCTTGTCGTTATCAAGGTTGAGTTTAGATTCAGCTTCTTCAACACTTTCAAGTGTTCTATGTAAATTTCCAAGTGTCGGAAAACTGAAATCCTCCTGTGGTTCTTCTTCGGCTGCGATAAATTGTTTTAGGCGTTTCACTTGTCGGTCTTGTTCCCGAGCTGTTGCTCCGACAAGCAAA
>Ga0172382_10013260_pt1 | contig 10642 bp, 9 predicted proteins | sample Leawel138RmetaG_FD_122245 | JGI IMG/M metagenome (GOLD analysis project Ga0172382, IMG submission 122245) | Leachate microbial communities from a municipal landfill in Southern Ontario, Canada - Leachate well 138R metaG | ecosystem: Engineered > Solid waste > Landfill > Unclassified | place...
AAAGAAATCAGAGCAACGATACCGAGTATTTGTAATGTTAAAATCATGAATCATTCTCCATTTCAAAATATTTAATATCGGCAGCAACATTTAATCAAGAAGTACAGTTGCTGCCGAAATATAAAAATAATTATGCTTCCAACTCTTCTTTGAATGCTTCAGTTCCGGCTTTAGCAGCATCTCGTATATTATCAATCCTGCTTTGAAGCTGTTCTTTTGTTTGAGCTGCTTTAAAACGTGCGTCTTTCAGCACATTTTCTGCATCGCTGATAAGTCCTTCGGCTCTTGAGCGAGCATTCTCAATGATAGCTGAAGCTTTTACTTTGCCCTCATTAACTACGTGTTCGACCTCGTGCTCAACATCTTTGAAATAATCCGAAGCTTTACTGTAAAAATCTACAGATGTATCGGCAATATCTCTTCTAAATTCAGCACCGGTTTTAGGTGCTAAAAGTAGAGCAGCAACTGCTCCTGCAAGTCCTCCGGCGATAGCGCCGATAATAAACCCGCGTGCGAAGTTTCCTGTTTCATTTGATCCTGACATAAATAACCTCCGTTACCATTGTTCCTGAATATTAATTAATTTATTTTGTGATAATAATATCATCTCTGCGAACTCTCTGACAGCCCCGTTACCACCCGAAAAATTACAAACAAAGTTTGCAGTATTCTTGATAATTTGAACGGAATCTGAAGGACAAGCAGAAAAACCTACGATTTTCATTACAGGTTCATCATTGATATCATCACCGATGAATGCTATTTCAGATAAATCAATACCACACTCGCCGGCAATTTCTTTGATTGCTGACGATTTATCATGACAGCCTAAAACGACATGATTAATTTTCAATTTTGTTGCTCGTGCCGTTACTATCGGTGAATCTTCACTCGTTATAATTGCTGTCATTATATTATTTCTATGCAAAAGTGTTATACCCATCCCGTCACGTGTGGAAAAACGCTTCAACTCTTCACCGTTTGCAGAAAAATACATAGCTGAATCAGTTAAAGTGCCGTCAACGTCCATAACGAGCATTTTGATCTTCGACAACTTGTTTATTATTTCTGCTTCTGCTATCATTTCTTGGTATTATTTAAAACTTTTTCTTATTTTAGTACACAATTAATAATATAAATGTATAAGTTTTAAATTTATTGGATAATCTAACGTTGAAAAAGGATTATGTGAACATTAATATTGCTGTTAGAGAAGAAATCTTCGACCTTGCAATGTCTGTATTCCAGGATTATGATTTTTGTGGTATCGAAGAAGGTACAGATATGTTGACAGCAACTTTTGAGTCTGAAATTTTTGAAAAATTAAATATGCAAGAACTATTGACAAGCCTTCAGCTTTACGATAAATCAGCAAAAATCATCTCAATAGACAAAATTTCGGACAGAAATTGGAACGAAGAATGGGAAAAGCATATTGAACCGGTTATTGTTTCTCCGAAAATCACCATCACACCAACTCACAGATTGCAAGATACTAATGCCGATATAAAAATTGTGATTGACCCTAAGATGAGTTTCGGTACCGGTCATCACACTACAACAAGGCTGATGTGTCAGCTGATGGAAGGTGTTGTCCAAGCCGGTTCGAATTGGATTGACGTAGGCACAGGTACAGGGGTCTTGGCAATTCTTGCTGTTCGACTGGGAGCTGATGATGTCTATGCATTCGACAACAATGAATGGTCTATTGAAAACGCTTTGGAAAATATTGGAAAAAATAATGTTGGAAGTAAAATAATCTTGGAGCAGGCTGATATTGATTCAGTGACATTGCCGGCATGTAACGGCATAGCTGCAAATATTTTTCTTAATCTTGCCGTCCCTTCGATGAAGAAGTTCAGAAAATCAATTGAGGATAAAGACGGTGATTTGCTTGTCTCAGGTATAATGATTTACGATGAAAAATTATTACTGACTGCCGCCAAAGAAGCCGGTCTTAAGTTGATTAACACACTGTATGATGACGAATGGGCGGCGTTTCATTTTAAATGCGAGGTATGATATGTCCGGAACAGCTGCATCAATTGACATCGGCACAAATACAATCCTTATGCTTATCGGCAATTACCACAACGACAAAGTTGTTAAGATACATGAAAAGTATGACGTCGCAAGACTCGGTGAAGAAGTTGACAAAACCGGGATATTAAAGTCTGAAGCCATAGAGAGAACAGGTGCTATTCTTAAAGAATGTCGTGAATTATGTGAAAAATTCAATGTAGAGAAAATAGTAGCTGTTGGCACTTCTGCTCTTCGAGATGCTTCGAACTCAGCTCAAGTTCGGGATTTGTTTAATGATATATTAGGAAGCGAGATTGTACTGGTAACAGGTCTCGAAGAAGCAGCATTAAGCTTCATGGGAACCGTAGAATCTAAAGAAAATTCTTTGGTGATTGACATAGGAGGTGGCAGTACTGAACTAATTTGCGGAGAAGACCAAACAATTTTTGAAAAACAAAGCTTGCAGGCAGGTGCAGTCAGAATTACAGAACGCTTTTTCAGAGGAGTACATCCGCCGGATGAAAACAAGATAAATCAAGCTTTATCCTTTATCAACGAACTTCTCGATAAGTATTCAGTAAAGACCGACTTCCAAAAAGTCTATGCTGTGGCAGGTACTGCTACCACACTTGCCACGACAGCTATGGGATTGCCGGATTCGGATGTGGCTAAGATTAACGGATTGGTTTTGAGCAGAAATGATATTAATAGAATTTATGATATTTATCTGTCTGCTTCTCTTAGTGATATTGTTAATAAACTATACGTGCATCCGAGAAGAGCCGACTTGATACTTGCAGGTTCTCTGATAATGAAATCAATTTCAGACTATTATAACATCAACGAAATAATTGTCAGTTCTAAAGGATTAAGATACGGTATTTTGTTGGATTACTTCCGAAATAAGCAAAAGTAAAAAAAATTTGTTTATTCAGATGTTAGGAATTACTTTTGTATCCTTTGTATAATTAATAACTTAATTTGTTGGAGTATTTATGAAGTCGTTCTATCGAAGCTTTACTATGCTTTCTTTGGTATTGGTTTTGGTGCTTGCGAGCTGTCAACCGAATAAAAAAGAATCGAAAAATCTCAACGAGATTATTACCAAGACTAATATCACTGAATTATTCAAAACATTAAGAGATGACAAAGATTTTACAAGTGAAGACTTTGAACTTTTGACAAATGGAATGACTCGGCTTGTTACTTTGTCCGTTGATTCTTTGTTGGGTAAGTCTGTCGGACAAGTAATTCAGATTCAAAAAGATTTCAGAAGAGAGCAAACTGCCGCTTCTGCCGCAAATCAAGCTACTACTGTCGAGCTTGTACTGAATCATGATTTCAAGTATATCGGTATTAAGCCGACAGAGGTTGAAACTAAAGATAATTCAATGAAAGATGTTGATTTTATAGTATATGAAATCACTAATAAATCTGAAAAAGAAATTGCAGAGTTGCAAGGTGTCCTAAGATTTATGGATCAGAACAATCAGCTCGTTAAGGTTTATCCTATACTTTCTTCAAAAATTCTAAAAGGTGAAAGTATTAAACCGGGAGAGACAAAAAGAATAGCTCATCCTTTCGACCATGACGTCAACAACCCGAGAGACGAGAAAATTCGCAATGACCATGCTAATCTCAGACCTATTTGGATTTGCACAAAAATTGAATTTAAAGACGGCTCTACAATAAGTGTTACAAATACTATGTAATTAGCTTTTCTAAAAGTTTATTAGAAAAATTAAACGGTGAGTGTTTCAAATACTCACCGTTTTATTTTTTAATGATTGTATTCCAAAAAAAATTACTCGAAACTTATAGCAACCGGTAAATACAAAACATTCTTTTACTTGTTGATTATAAGCATTTTTCTGAATGAAAGTCCTGTACTGCCGATGATTTCAACGAAATAAACACCGGACGGGAAATCCTGAAGAAACAGCTCGGCTTCACGAGTGTTATCCGAAATATATTCAAGTATCATTTTACCGTGTAAATTAAACATCTTTACATGAGAAAAATCAAAATTCCCGGAGAGAATCTTCGCATAATTACCTGCCGGATTCGGAAATACTTTAATAGAATTATCTATATTCTCATCGGATGTATGTAAAGCTTTGTCGCCAATGACTATATCGTCCAGATACCAGCCTTTTCCGTATCTTAATAAGTTAGAAGCAAATCTCAGCCTCACAAAAAGTCTTCCTTCAGTACTTTTAGTAGGAACGGCTATTCTTTCGAATCGCCAATCTTGTTCATCAATTTGTTTGTCTTTCCAAGGTTCATACATAGTTTGATTAAACTCTGCAATTTTTTCCCATGTTTTCATATCATCGTATGACACCTCCACCATAGCAGTATCATCAGGGAAAACTTCACAAATATGCATAAATGTAACAAAGAGCTCCTCATCTTTCTCGTAATATACAGGGAGAAACACTAAAGTATCTGTTTCCCATTGTCCGTAGTTACGGTTTGGTGCATTGCTAAGTGAGTATTTTCCGCTGACGGAAATTTCATCAGTAATTTCCCAATTACCCGAAAAGTAGTAATTCGGCAGTATTGGTTCATCGAAATTTTCAATTACTTCATTGACATGCGAACCGGTGAAGACATTAATCTCATTCGAGTAGTCGCTGACTGTTTGCAGATTAGCCTTGTCGAAATAATCTCCGGCATTAACCTTGTAGTAATAAAAGCCAATATCCCCGGTATTATCATGGAACGTAAGTGTTTTTCCGGTGTCTGCCGGTGTCAATTCATCTTTTTTGACCAATATATTATCTCGGAAAATTCCAAGCTCATTTAAATTGATCAAAGGAGTTAGACTATCGCTTCTTAATGTTGGTAGTTTTACATTTAATTCTATATCATTCTGAGTATTGCCTGAAGCCGACAATATTTCGGGAGCAGAAGGTTGTGCTGAGCCGCCCGGGTAAATAACGAGCTCGCGGTACATACTCGAATCTTTTCCTGCAACGGCATAAATTTTATATTCATGTTTCTCGAATAAATTAATATCCGAATCATCATAAGTATCGGTATCTCCTTCCAAGGTGGCAATAATTGTATCATTTCTTAGCAAACGGTGGACAAAGTCTTTACTTTTCAATTCTTGCCCAAAGGCTCTTTTACTCGGGGGTTGCCAATTCAAAGAAACAACCATGGGATTAAGATGGTCTGAAACATCCCTGAAGTTTTCCGGTGCTTCCGGAGCTCTTGTGTTTATAACAGCAGTAAATATATCGCTGTCTGCTATGTTTGTTACGGCATTTCTCATATCTACCCATGAAGGGTACACGATACCGTCATAAAAAGCACTACCGCTGTAATCACCTGCAAATGAGCGTCCGGAAAACGGATTTAGTCTGATATCACTATTGATATCTGAAACTCTTTTTTCAATCCATGTTTCACCACCGTCGCTAGAATAACTAACATAACACTCGACCATTATATTTTCAGGGTCATTGCGACTATCGAGATACATGATACTTAAATCTCCATTTAGCGGGTCAATGCTCATCCATTGCCAGAATTGGTCATTTGTTGTGTCTTTATGTACAATTATTGGGTCAGACCAAGTTTCGCCCTCATCGGTTGACTTGGAGAAATAGATGTTGGGATAGTTATCGCCTGCCCAAGTAAGGTAAATATGTCCCCGTCTAGGACCATTAGTAATATCAGTGATTATTACCGGATAGGTCTCGGCACGTACTGTACCTTTTACACTGTGCCTATAACCACCCTGTCCTTCCAAATATTTAGTCTCACCGAAAATATTATATTTTTGAATCAGTCGTGGCTCAGTGAAGCTTGTTCCGCCGTCATAAGATTTTGAGAAAGCCACTGCATGTTCAATTCCGTGATTCCAGACTACATAAAGCTCGCCGGTCGGACCTGTTGATGCTAAAGGGAAGCTTTGTCCATAAGTAGTGTCTTCACTCGAACCGGTCAATCGGTAGCTGATGTTGACAGGCTCGCTCCATGATTTACCCAAGTCAATTGATTTGGAAATTACTATTTGTGTCGCCGAATCCCTTGGAGTCACTCGCTTCCAAGGTATATAAGCATGTCGGTGATAAGGTGAATCATAAGAATTATCAACTTGAATATAATACTTATCTTCAAAGGTAGAGTCCATTGTTTGATTGCCGGTATGCAAAATCACAGGTATATGAGCCTCCCATGTTATTCCTTCGTCCGTAGTTCTTGCTATGAAAACGCCGTTCTCACCTACTAAACCGGCTTCTGAATTCAAAACGTCACCAAATCCGCCATAACATAAGTAGCCGACTCCCTCATTGTCGAAATATACCGATGGGTCATTTGTTGAACGCCAATGAGGATAGGGCTTGCCCAAGTTAAGATTTCGCCAAGTATTTCCGCCGTCGGATGACACATACACCCAAGTAGAAGAATTTGCTCGATAATCTACTGCCGATGCTATTAAGTTCGCCGGATTCTTTGGGTTTATTGCTATAGAGGATTCATTTTGCATTTTGTTCGGCTCCGATTCAGTTTCATCCATCGTAGCATCAACATTCAAAAAGTTTGGTAGTGATTTTGTAGAAAATAGCACATTCTCATCTTTCTTTCTTTTCACATCTGTCGGTATAGGATGTGCTGATTTCATATAACGCATGAAAGCCTGTTTGGCACGACGATGCTCTTCTTCGGCATCGGACAATATTGGTATTGTATTGATAAACAAAATCAGTAAAATAAGATATTTCATATCTTCAATCCTATGTGTTTAATAAAAACATTTAAAATTAATAAAATAATAATTAACTTACAAATAAATATGCTATTATCTCAAATAAAAAAAATCCGACCCTGCTGTGAGTCGGATTTGACAATTGTGTGGAAGCAACTTCTTGCTTATTTCGTAAGAGAGAATTTCCCGCTCTTTAATATTCTGCCTTGCCCGGATCTAACTATATACATATATGTACCGTTCGGAGCATTTGTTAGATTAATTGTGTTTATGCTTTCCTTCACTTGTTGTTGTGACAGCAACACTCCTTGTACCGAATGAATTGTGATTTGCTCGGCATCAGGGAAGTCTTTGGTATCAATAGTAATACTGCCTGTTGAAGGATTCGGATAAGCAGCAGGGGATAATGAAACTGATTCATCCTCAGCACTCATTGCCGGATTTTCTAATTGGTAAGCTATGTAAACTTTGCCATCTTCAAAATGAAGTTCAAGAACAGAAAGAGGTAAGCCTTTAGCAAAAAAATCAATTCGCTCCCAGTTGTCTTGTCTGCCTTGAACCAATCCAAATGCTTGGAGTAGAGGCTCAGGTGCCGGCATGCCATACAAAAAGAATGAGTCAAGTCCAGTAATGTTCTTCTTGTATCCTACTACATCTAAGTCACCTGGATAACTCTTAAGCGATAATTTGCCCCAAGCTACCGGTTCAAATTTGGCTGACTCATATCTTCTATATGTCAATGGAGCATCGGTTAACATGTCGGGTATTGTAATTGTGAGATTGACATCTCTATGTACAGGTTCAGTTTCGAGACCACCGTCTTCGGAGTACTGCATCGGAAAAGTTGTCACTAAGATCCCATTCGGTTGAAAAACTGTTGATTGCTCCTTAATTTCTGCATAAGCAGTTCCGTCTTCGTTAAGGTTTATTTTGGTTTCTGCATGCATGCTCCCAAGTTCATAAAATCCTTCTTGATTATGCTCAAGGAACACTACTGTGGGAATTATATATCCAATGCTTGGAAATCCAAACATGGTATATACTGCATGTGTAGCCGTTGGAAAGCTCATAGTTACAGGCGGCTTTTCAGTTAATTCTACAAAAGAATCTCCCATTAGAGGTATCTCTGTTAAATCCCAGTTTATGTCCGGACCAAGCTCTAAGCCGGTTAAAGATTTCACATCAATAGAATGATAAATATTCTGTTGTCCGTTTGTGAGAGTGAAATCTGTGCTGTTTATCACAGTTTGTGAAATCGGTATATTAAATGAACATACTGCTGTAAGAAATAGCATGGTAAAAAACTTCATATTTAGTCCTTATACTTATGTGAAAATTATATTATCCAAAAATAACACATTTTATGAGAAACTAAGTAATATATTTTATATATGCTAAAACTTATTTTAATATATTCTATTTATTTCAAATCTACATACACATCTGTATGTATCCATTCACTGCATAAGTTAAGAACTCCCCTGTAAATTGCATATAGATATTCAATGTGTAATTTATCAAGATTCTGATGTACCGGAATGCCGATCTCATTTAAATCTCTGTTATAATAGTGTGTTATGCCGAATTCGTCTAATTTGAGTGAATACCTGTCATTATAATCGGATTTGAAATAGTAGGCAGAAGGCACAATTTCCTTCTTTCTCACACCTTTTATTCTGTCTAAAGAAAAGTATTTGTCGAACAATTCAATGTTACGTTTTCGTCTTGCAGTCAATACATCAAGTTCAAGTAACTCGTCAAGCATGTTTGTAAATATGAAGTTACGTTTGAATGGATCTGATGCTCTGTGTAAATTCCAAAGGCTTTTGTCGTCAATTTCTAAATTTACGATAAGTGCGCCGAACTGAACTGAGAATATTTTTGTTAAATCAACAACAAATGGGTCAGTTAAATTTGAATCAGTGAAATTGAACGAATTTTCATTAAATTCAATTCCAAGCCGATTAAAAATTTTCTCCGCTTCCTCAATATTAGGAATAAATGTAAACTTTCTGCCCTGAAGTACTTTGTTTAATTCTTCTTCTGTGTTATTAATTCCGGCTTTATGTACTGAAGAATTATAATGCTTGGAATTGAACGGTTCTAAACCGATATCAATCCTGATTTTGGGGACATTAAATATTATCGGATAATTGAAAGTCCCCCATTTTTTAAAGAAATCATATAAAGTCTGTCTATATGATACACCAACATCAATATAATCAAAATCAGTATCTTTGAAGAAGTTTACGCAATGCCACAATAAATAATCTTGAACTCTCAATAATTTACCGTCTTCATTGCCAGCAAGATTATTAAGGAATAGATGATTTCCAACAGGAAGTAAAATTACTGCACCTATCGGACTGCCCGCATTATTATAAGCAATAAACATATATTCGGAATCTTTGAGTTGGTCAGGCATATTCGGGTCAGCGGGATCATACCACATGGAACGTAAAATTTCTATATCCTCGGGATTGCCGGCTACCTTTTTAACTACAACACCTGCTTCCTTCGATTTTTCTACGCCTCTTCTGACCGGATATGGAACAAATTGCCATACTTTCTGCGGATTTAATTCTAAACCGCAACCTCTGTGAACAAAATCTTTGCTTATATATCCAGACATCCTTTCTTCCGTATTGAAATTACTAATTTTTTCTTGCTTAAATTATTGCTTACAGCAAGATATACAAAAATAGTAAAAAGGAATCAAATGATGAAACATTGTAATTTTCATTGAATACCCAGAAGTATTTATTTACCATTCTTACTGTCCGCTTAATTTTTGTATTGTTATGAAACTAATAAATTAAGGAGGTTTTTTGCAATAAACCTCCTGCTATTTTAATCTTACGATGTTGAATAATTCTATCAAATAATGTATTAAGTTGGATGAAATCGTTCAGGAACCAAATTAAGCATCTCATTAAATATTATATCCCATTGTGATATATGTAGAAACGAAATAGGAATATCTAAACTAATGTCATACTTCATTGTAAATGAGCCTGCTTGATTTTTCCTGAATATCTTTTTAAGTACTGTGCGTGTATTTTTATCCGGATATTTCAACATAAATCTCAAAAAGGATAAATATTTTTGATGATGTATAGTACTTTTTGGCTTTTTTTCGATTTTAATTAGAGAGGAAGTGATTGTAGGAGGCGGGAAGAAGGAGGAAGGATGTATATCTTGTATTAATTCAATGTCGTAAAAAGTATGATAAAATATGATGTCCGGATTACTAATCCTGCTGCGAAACAGTTTATTCGCACATGTCGAAGGAATTATCAAAGTACCGCCATAGAAATTGTCGAGGTTTTGATACATAAGCTTTTTCAGAGTCATCGAGCTTATGTTGAACGGAATATTCGATACAACTTTAAATGGTTTTCGAGGAATTCTGTATTTCATGAAGTCAGAATGAACGATTTTTACTGATGTAAAAGAAGAAAGTGATTTATTAAGAATATGAATGAGTCTTATGTCATTCTCTATAGCGAGAACTAATTTACACAGATTTACTAATTTAGAAGCGATATACCCTTTTCCGGCTCCAATATCAAGAACCGTATCTAACTTACCAATATTTGCTAAATTTATTGCTTCGGCAATTAATTTGTGATTGATAGTAAAATGCTGACCGGTAAATCTAACCGGAAGTTTATTCTTCATTATTAAAATCTTATGAATTGTAAAACATACACATATCGCTCAGGCGGCAGTCCAAGGTTTGAAATATGCGATTACTAAATGATTTATTGCCATAATGATACATCAATGATAAAAGTTTGTTAAGGTATAAAAACGAAAAAGGAAAAGGATTATTTCTGCTTATGAAACATAAACTAACTACATGAATTCTTATCTTTCGGTAATAAAAATTCATGAAAT
>Ga0172382_10013263_pt1 | contig 10640 bp, 9 predicted proteins | sample Leawel138RmetaG_FD_122245 | JGI IMG/M metagenome (GOLD analysis project Ga0172382, IMG submission 122245) | Leachate microbial communities from a municipal landfill in Southern Ontario, Canada - Leachate well 138R metaG | ecosystem: Engineered > Solid waste > Landfill > Unclassified | place...
TAAAGTTGCAATAGCACCTGCTTTTATTGCATTCCCTATAAAATCGTGCCCATCATATTTTTCACCGACTATGGGAATAAACAAATTGCCCTCTCCAATAGTTCGACTATCTGTACTTATTCCTTTAACTAATAATTCTTTGGAACAGTTTACCGCATTTCCTTGAACTGCTTTAACTATACTGCTAATATATATAGGCTCCATTAGGTTCCCTCCTCAAGCAATTCCTTGACTATCTCTCTTTCATCGAAGTCTATAGTTTTATTATTTAATACTTGATAAGTTTCATGCCCTTTCCCTGCCAAAAGTATTACATCATTATACTTTGCCAGTGCCATGGCATGTTTTATAGCTTCTCTCCTATTCTCAATGCACAAATAAGAACAATTTGTATCCCTAATGCCAATTTCAATTTCCTTTATAATTGAAATTGGATTTTCCGTCCTAGGATTATCCGAGGTCAATATGCAGTAATCAGAATAAATTCCTGCTATCCTGCCCATAGTCGCTCTCTTTGATTTATCCCTATCTCCTCCGCAACCAAAAACCGTTATTAAATTTCCTCTGATGAAATGTCTGATTGTTATTAAAACATTTTCTAATCCGGCTGGTGTATGTGCATAATCAATTATAATTTTATAAGGTGTATTCAAATCGAAGACTTCTAATCTGCCTGATACAGAATAAAGGCTTTCTATACCTTTACATATTGCCTCTTTAGGTATATCTTCGGCATAACCTATAGCAGCAGCTGTTAAACAATTATAAATACTAAATTTACCGGGGATACTGCTATTAATTGGTATTGTATATTTCGGGGTTATAAGATTAAACTTAACTCCATTACTGCTTAAAGATATATCTCTTGCCATAATATCGGCTTTTTCTTCTATACCAAAGGTTATCAATGGTATCCCGGTATTTTTTATATTATTTATTATCAATCTTCCTTCTTGATCATCAATATTTATTATATTAGCATGTTTCGTCATATAAAACAGTTTTTCTTTAACTTTTCTATAGTTTTCCATTGTTTTATGAAAATCAAGATGATCTTGGCTTAGATTAGTAAAGGCTCCTATATAAAAGTTACACGAATCTACTCTCCTGAATTCTAATGAATGAGAGGAAACTTCCATCACTCCGTAGTCAATGCTCTCATTTACCATTTCTTTAAACAACCTTTGCAAATCCGGTGACTCCGGTGTAGTTTTTACTGATTCTATTTTTTTATTGCCAATTTCAATAGCAATAGTACCTATTAAACCAACATTTTTTCCGGCACATTCCAAAATAGATTTTACCATATAAGCTGTCGTTGTTTTACCATTTGTACCTGTTATTCCGATTAATTTTAACATATTCGTAGGGTAATTGTAAAATCTCGATGAAATAACATGCAAGATATCTCTTGAACTTGCTACTTTTATTACAGTAACTGAATCAATTTTCACATCTTTTTCAACCATAATTGCAACTGCACCTTTTGTTATTACTTCTTCAATATAATAATGACCATTTGTAGTATTGCCACTTATAGAAACAAAAAGACAGTTTTTCATTACTGTTCTTGAATCATATGCTATTCCTTCTATATCAACATCTAATTTACCACTGACACTAATTACATCTAAACCTTCAATAAGGTTTTTAAGTTTCAAAACACCACCTCATATTTATTATTAATACATAAAAATATTATATTTATAATGTTCAATTTTTATAAAAAGGCAATCGGAATTAAAGCCTTGACCAAAATTTCCGTTGCCTTTTTTATAAAGCATTATTCTTTTGGTTTAGCATATAGAATAACTATTGTACCTTCATCCACTTTGGAATCGGCACGTGGTGTCTGATCAATAATAATTGAATCTTCAGTGGGTTCTCCTTGCTCCTCTTCTAGCCTATATCTTAGTTTATTCTGGCTTAGGAGTTTTTTTGCCTCTTTCAGCTTGATATTTCTAACTTCCGGAACGATAATTTTTTCTTTCATTAACATTTCTGCTTCTTCTTCAGTATATTGCGGTTTAACATCCAAGTACCGCAAAGTGTCAAATAGAATACTCTTGACAACCGGTGATGCAATAACACCCCCATAATAGCTTCCGGCACTTGGTTCATCAATAACAACTAAAACAACGACCTTGGGATCATTAGCAGGTGCAAATGCCAAAAAAGAAGATACATATCTGCCCTGTACATATCTTCCGCCTTCTGCTTTTTGTGCTGTGCCTGTTTTCCCTCCTACTTTATAACCCGGTATATAAGCTCCTGCACCGGAGCCGTTATTTACCACAGACTCCAATATATTTCTCATTGTATATGATGTATCCTTTGAAATAACCTGTCTGACCATCCGGGGTTTAAAATCGTGAATAATATTTCCATCTTTATCTATAAGTTTCTTTGCAATCCTCGGTTCCATAAGATATCCGTCATTAACAATTGCCGATGCTGCAGTTATTAATTGAATTGGTGTTAAACTTATGCCTTGACCAAAAGCAATATTAGCCAGTTCAACAGGGCCTATTGAACTTACATTTCTTACTATTCCGGCAGCTTCACCCAACAATTTTATATTAGTAATATTCCCAAGCCCAAAGCCTTTAATATATTTATAAAACTTTTCTCTCCCAAGCCTTTGAGCTACTTCTATAAAAACAGGGTTACAAGAATTCTGAACACCTTCTACAAAAGTTTCGCTGCCATGGGGCTTATAATATCTCCAACACTTTAACTTATGTCCCGCAACTTCAGCATAACCGGAACAATAAAATTTATCATCCGGTTTTACCACACCTTCTTCCAAGCCTGCTGCAGAGGTAATGACTTTGAATGTAGATCCGGGTTCATAATTATCAGATATAATAGGATTTCGCCATATTTTAAACAAAGCATCGTATTGTTCCTTTAATGACATAGTGCCCCAATTATCAGCAAAGTCTTCCGGTATTTTTCTAGGATTATTATTATCATAATCCGGTTTTACAGCCATAGAAAGTATATCTCCGGTTTTTGGGTCCATTACAATGGCCATAGTAGTCTTTGCATTGTTTTCCTGCAACGCATTTTCTATGGCTTTTTCAGTAAAATGTTGAATAACCTCATCTATAGTAAGGACTAAATTTAAACCGTCTTGAGGCTCATAATACTTCCTATCACTTCCCGGAAGTTCTCTTCCATAAGTATCAGTCATTTTTATATCTCTTCCGGGAAAACCATTTAAATATTTTTCAAATGTTGCCTCTACACCGTCTTGACCTTGATTGTCATAATTTGTAAAGCCCAATACATGAGAAGCAAAATTACTTTGGGTATAAAACCTTTTACTTTCATCTATATAAATCAAACCTTTTAACTCCATGGCTCTCAATTCATTAATTATCTCAGAATCTACTTTTTGTTTTATTAGAATAGTATCCTTTTTAGCACTCAATTTTTCTACCAAAGCATCTTTATCCATACCTAATATATTTCCCAGAATTGAGGCTGTACCTTCCTTATCAGACACCTCCACCGGTCTTACATATATTTGGTATGCAGGTGCATTAGTAACTAATTCCTTGCCATTCCTATCGTATATTATTCCTCTTCTAGATGGTACCGGAACATCCCTAGTCCACTGTTCCATTGCTTTTTGCTGATAATCCGGTCCATTTATAATTTGAATAAAAAATAGCTTTACAGTAAGGAAAAGAAACATTGCTGTAAAACCAAATAAAATAAAAATTACCCTCTTTTTTATTTTTTTTGCTATTGTGGCCATGTCAACCCCCCTCAGGGAATGCTAATCAAGAAAAGACACTAGAATGCCGATTATTGATTTTATTTTTGAAATATATTTATTTTCAAAAACATCCTCTTTTGAAAAATATGTTTTATCCATTGTTTCATTTTTTTGAATTGGCTTTTCAACATTAACATATACTATTTGATCTAAATCAGGATACTGCATATTTAACTCTTCAAAAGCGATATTTTCTAAAGATTGTAAATTTATTTTTTGTGCTAGTTTAACACCTAACATAGAGTTCTCTTTTTCTAATTCTTTTAATTCCTTTTCAAGCTTATTTATATTAAAATTTATTTCTGCAATATATGCATAACGTGCTATCATTGCGATACTAATTGAAAAGATTAACATAACAATAAATATATGAGGCCTAGATTTTTTCTTTACAGCTTTTTTCTTTACTACTTTTTCTTTTCTATCGGAAAGGGGCATCTCATCATATATAAATTGTTCATCGTTATAATCATAATAATCATATGCTCTATTGTCTGCTATTATCATTTTTATTCCCCTTTCTTTAATATTAGAACCCTGTCTTTTCTGCAACTCTTAGTTTTGCGCTCCTTGAGCGTGGGTTTTTTTCAACTTCTTCAGCACTTGCAGTTATGGGTTTTCTCGTTATTATCTTTAAGGAAGGTACTTTACCACAAATGCATATAGGTGCTCTAGGCGGACAAATACAAGGATTCTCCAACTTATTAAATATCGATTTTATTATTCTATCTTCTAGGGAATGAAAGGTAATGATACAAAACCTTCCCCCTGTTTTTAATACTTCTACTCCTACCTCAACAGCTTGTTCCAAGATACCTAGTTCATCGTTAACTGCAATTCTAATAGCCTGAAAAGTTCTTTTAGCAGGATGCGGCCCCTTTCTCCTTGCAGATGCGGGTATTGCGGCTTTTACTATTTCCACTAGTTCGTAAGTTGTTTCAATCCTTTTTTTTAATCTTTCTTTGCAAATAAACGAGGCGATTCTTTTTGCCCATTTTTCTTCACCATAACTCCAAATTACCTTATATATTTCTTCTTCAGTCCAGTCATTAACTATAATCTTCGCCGTCAAAGTATTATCCATATCCATTCTCATATCTAAAATAGCATCTTTCATATAACTAAATCCACGCTCTTCTTCATCTAATTGATGTGAAGAGACACCTAAATCCAATAAAATGCCATCTACATGGCTAATTTGTCTATTATGAATTATTTTTTTAATATTTTTAAAATTATCGTTTATTATTACTACATTTTTATTGCAATCTTTTAGTTTAAGTTTAGATGCATTTATAGCATTAATATCTTGATCAATTCCTATTAAGATACCGGCGGTTTTTAAATGTTTTGCTATCTCATATGAGTGGCCCCCGCCACCAATTGTTCCGTCAATATAAATACCATCGGTTTTTATATTTAAATTCTCTATTACCTCGTTTAGTAAAACAGGTATATGAGAAAATTTCAATATCATAGCCTCCTTTGCTAAATACCCAATTGAGACATTTTTTCCGCCACTTCTTCATAAGTAATGTTTGCGTCACTATTAAACCTATTCCATTCTTCCAGACTCCAGATTTCAACTCTCGTGGAAACACCGATTATAACAACATCTTTATCGATTTTGGCAAATTCTTTTAGATTGCTGGGTATAAGTGTCCTACCTTGCTTATCTATTTCGCATTCGGTAGCTCCGGCGAAAAAAAACCTTACAAAAGCCCTGGCATCTTTATTTGTCATGGGAATATCTTTTAGCTTTCTTTCAATATTCTCCCACTCTTCTATCGGATATATAAATAAACAATTATCCAATCCTTTTGTCATGACAAATGAACCTCCAAAATCATCTCTAAATTTTGCAGGCATGCTTACTCGATTTTTACTATCTAGCGTGTGCTTATACTCACCTATAAACATCAATATCACCACTAAACTTTATATCACTTTTCTCCACTTCGTACCACTTCATACCACTATTATGTATTATTCTATATATATTTATAAAATCCTTCTTATTTTTGAAAAAAATAAAAATAGTACTTGTGTACTATTAATTCAAAACTATATTTTATTAACTTAACCACATAATTTAATAATCTATACTTATAATTAAATTTTTATATGTCTTTTGTTTTTCTCCTTATTTTTATCAACCCCACCCCTAAAAATATCAACAACAGGCTTATAAGTTGCGCAACTCTCATACCCATAAACATCAAACTATCGGTCCTCAAACCTTCTATCCAAAATCTGCCTATTGAATAGATTACTCCATAAAGTATAAAGACTTCACCATCAAATCTTTTGTTCTTTTTATAGTATATTAAAAATAAAAACAATCCAAGATCCCATATTGATTCATATAAAAAAGTAGGATGGACTTTTGTACCTTCTATCATAATCCCCCAAGGTAAACTCGTCGGGCCGCCGTGTGCTTCACCATTTATATAATTTCCCCAACGCCCGATTGCCTGGCCAAGAGAAATACTTGGAGCTACTACATCTGCTGTTTTCCAAAAAGGAAGCTCTTTGTATCTAGTAAATATGTAGCCAACGGCAACCGCAGCAATAAGGCTGCCATGTATCGCCATACCGCCTTCTCTTATATTTAATATTTTTATAATATTTCCCTTATAGTATTCCCATTGAAATATTACATAATAAAGCCTGGCTCCGATAACCGCAGCAGGCACACACCATAATGCTAAATCAATAATGTCATCCGGGTTATAGCCTTGCTTTTTAGCTTCGTTATAAGCAAAATATAATCCGGCGATTATACCGATAGACATTAAAATCCCATACCATCTTATTTCTAAACCAAATATCTCTAAAGCAATTGGATTCATTTTATTCGCCTCATTTTAAATTTTAGTCTATTATTGATTATAATAGTCACTTTTTTAATGTCAAGTAGAAATATGTCCAATAATGATAAAAATGCCGCAGCATTGCTGCGGCATTCACCTATGCGTCCTTTTGTACTAGTTCTTTAACCTTCATAAGCCTTACTCGGTTTCCTCTTTCGTTTTCATCCAATTTCATAGTTATATATTTAACGGTCTCTTGCAGCTGAGGTATCATAACATGTTCAAGCGCGTTTACCCTTCTTCTGGTTTTCTCGATTTCATCAGCCATCAATTGGCATGTTTTTTCTACTTGTGCTAATTCAATCATTCTATCCAGAACTTTCTGCAAATAATAAATTGCATTATCCAACTCTCCTGAAGTATTAGCAAGACCATAGGGATATATCCCTTCCGCATCCTCTTTTTCTTCTTTATTTTTAATTAATTCAAATACAGGAGAAATAACACTCATAATATTCTTCTTTTCTAATTCAAGAGATATCTTTTCAGTAGGATACATTATAGCTTCTTCAATTATATCTGATGACATTACGGCTCTCGCTATTAAAAAATTCTTGAATGCATTAATGAGCTCTTCTTCAACACTTTCTCTAAGTTCTTTATTTTTCTTAATAAGGTCAATAAATTTTTTCATCAACTCATCTTGCTTATCTTTTAATAGTTTATGACCCCTCACCGCTGTTTTTAATCTTTTTTTAAGCCGAGTGAGTTCCATTCTTGTAGGGTTAACTCTTAAAATTGCCATGTTCTAAGCATCCCCTTCAGGCATATATTTTTCTATAAATTCATCCTTTACTCTCTTCAATTCGGCCTTAGGTAAGATAGCTAAAAGCTTCCAGCCTAATGTAAGAGTTTCTTCTATACTCCTATCTTCGTCTTCACCCTGGGAAACATAATGCTTCTCAAACTCATCCGCAAATTTTGCAAATTGCTTATCTACATCACTCAAAGCACCTTCTCCAAGGATTACCGCCAATTCTTTTGCTTCTTTACCTCTTGCATAAGCCGCAAATAGCTGGTTCATGGTATCAGCGTGGTCTTCCCTAGTTTTACCCTCTCCTATCCCTTTATCCTTTAAGCGAGACAAGGAAGGTAAAACATCTATAGGAGGCATTAGACCTTTCCTATATAGCTCCCTGCTTAAAATAATCTGTCCTTCCGTTATATAGCCTGTCAAGTCAGGTATTGGATGTGTCTTATCATCTTCAGGCATTGATAATATCGGTATTTGTGTTATAGAGCCTTGCTTATCTCTAATTCTACCCGCTCTTTCATACATTGATGCTAAGTCAGTATATAGATATCCTGGGTATCCTCTTCTGCCCGGCACTTCTTTTCTTGCTGCTGATATTTCACGTAAAGCATCACAATAGTTTGTTAAGTCTGTTATAATAACTAAAACGTGCATATCCTTTTCATAGGCTAAATACTCTGCAGCAGTTAATGCCATACGAGGTGTAGCTATACGCTCTATAGCAGGGTCATCAGCTAAATTCATAAATAAAACGGCTCTATCTATAGCTCCTGTTCTCTTAAAGTCTGATATAAAGTAATCAGCTTCTTCAAAAGTTATACCTACAGCAGCAAACACAACAGCAAAGTTACTCTCAGTCCCAAGAACTTTTGCTTGTCGTGCTATTTGTGCAGCTAATTTGGCATGAGGTAAACCGGAGCCGGAAAACACAGGTAATTTCTGCCCTCGAACCAAAGTGTTTAATCCGTCAATAGCAGATATACCTGTTTGAATAAATTCGGAGGGATAATCTCTCGCTGCAGGGTTTATTGGGTTTCCGTTTATATCAAGCCTTTTATCCGGTATTATCTTTGGACCCCCATCTTTTGGTCTTCCTAAACCATCAAAAACTCTGCCCAATATATCCATGGAAAGGCCTAATTCCAGACCGTGTCCCAAGAATCTTACTTTACTTTTCAATATATTAAGACCTTGCGAGCCTTCAAACAATTGAACCAGAGCCTTATCCTCATCCACTTCTAAAACTCTGCCACGTCTAATTTCACCGGTTTCCATTTCTATTTCAACAAGTTCGTCAAACTTAATACCTTCCACTTGTTCAACTAACATAAGAGGACCGGCAACTTCTTGTATAGTTTTATATTCTTTAAGCATATATTACACTCCTCCATTCGAAACAATGGATGACATTTGATGCTTTATATCTTTTTCAATGGAATCAAATGCATCCAAATTATTTTCAAGGATTAGCTTAGCCCTGGCAATACTCTCTTTAACCGGTAAATTGGTAATTTCACTTAAAAAAGCTCCTGCATCTAATGCTTTTATACCTTCACTATGAAACATCATTATGGCCTTTAGCATCCTGTATTGCTTATTGACAGACGTATAAGTATCTATGTCATGAAATGCGTTTTGATGCAAATAGTCCTCCCTTATAGACTTAGCAGATTCCAAAGTCCATCTGTCTCTTACTGAAAGGGCATCTATACCTACCAATCTAACAATTTCTTGAAGTTCTGCTTCTTCTTGTAGTAATTTCATGGCTTCTGCAACCAAGCCATTCCATTCCGGCGAAACTTCATTGGATAACCATTCTCCTAGACTATCCTCGTATAGGGAATAACTTTGTAACCAATTTATTGCAGGAAAGTGTCTTTTATAAGCTAAATCCGCATCCAGTCCCCAAAAAACCTTTACAATTCTTAGGGTACCTTGTGTAACAGGTTCCGACAAGTCGCCACCGGGAGGAGATACAGCACCAACGGCTGTAAGAGCACCTTCTCTCTTATCACTCCCATAGCAAATCACCTTTCCAGCTCTTTCGTAGAATTCAGCTAATTTAGAACCCAAGTAAGCCGGATAGCCTTCTTCACCCGGCATTTCCTCTAAACGCCCTGACATCTCACGAAGTGCCTCTGCCCATCTAGATGTTGAGTCAGCCATCAGAGCAACACTATAACCCATGTCTCTAAAATATTCCGCAATCGTAATACCTGTATATATACTAGCTTCTCTCGCTGCAACAGGCATATCAGAAGTGTTTGCTATAAGAACAGTTCTTTTCATAAGAGGTTCCCCTGATTTAGGGTCTTTTAATTCCGGAAACTCCATTAAAACGTCCGTCATTTCGTTTCCGCGTTCACCGCAACCTATATATACAACAATTTCTGCATCTGCCCATTTTGCCAACTGGTGTTGAACAACAGTCTTACCACTTCCAAAGGGTCCCGGAATACAGGCTGTACCTCCTTTGGCAACAGGAAAGAATGTGTCTATAATTCTTTGACCCGTGCCCATTGGGCTATCGGGAGCCAGTTTTTCAACATATGGTCTACCTCTTCTTACAGGCCATTTCTGCAACATCTGAATTTCCTTTACTTCGCTGCCATTTTTAACAGTTGCAACAATATCAGTTACTGTAAATTCTCCTTCTTTAATATCATCAATTACACCTTCGACTCCGATAGGAATCATAATTCTATGCTCAATAATAGAAGTCTCTTTCACGGTACCGATTATATCACCTGCTATTACTTTATCTCCTTTTTTCACTGTAGGTTTAAACATCCATTTCCTTTTTCTATCTATACTGTTTACTTCAACACCTCTGGTTATGTTATCGCCTACTTCACTTCTAATAACATCTAATGGTCTTTGAATACCATCAAACATTGATTCGATAAGCCCAGGTGCAAGTTCGACACTTAGAGGCTCATTGGTGCTATAAACAGGTTCACCGGGACCTAACCCGGAAGTCTCTTCATAAACCTGTATAGAAGCTCTGTCACCATGAATTTCTATTATTTCGCCAATCAATCTTTTATCACTGACACGAACAACATCGTACATTTTTGCATTTTCCATGCTTTCTGCAATAACAAGGGGTCCGGAAACTTTAACAATTCTTCCTTCCATCAAGCTACCTACCTTCTTTCCCGAATAATATATCAGCGCCTATGGCTTTTTCAACTGATTTTTTAACGCCATCTATACCTAACCCTAA
>Ga0172382_10013265_pt1 | contig 10638 bp, 13 predicted proteins | sample Leawel138RmetaG_FD_122245 | JGI IMG/M metagenome (GOLD analysis project Ga0172382, IMG submission 122245) | Leachate microbial communities from a municipal landfill in Southern Ontario, Canada - Leachate well 138R metaG | ecosystem: Engineered > Solid waste > Landfill > Unclassified | place...
ACTTTTAGGTGTTTTAGGGATAAAAAATAGGGAGTGTAAATTCTGCATTCCCTATTAAATTTAATTTTAAAGGGGAAATTTGAATGAATGCAAATGCCGAAAAAACCAAGAATGAGATAATTATTGATGAAACTACATGCGACATCACAGTAAATAAAAAAGGTGAATATATACAGATAGATTTAGCGGATAACGATTTAATCGGAGGATTATTAAAGATAAAACAAAGATTATCATCGTTACAAGAAACCGAAGATTTTGATTATGATTCGGAAATGGAAATACTTTACGGAGAAACTAAAAAGATGTTAGGTCAAGATGTACTAACGAAAGTATTTAATAGGGAAAACCCATCTATTTTAGTCATGTATACATTCTTCAGTAAATTTATGAAAGTTATAGATACTAACATAGAGAAACATTTTGGAACCGGAATAAACAGAAGCGGTCGCAGAGCGAATGCGAGGGGATAACATTGTTTAATGTCCTTATAGATAGATTCCCGAAAGAATACGAGGGATATTTAATTAGGTGGCAATTCTATAACGGGATTATAATTTCCGATACTTTGGCGCAGACAAGCGGAATATATGGTACAGAATACGGGCAAATAGAGAAGTTATATGCGGCGTTTGAAATATTATACGGAAAAGGTATACCTCCTTTTGAAACTGCTTTAGCAGGGTTAAATTGGTTTTTTGATTGTGGCGAAGAACAGAAACCGGAAAACGAAGATGAAAATAAAGACAAAGACAAAGAAAAACGCAAAAATCCTAAATTATTTTCTTTTGAAAGCGATAAAAACAGGCTATATAGTGCGTTTTTAGTCAAATATGGGATAGATTTAAACACTGCGGATGATATGCACTGGTTTAAATTTATTGCATTAATGAATGATTTGTCAGATACGGCGTTTAGGAACGTTATTGATATACGATCTAAAACAGACAAAGAAATAAAAAAATATTCCAAAGATGTTCAAGCTGAAATCAGAAAACAAAAGAAAATATTTGCAATAGAACAGGCGTTAGATGTGAAATATACACCTGAACAAAACAAGATGATAGACCATTTTGACCAATTAGTTGGTAAAAAATAATGTAAATCAGTTTCACAAGGAGGGATTAAAATGGGGGCACATACATCTGACGGGTCGGTAATAATAGATACCGAACTTAACAGTGAAAATATAGATAAAGACCTACAAAAACTAATTTTAAAATTAGCAAACATGAACCTTAAAATAGAGAAACAAACACGAGATGTGCAAGGATTACAAAAAGCTTACGATGATTTAATTGCCGGCACCCGAAAAGGTGCAGACGAAACAGGACTTGAAAAGTCATTGGCAAGAACACAAGCAAGAATAAATATGATGTTAAGCGATAAAAGCGGAATAGGCATAATATCAAAGTCTATAAATGAAGCTATTCAAAAAAATGCTACTATTAACCCCAATCTCGGTGATACAGAAATAGGGAAAGAGTTTATAAATCTAACTCAAAAGGCGGAAGCATTAAAACAAAAATTAAGCGAAATAAAGATCAATCCGGCGGCTTCTACGGAAGCACAAGATTTATTATTTAAAATTAATACCATGAATAATAACATTAAAATTATGCAAATAGACGCAGAACAAGCGTCCGAAAAAATAAATGATATGGGAAAAAGCACTGCAGGTATTGAAAATTTCGATAATAAAGTAAAAGAAGTAAAGAATGATTTAGACCAACTTTCGCAAACAGAGGGACTTAGAAAAGTAGTATCTCAAACTCAAAGCGTGGGCACAGGTTTAAAACAAGCCACTTCCCTTACCGACAGGTTTAAAAATGCGTTCTCGAGTATCGGGGGCGTGGCTAATACCGTGGGAAGCAGAATATCGCAAGCGTTTAGTCAAATAAGGAATTCGACAAATAGCGGCACGAGCGCGGTAGGACAATTCGGTAACAGAATAATGCGACTTGCCGGAACTGCATTTATATTCAATTTATTTCGGCATGGATTCTTAAATTTAAGACATGCTATAGGCAACTTAATCCATCATGACGATATGTTGAATCAATCACTTAACAACATAAAAGCGAATTTACTGACTGCTTTTGCTCCTATTTGGCATGCGTGTTTGCCTGCGATTCAAGCACTCGGTAAAGCATTATCTTGGCTTTCGGCTTTGATTGCAAGTGTTGTATCGGCACTATTCGGCAAGACTATCACGCAGAGCCAACAAATGGCTAAAAATATATATGCGAGCAGTCAAGCAACAAAGAAACTCAAAACAAATTTAGGTAAAGCGAAAAAAGAAGCAAAAGATACAAATAAGGTTCTTGCCTCATTCGATAAAATCAATGTTTTAAACGATGAAAAGCCAAAAAATGCACTCGGTAAGTTGGATAAAAAGAACCTTGATAATACGCAAGGTGATTTAAACACGCCCGGCGGAACATTTAAACCTCTTGAAGTCCCTGTTTTATTTAAATTCCAGGAAGAAAACAAAGAACTAATAAACAAAATCACACAGATATTCCAGAACATGGGAAGAATAGTAAAACCCATAATAAAGGGAATAGTCGATGATGTGAAGTGGTTATGGGATCAAATATTCAAAGAACAAGAGGGCGGTTCTTGGCTTGATTGGATTAATGACACTTTAAAGGGTATTGCTGATTTCATTGAAGATCATCCTCTGATGAAAGATTTTCTTGTATCGTTAGCAGAGGGATTCCTTGTTTTAGGAGCGGCATTACTTGTGTTTAAAGTAGCGTCAACAGTATTTGCGGCAATTAATCCATGGTTTCTTTTAATAGCCGGGGCAATAGGACTTGTTATTTTAGCCATTAAACATTGGGACAGAACTGTTGAATGGTTTAAGAAAAATTGGCAAAACCTAGAACTCGTGCTGGCATTGTTTAGCCCGCTTTTGTCTACTATCGTTGCCGGTATAGGAGGAATTGGAGAAGCATGGGATGACGCAGTTGTTGATTTTAATAATTTTAAACAAGAACTTGAATGGGCTAAAGAAGATATTGAGAATATGTGGAAATCATGGAGTGAATTTTGGGGGAATGTAGGTAAATATATAGACGAACAAAAACAAGGTTGGTCTAAAATGTGGGGAGATATAGGCGACGATTGGAATAAATCGTGGAATGATATATTCAATAAATGGAATGGATTTTGGGAAAATATAGGTAATGGCTGTAAAAGTGGAATTAATGGTGTATTAGGATATGTGGAAAGATTTATAAATAAAATAATAAGCGGAATAAATTTCTTAATTGACAGATTAAATCAGGTACATATAACTATGCCCGGTTGGCTTGGCGGAGGTAATTTCGGGTTCAATATAAACAGAATGGGAAATGTAAGTGTGCCAAGACTTGAACAAGGCGCAGTGCTTAAAGGTGGAAACCCATTTTTGGCATGGGTTAACGATCAACCGAAAGGACAAACAAACGTAGAAACTCCTTTATCTACGATGGTAGACGCTTTCAGAGTAGCCATGAAAGATATGGGCAATAACCAACAACCGATAAACATTCAAGCCACAGGAAATGTCAGCGAACTAATAAGATACCTTAATTTTCAGATACAAAGAGAACAAGGGTTACAAGGCACTAATTTTGTCACAGGTGATAGTTGGGCATAAAAAAAGAGAGGATATTTATCCCCTCTAAAAACTCAAATCACTGTGAGTTCCGGTGTTGACAAGTGTTAGTATAAGTTTCATGTGTTCAATTTTATAAATAAGTAGCCAATCCGGTTCTATGTGGCAATCTCTGTATCCTTTATGATTGCCCGATAGTTCATGATCTCTGTACTTATCGGGTAATTTTTCTCCTTTTCTTAATTTTTCTACTATTTCTTCAAGCAATTCAATTTTATAACCACGCTTTTTTATTCGTTTTAATCCTTTTTTGAAATTCCCGGTTATTTTTAATTCATACATTTCAAATTATTCCTTTTCCACTTCCTCGAGAATTTCCGAAAAATTGGAATAGGTTTTGAATTTTTCGGGATGTTTGCTTATTTCCTCTGCCTCATTAAAAGCTTTTTCACTCAGCAAAAGATTTTTACACAAAGGACAATCGTTATGTTTTTCATAAACTACATCAAAAGGAATTCCATGATGAATTATAGAACGGTTTAAAAATATCCTTATTGCTGTCGGAGTATCCAACCCCATATTAGCGAACAGATTATCTGCTTGCTTTTTTATTTTAGTGTCCACTTTAAGTTGTATAAGTGTACTGTTTGCCATACCAATCACTACCTTTCAAATAACTTTATACTACCATTATATGATTAAAGTATGATTGTGTCAATAAATTTTTAAAAAATCAGGAGGTGCGATAAATGAAATGTAGCGGAGTTTTCCAAATTAACGGAACTGATTTTTCGGCAGGGATTATCAAGCTTGAACGTAAAGCACCTAAACTTGATAAATATGCGAAGCGGACTATGGACGGAGATTTAAAGAGAGAAGTCATAGGAACATACATAACACACACTCTATCATTTGCTGAATTTGATGACCCGGAAACGTACAATACATTGTATCTGGAACTGATAAGACCTGTAGAGTATGTGACTGTAACGTTACCATCAAATACAGGAACATTTACATTCACAGGATATATATCAGAAGTAACCGATAGCATAATTTATGTAAAAGATTACGAGCGAATATTTGAGGGATTAAGTTGTGAAATAATACCGAAAATGCCCACATGGAAAGCAGGAAACAACTCTCCATCGTGGGGATTTTCATAAGTTGGTGAAACTATGAGGATAACAAGCATTGATTCAACACTTAAAATGATAAATTTGGATTACGATACAGTTATAACAGCCACGTCAAGTAGCGCAAAAGTATTTGTCGCGAGTAATTTAACCGATGATGAATATACCTCGCCTGTAAAAGTGGGTACATTTGAACTTAACAGGTTCATATTGGACGGCACGTTTCAGCATCAAAACGGAGAAGCGTTATCCAGTTCATATATCAATTTTTTGAGCAGTAACCAATCGAATGATGATTGCGTGTTTGATACCGATACATATATAAATATCGCATTTACCAAAGAAAGCACGGTGTATCCTCAAAATCTGATAGGGTTAACTATAGATTTCGGGTATTTCCCCCCTGCTTCAATAAATATCACGTACACGTTAAATTCAGGTACTGTTATTACCAAAGATTTTGATGTAACGGTAGATAGTGGAGAACAGTTTTTCAAACTCATTTCAAATCAATGTAACAGCATTAAAATAACTTATCTAAAAAGTAAATTCCCAAAAGAATTTGCATATATGCAACATATAACTTTCGGAAGAATTTTAAGTTTTAACGATGAAACAGTAAAAGCATGCAATGTCCATGAGGAAAATAATTTAATATCCGCCAAAGTGGTACCGAGTACTTGCGAGATGGATTTTTATATAATTGAATCCGAATGGAATGAATTACAAGACGAGATTTTCAAAAATCAGAAGTTGCAGTTATATTGTAAATATACGGATGATGATGAAGAATATGAAACACGCCAATTCTTAGGCAATTATTATTTGGATTATTGGGAACGAAAAGATGATAATATTACATCATTTAAATTCGTGTCTTTTATGGGTGTGGTTGATAAACGAGTACCGAATACAGGGCGAGCATATTTGGTATCATTTGGTAATTTTTCTACCGTAACAACCGTAGGGACTGCTTTAAAAAATATATTTTCATATTTGGGTCAAAAACCGGCTGATTTTTATATAGACCCGGAAATTGAAAATTTACAATTAAAAGGTTATTCCCCAAGGACAAGTTATAAAGAAGCTATTCAAAGAATAGCATTTTCCGCCGGAGCGCAAATAATAGATAATTCCGGAGGAGAACTTGATATTCGGGGAGGAGTCGTAAAAATAGCGAGGTATAACCCGAATGTTATATTTAGAATCCCTGAAACGAGAGTATTTGAGGGTATAAAAGATATTAAAAATGAGATTGTTACCGGATTAGAAATAACCTATTATAATTATTTGCCATCAAAGTCTACATATTTGGAAGACTCTGAAAAAATATTTGAAGGATATTTAAATATAGGTATTCAACACATATATTTTACGAAACCTGTATATTGCTTTGGTTCTTTCCCGAGTGGAGTAACACCTGTTTTAACAAGACCCACATATGCAAAGATAAATGTAGCTACTTCAGGATATTATACTTTTACAGGTCATTATTTTATAGAGGTATCTTCAATTAAATCAGTAACTTTTGATGAGTTTTCAGGATACCAACCAAACATTTTAAAAATAGATGGTAACCAATACATAAATTCAAGTAATGTGGATTCTTTGGCTGAATATTGGAGTAACTATTACAAAAAATATGGGTTGGCGCAAGAATTCGAGTTTTTGTCTGTCGGTGAAACGACAGGCAATTTTGCCATGTTTAGAGGTTCTCCGGACAATTTTAATACCGGATGTGTAATTAGTCAGGATATTGATGTGGCGAACGGATTTGTTTCCAAATGCAAAACCATAGCAGTTAATAAAATCGAGGAAAAAGCACCGTTCATGGGTCAAAGTTTGTATGGTGGTTCAAGATTTGGATTGATTTAGAAAGGAATGATCAAAATGGCATGGATAGAACCTTTTACAACAAGAGATGTTTCGGATATTGATCATTTAAATTATTTAATAACAAAAGGGTACAGTAACTTCACAGCGGAAGAATTAGCCGAATGGATGGCAGGAGTTCCGGGCGCACTCGGTGCCTCGGACTTAAACCGAATAGAAAATGATATGGCAATTCTTGCAACAGACTTATCTCTTACCATTACCACCAAAACAGATTGGACATATACGGACGTTATGACTTCAATTACCGATACAAATACAGGAGACGTGCAGCGGATATTAAGTAATTTACAAGCATTATGTGACGCTGTCACGTTACCTGATTATGCCCCGGCGATACCGGAGCCACCACTTAACTCATATTCCAGATTAAACGATATAGAGTACCTTATAGATATTATAAATCAAACGTTACCTACACCGCACTAATGAAAGGAGTTGAGATTAATGCCATTTGTAAAAAGGGAATGGGTAGACAGAATACCTGCGGCAGGAAAATCCGGGAGAAGAAAATTTAAAAATGTGGAAACAGGTGTCGAAACATTATATGACGTAAGTATGGCAGATGACGCCACAACAGCAGGCGATGAATGGAACGCAGAAAATATGAACGATTTAGAGAACAGGATAGCAACTTATTTAAACACATATTTAAATGTGCAATCAGGCACATTCACACCCTCGATTACGGATACGGGATATTACGTAGAAACAAAAGAAGGTACATATTTAAAAATAGGTAATTTATGCTACATAACTATTCATTTTAAGTCAACAAGTGATGTAGGTGCTTCAAGTAATAATATAACAATTACAGGGTTACCATTTGCCCCATTTGCTGATGAAGAACAACAGTTAGTTGTAGGTCACACATCAAAATTCACACCCTCCGGAACAAAAATGGCAGTCATACCTAAAAGGAAAAATCGTATAGATATGTGGGTAGATACAGGTACTGGAAATACGCCTATGACCCGAATGACACATGGAAATTCGGGCGAATTTGAAATAAGGATTTGCGGAGTATACAGAACAGTATAATAAAAGGAGAAATTAAAATGGGAGAACAAAAAACAACATTACTATCGGATTTCATAACTTCGGACAGTTTAACAAGTTTAAGCGGTTGCGCTGTGGCTTGTGCTATAGTCACTCAACTTATAAAAAGTTTAATGCCTGTAAATCCGGTAGTTACTAATTTAATAGTAGCTTTGTTTATAAGCGCAATAAAACTTATGGGTTCAAAAGATTACAGTAAACAAAATATCATGATGTGTATTTTAAATGTTTTCCCGATAGCTTTAACGGCGAGCGGCGGATACGATATAATTTCAAGAATGGCATAGATGTACATAAAAAAATGTGACATACTCCCACCACCTAAGAGGTGAGGGCTTCTTGCGGAATTAGGTTAAAAAAGTCTTTAATCAGAGCAGCAAATAATATATAATAAAATAAGTAGTAAGAGTTAATCTGTTAGAGAGCGGTTTGTCACTCCTTTTTGAGAGGAGTGATGTTTATGGATTTAGTATGTTTCTTATTAATACTTACAGTATTTTACGGAATTATAAATAGCATAAAAAAATAACCGCCCTCACTAAAAGTGGTTATTTTTTAATCATTCTTATATAGGATAAACCGTTCTTGAGCGGTTAAAACTCTTGCTACTAATATTATATGCAAATTAATTTAAAATATCAATATATAAAATTCAACAATTATGCTATAATCTGACAAGTAGTAGGGCAAGCCAGCGGAGAACGGTTAATCCGCCTCAAGAATTGAGGTGGATAGTATGCTGAAATTATTAGTTTTGATAGCTTATTTAGCTTTTTATTTATTAATGATTTATCTAATTTTAGATTCCGAGCATAAAAAATAACCGTCCTCTCACAAAGATAGCGGTTATTTTTTAATCCTATATTTGAGGCAAACCGTTTTTCAAACGGTAAGTCCTGCTACTACTATTATATGCAAATTAATTTAAAATATCAACTGTGCATTTAAAGGCTAAAAATGAATAGATAATTTTTTACTGTGCGGGAAGTGAATTTAAAAAGTGTGCTATAATAGCATAAAGTCGAACGAGAAAGCGTGGTGAACACCGCCCGTGAATGATGATATTAAAAAAATAATTAAAGAAAGCAGAGTTTTTCATTATGAAATAGCACACGAACTGGGGATATCCGAGTACACACTATGTGTTTGGCTACGAAAAAACCTTTCCTCGGAAACAAAATCCAAAATTTTGCAAGCGACTAAAAAATTAAAGGGAGACAACAATGAACAATTACTTGAAAACAAAATAGAGCAAATTGAAAACGAGGGGTAAAAATGACGATTGGAGTTAAATTAGTTTAATAAAAAGTGGTTTTAAAGTTAATAAAAAGTGGTTTTTAAATCCTTGAACCACGTGCAGTTAAGCCATTCGGCTTGCCCCTAAGTAATATAAGTATACTAAGTATACTGTAAGGATGTGTATTAATGGCAGAACCAAAATTAGTAGAATTCCATTTAAGTGGGAATATCATTCCTCCATTGTGGTACAAAAAGATTACATTTGAAAATGGGAAACCACAGTTATTGGCAATTAATATTTTGGCGGATATAGTTTATTGGTACAGACCGACAGAAATAAGAGATGAGCATACAGGGCAAGTAGTAGAACGCAGAAAAAAGTTTAAAACTGATTTACTCCAAAGAGGATATGACCAAATTTGTGATTATTTTGGATGTTCTCACAAACAAGCTAAAGATAGCTTAACCCTACTTGAAAAAATGGGGTTAATAAAAAGAGTTGTTAGAGTAATAAAAATAGAAACAGGTACAATTCCAAATTGCCTATTTATAAAACTAAACGTAGATAAAGTTAAAGAAATTTCTTTTTTCAGCGGAGAAGAAATGATAAAAAATTTGAATGTCGATAACACTATATAATATATGGGGTTGCAAAGGGTAGGGGTACTTTAAAGTACCCCTACCCACCACTTCAAAGTATCCCTACCAACTACTTTAAAGTCCGCAATACATAGATTACAACTAAAACTACTACAAAGACTTAATTAAATACTTTACTATACACGCGCGCGCGAGAAAAAAATAATGAGTGCTACAAAATAACCAAAAAAAATACAAGGAATAAAAGAAACTCAAATTAGACAAAAGTATTATTTTGTATAACTCAAACCTATATAACCAATGAAACCGCAACTTATTGCGGTTTTTTGATGTTTTAAGTTACAATTAAATACCCTAAATTTCGTCATTTTGCATATACAAAAAACACTACTAAAAATGTTACAACTATAATACATCATAACCGACCAAAAAAGTTGTCGATACCTATTTTAAACTGTAAAATTTATTCAAAGCGAGGTTTTAATATTGGAATTGGTGCTTTTTACTAATGGATGTCCAAAATGCAAGATTTTAGAAGAAAGGTTAGACGAGAAAAATATTAAATATGAAATAAGCGCAGACCCTACAATTTTAAAGGAAAATAATTTGATTTCGTTCCCTGCGCTAAAAGTAAATGAAAAAGTTTTGTCTTTTTATGAAGCGATATGTTTTTTGAAAGAATTTGATTTTGAGGAGGTAACTTGAATGCAACGTGAAGATTGTCTAAAAGTACGCCACTAAAACCCCTGCCTTCAGACATGGGGAGTGTCAAGTGGTTAGAAAATGGTGTCACATGTTTCAAAACAAAACAAGGAGTTAAAAAAAAGGGTGATAGTAATGAATAAAAAAGGGATTGACGCTTCAAAGTGGCAAGGTACTATTGATTGGCAAAGTGTAAAAAACGATGGCGTTGAATTTGCAATTATCCGAGAGGGTTTTGGCAAAGAGTCACCAAGTCAGATCGACAAAAAGTTTAAGGAGAACTATACCGGTGCTAAATATGTGGGTATACCTGTCGGAGTATATCATTATTCTTACGCAGACAGTATTTCGGACGCCAAGCTTGAAGCGGATTTTTGCCTTAAAAATGTACAGGGACTTCAATTA
>Ga0172382_10013267_pt1 | contig 10638 bp, 13 predicted proteins | sample Leawel138RmetaG_FD_122245 | JGI IMG/M metagenome (GOLD analysis project Ga0172382, IMG submission 122245) | Leachate microbial communities from a municipal landfill in Southern Ontario, Canada - Leachate well 138R metaG | ecosystem: Engineered > Solid waste > Landfill > Unclassified | place...
GTTATGGTACCGCTGGTGCTAATGGTGCTAAGAGCATGATAGATAGTGACTATGGTAGAGGCGCTTATGTATTTGGTGTAAATACATTAGATAGATTGTATTTTGGTGGTGGGGGTGGTTCTGCCGGAAGTCATGATGGTGGTAGATATGGAGCAGCAGGAGGTAATGGTGGGGGGATTATATATATACAGGCTATGTCGGTTATAAACAGAGGATATATCACTGTAAATGGTGATAATGGTTATAATGGTGTATTCATACACAATGAGAATAGTGGAGCAGGCGGTGGTGGTGGTGCAGGAGGATCAATCTATTTGAGAGTTCTAACTCTTGAATCTAGTGGGGATCTTATAGCTGCTGTTAAAGGTAATGGTGGTGTTCACGCCGTAGAATCACAAGGAAAGTCTGGTGGTAATGGTGGTGATGGTAGAGTAAGGGTAGATTATTCTATTGTAAACGGTACTAATTACCCTGATACTATTACAATTAATGATATAGTTGCACCAGATCCATATGAATCTAGACTTCCCGAAGGGTGGTATTATTTCTCTGGGTATACTAAGATGAGCAGTATTCCTGTTTCAAGAATTTTATATTGTTACAGAAGAGATACTGGACAATTTATGGGCTCTACTACATCTAGTGGTGACGGTAGTTTTAATTTAATAACCACTTATAGCGGTGCTCATTTTTTGGTTGCACTGGATGATGAAGGGGGGGCTGATTATAATGATATAATTATAGGAAGCGTGGTACCGTATTATTATAATCCAATGTAAGAAAAAAATTACTTGACAAGTTGTTTTTAGTGTTTACCTTTACTGTGTTTTAAATATTTGTATGAGTTTTAAAAAGGGTACGTTTTTACTTGACAAAACATAGTTTTTGTACTATAATCTAAGTAAGAAACGTATATTTATAAAATTTAGGTAAACATAGAGAGGAAAAGGAATATGAATTTTACTATTGAAACGGGTGAATTGCAGAGAATTATTAAGATTTTAGGGCATGTAGCTAGAAATGCCAGTGATAGAACTGGAAAAATTTCTATAATTGCTACTGATTCAGATAAAGTTGTGTTTTTAGCATCAAGAGATGATGTAGGAATACAAGTAACTTCAAACAAGGTTAGTATAACTGAACAAGGATCAGTTACGGTTTTTTATAACAGTATTAAGTCATTTGTGTATCCTTTTGTCCCATGGATTAATGAGGATGGTTATGGAACAAAGGAATTTCGTTTTGTATTAAACGAAAATGATTTTTACATATATGCACATACTGTACATGAAAATGGAAAGAAGTCAAATGGTAAATTAAAGTTAGATATAGATCTTGTCTATTCAGTAGTTCCACCAGATCCCTTCAATAATGCTGATTTTATATTAAATTCTAATATAATAAGAGATGCTGTAGATAAAGTTTTGTACGCTATAAATCCAACAGAACAAAGAATACACATTAAAGGCATGAACATGCGTTTTGATGATAAGTATATTTATTTTGCAGGTACTAACGGTAAGATGTTGTCAGAGTATAAAGTTAATAATGTTAGTACTTTAAAAAAAGGTGAATTTATGGTTAGTTATGACTTTATTAACATTTTAAAATCATTAATAGTTGATAACATGCAATTGTTTTTTGAATTTGAGGCTAATAAGAAGTATTCTCCTAAAATAAAGGTTTTGTTTGATGATGTGTATTATTGGGGAAAACAACTTATAGGTAGTGAATTTCCTGAGTATAATTCTTTACTAGAGAATTTTTCTAATACAGTTATCGTTAAGAAAAGTGTGATTATGGGTATGCTTATACCTTTATTAGACGTGCTAGATTCTGATGACTATAATAGACTTACATTAAATTTAAACAATGATAGTATTTTATTGTATAGTGACTATGGTGATTTTGAATATGATGTGGATGTTGATAATGACGTTAAGCGTAATGAAGTATTTTCAATTGACATTAATGGTCAGTTTTTAAAACAGACCGTGGAGGCAATTAAAGATGATACTGTAATTATTAAGTTTTTTGATGATAAAAGTTCACTATTATTTGATTCATATAATTTTGAAAATCAGAGAGCGCTAATAACTCCTATTAGGAAAAGATAATATGTTAACACAAACTGATCAAGATCTAGTAAAAAATATATTTGAATACTCTAGAGACTTATTAGAAGTAGATCTGCTGGGTATGAACGATAATTCTAATTTAATAAAGGTATGTAAAGAATACCTTATTTTAAATGGGTGTAAGGTAGAAGATCCAATTCAATATCTGATTAACATCAAAAAACAAGATGATTTAATAAATTTGTTTAATTTATTACTTAGTCGTAATCATCCTGAATGGATGTCAAAGAAAGAAATAACCAATAAAGACAAGGCTATTGCTAAGTATTTTGTTGAGTCTCGCATGTCTACTGGTATAAACAAACAAAGAGCTTTAGAAGAGTGTGCGGCAATTATATATACTTTATTTGAACACGAAGATGAATTTCATTTTGACAAGTCTCTTTCATTTGGTATATTTGGTCAAAAGAAAATGGGATGGATCACTGATTTTGCATTAGCGATAATGAATAGAAATATAGAGCGTGCTAACAGAGAAGAATATGAAAAATTACTTGAGGAATTTGAACATAGTCAATATAAAAATGAAACATTTGGACTTACTGATGACGAAATAAATAATATTTTACAAACAAAAGAAGGGGGATTCTAAAGGTGGCCAAGAAAAAAAATGCTGATACTAACAATACTGAGAAAAAACTAGAGAGTCTAGATGTAGTTAGAAAGGCAATAGAGAAAAAATTTGGTGTTGTTCCTCATACACTGGGACAGAGAGGTGAACTTAAATTAGATATTATAAGTTCTGGTTGTATAAGTTTGGATGTGGCATTAGGTGTTGGTGGTTTCTCTAAAGGAAGGATATATGAGATTTACGGAATTCCTAGTGGGGGCAAAACAACTTTAGCTATGAGTGTGATAGCTGAAGCTCAGAAGAAGGGGCAAGCTGCTGTATTTGTTGACGCAGAACATAGTGCAGATCCTATTTTGTTCAAGGCTATGGGTGTAAATGTAGATAAGCTAGAATTGATAGAGCTATATACCGGAGATGACAATCTAGACGCATTAGAATTGTACTTGAGATCTAAGCATTTTGATGTTGCTGTTGTTGATAGTGTATCCGCTTTAATTCCAAAAAATGAGGCGGAATCAGAGATGGGTAATCAGTTTATGGGGTTACATGCTCGTCTTATGAGTAAGGCTTTAAGAAAGCTTGCACCTGTTGTATCAGAAAATAACACACTGCTCATATTTATTAATCAGATAAGGTATAAAATAGTTCCTTATGGTGATCCTACCACTACTACTGGTGGAGAGGCACTTAATTTCTATAGCACGGGTAGGATACAAGTGTCGGGCGGTGAGTCAAAGAAAACCAGGATTGAAGATAGTCAAGGTCAAGTAATAGGGCATCATACCTCTTTTAAGATACATAAGAATAAATTAGCTCCGCCACATAGAGAGGCTACTGTACCATTGATTTATGGAGTTGGTTATGATAGGCATTGGGAATGTTTGAAATTTGCTACTGAGTTAGGCATAATTGAGAAAAAAGGAGCTTATTATTATTATACAGATGATAAAGCGTTTGCATCTGGAGAACATAATGCTATTGAGTATTTAAAAGAAAATGAAAATGTTTATAGTGAAATAAGATCTAAGATTATTGATATGGTTGGTTTGAGTGGTGTGTATGAGTAAAATAGCTGATACAGTACTTAGTGTGATAAGAGATGTATTTCCATCAAATATTATAGTGAAAGAACACTATGTATTATATAATAACACTAAATTATTTTTTGATTATTACATAAAGGATCTTGGTGTGTTAGTGGAAGTACAAGGGCAACAACACAGTAAATTTATAAAACATTTTCACGGTGATAGAAGTATGTTTCTAAAGCAGAAAGAAAGAGATAATCTTAAGTTGACTTATATTCAAGAACACAAAGATTTATGTTTAGTCAGATTTTATTATGATGAGAAGTTGACTAAAGATTTAATAATTAAAAAAATATATATAGCACTCGATAGGGGGTTTTGTGAATAATGTCTAATATTATAATTACCACTGATCGTAGGCATAACAAAGATTGTTCTGATTGGTGTCCATTAAATGATGGTACTTTGACTGGAGATCCAAAGTACTGTGATTTAAGCTTACAGTGTAGACAGATAGGGATGAAGAGTGATTGGTATAGATTCAGAGATCAAGATGGTAATGAGTCTTTTGATTACTTTTGTACAGGTATGTATTTAAATCCTGAAAAAGAAGAAAAAAACATAGATGAAGAGGTAAAATAATGGATAGTGGTGCATTGTATTTTCAAAATGTAAGGCCTGATTTAGAGTTTATTAACAAAGTCTTGTTATTTGATGTTAATTATCTCGAAAGTACAGATGGTAGTGTACTAAGTCAATATACTATAGCACTTGCTCAGTATTTGGTGTTTTTCAAATCCCAAGTAAATAAAGTTAAAGCAGAAATATACAAGCTAGAATCAATATTAGAGGAAGGTGTTGGTATGTTGTTGACAAAAGAGCTTTTAAAAACATACAAGACTAAAAAAGATGCTTTTTCCTACGTTGTCTCTCAGAGTGCAGATCTATCTAAAATTAAAGATAAAATTTTAACTTTACAAGAAGAAATGGTGCTGGTAGATGGTATGGATAAACCTATTTCTGAACTTATTGCTGTTTTTAAAAGAGAGTTAACCCGAAGAGAGAATGAGCTTTATGCTACTCGAATGGAGCGCAGGTAATATGAATATTGAAGAAGCAAAAACATTGTTTTGTAAGCCAGGGGATGAAAGAGCTATACTTTCGTTTGGATTTAAAGATATAGATCGTTTTTATGATTTGTCTTCTAAACTATCTTTAGATGACTTTTTACGAGAAGACCATCAAATGTTGTTTAGTGTACTACATACATTGGTTCATAAACATAAAGTTACTAAATTAGATCTTACCTTGGTTATAAATGAGTCTATTTCGCAAGGGGCAGATAGTATTATAGGTGGTGTTGATTATATAAAAGCAATATACGATTTATCTTATAACATCAGTGATAGTAATTACTCCGCCTATTTACAGAATGTTCTAGAAGCAAGTACACGTTTAAAGTTATTTTTAATGTTGCAAGATAATATAAGTGAGATAGTAACTAACAATAAAGACAGTGCTGACTTAATAGGTAAGTTTGAAAAAGAAGTGTTGGATTTATCCACATCAAGTAAAGCTATAAAAGAGCCTAAAAATTTTGCGGATGGTTTAATGGAGTGGATAGAAGAACGTAGAGGTAACCCAATGAAAATTTCTGGATTGGACACTGGTTTTCCTATTCTAAATAAACAAATAGATGGGTTGATACCTGGTACCCTACTTGTAATAGCTGCACGTAAAAAAATGGGCAAGAGTGCCTTTTTAACCCAAATGGCTGTTCATAGTGCATACAGGGCAGGTAAGTCAGTGTTGTATGTGGACACTGAGCTTCCATTTGAGCAGTGGAGATCTAGAGTATTATCTAATATCTCAGGGGTTAAAGAAAGGATTATTTTACATGGTGGGTACGACGATGAGACGTATACTAAGCTTTTAAAGTGTGGAGATATAATTAAAGATAAAGGATGTTTATTTCATGAGTATATGCCTGGTTATAGTGTTGATAAACTAGTGGCATTGTACAAAAAATATAAGGCAAAAGAAGATATTGCGCTAGGCATGTTTGATTATATAAAAGAACCAGATACATCTAGTCTTGACAGACAACGTAAAGAATACCAAGTACTTGGGGACGTTACAACTAAATTAAAAGATTTAGCTGGTGAATTAAATATACCATTTGTTACTGCTGTGCAACTTAATAGAGATAACGATATAGCTGATAGTGATAGAATTTCACGCTATGCTGATGTTATATGTCAGTGGACGTACAGAACTAAAGAAGAACTAGAACAATTACCTCATGAAAGTGGGGCATATAAATTAATGGTTAAGGATACAAGACGTGGTGGTGGTACATCAGAGGCTGGAATAGGTTATAAGTTTTTTAAGCATTATTTGACTATTAAAGAATCTCCTCCAGAACAACAATTAGTTACATATAATGATAATGAGTACAAAGAGGATTATGCTGACAATGGATATGTCTACCAAAGCTATGAAAACGATGAACTTAGATAATAATAGATATGAGTTTAAACAAAACGTAGAACGTTTAAAACTTTCTGTAGATCCTAAACATCTTTTAAATTCATTAGGGTTTACCATAGAGAGGGAAACTACTAAAGAATTACGTGGTTCATGTATTATTCATGGTGGAAAAAATAAAACAGCTTTTAGATTTAATAAGGATAGAAACACTTGGAAGTGTTTTACACATAAATGTCATGATATATTTGGTAGTGATGTAATTGCACTTATAAAAGCTGTTAAAAAAGTAAACTTTATGGATGCTGTTTATTATTTAAGAGAACTAGTTGGTGATGTTAATCATAATATAAATATAGCTTTAGAGTATGAAAGAAAGAAGGATAGAAGGGCTTTTATTGAGTCTACTATTACTACCAATGAGGCTAAACCTACTATTGTTAATGAAGACTGTTTAGATAGATATAAGATGTTTAGATCAGATAGTTTTATAAAAGATGGTTTTAGTGAAAATACTCTAGATTATTTTGAAGTTGCTGGAGGATACACTGATGGTTTTGGCTATATAAGAGATATAATTCCAATACGTAATGATAAAGGTGTTTTAGTAGCTTATAGTATGCGTGATATAAGAAGAGGTGTTGAAGATGATGACTATAAGTATATTTTAACTAAAGGGTTTGTAAAAGACAAGGTGTTGTATAATCTTAATCATGCACGATATTACATTCCTAATAATAAGCCCTCCTTAATACTAGTAGAAGGTTTTAAAAGTGTATGGCGATTACATGATTTAGGTATAAAAAATGTTGTTGCTGTAATGGGTTCTGAATTGACTTATGGGCAGGCTATGTTATTGTTTTCATATGCCACTAGTGGTGTAGTTGTGTTTTTTGATGGAGATACGCCTGGCATATTAGGAGCTATTAAAACATGTGAATTTTTAAAAGGAAGACTACCGTGTTTTCCTATTTTTATTACTGATGAGGGAAAAGATCCTTCTGATTTGGATGATAATACAATTTATAATTATTTGAGAGGTTATGTTTAAAATGGCAATACAAGGAGAAAATTTCGTATCGTTGGTTGGTAAAATAGTATGGCCAGAGTTAAAAGTAGTTGGTGACACTAATAGCCAATTATTTAAAGCAAAATTAGCTATTCCTATAAATGATCGGTTTCAGTATATTAAGATTTCTGGATGGAATTCTGTGGCTGAAGATCTTAATGAGGTTAATAATAATGTATTTGTAAAAATACATGGTCATATAGAAGAACGTTCCTATGATGGTAAATGCAAGCATTGTAACGGTTTAGAGAAAAAATATTGGACAGAGGTTGTAGTAGATAATTTTATTATTGTGGAGGATTGATAAATAAATGACTAGACGAAAAAAGAAATCATTAGATGATGGTGTTGATTTGAATAGTTTGAATGAGGAGGGTTTTTTTGTAGGCACTCCTACTATGGCTTTACTTTCGGCCAGAAAATATTATTTTAAACTATTAAAGGATAAGTTTGTAATAACTATTCCTAGGGAAGGTACTTATAACGAACTAGACCCAGATTTTTATAAAAATGAGTCGGAAAAGTTCAATATATTTGATGAATCTAAAAATGTTGTATGTTTACCTGCTATATCTCATGTGTTGTTTGGGACTAATAAATATCCAGACTTGGCTCCTAATCAGTTGTTTATTCCAGAAGCATTGGTTTTTAATGATGATACTGTAGAAATAGTAGGAAGATTGGTAGAGATATTATCTCCGCCATCTGTTTAGGAGGTGGTTTGTGTATGGATACTATAACGGAAAGTACTGTTTGTTTTAATTGTGGTAATGAGGAAGCTGAGGTGTTTTTAAGGGAAGTACTTACTTGTAATGAATGCGGTAGCGAACTTGTTGTTACTTACAATAAATGTAATAAGTGTTCTATTATATGGAAAGCTGCTGGTGATGAGGTGTTATCAGTGGTTGGTATTGACGCTTTTACAAGTTCTCAAGGTTTGCCTTATGATTACATATTGGATGGAATTGATTTTGATACTGTTCCTATTGTAGAACATGTTTTAAGTGATAATTGTATGGAAGATCAGATTCATAAATGTATTAGGTGTGATTCTCCGGCGTTTGAAATAAAAGAAAATTTATATAAGTGTTCTAACGACGAATGTGGTTTTGAATGGGAGGTAATTAAGTGTGGATAGTAGAGGCTATTATAAAACATTAGGGCTGACTGAAGACGCTTCTTCTGATGATATAAAAAAAGCATTTAGGAAGTTATCTATGCAGTATCACCCAGATAAAACTAATGGCGATAAGGAATCAGAAGAAAAGTTCAAAGAGATAAACGAGGCTTATTCTACACTTTCTAACCCTGAAAAGAAACAACAATATGATAATCCAAATGTTTTTGGTGATTTATTTGGTTTAAATAGTACTGGTTCTATTTTTGATAATTTTATGTCTTTTAACACACGTAGAAAACCAGATCCTAATAGGCCTATGGTAGGTAAAGAGTTGCGATATATACTAGATGTTCCATTAATACATTTTATTTTTGGTGGAGTTATGGATATGTCTATGGAATATATGGATGTATGTGTAGATTGTTGTGGTAAGGGATTTACATCGTCAAAGTGTTGCCCAAATTGTAATGGGACTGGTGTTATTACTAATATAGTTAATCAAGGTAATATGCGTATGCATAGTTCTACTGCTTGTGGTGTTTGTAGAGGTCGTGGGGAAGTAGGAACTGAGCACTGTAAGGTGTGTGGTGGTAGAGGTAGTGTTGTTACTACTATTACGCATAAAGTAGAAATACCAAAAAATTCTAAAGATGGTGATATTATTAAGTTAGCAGAGGCGGGTGGTAAAGGGTTAAACGGTGGTCCTTCTGGTGATTTATACATTAAACTAAGAATGATACTTCCTAAAGCAGAGGATTTTAATGATGAGAAAAAAGGCCAATTGATTGATTTATTGGTATGAGGTGTTTATAATGTCTATTAGTATAAAAAGTAGAAAAGCTAAAGGCCGTAAATTTCAAATAGAGATAGCTAAATATATATCAGAATTACTTAATATTCCTTATGGTAAAGATGAACTAATAGCTTCTAGAGAAATGGGCCAACCAGGTACTGATATAAGGCTATTAGGAAAAGCTAAAGAAGAATTTCCATTTAGTATTGAGATAAAACACCAAGAAACATGGGCTATTCCGGCTTGGATAGAGCAAGCTAAAGAAAATAAACAAGAAAATACTGATTGGTTATTGTTTTGTAAAAAGAATCGTCATGAACCTATTGTAGTAATTGATGCTAAAGTATTTTTTAATTTATATAAAAAAATTATAGGAGATGAAAAAAGTGGCTAATAAAAAAATTATAAAGTTAAGTGCTACCCGAATCAATACTTTTTTACAATGTAAACTTAAATATTGGTTTAATTACTATGAACATTTACCTAAAGTCCCTAATCCTGCTTTTAAGTTAGGTACTGCATGTCACGAAGCGTTAGAATATGCTGGGAAAATATGGAAAGATAACTTTAAACTTACCAAAGCTGATATAAAAGATGCTTTAAAAGTTTATGAGGAGGTAGCTATTAGGGAAGGCATTAATGACCCTTCAGTGTATAAAGAGGGCATCACACTTGTGAAAGCACGTCTTAATGACTTCGATTTAGGAAGAAAGATTATAAGTATCGAAGAAGATTTTCAAGGTGTATCTACAAGTGATGGTGTGCCATTAATAGGTGCTATGGATAAGGTAGTAGAGGTTGATGATGATACTTTGTTAGTTGTTGATTACAAAACATCTAAGACTGCCCCTAATATCGAGGCACTACGTAATGATATTCAATTATCTATGTATGATTTAGTAGCTTCATTGAAATATCCGCAGTATAAAAGGATTATTGTTAGTTTGGATATGTTAAGAAGTGATGTATTATATTCTTATAGAACTTCTAAAGAAAGAGAAGAGTTTTCAAGATACCTTAAACTGGTATATGATCAGATGACTGCATTTACTAAGAAAGAAGCTAAACCAGAATTGCATGTGTTGTGTCCGTGGTGTGATTACAAAGATTATTGTGATACGTATAAAGAAGCTTGTGAAAAGACAGATTATAATTTTTTACCGACCAGTAATTATAATGCTGAAGAGTTGATATCTGAGTGGCGGCGAACCAAAGATGTAAAGAGAATATTAGAACAACGAGAAAGAGAGCTTTCTATGATTATTATAGAAAAAATAAAAGCTAACAATGTAAATCTAGTAAGTGATTTAGGGGAAGTATATATTAGACAAAACTCTCGTAAAAATTATGACTTGAATGAGGTGGCTAGAATAATTCCTGAAGAAGATTTGATTAAAGTTACATCATTGAATAGTAAATTAGTAGAAGCATA
>Ga0172382_10013269_pt1 | contig 10637 bp, 12 predicted proteins | sample Leawel138RmetaG_FD_122245 | JGI IMG/M metagenome (GOLD analysis project Ga0172382, IMG submission 122245) | Leachate microbial communities from a municipal landfill in Southern Ontario, Canada - Leachate well 138R metaG | ecosystem: Engineered > Solid waste > Landfill > Unclassified | place...
CTGTAAATTAGGGATTTTTATGTTGCCCCGGGGTATGGGAAGCAACGGCTCGATAATTTTGTATTGCTGCGATGTGATTTCCATGCGGAAATTATATCAACAATTAATGTGAACAGGCCCTAGGTGATATTGTCCGCCACGGTCAGGACAAAGTTGCAATGGAGGCTGAAAGCGGCATTGTTCAACCCTCTTGATCCGGTAAGGTGGACGACGGTTGTTGGTGAAGCCACGGCAGTGATGCCTTACAGCTTGGTGAGTTTCTCGGGACAATTTTGCGTCGTGCCTGTTGGTTCTGTATCCGGATGGGTCAATCTGGAATTTTTCCATGCCAACTCGTTAGCATGACCGTTTGGCAGTCTCGTCTTTATCGGCAACCGCCAGATGTGATGCCATACCGGAACGCCTGCTCAATCTCGATACTGCCGTCGAACCCTATGAGGTGCGCATCAGTCTGGCTCTGGAAGGCCTGTATCGGAATGCGTTGGCGGCGGTGACCTGATAATCAAGGAGGCCAACCATGAATGTTGAGAAACACGGCATCCATATTGAATGTGTTACCGGTGAGATTGTTCGGCAACCGGATGTCGACGCGGTGGTCAACGCCGCCAATGCTGAATTGATGCCGGGCGGCGGGGTGGCGGGAGCCATTCACCGGGCGGCGAGTCCCGGCCTTGCCGAGGAGTGTCGGCCAATGGCGCCGATTCAGCCGGGGCAGGCCGTGGTGAGCAGCGGCCACAACCTTCCCAACCGGTGGGTTATTCATTGTCTGGGGCCGGTCTATGGCGTTGACGAACCCGCTGATAGGTTATTGGCGGCCTGCTATAGCAACGCCCTGCGTATGGCTGATGAGAAGGGCATGGCCAGTATCGCTTTTCCCGCTATCTCCACCGGTGCATTTGGTTACCCGCCGGAACAGGCGGCCGGAGTATGTGCCGGGGCGGTGAAACAGACACTACCGGCACTGGCGTGGGTTAAGCTGATACGTTTCGTGCTTTTTGACGACAACGCCAGGAAAATCCTGCAACGGGCCATGGTCGAAGCCGGGCTGATGCCGGGACAATCCGCCCCCAACACCTCGCCATGACTTACTCGTCTTTTGGGTAAGGTCTCAGGCCAAGCAGAATTTCCGCTTTCTCGCTCAGGGGTTGAGCCATCAGGCTGGGATCGGTGTATTGGGAGAGTTGTTCGCGGAACAGCGCATAAACTTTTTCGCGATCCTGGCTGGTATCGATATCAACACACTTGCCCTTGCTTCTGAACAGCTCTACGGTAGGCAGTGTCTCCGCCTTGAAGGTGTCGAACCTCAGTCTCATGGCCTCGACATTGTCGTCCGCGCGGCCGGAGTATCTGGCGCGGCCCATAATGCGCTGTTCAAGTACGTCAAACGGGCATTCAAAGTACAGCATGGTGGGAAGTTCCGTTTCCCGGCCGAAGACGTCGTACCACGCCTCCAGGTTGGAAAGCGAGCGGGGAAACCCATCGATCAGAAAATTTCGTTTGCCGGTGGTCCGGGTAGTTTTTTCCATGGCGTCTTTCAATAGGCGTACCACAATTTCATTGGGCACCAGCTTTCCTGCGGCGATGTACTCTTTGATTACCTCGGTGGTCGGCCCCCCGGCTTCCTGCTCGGCGCGCAACAGATTGCCCGTGGACAAATGTGTCCAACCCAGCTGAATTTCCGCCAACTCACACATGGTGCCTTTGCCTGCCCCGGGGCCACCCAGCACGAAAATGACATTGGGCTTCGGACAGGGTTCCCGGGGGTCGACGTGGTGGATCAACACCTTGGGCGCAGGCGCGACCCCCATTTTATAAACATTCCACTCCCGATCCGTGGGCGGTAGTTCATCATCGCAGGTGATTTCGTAGGCCAGATGGCCATCGAGTCGGCTAATGCGCCAGGATTTGTAACTGTTGGAGTAGGAAAGGGCAGGGCTTCTGGCCGCCTTGCCATCAGCGCGATCCCAAGCCATCCTGTCGTTCCAGTAACCCGGGCTGGATAAGGTGCCGGATTCCGATTTCTGTGGCGGCGCCTTCGAGGGTACATAGAGGCCGTCCACTTCGGGTAGGCCGGCTCCGGTGACCTCAATAAATAATGTGTTGGGTGGAAACTGTGTGTTTTCGGCCATAACGTCTCTCGTTTCTGGTTGGCAGTTTGAGAGGGAGCATTTGTCTGCTGCAAAAGCGACCTCGACGGGGTAGCGCCTGGACTGAGCCGGATGCTGTTGAAATCCCCTGAGTAATGGGGGCGTTGATAATCGCAGAATCTGCTGGGAAACCCAAATCTGACACAATTGATCTGACGCAATCTATATTCTGCATCGACCACGTTTAATTTCGCCGACAGCAGTGGCTAAGATCTCGATCTATTCGTGAAGTAGGTACAGCCCCAAATGAGGCGATACAGCCACACTGGGTCAAATCGATGCGGATTGCTGTGGTTCACTTATTTCAGATCGACTATGACCCGCTCCCTACTCATTTGCCCATGATGTGCAAATAAGGGTTATCTGAAAGTGGTGAGTCGAACAGTAACTGCATGTCGGTTAGCAGATACCCATGAACCAGCTTCGACTTGCGGGGCCCCTTGACCTCGCAGGTCCAGATATTCAACCCATCCGCCTGCTTGCGGTGCAGGCCCAGCTTCTCGAAGCGCTTCTGAATCCACTGCCAGGCGGGTAGATGTACTTCCTTGGCCAGTGCGGCCACCTGTGGATACTCCTGGGCATAGCGCTGGAATACGCCGGGACTGATCAGATATGCGGTGCCGCTCACGGTATGCACCAGTGCTTTGGCGTCGTTGATGATTAGCTTTCGCGATCGAATGCCGGTGCGTAACCAAGTCATGAAATGCTCCCCTGACGGAGAATCAGAAGTCTCTGTTGAACTGGTTGAATCGGCAATCACGGTTGAATTTTGAGCTTCCGGTGACCCTTTGGCTGCCGGACTGTCTTGAAGACTGGCCTCCCCCAGCAGATCAAGCAGATCATCCAGGCCGTTACTGCTCTCTTGGGGGGTGTGCGGTTCGGGCTTGTCGTCTTCAGTTGACGTGGGCGTGTTGTTGGCTGAGCCATCTGTCAGTGCAGCAGAATCAGCGTTCTCAACTGCGCCGGCTTCAGGCTGGACTGTGCCAGAGAAGGCCTCCGGACGTGCGTTTCCCTCCCAAATGGCTGCGGGTGAAAGCTTTAGAAAAGTGAAGCTATGCTGCCAGCCTGAGTCACTGGTGACGGCTGCCTTCCATATCGCCTTGCCATCGGTGGTAGGCAGAGCGATACCGTATTCCTGCAGTATGTTAAACAGGGTCGTGTTGTTGGATGGGATGCCGTCGATACCCTGGGCCAGCAAATAGGCCCGCAGTTTGTCGGAAACGGTCTTGCTCACTAGCCAGAGTGCGTCCTGGGTCAGCCAGCCATCGGAGGCCTGGGGCTGGTTGATCTTGAACTCTTCCTTGAGCAGGTAGCGTAAACCGTCCAGCAGTTTGCGCTGTAAGGTGTGGCGGGGAGCCGCGATAGCCTTGCCAGGGTCGCCACCGAGTTCCTGAGCTACGGACGCCTGATCAGCCCGGATTACCAGTTCGCCCAGGATGCCGGCGTGCTCATATTGCCCTGCCAGCACGTACAGCAAGGATGTCCACAGATCGGCATGCTGGCTGAGCCAGTCCAGAATCACACGGTCGAGTAGCTGATTGTATATGAGGCCTGTGGCGGCGCTATGCAGGCGGTATTCCCGATTCTCCCGGTAACGAAACCGGTAGGGTTGCTTCAGAGTGCCGTGCCAGGGGTGCCATGCTGTGCCATCGGCGTATTCCACATGTAGATCAACGGCGATTTTGCCAACGTCGTGCATAAGTGCCGCATAGGCTGTTCCGGCCGTCCACACTTCCGCCTGCGCTGCCTGCTCTTCGGGTTTCATCCCCACCGGCAGAAGGTGCGACTGCCGCAGCTTCAGGGCGTAGGCAACAATTTCCAGGCCGTGATCCAGCATTCCTCCGGGATAGGCGTGGTGGTGGCTTTCAGATGCGGGGAACTGCTGCACCAGTTCGGCGTAACGTTCGAGCGGAGCCAGGTAAAGCAAAGAGAACTGAGCTCGCGAGAGTGACGTTCGCTCCCAGATATGATCCAGCAGTTTCTGCCGGCGGGGCGTGGCCAGCAAAATCGAGGCGGGTTGTGGCAAGAGTAGCTCTGCCGAGCTGATGCGAGAGTCTGCAGCGGGTGGGCGCTTTTTGCGGTGAAACCCTTTGTACTGAAACAATGAAAGCATGGCTATCCCCAGGTGTCGGGCTGGAGGGGGAGCCTTTTGGCCTTTTCGGGTAGAGCCTTTCCCCTTGGCGCCATTCCCTTGCTCCTTCCTCTAGCCCTTTAGCCGTTTCAAAGATTCGGTATAGGACAATTGCCAAGCGGCAGCCATGGGCAATACGGAATGCGGCGGCTCCGGTAAATGCCAAGGCTGTCAGGTCTGGCTCAATCCGGCATCAAGCGCATCAGCTTGGGCGGCGAAGTCTGCGGGGCGACGTTTGCGGAAGGTTTCAAGATTGCTCAGTTTCCAGCGCAGCGCTGGCAGTTCCGCGGCATGGGGGCATTGCAACAGCGACCAGTCTGGTTCTGCACGAACCAGCCCGCTCAGAAACTGCCGGTGTGCCAAAGTTAGCTGCTGCGGCAGTTCGCGCTGCAACCGGGCGCGGGCCTCCAAAAGCGTTTCCAGGGAGCATTCCACTTCAGTCATACCGACGAAGGCCCTTTCGTACTCGTTGGCAATGTCCTTGTCATTGCTGAACAGCACTTCATGGGGCGGCCTGTTGTGCCCGGCCAGGTAGATCACAAAGCACTCGACCATACCGTCGCTGATACCGCCCGACTCATACAGTTGCCACACGTCAAACAGATCGCGAGGGTGCTGCCTGTCCAGGGCGGCCACCAGCTTGCTCGCATACAATTCGTCAGGTGTCAGAGTCGGCAGGTCGAGTTCGACGCTGAACAGGTCGCTGGTACGGGCGCTCAGTGCCCGTCGCTCAGCAGCAAGCACGCTGCCTCGGAACACAACGTTGACCTCGATCTTGACCTGGCTGGTCTCGTTCTCGACGATCAGCTTGGTGTCTCCAAGATCCCTGGCGGGAATCAGGCGTGTCTGTACACCCAGTGTCGCAATACGCGAGGCGATGGCGGCCAGTTCCTGGTTGATGGCTTGCAGCGCCTCGTCGCGGGGCGTTTGCCAGGGTAGGTATACCACGTCGATGTCCACTGACAGGCGTGGCATATCCTGCACAAAGAGATTGATGGCTGTACCGCCCTTCATGGCAAAAATGTCATTGGCAAACACGTCGGGGGCGATAGCCAGCAACAGTCGAACGGTATCGGCGTAACTTTTATCCATGACAGTTCTTATCCATGATGACTCCTATCCATGGGGGCGCAAACTCAGCAGAGTGCCGTCATCAAGGCGGCTCATCCAGCGTGAGGCGCCGCCTGTGCGGACCGGATACTGTGACAATAAGGCATCGACGTCCACCAGGTTGGTCTCACGCGCCCAGGTAAGGAACAGGCGCACGGCCTTTACACTGGTGCAACAGGACAGCAGTTCGCCGACAACCTCCTTGCGTGGTGAGCGCAGACCGTCGAAGAGGTTGCGCGCTTCCTCCAGGCTTTGTTTCACGCCGATTTCGTACAGCAGCTCCAGTACGGCTCGTTCAGGGCAAGCCACCTCGATAGGGGCTGGCGTGCCCGGCGGTGTGGTCAGGGTTCTGGTCGCCAAGGCCGTGTCCGGCCAGTCAAACAGTCGAGCATGGCAATAGCGCGCGGGAAAGCGGTCGGTGAACCATGCCGGTAATGCATAACGCTTGTCGCCCCACAGCACCCAAGTCTCGCGACTGCCCAGGTTGTGCCTTACGCCCTGCAGGGCAAGCGCAGTCTTGCCGCCGATATGCAGGCCGGGCACCCGTTGCTGGAGGAGCTTCAGGGCACCGTAGACATCAAAGTCGTCGTTCGGGAAGGCATAAACCCCCTGCGCCAAACGCACAAGCCAGCCAGCCCCCGCATATTGAGCGGCAAGTTGTGGCGACACGCCGAACTGCGCCAGGATGGCCAGGTCGAATGGCGCCCCCCGCGGCAGTTCCGCCTGCAGGTGCTTGATTATCTGGTGTCTGGGTATTTGGCTCATGGGTGAAAAGTAGCACATAATCTAATCATCTGAAAGCAGCTTGCGTAATTTCGGCGTCAGAAATAGCGCCTAGATTTAATAATTGTGAAATATCTAATCAATGGCTGGCAGCGGGATGCACAGGCTGGATCAGTGGATAGAATGGGGCCTTATGGAAAAATTGGCGAAGATATGAGCTTTTTGAACCTGGGGAAGAAGGATGACTACGGCAAGCAGACGCGAATTGAGCACCGGGGCAAATACCTCCGGGCGAGCCGTACCGGGGGTGTTTCGCTACGGGCGCAAACCAGGGCTGCGGGCCTGAATCTGACTGCCAACAGCAGCCACGGATTCCGTGTCTCTCGGACTGTTGGCAAGAACACCCAAATGGCCATGCAGAACGGTCGCTTCGTGCTGCGTGGACGCTATGGCAGCGGGCCCACCAAGCTCAATCTTTCCAAGACCGGCATGACTGTCTCAACGCGCAACGAGTTGGGTACCTTTAACTGGGTCAAACCCAATCGCTCTTCCGCCAAACTGTTCGGAGTCCAGGTGCGGGGTAAAAATGCCGCCTATGCTCAGACGGCCTACTTGGTGCTGACTGCAGTCGCCACTTTCTTCCAGTTGCTGATTGCCGTCACTCTCACGCTGGCCCAGTGGGGGTGGCAATTACTCCAGCTTCTCTGGGGGTTGGTGCTGGCGACCCCTTATGGGTTGGAGGTGCTCCGGCGAAAGTTCCGCAATCGGAAGATCCGCCGAGCGCAGATGGCGCTCACTTCAAATGTGGCAGCCAGCTTTGAGGATTGGGCAGAGATGAAGGTCGTCGCTGCCATCGCGCTGGCGTTTATTGCCTGGGGGCGCGGGAGGGATGCCCGCGCGGAAATACCTTGGTTGAAGATGGCCGTGAGTGCCTCCAACGAACCAGCCGACCTGCCTTCATGTTTGCCCTATCTGAGCGATGTGGCCGGTCCACTCAGCCAATGGCACCGCAGTGACACTGAACTGGACGATCCGTTACCTGTGCTGGCTCGAACCGCAATATTGGCAGAGCTGGCTGCGAGGCAAGTGTCTGCGGATCGCCTTCCCGCCATACTCCTGAGTATTGATGACCTTGTATTACAGCAAGGACCCAAAACCTGGGTGCAGGAGCAGATGCTGACGGTGTTCTGTGACTTTGCAGGGTTGCGGCTTCAGGAAGAGTCGCGGGAGGAGGCGTCAAATTGACAGAGTAAGGATTATTCCTTACTCTTTGGTTATGAGCAATTTTGGCGGGAGCCCGGCCATGCCCAACATCCACGAACAGGCCACACTCACATCCAAGGGGCAGATTACCCTACCTAAGGCGATCCGCCAGGCGTTGGGCGTGACGGCCGGTAGTAAGGTTTCTTTCGAGCTGCGTGGCGATGAGGTTATCGTGACTCGTGCCGATGCTGAGCATGAAGACCCTGCTATCGGAGCTTTCTTGGGGGTGATTGAGCAGGACATTCGTCAGGGCAAGCATATTGGCTGTCTGCCGGAGGAACTCGCTCAGGTGATGCTCGCGAATCTGGAGCGACCGGTAGATCTCAATGAGGACGTCGAAGGCGACGTCGCACTCTGATGCAGCGCCATGGCTGGATTTTGCTATTCCACGACTGCATCGTGGAGCAGCTACAGCAATTGCATGCCGCTGCTGAGCGGGTGCAACGGAGTGACCCGGCAGGTTACAAAGGTCACGCCAACGTAAAGTTACTCAGGGCATTGGCGCAGGTGATCCTTGAGGTGGTGCCGGTTGATCCGGCACGGGATGAATACTGCCAGGGCAGGCTTCAAGGTCCGAAACAGCGCCACTGGCGAAGTAAAAGGTTTGGCGGGCATTTTCGACTGTTCTTCCGTTATGACTCCAGGTCAAAGACCATTGTGTTTGCCTGGGTATGCCGGGAGAGTGACAGAAGATCCAGGGTGAAGCGATGAACGCGACACGGACGGTATCGAAATCAGAGTTGATAGGCCGCTGGCTGGGCAACAGCTGGCGTCGTGTTGCTTTTAGAGAGCTGCAGGCCAGGCAGTGGTTGGTTGCTAAAGGTTTACCACGCAGTGCCGCTTCTTGGATGCTCTGGAGTATCAAGCTCGCCCTGGTGGGCGTGCTGTTGTACCTGGTGTTTTGGCTCGGGTTGCTGGTCGTCTTCATGCTGGCTGCGGGGTGGCTTGCTCAGAGGGCTGATGTGCCTTCGGATGAAGAGCCAGAGATTCGAGATGGCCATTCCGGTGTCGGCCTATATGGTCCAGATGATTGGCGTATCGACCTGGGTGATCCGGACGAGCCGTAGCCAATACCTTATTGCAACTGCGGCTTTGTAACGGGCCTTTCACAAGCAGGCTTTGTTCCAACCTCCCGCTGCATTCTGCTCCTTATCAGTCACAAAGGGTGCCACTGATTGCGGCCCGATGCCGGCTTATACGGGTTAAACCCGTTGAGTGCCTACCAATGTCGAGTTATAGTCACGTGCTATGTAAGCTGGCCGATTATCACCTGTAACACTCGGTGGCCCCACGGGGTGAGGCCAATCGCCCATCAGGAGCTGGACATGGCGGATTTAGAAGATCGCTGGTTATCAGTAGATGAGATAGCCAAATACCTCGGTGTCAGTAATGACACGGTATATCGATGGATCGACAAGCATGCAATGCCAGCCCATCGAATGGGACGGTTCTGGAAGTTCAAGAAAGATGAAGTGGACGAGTGGGTGAAAGCCGGTGGTGCTGCCGAGCATAACAAGAAGGAATCCTGAGCAAACATGAATAGCGCTCGATACAGCATGTCATTTACAACGGGTAGTCTCTTTCACCGTGAGTCGGTGGGGCTGGCCGTGCTGTATCTTGAGCTTGGAAGCTGGAGCTCTGTACGAGACAAGGCCATCGCAGAAAATCTATTGCAGACCAGAACAGTCAATACGCTCAAGCGAGTCTGCCGCGAGGTGATCTCTCGGCTTAGAACTCTGAGTCCAGGCGAGCTCGAGCTACTTGTTGAAGGCAACCACCAGGAGCAGGCATATCTGCTGTGGCTTGCCGTCTGCCGCCGGTACAAATTCATAGCTGAATTTGCTGTTGAAGTGGTCAGGGAGCGCTACATCACTCTGAAAGGTGATCTGACCCACGAAGATTTCGACTCATTCTTCAACCGAAAGTCCGAGTGGCATTCGGAGCTTGATGCGCTTACTCCGGCTACGCGAGGAAAGTTGAGGCAGGTCCTGTTCAAGATACTTCGCGAGGCGGATCTCTTAACTGCCAGCAGCATGATAAACGCAGCCATGCTCAGCCCGAGACTATTGAAAGTGATCAGTCAAGATAGTCGCAAGGATATCTCCTGTTTCCCTGTGTTTGGATCTGACCTGAAGGGGATGACTCAGTGACCACAGATATAGCCAGAATGCCGATGCCAGACAGATTTCAGCACTTATTTGCCGTGATCTCGGGCCAGCGCTTTATCAGCAAGCAAGGCCTCGGTAACGAGGTTCCTTTCTTCATCTGCCCCTACAAACCGGAAGAGGCTGTTGAGATGGAGCGACTCCAGCGTCAACTGATCAATCGACTTGGTCAGGCTGGTGTTCGAATACTAGACATCAATCTTTACGACCTTTCGATAGAAATCCTGAGAGAGCGGGATATTTGGGATCAGATTCTGGAGATGGAGGCGTCTGTCTCCAAAGACCAGCTCAAGGAATTGCTGCAAGGCGTATTGGACCCCGAAGCGCACATTGTCCCAGCCATTGCAGCCAAGTTGGCGAGCAACGACTTTGAAGTACTGTTTCTGTCGGGTGTTGGTGAGGTTTTTCCTTACATCCGTTCGCATAATGTCTTGAATAACTTGCAAAGTACGGCGAAAGAGAAGCCGACAGTCATGTTTTTCCCGGGGGCCTACACCCACTCCATCGAGTCTGGCGCATCGCTAGACCTGTTCGGAAGGCTGCATGACGACAAGTACTACCGGGCATTCAACATCTTTCACTGCGAAGCCTGAATTTAATGAAGAGCCGAGGGAAGCGAAATGACTCTTAGGACCATATTTAACAAGCCGGTTGACCGCCCGATTGAGGGGGTCATTAAAGCTGACGATGAAGCTAGCCTTCGCCTCGAGATTGAAGAATATGTGCTCACCAACGAGGTCGAAAAGCGCCTTGAGTCTTTCCTGGATGCCTACAATAACTACGAAGGGGCTAACGGCGTGTGGGTTTCCGGCTTCTTCGGCTCAGGTAAATCCCACCTGCTCAAGATACTGGCGCTGCTGATCGAAAATCGGCAGATAGATGGCGCCGCCGCCCTCGATTTGTTTTTGCCCAAATGCGGGGACAATGAAATCCTGCGTGGTGACCTCAAGCGTGCGGTTGCCATTCCATCGAAAAGCATTCTGTTCAATATCGACCAGAAAGCGGACGTTATCAGCAAGGCCCAGATAGATGCGCTCCTCGCCGTCTTCGTCAAAGTGTTTGATGAAATGTGCGGTTACTATGGCAAGCAGGGGCACA
>Ga0172382_10013271_pt1 | contig 10636 bp, 8 predicted proteins | sample Leawel138RmetaG_FD_122245 | JGI IMG/M metagenome (GOLD analysis project Ga0172382, IMG submission 122245) | Leachate microbial communities from a municipal landfill in Southern Ontario, Canada - Leachate well 138R metaG | ecosystem: Engineered > Solid waste > Landfill > Unclassified | place...
CCCTCCTAAGGGGCAGGTCAGAGGTTCAAATCCTCTCGGGGACGCCAAATTGATTCCCCCATAACCCCCCGTTCACTACTCCCGAGATGGGCTGACACAAGCCGCGATGAATTTCCGGCTTGCGATTTAGAGTTTTTGGTGGGATCCTCGTGCTGTTTAAATTTGATTTTGGCCAGATCGGATTTGTGGAGGAACCCGGTCCTCCGGGCGAAAATGGGTCGACATTTCAATAGCTTGCGAGATTGCTTCGTCGCAGACTGCCGCGCTGCGCTCGCAGCTAAAGGCTCTTCGCAATGACAAAACACGGATTAATCAGAGCTTCCTCAAGTCAGTGCCATTCACCCTATAGCCATCTCTCGACTGACAACTGATAACAAACAGGAGTACTCCATGCCAGCCCCACTCATCTGGATCAGCGGAGCATCCGGCGGTATCGGCAGCGCCCTGGCCCGCCAAAACCCCTACCCGGGGGCGCGCATCATTAATTTGGACATCAAGCCCTCGGAGACACTGGAAAATTTTGCCTTTGATCTGGCGAATCCCGGCGACTGGAACCGAGTAAAGGAGCAGTTCAGTGACGAGCTTGCCGGCTTTACCGGCCGTGTCATGTTCCTCCATTGCGCCTACGTCCCCCAGGGCAAGGGGATGGTCACCGAGGTCGACCAGGGGGACTATCAGCGCAGCCTTATTGCCAACACGGCGGGCTCTCTTTCACTGGCGGCATCATTCCTGCGGGCCCTTCGCCCTGAACACGACGGCGGCATGCTGCTGATGTCCTCCAAGGCGGCGCAATACTCGCTGCTTGGCTACACGTCCTACAGCAGCAGCAAAGTGGCCATCGAAAAATGGGTTAAGATCGCCCGCAAGGAAGTTCTGCATCGCGGCTGGGGGCCGTGGATCGTCGCCGCCCGGCCGGGACTGGTGGACACGCCCACCGCCCGGGCGGCGGCGAACCTGGATGCTTCGGTTTTTCCCCTGGGGCCCGCCATGGGCAAGGATCTGGATCAAAAAGCCATGACCGCGGATACCGCGGCGCAGCGCCTGTGGCAGGCGCTGCCGCCACAGGCCGACCAGTGGCTGATTGATCTCGACGAGGAGTCCCGGCCATGAGAGACCTCAGGGATCAGGTTGTGCTGATCACCGGCAGCAGCCGCGGCATTGGCCGGGTGACCGCGCAACAGTTCGCGGCAATGGGGGCGCAGGTCATCATTACCGCGCGGACTGAAACCGCCGGCAGCAAGGCTCTGGGGTCACTGGCAGAAGCCGCCGCTGCCATCACCCGCGACGGCGGCAAGGTGCTGGCCCTCCCCGCCGACCTGGCTGACCGCGACGCGGTGGAGCGCCTGGCCGCCACGGTGCTGGACCGCTTCGGCCGCTGTGACATTCTCATCAACAACGCCGCCAATATGAGCCGCAATGCCTACGCGCCTGTGGATGAAATTTCCCTGGCCGGCTGGGATGCGGTGGTGGCGGTGAACCTCAGCGCCGCCATCCTGCTGGCCAAGTCTTTTGTGCCGGGGATGAAGGCCCGCCGCCACGGCATTATCATCAACGTGACGTCGCAAGCCGGAGACATCGCCCAGGGCCCAGGTGACGTCAACGGCTTTGCCTATGGGGCGACGAAAGCCGCCCTGAACCTGATGACACAGCGCTGGGCACGGGATCTGCGGCCCTACAACATTGCCGCCATCGCTCTGGACCCCGGCTTTGTCGCCAGCGAAATGGTGGTCGCCAACTCAACCAACGCGGTATCGGCCGACGCCCGGGAGAAGTTCACCACCTCCTCGATGCAGCCGATGACCGTTCCCGCCCAGGCCATGGCGAGTCTGTGCACCTCGGCAAGCCTGTTGGATTTTTCGGGAAACATTGTGATCGCCAAGGACTACCTGGGGTCGTTGCAGGGGCTCGCGTGACCCTCTGCAACGGAAGGTCGGCCACTCAGCCGCCCCATTTACTGGATTGCCTGCTGCACAGGGCAAGGGCTTCGGGCCCTGGCCCGGGTGCACCCCCGCCTTTCAGCGCTCGGGCTGCACTTCCTCGCCGGCGGCCGGGTCGTCGTTCAGCCGCGGCGGAGCCAGGGACGGCGGCTCCACCTGCGGCGACGCGACGGTCATTGCCTCCGCCAGGATATCTGCCTCCCGCTCACCCTCGGGCATTGGCGGCCGGTCCACCACCTCGACAAGTTCTCCACTGGGCACCACCCTGTTGTCCCGAGCTGTGGGGAGCTGGTCCCTGGCGATGACCAGGGCCCGGTTGTCGTCCCGGGCTGGCGCCACCCCCGGGTTGCTGACAAGGATCAACACCGACGCCATCAGCACCAGCACGGCGGCGCCGGCTACGGCGCTCACCAGCCACTTGTTATTGAGTAGAGACATGATCCTTCTCCCGGCCGGCGACCCCACGCCGACCCCTTGCGACTGTCGTGGCCACACCCTCAGTCGATCGCCTCGGCGATCTGGCGGATGCCGGCCACGGCCCTGAGCCACCCCTGATAGAGGTTGTCCGCCACCGCTGCATCCATGACCGGGGTAAAGCGGCGCTCAGGTTGCCAGAGTTCGCGAAGCTCCGCCAGGGAGCTGTAAATACCCACCTGCAAACCAGCCAGCATCGCTGCCCCCAGGGCGGTGGTTTCAGTCACCGCGGGCCGATCCACCTCCACCCCCAGCATGTCCGAGAGAAACTGCACCAGCCAGTCGTTGACCACCATCCCGCCGTCCACCCTCAGCGTGGCGAGGCCCTCGACCCCGTCCGCCAGCATTGCCGTCAGCAGGTCCCGGGTCTGGTAGGCCACGGACTGCAGACCGGCGCTGACAATCTCGGCAATGCCGGTATCCCGGGTCAGACCGACAATGGCGCCCCGCGCTTTGGGATCCCAGTGGGGGGCCCCCAGGCCGGTAAAGGCAGGCACCAGGTACACCGCGTGATGAACCCCGGCGCTGGCGGCCAGCTCCAGGCTTTCCCCCGCATGGTCGATCAGGCGCAGGCCGTCCCGCAACCACTGGATGGTGGCCCCCGCCATGAAGATGCTGCCCTCCAGTCCATAGGTGACCTCGCCGCCGAGGCGATAGGCCACGGTGGTGAGCAGGCGATTGGTGGATTGAATCGCCGTCGCCCCGGTATTGACCACCATGAAGCAGCCGGTGCCATAGGTGCTCTTGACCATCCCCGGGGCAAAACAGGCCTGGCCGAACAGCGCCGCCTGCTGATCCCCCGCCACCCCGGCGATGGGGATGGCGTGACCCAGCAACCCGGCGACGGTGTCGCCAAAGGGGGCGGCGCTGTCCAGCACCCGGGGCAACATGGCCTTGGGGACGGCGAAAAGTGCCAGCAGGTCATCGTCCCACTGCTGGCTGTGGATATTGAACAGCAGGGTGCGGGAGGCATTGGTGGCGTCGGTGGCGTGCACCCGGCCGCCGGTGAGATTCCAGATCAGCCAGGTATCGACGGTGCCAAACAGCAGCTCGCCGGCTTCCGCCCGCCGACGGGCGCCGGGCACCTGATCCAGCAGCCAGTGCAATTTGGTGGCGGAAAAGTAGGGGTCCAGCAAGAGGCCGGTTTTGTCCTGCACGTGTGACGACCAGCCGGCGGCCAGCAGCTCCTGACAGTGGTCCGCGGTGCGCCGATCCTGCCAGACGATGGCCCTGGCGATGGGCTCGCCGGTGTGCCTGTCCCACACCAGGGTGGTCTCCCGCTGGTTGGTGATGCCCAGGGCGGCGATCCTGTCGGCCCCGATACCGGTTTGCGCCAACACCTGGCGGCAGCACTGGAGGCTGGTTTGCCAGAGGTCGTCGGGGTCGTGCTCCACCCAGCCGTCGCGGGGAAAATGCTGGGCAAATTCCCGCTGGGCAATGCTGACCACCTCGCCCCCGGCGGTGAAAATCACCGCCCTGGTGCTGGTGGTGCCCTGGTCGATTACAAGCAAGTACTGGCTCAAGACTGCTGGTCCCGGTGGTTTCCTGTTGTGCAGGGAGCATAGCACGGCGGGATTTGCCGTTGCTGCCCCGGCGTCACCAGCCACAGCCGACCTGGAGCCCCCCTGGCGCTGCCCGCGATCGTCCTTAAGGATGAAAAAGACGGCCAAAACCGCTATAGTTGCGCACTTTTCACGGCATTAGCCGGGCCGCTGCCCAGCTTCGCCAAACCCAGTTCCGGAGATTTCCACCCGCCATGACCGCCCCACGCCAGATTCTCGTCACCAGCGCCCTCCCCTATGCCAACGGGGATATCCACCTGGGCCATATGGTGGAGTATATCCAGACCGACATCTGGGCCCGCTTTCAGCGCCTGCGGGGCAACGAGTGCTACTACGTGTGCGCCGACGACGCCCACGGCACCGCGATCATGCTCAAGGCCGAACAGCTGGGCATCACCCCCGAGGCCCTGATCGAACAGGTGAAGGCCAGCCACACCGCGGATTTCCGGGATTTTCACATCGCCTTCGACAACTACCACTCCACCCACTCCGAGGAGAACCGCTACTTCTCGGAGAAAATCTACAAGGCCCTGGTGACCAACAATCACATCGCCACCCGGGATATCGTCCAGGCCTTCGACCCGGAGAAGCAGCTGTTCCTGGCGGACCGCTATATCAAGGGCAGCTGCCCGGTGTGCGAGGCGGACGACCAGTACGGGGACAACTGCGAGGCCTGCGGCGCCACCTACAGCCCCGCCGACCTCATCAACCCCAGGTCGGCCATTTCCGGCGCCACGCCGGTGAAAAAGGAGTCCACCCACTACTTTTTCAAGCTGCCGGAATTCAGCGACTTCCTCAAGGCCTGGACCCGCGCCGGCCATGTGGCCCCGGAGATCGCCAACAAGCTCAACGAGTGGCTGGAGGGCGGCCTTCAGGAATGGGATATCAGCCGCGATGCCCCCTACTTTGGCTTTGAGATCCCCGACGCCCCGGGCAAGTATTTTTACGTGTGGCTGGATGCCCCCATCGGCTACATGGCCAGCTTCAAGAACCTCTGCGACCGCCAGGGGCTGGATTTCGACCGCTTCTGGCGCGCCGATTCCAGCGCCGAGCTGTACCACTTTATCGGCAAGGATATCGTCAATTTCCACGCCCTGTTCTGGCCCGCCATGCTCAGCAGCGCCGGTTACCGCACCCCCACCCAGGTCTGCGTCCACGGCTTTCTGACCGTCAACGGCAAGAAGATGTCCAAATCCCGGGGCACCTTTATCAACGCCCGCAGCTACCTGGACAACCTGAATCCGGAATACCTGCGCTACTACTTCGCCGCCAAGCTGTCGTCGGGGGTTGAGGATCTCGACCTCAATCTGGACGACTTCATCCTCAAGGTAAACAGCGACCTGGTGGGCAAGGTGGTCAACATCGCCAGCCGCTGCGCCAAGTTCATCGGTGACGGCAAGCTGGCGGCGGACATTGCCGAGCCCGCCCTGTGGCAGCGGGCGGTGGGCGCCGCGGACACCATCGCCGACGCCTACGAAAAGCGGGAATTTGGCCGCGCAGTGCGGGAGATCATGGCCATCGCCGACGCCGCCAATGAATATATCGCCGCCCGCGAACCCTGGAAACTCGCCAAACAGGAGGGCCGGGACGCCGAGGTGCTGGCCATCTGCTCCCTGGGCCTCAACCTGTTCCGGGTGTTGATGATCTACCTCAAGCCGGTGCTCCCCGCCATGGCCGCGGAGGTGGAAATTTTCCTCAACGACAGCCTGAGCTGGGAAGGTGCCATCACCCCGCTGCTGGACCATCCAATCAACACCTTCAAGCCCCTGATGCAGCGGGTGGAGAAGGACAAGGTGAATGCCATGATCGATACCCAGGCAACGCCAGTGGCGGCGGCCCCCGCCCCGGCGGCCAGCGGCCCCCTGGCAGACGACCCCATCGCCCCGGAGATCGGCTTCGACGACTTCGCCAAGGTGGATCTGCGGGTGGCCAGGATCGTCAAGGCGTCAGCCGTGGCGGGTGCCGACAAGCTCCTGCAACTCACCCTCGACCTGGGGGGTGAAACCCGCACCGTGTTTTCCGGCATCAAGGCTTCCTACCAGCCAGAATCCCTGGAGGGGCGTTTGACGGTGATGGTCGCCAACCTGGCCCCCCGCAAGATGCGCTTTGGCCTGTCGGAGGGCATGGTTCTCGCCGCCGGCGACAACCAGGGAATCTATTTGCTGGAACCGGATTCCGGAGCCGTGCCGGGGATGCGGGTGTCGTGATCGGCATTTCCACCCTCCATGGCGGTCAGTCGCGCTGGAGGCTGGAGGTCGAACCACGTGCAACGTGAAACCAAACCCCGTTATCGACAAAACCACTGACTGATATCAGCATTTCACATTTTCTTAATAAGCGGCCATCGCCGATAATCGCGCGAGACCGACAGGAACCCGGACATGCAGGAAATCGCCGTCATACTTCTCAGCGCCGTGCTGGTGAACAACTTCGTGTTGGTCCAGTTCCTGGGCCTGTGCCCTTTTATGGGGGTTTCCAACAAGCTGGAAACCGCCATCGGCATGTCCGGCGCCACCACCTTTGTGCTCACCCTGGCGGCCATCTCCAGCTACCTGGTGAACACCTGGGTGCTGGTGCCCCTGGGGCTGGAATACCTGAAAACCATCGCCTTTATCCTGGTGATTGCCGTGGTGGTGCAGTTCACCAAGATGTTTATCGAAAAAACCAGCCCCCTGTTGTACCGGGTGCTGGGGGTGTTTCTGCCCCTGATCACCACCAACTGCGCGGTGCTGGGGGTGGCCCTGCAGAACACCGCCAAGAGCCACAACTTCGTCGAGTCCTCCCTCTACGGCTTTGGCGCCGCCGCCGGGTTCTCCCTGGTATTGATCCTGTTTTCCGCGATGCGCGAGCGGCTGGCGGTGGCCGATGTGCCGGAGCCCTTCAAGGGCCCCGCCATCGGCCTGATCACCGCCGGCCTGATGTCCCTGGCCTTTATGGGCTTTAGCGGCCTGGTGTAACGCCATGATTGACCTGATTGTGCAGAATCCCCTCACCGCCGCCCTGTTTGCCATGGTGGGGCTGGCGGTTGTCTTTGGCGCGGTGCTCGGCTTTGCTGCGGTCAAGTTCAAGGTGGAGGGCAACCCCATCGTCGAACAGATCGACGCCCTGTTGCCGCAAACCCAGTGCGGCCAGTGCGGCTACCCCGGCTGCCGTCCCTACGCCGAGGCCATCGCCAACGGCGACGCCATCAACAAGTGTCCCCCGGGTGGCCAGAACACCATCAGCGCCCTCGCCACCCTGCTGGATGTTCCCGCCCCGGAACTGGACGCCGAACACGGGGAGGCCACCGACGTCAAGAAAGTGGCCTATATCCGCGAGGCCGAGTGCATTGGCTGCACCAAGTGCATCCAGGCCTGCCCGGTGGACGCCATTCTCGGCGCCGCCAAACTGATGCACACCGTGATTGCCAGCGAATGCACCGGTTGCGATTTGTGCGTGGAGCCCTGCCCGGTGGACTGCATCGAGATGCGCCCGCTGCCGCAAACCATCGCCGAGTGGCGCTGGGAGCTGCCCAAACCCCCGGGGGAGCAGGTTCGCGGCCTGAAGTCCGCCGATATTATCGCCACCGACCGCACCGGCTCGGAACAGGGAGATCGCGCCGCATGAGGAAGATCTGGGATTTTCACGGCGGCGTTCACCCCCAGGAAAACAAACGCCAGTCCCTGGCCAGCGGTATCGCCACCCTGCCCCTGCCAGAGGAGCTGACGCTGCCCCTCAACCAGCACACCGGCGCCCCCGCCATCCCTGTGGTTGCGGTGGGTGACCAGGTACTCAAGGGCCAGCTGATCGCCGAGCCGGTGGGAATGGTGAGTGCGGCGCTTCACGCCCCCACCTCGGGAGTGGTGACCGCCATCGCGGACCGCCAGGTGCCCCACCCCTCGGGGATGAGCACCACCTGTATCGTGATCAGGCCCGACGGCCGCGACCAGTGGTGCGACCACCAGGGCCTGGCCGAGCCCTTGGCGGCGAGCGGCGACCAGCTCCTCGCCAGGGTGCGGCAGGCGGGGATCACCGGCCTCGGGGGCGCGAGCTTTCCCACTGCGGTCAAGCTCAGCCCCCGCCAGACCATCACCACCCTGATCATCAATGGCACCGAGTGCGAGCCCTATATCACCGCCGACGATATCCTGATGCGGGAGCGGGCCGAGGAAATCGTCGCCGGCGCCAGCATCATCGCCCGCATTCTGGGCGACCCCCAGACTCTGTTGATCGGCGTCGAGGACAACAAGCCCCAGGCCTTTGAGGCCCTGGAGGCCGCCGCCACCGGCACCGGCATCGAGGTGGTGGAATTTCCCACCAAGTACCCCTCCGGCGGCGAGAAGCAGCTGATCGAAATCCTCACTGGCCAACAGGTGCCCAGCGGCAAGCTGCCCGCCGAACTCGGCATCGTCTGCCAGAACGTGGGTACGGCCCGGGCGGTATACCGGGCCGTGGTTTTCGGCGAACCCCTGATCAGCCGCATCACCACGGTGACCGGCAAGGCCTGCGCCAGCAACCGCAATTACGAGGTGCTGCTGGGTACGCCGGTGAGCCATCTGCTGGCCCACAGCGGCTTCGACCCAGATCGCTGCACCCGCCTGGTGATGGGCGGCCCGATGATGGGCTTCACCCTGCCGGATCTGTCGGTCCCCGTGGTCAAGGCCAGCAACTGTATTCTCGCCTGCGACGCCAGCGAATCCCCCGCCGTCGCACCGCCGCAACAGGCCTGTATCCGCTGCGGCCTGTGTGCCGAGGCCTGCCCGGCAACCCTGCTGCCCCAGCAACTCTACTGGTACAGCCAGGCCCGGGATTTCGACAAGGTTCAGGCCCACGACCTGTTCGACTGCATCGAATGCGGCGCCTGCTCCTATGTCTGCCCCAGCAATATCCCCCTGGTTCAATACTACCGCGCCGCCAAGGGGGAGATTCGCAAACTGAATGGCGAAAAACTCAAATCCGATCTCGCCCGGCAGCGCTTCGAGTCTCACCAGGCTCGCCTCGAAAAGGCCGAGGCCGAAAAGGCCGCCAAACGGGAGGCCCGCCGCCTCGCCGCCGAGGCCGCCCAGGCCAGGGTGGCGGACGGTGCCGCGGATCCTGGCACCCACCAACCCGGGAGTGCCGACGAGCTGATCGCGGCCGCCATGGCCAAGGCGGCGGCCCGCAAGGCCTCTCCCGAGCAGCAGCAGGCCAAACTGGAGCGGGGCCTGGAGCTGGCCACCAGCCGTCTCGCCGCCGCCGAGAGCAAGCTGACGGAGGCCCACGCCAATGAGGTCAGCGGCGAACCTTTGGAAAAGCTCGAGGCCCAGGCGGAGGAGGCCAGACGCAAGCTGGAGGAAGCCAGGCGCAAGCTGGCAGAGTTCAAGCCCCAAACCAGCGGTGACAAGCAAGCCGCCGCGGTGGCAGACAAAATCCAGGCCAGCCCCAGGGAGCAGCTGGAAGCCAAGGTTGCCACCCTCACCAAAACCATGGCCGCCGCCCGGGAGAAGCTTGCCGCCACTGACGACGACGCCATCCGCGCCGCTCTCGAGCAGGGCCTGGAGAAACAGCGACACAAGCTGGCGGACGCCGAGCAGCAACTGGCCGAACTGGGCCCCGAGGGCGACCAGCAGCCCGGTGACCCGCAAATCCTGGATGCCGCTGCGGCGGCCATCGCCCGCGCCCAGGCCAGGGCTGCGGCCGCAACGGAGCAATCCCCGGCAGAGAAACTGGAGGCCAGCATAGAGTCCCTCACCAGCCGCATAGCCAAGGCCAGGGACAAGCTCGCCACCGCCCGCGGGGAGGGTTCCGAGCACGTCGAGGTGCTGCAGTCGTCCCTCGACAAGCTGGAGGCCAAACTGGCCAGCGCCCGGGAACAACACCGGCAACTCCGGGATCAACCGCAGCACAACGAAGTGGAGCGCAGCCGCCCATGATTCTCGCCCGCTCCTCCTCCCCCCACCAGCACGCACCCCTCAACACTGCGAGGCTGATGCAGTATGTGCTGTTGGCCACCCTCCCCGGGCTGGTGGCCCTGACCTGGAACTTCGGCTGGGGCACCCTGATCAATATCCTTGTCGCACTGACCGTCGCCGTCGCCTGCGAGGCGTCCATCGTGGCCCTCCGCAAGCGTCCGCTGTTGTTTTACCTTAGGGATTACAGTGCCGCGGTGACAGCCGTGCTGCTGGGTCTGGCTCTCCCCCCGCTGGCCCCCTGGTGGCTGCCGGCATTGGGTGCCCTGTTTGCCATCGCCATCGCCAAGCACCTCTACGGCGGCCTCGGCTACAACCCCTTCAACCCGGCGATGGTGGGCTATGTGGCGTTGCTGATTTCCTTTCCCGTGGAGATGACCACCTGGATCACCCCCAGGGACCTGCTGGCCGCGGGGGTCAGCCTGCCGGGGCTGGTGGAATCCCTGCAGCTGGTGTTCGCACTTCCCCACCAGATCGCGGTGGACGCCTTCACCGGGGCCACCCCGCTGGACGCCTTCAAACACAGCAGCGGCCTGCTGGTGGAGCAGATCTACGCCCAGCAGCCGCTGTTCAGCGCGGCGGAAATCGTCAGCTACGGCTGGGAGTGGGTCAATCTGGGCTTCCTTATCGGCGGTGTCTGGCTGCTCTATATGCGGGTTTTCACCTGGCATGCCCCCGTCGCCATGCTCGCCGCCCTGAGCCTGCTGGCGGCCCTGTTCTACGACGGCGGCAGCTC
>Ga0172382_10013272_pt1 | contig 10636 bp, 8 predicted proteins | sample Leawel138RmetaG_FD_122245 | JGI IMG/M metagenome (GOLD analysis project Ga0172382, IMG submission 122245) | Leachate microbial communities from a municipal landfill in Southern Ontario, Canada - Leachate well 138R metaG | ecosystem: Engineered > Solid waste > Landfill > Unclassified | place...
CCGCGCTGTGGGTCACCGAACGCGCCGGTCGCATTTCGTTGCGGCGCATCAACGAGGCGTTCACCACTGCACGCGACGCTGCGGGTTTGGATCCTGCGTTGGATCTACATTGCCTGCGCCATTCCTACGTCACGCATCTGATCGAGTTCGACTATCCGGAGAAGTTCGTCTCCACTCAGGTCGGGCACACCTTCGCTGCTACGACCGCCATCTACACCGGGGTGTCTGATGAGTACCGCAATCGGATGCTCCGCCGGTCGCTGAGTCGATACTCCGAACTCTGGGAAGGCGGCGAGTCGTGAGAAGGATGACCTACCGGTGGAATCTGCGCCAACTGATGGCCGCCCGCGACATGTATGCGACTACCGATTTGGTGCCGCTGCTGGCCGAACGGGGCATTCACCTTTCGCGCGAGCAAGTGTTCCGCCTCGTCACCACCGTGCCGCAACGCCTCAGCTTGGACACCCTGGCGGCGTTGTGCGACATCCTCGACGTCGGCGTGGAAGACCTGATCGAGATCTCCGCCGAAACCACACAAGTCCCCAAAACGGTCGGGGAGAAGCCTCCGACCGCGCCGCCACCGGTGCGCCGCACCACCATTCGTCGTCCCAGCGGATCGTGACCAGAAGGTGACACACAGCACCGGTAACAGATCGGATGAGATCGCGGCCTATCTGGCTGCTCGGCTGCCCGGTGCGGACCCCGACCGATTAACCGCCCAAGTCGAGGCACTGAAACTGTCAGCGGCGCACGCGAGGGGCTTGCTGCGGCACCTGCAGGCACACCCGGACGCGACGACCTCCGGGGAGGCCACCGGTCCAGCCGCACTGCGAGCCCTGTTGGACGCGTTGGCCACCGAACATCCCGTCGTGCAACGCATCCGGTGCCACCAGTGCGGAGCCCAGAAGCGATTGCCCTACCGCAAGGACGGTATGAGCATCTGCGGGAGCTGTTACCGCCGAACCCATTCCAAGGTCTGTGTGCGCTGCGGTGAACTAGGCTCGCCGGCCCGCCGTGACGGCGGCGGCGTCGTGTGCATCCGCTGTGATCGTCGTGACGCCTCGCGCCACAGCCCGTGCACCCAATGCGGCACCACTACCCGGGTTGCCTACCGGGTTGACGGGAAGCCGTTCTGTCAGAACTGCGGTCCGCGCAAGTTGTCTACCTGCTCGTCATGCGGCAAGGAGAACCAACGCACTCACGCAATCACTCACGATGGACCGATCTGCCCCAGCTGTTACCAGCGTGGGCGCTCACACCAGTGTCACCAGTGTGGGCGGGTCACGGTACATGCCCGCACGGCTAATCGAGCCGCGGGCACCTGGATCTGTTACCGCTGTTGGACGCCGCCTACCGCGACGTGCAGTGAGTGCGGGCGCCTCAAACCATGCGCTCGGGGAATCGCTTCCGGGCGCCCAGTCTGTTCGACATGCCGGCGCGGCCCGCGCCGACCCCGCCGATGTGCAATCTGCGACCACACGAAGGCCGTCGCAGCAGTGCTGCCGGTGGGACCGGTCTGCGGACGGTGCGTGCGGCACCTGAGACGACATCCAGCGCCCTGCAGCATGTGCCAGCGGGTCCGCCCGCTCGTCGGTGTCGACGATCGCGGCGTCGGGGTATGTGGGCCATGCTCAGGTGACGAGCGCAGCTGGACGTGCAGCGACTGCGGACGGGTGGACCTGCTCCAGGGATCCCGCTGCTTGGCGTGCGTCGTCGAGTCGCGCGTCGCCGAATTGTTGACCGGCCCCAGCGGATACATCGACCCTCAGTTGGAGGGCATTCGGACTTATCTGACCGACGACACCACACCGGATCGAGCACTGGGAATCATTCGTGACGCGCAATGGGTACAGCTCCTCCGCGAGCTCGTCGCGGCGCAGCGCCCACCGACGCATGAGCTGCTCGATGAACTCCCCGCGGGAAGTCCGGCCAACCACCTGCGGACCGTTCTCGAGCACACCGGGGTCATCGAGCCCCGACCCGACGACCTCGGTTCCCTGGACGCGTGGCTGCGAGACTTCCTGTCCGCCGTACCCCGCCAGGATGCTCAGCTGCTGCGCACGTACGCCCAGTGGTGGATACTGCCGCGAACCAGACGGCGCGCAACACGACACGGCACTACCGCGAATACACCGAAATACGTCAGGACGCGCGTCGAGACCGCCGCACACTTCCTGGCCTGGCTCCGCGCCAATGACCGCACCCTCACCGAGGCCACCCAGCATGACGTCGATACGTGGATCGAATCCGGGGCGAGCACGCGCCGCCGGCTCCGGGACTTCCTCAAGTGGACCCACGCCCGCGGCTTAAGTGCCGCCCTCCGTGTGCACTGGCTGGGCCGGGAGGGACTCGCAGAACACGTCCTGGGTGACGCTGACCGATGGTCTCTACTGCGCCGGTGCCTGGGAGATGAAAGCCTCTCGCTGGATCTGCGGGTAGCGGGTGCACTCGTCCTTCTCTACGGTCAAATCCCGACCCGCATCGCCGAACTCACCGCCGACCGCATTTCTACCAGCGGCACCGACACCTTCTTGGCCCTGCGGAATCAACCTGTCCTCCTCCCGCCCCCACTTGCGACGTTGGTCGTCGAGTTGGCCAACCGCAGCGCAAGCCCGCAACGCGGACGCCCGGAAGCATCGGGGTGGTTGTTTCCAGGCGCCCGGCCCGGTACCCACATCTACGCGGGCCGACTCGCGACTGCACTGAACCAAGCCGGCATCTACGTCCGCTCGGGCCGCGGTGGCGCACTCACCGCGCTCGCCGGCGACCTGCCGGCCCCCGTTCTCGCCGAGATTCTCGGTCTATCCGTCACCACAGCTACCCGATGGACGGCACTTGCCAACCACGATAACGCCGAATACGTCGCTGCCCGCATCAAAGTCCCACCACCATGATCGACTCGCGGTATGAGGCGGTACCCCGTGTCGGACCAAAGGCTTACCGTCGCCGTTAACAGAGCCGCGAACTCGGCCCTGCAGGGAGGAGGCTGCGATGACGGGCTGCCCGCTACCGTTCCGCGGCCTCCCGAAGGCCGCCCAGTCGGAGGGTCCCGAGCAGTTGGCGTTGCTCGGCCAACCCACCGCCGTTCGTGTTCCCGAAAAACGTTGGCGTACCTGGCTTGCCGACCCAATGACAGTGGCGCGATTCGAAAGCAAACGTTACCGACGCGAGGACGATCGGTGCTGGGTGTGGATGGGGGCGGTGTCGTCGACAGGCCATGGCTCGTTTCGCGCTTCGAGCCTGCCCGGTCCGACACGACGCGGCACTGTATCGGCTCATCTCTTCGCCTACCAGCTCGCATACGGAGTCATAACCCGCCTCGGATGGTCTGACACCCATGATGAAGTCATCTGCCATCACTGCGACTTCGCGGGATGCACGAACCCCGAGCACATGCATTTGGGCACCAATGCCACCAACCGGCACGAATACCTCGCTCGCCGAGGCAATCTCGCCAGTCCCTTGGCCGACGTACGCGGCGCGGCCGGCCGCACCCGCGCCATCGCATCCGCAATACGAATCGGCCTGGCACTCAACGAAGACGCGCCGACCATTGAGCGGCGGATTCGCGACGCCGAAGCTGCGGGGCGTCCCTTGACCTTGTGGTGAGAGCAAAGCGGTGACTTTTACAATTCATAGTCAGCTACTAAGTGCAACAGAGCCTCTCAACGCGGAGTGATCCGACCTCCCCTCCGCGAGGAGAACCTGTCGATAACCATGAACGATCATTTCAGGTATTTTCTAACCCGCTTCTGCCACTCAGTCAGGCGGACCAGTTCTCGTTCAAGGTCTGCGGGCTCGGGGGCGACGTAGTTAGTTTCGGCGGCCTTGTCGTGGCGTCGTCCCCAGAGTGACGTTGCCCCATAACCCTCTTGAACATCCTGGTTGTCGGCGTCGGTAATCTCTGCTAGCAGACGAAACTTCATCATCCGCACTTGCGAACTTCCGCGGTCGAACACTTGGTTCATAACCTCGGTGGTGACGCTGCGCTCCCAGGTCTCGGACAAATATCCCGCCCACGTGGCCACTTGCTCCTCCCACTCGTCTTGGACGAGTCCTGAGCGTTCTTTTTTAAGCCGAGCGAGTTCGGTGGTGAGGTGATTGACGCGTGACCCGAAATCCTTTGCCTTCCAGGGGAAGCTCTCGATACAGACGCCGGGTTCGACGCCGCGGCGTTCCACGCATCGCTCGGTTAGAGCAACACCCTCGCGTTCTGCCGCCGCAGCGAGGTCCCCGGTGAAGGCAACATCGTGGGTGAAAACCACGACTTGTCGGTCCTGCGCGAGCTGCGCCAACCGCTCAGCGACTTTGTCTCGCCGAACATGGTCCAGCGAAGTGACGGGGTCATCGAAGATGAGCGCCGACTTTGACTGGTCGAAGACGGCCTCGGTGAAGAACCCCGCAAGTCCGAGGGCGGTCTGCTCGCCCTCACTCAGCACGCTGCGTGCAGCCACACCCTTGGCGGCGCCGAGCAGGCCCGGCTTCTGATTCAGCTGCCCCTTGCGTCCACCGAGATCCTGCAGCGTCACCCTCTGAAGCCGCAGGCGTTCAGTCTCCCGAGTGAAGCTGTCGAGGATCCGATCTGTGGCGTATTCACGGGTGAGTGCGGATGCCTTTTGCGTGATGCTGTTGGTGTCCGCAGCGGTGCGCGCCGCTTTCAAACCCTTCAACTGCCGCAATCGCTCCACCTCGGCAGTGACCTTGTCAGCCGATTCTGAGAGTCGAATACGAGACTGTAACTCACTCTGCTCCTTTCTTAGGTCGGTCACCGCAGCCTGGAAGGCCGTCAGGTCCGTGCCAGCGGCCAGTTGCCCGAGTTGCTCTGCGAGAGCGGTGAGCTTGTCGGGAATATCCACCGCCGCAAGGGGTTCGGGAGCGAGGTCGTCGCTAGTCAAGCACTGAACGATGGCATCGCGCTGATCCGCCAATTTGGTGAGCAGCGCGGCGGCTGCGGTACCGAGCTGGGCGTCGTGCGCTTCCAAAGCGGTGAGCGCAGCCGTCCGCGCAGGTGTATTGAACTCCAATGCCCTAAGCTCGCTCAGGGCCACGGCGAAATTCCTCTCGGCGGCAACGGCGTCGCGTTCGGTGGTGTCGGCCATGTATTGATCAAATCGGCGGAGGCGGGTTTTGGCGTCATCGTCGAGCGCCTGCTGGCACAGGACGCATGCCGCACCCTCCCCGGTGACAGGGAACTCGTGGGTGGGGTATGCCTCGGTGATCGAGTAGTTGCGCGCTGCACTCCACAGAAGTCGCCAAGTCTCCGAACCCACACCCGGCAGCGGCTCATCGTCGAACGAGGATGCTGCCGCTACCGATGCTGCCGCGCGTGCCGTAGCCGCAATTGTGCGGAGTTCGGCACTGGCAGCTGTTTTCTCGCCTCCCAACGCGACGAGCAGTTGGGCAAGGTCGTTGCTCAGCGTCCTGACGTTGTTCGACAGCGTCGTCAGCCGCGTTTTTTCTTTTTGCGGGTCTGTGGCCGCGAGCCTTGCCTGCTCCTGGAGCACCTCGGCCAGGCGTTCGTTCGTACCGGCCTTTAGGGCGGTAGCAGCGTCGATCTGTGTCTGCGTAGTGGTTGCGGTGAGAGTTGCCAGGAAAGCGCCCGCCGTCGTCGTTGGAGGCAGGTCCAGCGCGAGTGCCTTGGCTTCATTGGCCTTTATCCGCGTGGCGATCTCGTTGCGCACTTCGTCGCATACCCCGATGAGACCGTCCAGGAGAGTGAGCGCCGAAGGGCGGTAGGAGATGGTCGACTCTTTGGTCAGGTACTCGTCCCCGCAGTGCTCGTCGTAAAAGCTCATCTTCAGCAACTCTGGCGTAGGCGCCGCGGGGAATGCCAGCGTTTGCTCCACGCCGCCAACACGGTAGTGCAACACACCGGACGGGTCGTCTGGCGCCTCTTGAAAGACGTTGGGGAGGATATCGGAGCGGTGCCGCGCCTTCACCATCGCTTTGATCAAGCGTGCGTATCCGGATTTGCCGCTGCCGTTGTCTCCATAGATCACGGTAATGCCCGTCGGGGCGATGTTGAGGCGCTGTCCGTCCACAAGTGCGTTCACTCCGTGAAGGTCAGCCACCGCGATAACGTCGACCTGCTCAACGACTGCAGACCTCACTTGGATGCTTTTGGCTTCCTGGCTCGGCGCATTGTTGGGGCCGGCCAACAACTCATCAACGATGGCCGCGATCCGGTCCTGTCCATACTGCTCGCCGTTGGCGAGAGCAACCAACACATCTTGTTGCCATCCAGGACGCTCCAGCCCCCAGGCGATGATGTCGCTCTCGATCGTCACTGCTTCATAGTCTCATCGCTGGCGGCAAAGGTGTCGCGATTCCCAGGTCGCAGGAGGGCCGGCGACCGCCTGATTTTGATGACATCGTGCCCTCAGCGCTCCGATATGTCGGCGAACTGTTTGAGGGCGTTGATGCCGTGTGCGGCCATCGTGCCGCCGGATCGGTGGCCCATGCCGGCCACGATGTGCAGTCGCGCTGCGGGCCAGGCTTGGGCGAGTTGCCAGGCGATGTCGGGTGGGCTACTGAGGTCGAGGCGGCCGTGAATCAGCACCGCCGGATGATGGGCGATGCTGGTGATGTTGTCGAGCAGCTGGGTCTGCTCGCGCCACGCGGCGTGGCGCCAGTAGTGAGTCACCAAGCGTGCGAAACACATTCGAAACTCGGGGTCGGCGTTGACCAGTCGAGGCCGCGGCTGTGGTCCCAGGTTGACGTGGGCGTCCTCCCATTCACACCAGTCGAGGGCTGCTTTGTCCCGTACTGCGGGGTCGGGGTCGTGCAGCAGCCGGGTGTAGGCCTCGACGAGGCTGCCGTCGCGGTCGGCTTCGGGCACCCCGTCGCGGAATCGGGCCCACTCAGCGGGAAAGAGCCGACCAACATCGCGGGTGATCCAGCGCACCTCACGCTTGGTGGTGGTCGTTACCGCCGTGAGCACGAGTGCCGCGACACGCTCGGGGTGCTCCTCGGCGTAGGCGAGGGCTAGCGTTGTGCCCCATGACCATGCGGCCAGCACCCAACGCCGCACACCGAGGTGGCGGCGCAGTTGTTCGATGTCGGCGATCAGATGATCGGTGGTGTTGGTAGCAAGATCCACGCCAATATCGCTGGCGTGTGGGGTGCTTCGTCCGCAGCCCCGCTGGTCGAACAGCACGACCCGATATTTGGCGGGGTCGAACAGCCGTCGCATCCCGGGTACGCAACCCGACCCCGGACCACCGTGCACCGCCAGCGCCGCCAGCCCTGCTGGATTACCAGAGATCTCCCAATAGATGCGATGGCCCTCGCCCACGTCGAGCAATCCCGACTCGTACGGCTCGACCTCCGGATACATCGCTGAGCCAGCCACCACGACGTCTGACGATATCCGCAGCACCAGGTTGCCGTTGACTGAGACCCACTGGGCGACCCTTGCGTCCCGGCTCAGCCGATTTCGGTAGTCAAGGCAACGACTTGATCGACTACACCGTGACTCCGTACTCGCGATCAACCGACGTTGAAATTCGCGAAGACAATCACTGATCCGCTTTGGACGCGGCACCCATGGGTGGTGCCTCTTTGCCCCAGGAGCTTGCCGTCGATGCGCTTGAGCCACCCAGTCAGCACAGATGTCCTGTCGGTACAAGGTCAGCCTCGCCGCACGAATAGTGCAGTTTGCGAATATCTGCCGTCTGCCAGCCTTCGCATTGCGGCGCGGCGGCTGGCGGCACGTGATGATGGTGCGGCCGCCGCGCTATGCGCTGGCGGTCGCCCGGGCGGGGCAACCGCTACCGGGGGATGTGCGGGCACTGCACGAATGCGACGTCACCCTGTGTGTGCGAGTGGTGGGCGCCGAGGAGATCGCGGCCGGGGTGCGTGCGCACGTGATCGCGGGCACCCAGCAGGAGAACATGGAGCAGATGGCGGCGCGGGGCCGCGGTGGTGGCCGGCCGCGCGTGATCGCGCGGGGCGCGGGTCTGCGGGCCCGACGGGAGCGTGCGCTGGCGCTGCGGGAGGCGGTGCGGTCAGGGTGGGACTCGGCCGCAGTGGAGGCGGCCATGCTCGGAGGTCAGCCACGGTTGTGGTGACCGGGAACGGGTTCAAGCATTCGACGGGTGCAGGGTCAGACTCTGCACCCGTCGGCGTTTGCATGGTGAGAGTCACCGGCTGGGGTCATCGGAGTTGTGCGAGTGACAGCGGTTCGCGGCGCGGAGGCGACGGTGGTGGATCGGGACTGGCATACTCCAGCGGCGCCGGACGACCCGCCCGTCGGCGAGTACGTCGCCTTTGGCGACGAATGCTGCCAGCTTGACGCTGCTCGTGTCGTTCTCTCGGGTGTGCCGTGCGGGTTCATCGGCCGCGTTGGCGGCGGTCGCAGGCGGGATGGTCATGGGAGGGTTCCTTCCGATTCGGTGGTGGGTCAGGCGGCGTCGAACAGGCTCATCTGTCCGGAGGGCGTGATGTCCAGGACGCGTTCGCGCCAGGCCAGGGCGTAGGGCAGGCAGTTGTTGCACGCGGCGTGCGTGTGGCCGGGAAGCGGCTCGCTCATTCGCGCTGCCCAACTCCACGCCATTGAGTCGGCGCTGAGGACTCTGTGGCCGTAGCGCTTGAGGCCCGAAAGCTTCAAGCCGTACGCGTGGAGTGGGATGTCGGGGTCGTGGCGCTGGATGGTGGACAGGATCACGTCGATCTCGGCGCTCGCCTGGCGGCGGCACATCGTGCCGACGCCGACGAGGAAGCAGTCGGACAGGTCGACGCCGGCGGCGTAGTACATGTCGACGCAGCGGCGATAATCGTCAGGCGTCCAGCCCTGCAGAACCGGGACGTAGGGCACATCCCAGTCGGGGCCGGGCCAGAGGTCCTGCAATTCTTGGAAGTTGTCGATGGTGCGGCGCTGGTGTTCACGCACGCTCAGTCCGGTGCGGGCGATCTGTTCGGGCTCGCACATCCAGTCGCCGGGCGAGGCCCATTGGAGGTTGCCGATCTCCTGGTCGTAGCGCCAGACCGCGGCGTTGTAGTCGCGGGCGGTGGTGCGCCATTCGCCGTACATCGATAGTTCGGTGAAGCCGCCGGAGTCCAGCGCCCATCCGGTGAGCGCACGCGGGAAGCTCTTGCGGGGTGCCAGGCGGCGGTGGGAGATGAACAGCGGGACGTTGGCTTGGCCGAGCCAGCGCACCTCGCTGGTTCCGAGATAGAAGTACTTCATGGCGGCGGTCCTTCGTTTCTGCGGTGGCTGGGCTGTGGGGTCGGTGCCCGGTGGGGGTGGGGGGAGCACCCCCACCGGGTGGCTTCAGGCGGTGGGTTGGAGCGTTTCGCCGGTGACGGTTTCGATGACGAGGCCCACGAGGTCTCGGGCGGCTGGCGGGGTGACGGCGTTGCCTGCCAGCCGCACCTGCTCGCGCCTGGTGCCGACCATCCGGTAGTCGCTGGGGAAGTCCATCGCGGCGGTGATCTCGCGGGGCTCCAGCATCCGGAAGTAGACATCGCTGATGTCGATGGTCGGTGGCGGCGTGGGGATGGGGCCGCGGTTGAGCAGGCCGTGGCGTTCGAGGGTGGTTACCGTCGGCAGCGGTTGGTCGACGGTGCTGTTGCCGCCGGAGCCGTAGAAGCTCGTGATGAGTGGTCGGGGGGCGTCGGCGTAGACGAGGCCGTGGTGGTTGCCCGAGGCGGTGACGGTGGCCAGCGGCTCGGCCACGGAGCGGGCGTCGCTGGATCCGCCGCGCAGTTCGGCGACGAAGGCGGGGAAGGCGATTCCGTCGTTCTCGCGGGTGGTACGGGTCGGGATCGGCTCGCTGGTTGGGACGGCTTCGGTGCGCCAGGTGCCGCCGGTCGGGACCAGCAGGCCGGTCTCGTTGCGGGTGGTCATGGTGCGGGCCGGTTGATCGACCGGGACGGCGGTCTTGCCATCGCGTCCCTCGACGGGGACCAGCATCGGGGTCCAGAACCGTTCGATTCCGGCGGCGATGCGGGCCATCGTCTTGTCGGCCAGCGGGCGCGTGCGGTCGCCGATGCGGGTGCCCGTCAGCGACCAGTCGATGATCTCGGCGGCGGGCCGGTACAGCGGCTCGACGATCTGGTTGCGGCAGGCGGTGTTGCGGCATCGGTAGACGTACTGGGAGCGGTACTTGCCCCACTTGGGGCGGTCCTGACGCTTGAACACCTGCATGGCGCGGATCGGGCCGCACTCGGAGCACACCGCGTGCGGGGACACCAGCCGCGACACGTCAGGGCGGGGGTCTCCGGTGCGGGTGAACACCGCGTAGAAACGGTCGCGGGACTGCGGGGCGCCGGGCCCGAAAAGTTGGGCGTGCATGCTGTTGAGGTAGATGAGCTGCCCGGTGTAGCCGATGGATTCCATCGCCATCCGCCATGCCTGGAACGGCGGCCAGAACACCACGTCCACGACGTTCTCCACGATGACCGCGCGGTACTGGTGGTACTCGGCGAAGCGGACGACGTCCCACATGGTGGCCCGGGAGCGTTCGGCGGCCTCCTCGGGCAGGGTTTCGCCGAACAGGTCGGGCTGGGCGTCCTGGCGCTTCTTGCCCTGGGCGATGCTGTGCTTGGTGCAACTCGGGCTGGCCCACAGCAGGTCGGTGTTGGGGAAGTAGCGGGGGTCGATCTGCGACAGGTCGGCCTGGATGTGGTCGGCGTC
>Ga0172382_10013273_pt1 | contig 10635 bp, 9 predicted proteins | sample Leawel138RmetaG_FD_122245 | JGI IMG/M metagenome (GOLD analysis project Ga0172382, IMG submission 122245) | Leachate microbial communities from a municipal landfill in Southern Ontario, Canada - Leachate well 138R metaG | ecosystem: Engineered > Solid waste > Landfill > Unclassified | place...
CGCAAGCTGGAAGCGGTCCTTCGAACCAATTGTCGCGGCAGGAGGTACTGTTATCGTTGGAGTTCTTTGTCTACTCCTGTCAGACCTCAACTCAAACAAGGCGCTCGGGCCAGTTGGCGCAATTGGCATCTTTTTTGCGATTCTCGCAAGCCTCACCCTCCTTCCAAGTATCCTTCTTCTTTTTGGCCGCAGTGCTTTTTGGCCACGCAAGCCAAAATTATCCAACGTAAATCACACGACTTCTGTTAAGGATAAAGGGCTTTGGCCTTCAGTTGCCCGTTTCGTAAAAACGCATGCACGCGCCGTGTGGAGTATCACAATTGCCACACTTATCGTAATGAGTCTTGGTATCTTCCAGCTCAAAGCCGATGGCGTCCCTCAAAGCGAATTCGTCCTTGGAAGCTCGAGTGCCCGTGACGGTCAGCGCATCATTAACGATCACTTTGCTGGCGGTATTGGAACTCCAGCACAAATTATCGTTGCCGAGGATGATCTCGAAAAAGTCACTCCTGTCCTCGAAAAGGATAGGGGAGTTGTCTCGTCAGCGCTCATGGCAATCGATTCACCAACAGGAAGCCTCCCCCTCGACGAGAAAACGGCCACGCTACCACTCTATCGAAATGCCAAACCAAAGGTTATTGATGGGAGAATTGTCATCGAAGCAACCCTACAAGATGCAGCCGATTCAGAGGCTGCGCAATCGACGGTTCAGCGCCTTCGCGAAGCATTTACGACCGCGAGTATCGATGCAAAAATTGGTGGTGTAAGCGCAGTGCAGCTCGATACAAAACTCACCTCCGAGCGCGATAGGGCAGTCATCATACCGGTCGTACTAGTGGTAATCACTATCATTCTTATGCTACTCTTGCGCTCACTCCTCGCACCGCTCATCCTCCTCGGTACGACAATCCTTTCATTCCTCGCAACGCTTGGTGTTGGCGCGCTTGTATTCAACCATATATTCCATTTCCCTGGCGCCGATCCATCGGTCGTACTCTACGGCTTCGTCTTCCTCGTCGCGCTCGGCATTGACTATAATATATTCCTCATGACGCGCGTACGTGAAGAGTCCCTTCGAAGTACCACACGAAAGGGGGTGTTGATCGGACTTATCGTCACTGGTGGTGTCATTACTTCGGCCGGCGTTGTCTTAGCGGCGACGTTCGCAGCACTCGCAGTTATTCCAATCCTATTCCTTGCCCAGCTCGCCTTTATTGTCACCTTCGGTGTCCTACTTGATACAATCGTCATCCGCTCACTACTTGTACCTGCTATCGTCCATCAAATCGGCGAAGCGACATGGTGGCCAGCAAAGAATAGCAAGAATAAAAAGCGCCCCTAACCCCGTCCGCCTCAGAAAAGGATAGTTGTAATATAGCTGCCTTTGCGTCATACTTAAGCATAAGTAAAAAGGGATAGGGCAGGCTAACAAACACATGACACCCACTCGACTGTCGACATTATGGTATCGCCGTTTATATGTGGCGCTTTTTGTCGTTTCAATCGGCTACACCATCCTATACCTCCTCCAAATAACAAACGTAATCAACACGCCCGACACTACCACACAGGTCGATCTTATCGCCGCAATTGGCGGGGCGCTGAGCGCCGGGGCAAGCGTTGCTCTCTTTATTCTCGGCAAAAAAATCACTTCGTTCATCCCTTCGCTGGCCGCCTATGGAATTTTTGCGCTCACCACCGCATACCTTGTTCAAAGTAGCGGGGGAGTTGCATCGCCATTTCTCGCCCTCTGGGTACTCGCTGTTTTCGCGGCGCCTATCTTTGGCGCTTACGGCTGGCTTCCTATTCTCACGATTGTCGGGTCCTATATTGCCGCCGAGTATTTAAAAAACGGCATGAGCTTAGAGACGATCATTCTTATCTGCGCGAGCAGCACAATACCCTTGATTGCGGGCATCGTACTCTGGCGGGAGACACCCGACACCGACGAGCAAGTGCATAAAAATGTAAAAAATCTTGCCAACCAACTCTCCGAAGTCGCCAATCGTTCAGAGATCGTTATTAACGCTATTGGCGATGGGGTTATTGCGCTCGATGGAAAGGGGGTGATTCAACTTATTAACCCCGCCGCACAAGAAATCCTCGGCTGGGGCAAACAAGATGCTTTAATGCTTAATTACAAGTCAATTCTTAAACTTACCGACGAGAATGGAAATGAGCTCGACACCACTAACGACCCTGTCGAACAGGTACTCAACACTAACCAGCAAACGCGCGGCAATAAGCTGACTGTTCTTACGAATTCAGGTAAAAAAGTATCCGTCTCGCTCGTTGTTTCCCCAATCGGGGAAGTAGGGGCGGGCGTTATCGCCGTATTCCGCGACGTCACTAACGAGCGAGCCGAAGAGCGCGAACAGGCTGAATTTATTAGCACAGCAAGCCACGAAATGCGCACTCCCGTTGCATCAATCGAAGGCTACCTTGGTCTTGCGCTCAACCCAAATACAGCAACCATCGACGAGAAAGCCCGCGACTTTATTATGAAGGCACACGAATCCGCGCAGCACCTTGGTCGTCTCTTCCAAGACCTTCTTGATGTCTCAAAGGCCGAGGATGGTCGCATGACGACCATTCCAAAAGTAGTTGATGTCGTTCCGTTCACAAAATCATTAGTTGAAGGGCTTACGCAAAAGGCAACCGAAAAGGGCCTTGATCTTATTTTTGTACCGGGGCAAAAAAGTGCAGTAGGGCAGAACTCACGCAAGATTATGCCGGTCTACTTTATCAATCTTGATAACGACCATGTCCGCGAAGTAATCGACAACCTTATCGAAAATGCCATTAAATACACCCCTCAGGGTGAGGTTCGCGTTGACGTCACGGGTACGGAAGATAAAGTGATTGTCAGCATTAAAGACACTGGGCTCGGTATTCCTGCCGAAGACATTCCACACCTCTTCCAGAAGTTCTATCGTGTTGAAAATATGGATCGTCAATCAATCGGGGGGACTGGGCTCGGCCTTTACCTTTGCCGCCGTCTTATTGAAAACATGCAGGGGCGCCTTTGGGTCGAGAGTACTTTCGGCTCAGGAAGCACTTTTTTCATTGAACTTCCACGGATTGATACTCAAGAGGCAGAGCAACTTAAGCAGCAACAAGAGGCTCAAGCCGCTCAGGCAGCAGCACTCCAGCCGAGCCCCGCTCCCATCGTGCCTGAAGTACCTACAGCTCAAGCACCAGCCCCAACTTCCATCCCTGTTACTTTTGCCGACACACCAAGCACTCCACCTGCGCCAGAGCCTTCAGCGCCTGCCGTCCCTGCACCGGCCTCCGCACCGACGCCAGCACCCGCCACTACGTCTACAGCCGTCACCCAGCCACAGCCCGCGCCACAGGTCGTAGCAACGCCCACTACACCAGCGATGCCACAAGGAGCCACAACAACCCCAGGGCCCGCTCCTGAGCCCGTTTCCGTGACTCAAACACCTCAAGCACCAGCCCAACCCTTAGCCCCTCAGCAACCACTAAGTGTGGCTCCAGCCGCTACGGCTCAGCCACAACAACCTCTAGTGCAACCACAATCACCAGCGGCGCAGGTTGCTCCCGTACCAATTTCCGCGCCAGCTACCGCTGCGCCAGCCGTCCGACCAGCAACAACCGTCCCAAGGGGTGAGACGCTCACCCGTGAGCAAATTAATGAACGTGTTCGACAACTTGAAGCGCTTGCGCAGCAACAAAGAGCAGCTGGACCGCCCACAAGATAGAAAGAAAAGCATAAGCACTATGGTAATTTTGAAAGTACTTAGGTAGAATAAAGGTAATTATGGCAAAGATCCTATTAGTTGAAGATGATAAAAGCCTGCGCGAAATTTACGGCGTTCGTTTAATGGCCGAAGGCTACGAAATTGTTTCAGCAGGCGACGGAGAAGAAGCGCTCGCCATGGCAATTAAAGAGCGTCCCGATCTCATCGTCAGCGATGTTATGATGCCGAAAATCAGTGGCTTCGACATGCTCGACATCCTCCGCAGCACCTCTGAAACAAAAGATGTAAAAGTCATTATGATGACCGCGCTTTCCAGCGACGACCAACGCGCTCGCGGCGAAGCACTCGGTGCTGATAGGTATCTCGTGAAATCACAGGTTGGTATTGAAGATGTTGTTCGTACCGTACACGATGTACTTGGCGACTCAATTGCAAACCCAGCGCCAGCAGCGCCTTCGTTCCCGCCCGTTGCGACCCCTGTTGATGCAGCGCCAGCACCAGCACCAGCTCCAGAAGCCGCTCCAGCATTTCCACCAGTTGCTCCAGCGCCAGAGCCACTTAACACACCCGACCTCGCGGCCGAAGCTGTTTCCGAGCTTCCAGCAATACCGACCTTCGACGAACAGGCCGTCACGCCAGCACCAGCTCCAGAAGCCGCTCCAGCACCTGTTGAGCAGCCTCTTGTGCCGGAAATTCCTGCCGCACCTGTCGCACCACCAGACCCTCTCGCGGACCCTCTTGCAGGCATTGCGATTCCGCCAACAGAAGATGTAGCCCCTGTAGCACCCGTCGCGTCAGCACCAATGGAAGCACCTCAACCAGCACCTGAAGCAGTACAGCAAAATACTTTCTCAGCTGAGCCAGTTGCCGCTGCGCCTGCATACGACATCCCAGCACCAGCTCCGGAAGCCGCTCCAGCACCACAGGAAGCTCCAGAGGCAATTCCTGCGCCAGCACCAGTACCTGAAGCACCCGTTACACCCCAACCAGTCGCTCCTATCGCACCTGCGCCGCCAGTAGCTCCAGCAGCTCCTGCCAACCCAACACTAACGGAACTTCCGCAGAACCCTGACGCATCAGCCCTTCCGCAGCCAACTGCACCTTTTTCATCGCCAGCACCAGCGTCACTCGGTGAACGCGTTATTGAACCGCTTACCGCCCCAACTGAACCAGCACCAGTAGGTGATATTGCAAGCCAAATGGCACAAGCACTTAATGAAACCATGCAACCAGCGGCGCCCGCTCAGGCAGCCCCTCAAGTAGAAGCACCGCAGCCAACACCGCCTGCACAAAACCTACCGCCAACACCGCCAGTTGCGTAACTGGTATACTAAAAGCGTGAGCGAACGATTAAATAAATATCTTGCTTTTCACCTCGGGCTTTCACGCCGCGAGGCAGACACCCTTATTGAAAAAGGGCTTGTTACCGTCGCCGGTGAACCGACCATCCTTGGCAGTAGGGTAGAGGACGGACAACCTGTGAGTGTACGCGGAAAGCTTATTGTTCCAAAGAAAAACTATACCTATCTTTTATTTCACAAGCCCGCCGGCTATGTATCTTCACGTAAGCAACAGGGCGACGCGCCAACCTTATATTCACTGCTTCCTGAACAGTATCACCATTTAAAGCCCGTCGGAAGGCTCGACAAAGAAAGTAGCGGGCTGCTTATCCTTACTGACGATGGTGACTTTGCCTATAAAATGACCCACCCGAAGTTTTATAAAATTAAGACCTACATTGTGTCCCTCGATACACCTCTAGCACCGCTTCACCAGCAAATGATCAGCGATTTCGGGGTACACCTTGAAGACGGACCAAGTAAACTAAGCCTTGAACGACGGGACGACCAGCGAATCGAGTGGACCGTCACTATGCACGAAGGGCGTAATCGGCAAATTCGCCGTACCTTTGCGGCGCTTGGATACACCGTCAAAACACTCCACCGAACAAGCTTCGGGGCGTACACGCTCGGCGAACTCAAAGCGGGGGCATTTGAGCCCTTTAGCTATTCCGATTCCTAACACCGTGTTAGTGCTGCGTTATTTGGCCAGGCCGTGAATACGCCAGAGCCGCATGCGCCAAGCGCGAAAGGACCGTCGAATTGTCCTGTGAGAGCTTAATCAGCCGCGGAGAACGCTCGATCATGCTCAAACCCACGCGCCCCATTACCATCACTGCACGGTGAAGGCTCGGCCGTTCAAAAAGACGACGCATCGTATACGTATCTTGCACGGAACTTGAAAACTCTTCCCACGGAGTAAATTGGGCGTACTCATCATCGGCAATCTCCGCCCGCAGGCGTTGATCTAAAAGCCCCACCTTCTGTACATCTTTTGGCCGAATACCCGCCAGCGAACGCGCCCTGTAGCTCATCAAATGCGCTACAGGGTGCAGAACAGAAAGCTCCATGTCTCGGTAGGCGAGTCGCCATGTATCCTCAAGGTGCGCCGCAGGAATCTCCTGTCGAACACTTCCCATTGAAAGGCACAGTGTCTCCTCGTCATGAACTACCGTTCGAGCAACGATTTGCAGGCGCGTATCGTTATGTTCTGTTTCATAGCCAGAAAGTGACACGCTAGTCTGCGGAAAATGCTCACGAAGACGGTGGCGAACTTCGCCGAGGCTCTCGTGAACGCTGTCGACACAAGGGGTAAACGCCAACATATCAATATCTTTCATGGTACCATTTGGGCGAACCGTCGGGACAATACTGTCATTATCAACAATGACTGTTCGCGCAGCAGCATCAATAACCGTTCGTTTATCGAGAAGTGCGTCGGTTACCAAACCACCAACAACAGCATAGCCAAACGGCTTCTGTTCAAGTACTTCGTGTACTCCGGCGCTTGCATTTAATAAATTGTCTTTTTCCATGATTCGACTGCGTAGTGGAACGTATTATGCACATCTTCCGGTAAATCGGCAAGTGGCCACCACCGCGCTTCAACAAGCTCCCACGACGACACACGCAGCTGAAGCCCCGCGATACGCGCAGCGAAAGCTCGTATGCGAAAAGGGGCGATTCGGTGCGTTGTTTTGTATGAGCCAAGTGCTTGTAACTGCCCCTGTGTCAGTTCAATACTCAGCTCTTCGTACAGCTCCCGCACCGCCGCCTGAGCAAGCGTTTCACCCCGCTTTACGCCGCCTCCAGGAAGCTCCCATTCATCAAGCCCAAAACGGCCTCGCACTAAAAGAACCTCATTCGCATCATTCACCAAAAGCACTCGTGCGCGTTCCTTTTTTGGTAAAAGCGGCGCAGCGATAAACAGCACCGTCATAAAGCTCGTCCGTAAAATCATATCACCGAGACGTTTCATTGGCTAAAGTATAGCGTAAAGGGGTATTCTATGCTATAATTACCTCTGTTATGGCATCGAAACTTCCCACCGTTGCAATTATTGGACGAGCGAACGCAGGTAAAAGTTCGCTTTTTAATCGTTTCGTAAAAGCGAAACAAGCAATCGTGGCCCGCGAAGCCGGTACCACCCGAGACAACGTTCTTGGCAAAGTACACTACAACGATCACCAGTTCTGGCTGGTCGATACCGCTGGTCTTAAAGACCCTAACGACGAGTTTGAAGCGTCAATTCAAGAGCAAATCACCGAGGCTGCTGAAGCGGCTGACGCAATCTTGGTCGTCGTCGATAGCACCGAATATGTTGGCGATGAAGACCGTATCGTTGCTAAGAAAGCTCTAAAAAGTAAAAAGCCCGTCATCCTCCTTACGAACAAAGTCGATCTCGCCGGTAACCTTCCGGTTGAAGAATTCCGCCGCCTTGGCATCAAAGACATTATCCGCACCAGCGCCGAGCACAACGAAGGTATCGAAGAAACGCTCGACACCCTCACTGAACTTCTTCCTGCAAAAACCGAAAAAGAAGCCGACGACGTCCTGCGCGTATCCCTTATTGGCCGCCCAAACGTCGGAAAGAGCAACCTCTTTAACACCCTCGCTGGCAAGCAACAGGCGCTGGTTGCAAACATCGCTGGGACCACCCGCGACGTCAACCGCGTGAACATAAAGTACAAAGGCCAGAATATCGAGCTTCTTGATACCGCTGGGGTGCGTCGGCAAGGCAAGCAAGAAGTAGGCATTGAAAAATTCAGTGTACTGCGCACTTTGCAGGCTATCGAAGAAAGCGACATCTGTTTCCTTCTTATGGATGTTAACGAGCTAAACACCCAGCTCGACCAACGCCTCGCCGGTATTATCGCCGAAGCAGGTAAGGGGCTTGTAGTGGTGGTTAGTAAATGGGATAGCGTCATGAATAAAGACGCCTACACCCGCGATGCACTTGCGCCGCGTATCTCGCAGACCTTCGACTTCGTACCATGGGCGCCGCTTATTTTCACCAGCTCAGTAACCGGACAGAACGTTTCAAAGCTTTTCGACCTCATTCTTGATATCCACGAACGCCGCAGCCAAGAAATTAAAACCCGTAAGCTCAACGACCTCCTCCAGAAAACAATCGCCTCACACCCACCTGCAGGGCTGAAAAATACCCACCCGCGCCTTCGCTATATGGTACAAACCGACACCTCACCGCCATGGTTTGTCATTTACGGCTCGAACCTTAAATACCTTCACTGGAGCTACAAGCGTCACCTCGAACGCGTAGTCCGTGAAAACTTTGATTACGTCGGTACGGCTATTAAATTCAGCTTCCGTGACGAGAAACAAATCAAAGCCAACCGCGAAAAAGAAGCGAAAGCAGCCGAAAAAGCAACGCGCGTCCAAAAACAGCCCGAAGAATAACCTGCTCAAAGTGCTGTGCGAAAAATAAAGAAGCCTACTCTCAATGAGTAGGCTTTTTTGAACTTGGCCCCTTGGGGTCTTCAGTAATCACACCGAAGACCCCAAGAAGCGAGTGCGCTCAGTCGTTATCGGCAGCGGTATCAACCGTACCGGGGTCGAGCGAGAGCAGGGGAGACGAATGCCTCCGAAGAGGGCCGGTGAGCAGCGACGTTCCGCGGAACACACCAAACCGACGCAAATACACACGCCCTCCTCTTGCAATACGCACGAACAGCACACAAGGGTGCCCAAAGAACACGATTGCGAGCAGGTACAGCGTCACCGCCGAAATCGACGTACTTCGTGACAGCGCCCAGCCAATAAGGCCGACGCCCGCCAACAGCAACGGAAGCAGCGACCATAGAATCTCTTCCACGATCGTTGCTCGCGTCACTCGGGACAAAAGCCCCGCGACGTCACTGCGCTCTCGAGCGTAGCGACGCACCACCACAACCTGCAACACCGAAACGAGCAGGCTGGCGGCGTAGGTAACCCCCAAGAGGGACCAAACGGTCGACGAATACATTACTTCCTTTCAAAGTCCACGTCTCATGCATTTCTGCATGCAACAAAGCCTACAGAACTGTCATACAGACATACTTATATTATAGCATAAACGTGTTAAATTAGCAATATTACCCCGAGGGAGTACACATGCGCTACAATAGAGAAGATGAAACTTATCTTCGCGCAGGGAAACCCTGGTAAGCAGTACGAACATACCCGCCATAACGTAGGGTTTATTGCACTTGATACTCTTGCCGATCAAGAGAAAGCATCGTGGCAGCCAAGTACAAAATACAAGGCAGATATCGCCACGCTGACACTTCAGGGCGAAAAAGTACTCCTTATTAAACCGACGTCCTTCTATAACGAAACTGGAGGTGTTGCGCGCGCGCTGGTTGATTTTTATAAGCTTAATCCGGCCACTGATGTATTGGTAATTCACGATGAACTTGCGCTTCCATTTGGCACAATTCGCGTCCGTGAAAAGGGGAGTGATGCGGGCAATAACGGTATCAAAAGCCTCAACGCCCACCTCGGCCAAGAGTACTGGCGTATTCGAATTGGCATCTGGAATGAGCGCCGAGCCCACATGGACGACGCCGCCTTCGTCCTCAGCGCCTTTTCTAAAGATGAACGTGCCGCCCTTACCACCCTTATGGCACAGACAGTAATTCCGTGTATTACGCAGTTTGTTGACGGTTCAATTGTTAGTACGAGCCACACATCGTAGCCCTACGCACCTACAGGAGGTGTCTCATTACACGAAGTGATGTTTGAGATAGTATAGGAATACTTGTAATAATCACTCGTTTCGACATAGGTGCCTGTCGCTGAACCACCTATATTCGTGTGGTTGCAGTTATAGGTGTTCGCGCTAAAGAAATTACTTTCACGCCACCCAAGCCGCCGATACATCGAATCGTTACTCGACCAGCCTCCGCGTTTTGCGTTCCAAGCACTTAAAATATACGATACACCATCACTCGCATATGCGTAGCACCCTCCAAAGCTGCCCCGTCCAGCTTTTTGCAACCCGGGGTTCTGCGGCAACGGACTCAAAATATCAGGTATCCACTGCGCACCTTGGTAGCCATCACTATCTACCGTCAGGTGACAGTTACTATCGGTATATACCTGCGAAAGCCCTCCCGTTGAAGGGTATGAGCCTTTTTCGGCATTATACGCCTCGATAAGGGTGAGCGCTTGGCGAATATCACTCATCACCCGCGTGTTGTTCGCACGGTTCTGTATGCCGTTATAAGCAACGACCGTAATAGCCGCCAAAATTGCGATAACGACAACCACAATAAGCAATTCGACAATCGTAAAACCCTGTTGTTGCCGCCCCCTTAAAAACATACCCTCATTTTAGCATAAAGGGAATGGCAAAAATGTTTTCTAAAAATAAATCCAAATAAAAAAGCGCCAGGTAAGGGTGGGCATCACCTGGCGCCATTTTACCCTTTAACCCACCCAGAAATATCCGTAAAGCGTCGTCGACCAAAAATCTCTAAGGTGCGCGCCTGATTAGTCCTCGCAGAAGTCCAACCACTACTGTATAGTCACGAAATGATATTTCTTTAAACGGGATCCCTGTCTTATAGACC
>Ga0172382_10013274_pt1 | contig 10634 bp, 8 predicted proteins | sample Leawel138RmetaG_FD_122245 | JGI IMG/M metagenome (GOLD analysis project Ga0172382, IMG submission 122245) | Leachate microbial communities from a municipal landfill in Southern Ontario, Canada - Leachate well 138R metaG | ecosystem: Engineered > Solid waste > Landfill > Unclassified | place...
CAGAAAACAGGACTCTGTGTCCCTGTAACTTAGGGATAAATGTGTGCATGAGCCGTATACGAGGCCCGTACGTACGGTTCTGTGAGAGGGATGAGGCGGCGACGCCTCACCCTACTCGATATTCTATTTGTAATTTCTATCGCCCCGCTTGATGTTAATCATTATGTCTATTCGGTGCGTTCTCATATGATCTGTTGTATACCACCGGTTCGTTGCCGCTGGATACGAATTGACCAGGAGAGAACGAGATGACTGACAAGCCAAAACTTACCACAGTGGCCGGAGCCCCGGTCGGCGATAACCAGAATGTTGAAACCGCAGGGCCGCGCGGGCCAATGTTATTGCAAGACGTATGGTTCCTGGAAAAACTTGCGCATTTCGATCGTGAAGTTATTCCTGAGCGCCGTATGCACGCCAAAGGCTCGGGAGCCTTCGGGGAATTCGTGGTTACGCACGACATCACCCAGTACACCAAGGCTCGCCTGTTCGCGGAAGTCGGCAAGAAAACCCCCATGTTTGCGCGTTTTTCCACCGTCGCCGGTGAGCGTGGCGCAGCGGATGCCGAGCGTGATATCCGTGGTGCCGCTTTGAAGTTCTATACCGAGCAGGGCAACTGGGACATGGTGGGCAACAACACCCCAGTGTTTTTCTTCCGTGACCCACTGAAATTCCCTGACCTGAACCACGCAGTAAAGCGTGATCCGCGCACCAACATGCGTAGCGCGAACAATAACTGGGACTTCTGGACGGGCCTGCCGGAATCCCTGCACCAGGTGACCTATGTCATGGGCGACCGAGGCATCCCCGCCGGCTATCGGCATATGCACCTGTTTGGTTCGCATACCTACAGCTTCATCAGTGGGGATAATCAGCGTTACTGGGTCAAGTTCCACTTCAAGACCCAGCAGGGCATCAAGAACCTGACCGATGAAGAGGCGGCCGCAATCGTCGCCAATGACCGCGAGAGTTCACAGCGTGATCTTTACGAGGCAATCGAGAACGGCGATTTTCCCCGATGGACGATGTATGTGCAGATCATGCCGGAAGCAGAAGCAGCCGACTATCGCTTCCATTCCTTTGACCTGACCAAGGTCTGGTCCAAGCAGGATTATCCGCTGATTGAGGTGGGTTACGTTGAGCTGAATCGCAATCCGGATAACTACTTCCAGGATGTGGAGCAGGCGGCCTTTACTCCGGCCAACGTGGTGCCCGGTATCAGCTTCTCTCCGGATCGTATGCTGCAGGGGCGTTTGTTCTCCTATGGCGACGCACAGCGCTACCGTCTGGGCGTGAACCACCACCAGATTCCGGTAAACGCGCCCCGTTGCCCGGTAAACAGTTACCACCGCGATGGTGCCATGCGCGTGGATGGCAATCAGGGCAGCCGTCTGCATTACGAGCCGAATACCTACGGTGAGTGGCAGGAGCAGCCCGACTTCAGCGAGCCGCCGTTGGCTCTGGAAGGTGCCGCTGCACGTTACGATTTCCGTGCGGATGATGCTGACTACTTCACTCAGCCCGGTAATCTGTTCCGTCTGATGTCAGCAGATGAGCAACAACGTCTGTTCCAGAACACAGCGAGGGCCATGAAGGGTGTGGATCGCCACATCATGACTCGCCATATCACTCACTGCTACAAGGCTGATCCGGCCTACGGCAAGGGCATAGCGGCCGCGCTGGATATACCGATGTCTGAAGTACCGGTCTGATAACACCGGTGGTTGGAGCCCGCGATGCAGTCTGGTCGCGGGCTTTTTTGTGTCTGCGTGGTGTTGGTCATGGCGGCGAATCTTCCGCTAGCTTCTGCGCTGCTACGACCCTGCTACGACACGCCGTGAACACATCCCTGTGGGCTCGTTGATGTCATCCCTGACATCAAACGGTCGTAGCTGGGTCGTCCCAGCGCAACAGCAGAGACTCCGAGGTGTTGTGGGTTTTACTGGCAGCAGCTCGGAGTTAACCGGCGGGCTGGGGTGCAGGGCTGTGCCGACCGTCGGTTTTCAGGGATGAAAACCGCGAGCTTACAGGGAAGTACTTGCAGCGTGTCGGCACGGCCCCGCACCCCAGCATGGCTTTGCACGTGCGGGCAGCAAGGCAGAGGCAGACCCCCAATCTGAAGCCACAAAAAAGCCCGCCGCCCAAAGGACACGCGGGCTTCACGTCAGACCGACAATCAGAACGCCGGAACCACCGCGCCCTTGTACTTCTCTTCGATGAAGGTCTTCACTTCGTCGCTCTGCAGCGCGTTCACCAGCTTGCCGACGGCTTCGTCGTCCTTGTTATCGGAGCGGGTCACCAGGATATTGGCGTAGGGGGAATCCTCACCCTCGATGGCCAGGGCATCTTCGGTGGGGTTCAGGCCGGCTTCCAGTGCGTAGTTGGTGTTGATCAGCGCAAGGTCTACCTGATCCAGTACGCGGGGCAGGGTGGCGGCTTCCAGTTCGCGGATGCGGATATTGTGTGGATTGTCTTCAATGTCGCGCGGCGTGGACAGGATGTTGTTGTCGTCCTTCAGGCTGATCACACCGGCTTTGGCCAGCAGCAACAGGGCGCGGCCGCCATTGGTGGCGTCGTTGGGGATGGCAACGGTAGCGCGCTTGGGCAGGTTGTCCAGTGAGGTCAGCTTGCTGGAGTAGATGCCGAAAGGCTCAACGTGGATGTTGGCAACGCTGACCAGGTCAGTGCCACGGCCCTTGTTGAACTCGTCCAGATACGGCTTGTGCTGGAAGAAATTGGCGTCCAGACGGCCTTCGGTTACCTGCAGGTTGGGCTGCACGTAATCAGTAAATACCTTGATATCCAGCTCCACGCCCTGCTCAGCCAGGCCTGGTTTAACGAATTCCAGCAGCTCGGCGTGCGGCACGGCGGTGGCGGCGACGCTCAGTTTATCGGCGGCATGGGCGCCAAAGGCAGTAGCCAGGGCCAGAACAGCAACAATCTTTTTCATGGGGAGCTCCGAAGATGAGGTTAGTGGCTGTTATTTACGTGAATAGTGGACAACCAGACGGTCGCCGATACTTTGCAGAATCTGCACCAATATCAACAGTAATACAACGGTAACCACCATGACATCAGTCTGGAATCGCTGATAGCCGTAGCGTATGGCCAGGTCGCCCAGACCGCCACCGCCAACCACGCCAGCCATGGCCGTATAGGACACCAGGGTAATGGCGATCACGGTAACGGCGGCGATGATGCCGGGGCGGGCTTCAGGCAGCAGTGCGCGGGTAATGATTTGCTGCGTAGTGGCACCCATGGCCTGGGTGGCTTCGATGATGCCGCGATCTACCTCCCGCAGGGCAGTCTCCACCAGCCGGGCGAAGAAGGGCGTGGCTCCCACCACCAGCGGCGGAATGGCCCCGGCGACACCCAGCGAGGTGCCGGTAATTAGCTTGGTAAAGGGAATCATCACAATCAGCAGGATGATGAAGGGCAGTGAGCGCAGGGCGTTGACGATCAGCGACAGCACCGCGTACAGGCCGTTGCGCTGGAACATCTGTTTGGGGCCGGTGAGAAACAGCAGGATGCCCAGCGGCAGACCCAGCAGCACAGTGAAGAACAGCGAGCCACCGAGCATCAGCAGGGTATCCAGGGTGGCGATCCAGATGTCATACCAATCGATATTGCTGAACAGTTCGCTCATCCGCGTAATACCTCAACATGCACATCGGCCTTGGCCAGTTGCTCCATGGCTGCATCCACATCACCACCAATCAGCGCCAGGGTGAGCTGACCGCAGGGCAAATCGCGGATGCGGTCGATGCGTCCGGCCAGAATGCTGTAATCCACGCCCGTGGCACGTGCCACCTGGCCGAGCAGCGGGGCGAAGGTCGCTTCGCCGAGGAAGGTCAGACGCAGGATGCGACCCGGCACATGGGCAAAATCGACAGCCTGGGCATCGTCGCTTTCGTCATCGAACACAAAGCTGCGGGTGGTGGGATGTTGTGGGTGCAGAAATACATCGGTGACCTTGCCCTGTTCGACGATGTGTCCACCATCCATCACCGCCACCTGATCGCATACCCGACGGATCACATCCATCTCATGGGTAATCAATACGATGGTCAGCTTCAGTTCCTGATTGATCTCCGCCAACAATTGCAGCACCTGGCGGGTGGTGTGTGGATCCAGCGCGCTGGTCGCCTCGTCGCACAGCAGGATGGTGGGCTCGGTGGCCAGCGCCCGGGCAATGCCGACCCGCTGTTTCTGGCCGCCGGACAGCTGCGCTGGGTACTTGTTGGCGTGCTCACTCAGACCTACCCGTGCCAGCAGCGATTTGACCCGTTCGTTGATCTGTTTGCGATCCAGTTCTGCGGCCAGCCGCAGGGGCATTGCGACATTATCGGCCACCGTTGCTGAGGACAACAGATTGAAGTGCTGGAAGATCATGCCGACCCGCCGACGGAAGCGCCGCAGTCCCGGGGCATCCAATGCGGTGACATCCTCGCCATTGACCAGGATGCTGCCGCTGCTGGGTTCTTCCAAGCGGTTGATCAGGCGCAGCAGGGTGCTCTTGCCTGCGCCGGAGTGGCCGATGATGCCGTATATCTGTCCGGCTTCGATGCTCAGGTCAGTCGCATGCAGAGCGGGTATGTCCCGACCGGCGACCTCATAAGCTTTGCTTACCTGCTGAAATTCAATCACAGCTGTTCTCGTTACACATGGTCGGTTGGATGGTGGCGATGACCGCCGGTCATCTGTCCCTTTCCAGCAGGGGACCGAGAAAGTGTCCTGTATAGGATTGAGGTGCCTCGGCAACCTGCTCAGGTGTGCCGGTAGCAATGATCTTGCCGCCTCTGGAGCCACCCTCGGGGCCGATGTCGACAATCCAGTCCGCAGTCTTGATCACGTCCAAGTTGTGCTCGATCACCACCAGGGTATTACCGTGGTCGCGCAGCCGGTGCAGCACATCCAGCAGTTGCTGGATATCGGCAAAGTGCAGGCCGGTGGTGGGCTCGTCGAGGATGTACAGGGTCTTGCCGGTGTCGCGTTTGGACAGTTCCCGGGCCAGCTTCACGCGCTGGGCTTCACCGCCGGACAGGGTGGTGGCGGACTGGCCGAGGCGCACGTAGGACAGGCCCACGTCGATCAGCGTCTGCAGCTTGCGCGCCAGTGCGGGTACCGCATCGAAGAACTCGCGGGCTTCCTCGATGGTCATTTCCAGCACCTCGTGGATGTTCTTGCCCTTGTACTTGATCTCCAGCGTCTCGCGGTTGTAACGCTTGCTCTTGCACACATCGCAGGGCACATAGATATCCGGCAGAAAGTGCATTTCCACCTTGATCAGACCGTCGCCCTGGCAGGCCTCGCAACGGCCGCCCTTGACGTTGAAGGAGAAGCGACCCGCCTTGTAGCCCCGGGAGCGGGCTTCCTGGGTGCCGGCAAACAGGTCGCGGATCGGCGTGAACAGCCCGGTATAGGTCGCCGGATTCGAGCGTGGCGTGCGGCCGATCGGGCTCTGGTCGATATCCACCACCTTGTCCAGGTGTTGCAGGCCATCAAAGCTGGCGTAGGGGGCAGCATCCAGCGTGGTGGCACCGTTCAGCGCGGTAGCGGTGATCGGGTACAGGGTGTTGTTGATCAGCGTCGACTTGCCGGAACCGGAAACCCCGGTGACGCAGGTGAACAGGCCGACCGGAATCTCCAGATTGACCTTCTGCAGGTTGTTGCCGCAGGCGCCCTTGAGGCGCAGCCACTTGTCCTTGGTCGGCGGATTGCGCTTGGCCGGCACCGGGATCTTCTTCGCGCCCGACAGATACTGGCCGGTCAGCGAGTTCGGATCATCCATCACCTGCTGCGCCGTGCCGTGGGAAACGATCTGGCCGCCGTGCACACCGGCGCCGGGGCCGATATCCACCACGTAGTCAGCCAGCCGGATGGCGTCCTCATCATGCTCGACCACGATCACCGTGTTGCCCAGGTCGCGCAGATGAATAAGGGTGCTGAGCAGTCGCTCATTGTCGCGCTGGTGCAGGCCGATGGACGGCTCGTCGAGGATATACATGACGCCGACCAGTCCGGCACCGATCTGGCTGGCCAGGCGGATACGCTGGGCTTCGCCGCCGGACAGGGTGTCGGCACTGCGATCCAGCGCCAGATAATCCAGTCCGACGTTGACCAGAAACTGCAGGCGCGCGCGGATTTCCTTGAGGATCTTCTCGGCGATCTCGCCGCGGTTACCCGGCAGAGTCAGTTGTTCGAAATATTCCGCTGCGGCACCGACCGGCAGGGTGGTGATGCCGGGCAGGTTACGGCCGTCGATGAACACATGGCGCGCCTCACGGCGCAGGCGGGTGCCGCGGCAGTCCGGGCAGGGCTGGGTACTGAGGTATTTGCTCAGCTCCTCGCGCACGCTCTGTGATTCGGTTTCCCGGTAGCGCCGTTCGAGGTTCGGCACAATGCCCTCGAACGGGTGCTCGCGCTTGACGATATCGCCACGGTCGTTCAGGTAGCGGAAGGGCACCTTGTCGCTGCCGGTACCCTGCAGAATCAGGGCGCGATGCTTCTCGGCAATGTTATCAAAGGGCTGATCAAGGTCGATTCCGAAGTGCTCGGCCAGCGAGCTCAGCATCTGGAAGTAATAGACGTTGCGCCTGTCCCAGCCACGGATGGCACCCTCGGCCAGTGTCAGCTCGCCGTTGACCAGGCGGCGGGTATCGAAAAACTGCTTAACCCCCAGGCCATCACAACCGCTGCAGGCGCCGGCCGGGTTATTGAACGAGAACAGTCGCGGCTCCAGCTCGCTGATCGAGTGGCCGCACTGGGGGCAGGCAAAACGTGCGCTGAAGGTGACTTCGTTGCCGTCTTCACCTTCCATGGGGGCGACAATGGCAATGCCGTCGGCCAGGTGCAGGGCGGTCTCGAAGGATTCGGCCAGCCGTAACTGCAGGTCTTCGCGGACCTTGAAGCGATCCACCACCACTTCGATGGTGTGCTTGCGGTTCTTTTCCAGTGCCGGGGCTTCATCCAGTTCATGGATGCGGCCATCAATCCGTGCCCGCACAAAGCCCTGGGCGCGCAGCTCGTCGAGTAACGCCAGGTGCTCGCCCTTGCGCTCGCGCATCACCGGGGCCAGCAGCATCAGCTTGCTGCCCTCGGGCATGGCCAGCACCTGGTCAACCATCTGACTGACGGTCTGGGCGGCCAGTGGCAGGTCATGATCGGGACAGCGGGGCTCGCCGGCCCGGGCAAACAGCAGACGCAGGTAATCGTAGATTTCGGTGATGGTGCCCACGGTGGAGCGCGGGTTGTGCGAGGTGGACTTCTGCTCGATGGAAATCGCCGGCGACAGGCCTTCGATGTGATCCACATCGGGCTTTTCCATCATCGACAGGAACTGCCGGGCATAGGCCGACAGCGACTCCACATAGCGGCGCTGGCCTTCGGCGTAGAGCGTATCGAAAGCCAGAGAAGATTTGCCGGAACCGGACAGGCCGGTAATGACGATAAGCTTGTCCCGGGGCAGATCCAGATCAATATTCTTCAGGTTGTGGGTGCGCGCCCCACGTATCGAGATTGTATCCAAAGTAGACCCACCCGGTAGACAGCAAAGCCGGGTAGTATACGTGCTCCGCCGTTGCCCCGGCAAAAACACCGGACAAAAAGTAGTCAGCCAGGCGGCGCGCTGGTCACGCTTTCTACTACTTCTTGCCGCCCTTCGGCAGGAACTCGGTGTTGCCCTCTCAGGCATGCTAAAATGCCGCCTTTTGTTTAATGACAGTGGAGAATCCATGCATCAGGCAGACGTCATGTCATCCGATGAGCGTCGCGCGGCCACCTCTCTGGCCAGCGTGTTCGCCTTCCGTATGCTCGGTCTGTTCATGGTGTTGCCGGTGCTGGCGACCTATGGCCAGGAACTGGAGGGTGCAACGCCCCTGTTGATCGGCATGGCGATCGGTGCCTATGGCCTGACTCAGGCTTTTCTGCAGATTCCGTTCGGCATGCTGTCCGATCGTATCGGGCGCAAGCCGGTCATTATTGCCGGCCTGCTGGTCTTTGCCCTTGGCGGTTTGCTGGCCGCCCAGGCCGACAGCATTTACGGCGTGCTGGCCGGGCGCATCCTGCAGGGTGCCGGTGCCATCGCGGCGGCGATCATGGCACTGGTCGCTGACCTGACCCGGGATCAGCACCGTACCAAGGCCATGGCCATGATCGGTATGAGCATCGGACTGTCCTTTGCCATCGCCATGGTCGCCGGACCGCTGATTGCCGGTATGGCCGGGCTGGCCGGCGTGTTCTATACCACCTCGGTGCTGGCGCTGGTGGGTATCGCGCTGGTCGCGCTGGTCGTGCCAACCCCCAGGGAAGTGCAGCATCACCGGGATGCCGGGGTGGCCAAGGGAGCTTTTTTACCGGCGCTGCGTAACCGTGATCTGCTACGCCTGAACTATGGCATCGCGATACTCCATGCGCTGCTCATGGCCTGTTTTGTCGCCCTGCCACTGGCACTGCAGGAACAGGCCGGGCTGCCGCGGGAAAGTCACTGGTGGGTGTATCTCACCGCGCTGCTGCTGTCCTTTGTTGCCATGGTGCCGCTGATCATCTATGCCGAACGCCAGCGGCAGATCAAGCGGGTTGTGCTGGGCGCCATTCTGCTGCTGGCGCTGACCCAGCCGATCATGTGGCTGTTCATGAACTCGCTGGCCGGGCTGGTGGCGGCGGTTGTCCTGTTCTTTACCGCTTTTAACGTGCTGGAAGCGACCATGCCGTCCATGCTCAGCAAGATCGCCCCCGCAGGCAGCAAGGGCACGGCGATGGGTATCTACTCCACCAGCCAGTTCGCTGGCGCGGCCATTGGCGGTGTGTTGGGTGGTGCGGTTTATGGCAGTTTCGGTCTGGGCGGGGTATTCGTCTGTTGTGCGCTTCTCGCCCTCTCATGGTTTGCGATTGGTGCTACCATGGCCGAGCCTCCTTACGTGACGAGCTATCGTTTGGCAGTGGATCCAACACTGGTCGGGGATGAAGCATTGCTTCGCAGAGTACTGGATGTACCAGGAGTGGCTGAGGCAATCATCGTGGCTGAAGAAGCAGCCGCTTATATCAAAGTCGATACACAGGTGCTGGATCGCGAGCAACTGGACCGGGTATTGCACCCGGCTTGAATACACCAGACACCGGAGGAGAGTGAACATGGCCAGAGGCGTAAACAAGGTAATTTTGATCGGTAACGTGGGCGGTGATCCTGAAGTGCGCTACATGCCTAACGGCAATGCAGTGGCCAACATCACCCTGGCCACAACCGACAGCTGGAAAGACAAGCAGACCGGTCAGCAGCAGGAACGCACTGAATGGCACCGCGTGGTGTTCTTCGGTCGTCTGGCAGAGATTGTCGGCGAGTATGTACGCAAGGGTTCCAAGCTGTACATTGAAGGTCGCCTGCAGACCCGCGAGTGGGAAAAGGACGGCGTCAAACGCTATACCACTGAAATCGTCGTGGACATCGGTGGGCAGATGCAACTGCTGGATAGCCGCGGTCAGGGCGAAGGCATGGCTCCACAGCGCCAACCGCAATCGCGTCCGGCCCCGCAGCAGCAACAATACGCCCAGCAGCCTGCCCAGCAACAACAGCAGCCCGCGCAACAGCCGCAGGCGCAGCAGATGCCGGACTACGACAGCTTTGATGATGACATTCCTTTTTAGACAGCCCCTTAGATATAAATGTAAAGTTTATGTCGGAGAGCCCCGCAATTGCGGGGTTTTTTTATAGGCCAAAAAAAATGCTGTAAAAGCGAAGCGGCGTAAGAAGGTGTAAAAGTATGCACAAGTTTTGAGTAGCTATAGGTGGTTCTTTGTTGGTGGCAGTTACTGCCCAAGCGCAGGGGTTTTCAGAGGCCAGCCTGAACCGCTTTGCGGAGGTACAGGGTGCTTTTGGCGAGCTGGATAAGCAGTACCCGGCGGCTTCTACTGAAGTCGCTTCTTTTGAAGGGCATTGCAACTGGCAGCTGCACTATGAAACCTTGAAAGCAAGTGAAGATCGTCCCGATGTATTCTGGCGGGAAGCTGAGCGTCTATTCCAAAGTAACAGCATCTCTCCGAGCCGGTATCTTGAGCTGATGTTGAAATCACAATGGCCGGTTGCAAACGATGCGGTAGAGCAGATGTCGGAGCATCCGTGGACATCAGCCGATATCGCTGGAACGGGGGCCGCTGACAATGCGAGTGACCAACTTCGAGAGATGATGGAGAGCTTTGCCTCCGTGCAAAAAAGCTTTCAGCAAATGCATGCCATGCTGGATAAGTGCATGACGGATGCTGAAAAAAAACTGGCTACACGTTTGTTCGAAGAGCAACACCCTATCTACCGTGACTACTATGATGACGGCGATGGCTACTAAGTAATATCGCGTGATATGTGTCGTGCGGATGTTGTTTATCGTTTGGTAGTCAGTGAGTCAGGTCACATTTTCTATTTCCAGTAAAGGGTATGGTTATAGCCCAGCATCACAACGCCATGCCCTTTACGGAGAGACCTGTGCGTAGAAAGTAAGCGCTCCATAAACCCCACCTACAAGTGTAAGCGCCGTTAAATCGACCCACTTGCCCTAAGCGTACTGAGCTACTTTTTTTGCAACAGGCTCCAGTGCCACGTTCCACGGCAGCAGGGCTTCCAGCTTGTCCAGCGTATCGGCCTCGGC
>Ga0172382_10013275_pt1 | contig 10634 bp, 9 predicted proteins | sample Leawel138RmetaG_FD_122245 | JGI IMG/M metagenome (GOLD analysis project Ga0172382, IMG submission 122245) | Leachate microbial communities from a municipal landfill in Southern Ontario, Canada - Leachate well 138R metaG | ecosystem: Engineered > Solid waste > Landfill > Unclassified | place...
GCCGGGGCGCGCGTGACCGTGCTCGACGTCAAGGAAGACGAGCTGAAGGCAGCCGCCAAGGACATGGGCGCCGTGGCCGCCGTCTGCGACGTGACCAGCGCCGAGTCGGTCAAGGCCGCGCTGACGACGGCGCGCGAGGCCCATGGCCCGGCCCGCATCTGCGTCAACTGCGCGGGCGTGGTGCATGGCGGCCGCATCGTCGGGCGCGCCGGCCCGATGGATCTGGCCGCGTTCACCCGCATCATCCACATCAACCTGATCGGCACCTTCAACGTGATGAGCCAGGCCGCCGCCGACATGGTGACGCTGGAGCCGATGGCCGAGGGCGAGCGCGGGTTGATCGTCAACACCGCCTCCATCGCCGCGTTCGAGGGGCAGTTCGGCCAAGCCGCCTATTCGGCGTCCAAGGGCGGGGTCGCCGCCCTCACCCTTCCGGCGGCGCGCGAGTTCGCGCCCAAGGGCGTGCGCGTCATGTGCATCGCACCCGGTATCTTCGAAACGCCGATGTTCGAGGGGCTGCCGCAGGAAACCCTGGACGGGCTGCTGTCCAAGACCCTGTTCCCGCACCGCCTGGGCCGCCCGGAGGAATACGCCCGCATGGTCCTGGCGATTGCTGGAAACACCATGCTCAACGGCACCGCCATTCGTCTGGATGGCGCGATTCGGCTGGAGCCGCGCTAAAAAAGACAACGGCCCGGAGATCATTCTCCGGGCCGGTGGTCTTTCCTGATGGACATGCGTCCGTATCAGGCCCCCAGCAAGGTGTTGGTGGTGCGACGGGGAAGAACGGCCAGCTCGCTTTCACCGGAAACACCGGTGAACAGGCCATCCTCGAAATAAATCTTCATGGCGCCCCCGGCAGCCACTGCACACGCTTCTGCCAAGGCATAAGGCACCAGACTCACGGCCACGCTTTCATGCCACTCCTCACCGGGGAGCAACCCGAACACGCTGCCGATGCGAGCCGCCTGGGCGGCTGAACGGACGGTGATGGTTACCATTGCCCTTATCCTTTTCGGCATCTCTTCTCTTCTTATACTTCAGGGTCCCCACTTTCATCCCCTTGGGTGCCCTGCGTCTTAGTCTTCAAGATGGGGGATTCTCCGGCGCTCGTACACCCCTCAGACGGCGGGGGTCCGGTGCCGTGTGGATTACCTCAAAAGGGGTAGCGGTTCCCGCTTGCACCCCCTGCGGCGGGTGCTGGTTTTGCCTGCGGGCAGGTTCCGAAAGAGCCTGAGCATTTGGAGGCAAAGCTTTACAGACGCAGGACTTTACGCCTCCAATGGCGCAGTACGCGCGGGCGGTTTAAGCCGAGCGGTGAAGAGTCCGTAATATCAGAGGCTTGTTAACGGCGCGGTGAGTCCTCGGAAATCACCGGTTAAGACTTTTGGAACAACTCTAAGCCTTAACGCCGCCGGCACCGACCGCCTTTGGAGCGTCGGGGTCGAGAGGCCAACGCGGCCGGGGCTTGAAATCGAGCGACTCGAACTGCCCCAAACGCAAGCGTTCAAGCCCCGCCCAGGCGATCATGGCAGCATTGTCGGTACACCAACGCAACGGGGGCGCCACGAATTGGAGCTCCGCCCTTTCGGCAAGAGAGCTGAGTCCCTTGCGCAGCGGCGCGTTCGCGGCGACGCCACCAGCCACCACCAGGGCTGTTCCATTAGGATAGGTATGCCGGAAGAGTGCCACCGCGCGTGCCACCCGATCGAGCGTGGCGTCCACCAAAGCGGTCTGAAAGGCGGCGGCCAAGTCATTGGTGTCACGCTCTGTTAGCGCGCCGGGCGGCAGCTTTTCCACCGTCTGGCGAACCGCCGTCTTAAGACCGGAAAATGAGAAATCGCACCCCGGCCGTCCCTTGAGCGGGCGCGGCAGCGGGAATCGAGTCGCATCACCCCGCTCGGCGGCGGCCTGCACGGCGGGACCGCCGGGATACCCGAGGCCCAACATCTTGGCGACCTTGTCGAAGGCTTCGCCGGCCGCGTCGTCGATGGTCGTGCCCAGGCGGCGGTATCGCCCGACACCTTCGACCGCCAGGGTCTGGCAATGTCCGCCTGACACCAGCAGCAACAGATAGGGAAACGCCACGTCGTCGGACAACCGGGCGGTCAGCGCATGGCCCTCAAGATGATTGACCGCCACAAACGGCAGGCCGTGGACGGCGCAGATGGCCTTGGCGGTCATCACCCCGACGATCACGCCGCCGATCAGGCCCGGCCCGCCGGTGGCCGCCACGGCGTCGAGGTCCTTGAACCCGACTCCGGCCTGGTGCATGGCCGCGGCGACCAGACGGTCGACATGGTCGAGGTGGGCGCGGGCCGCGATCTCGGGCACCACGCCGCCGTAGGGCCGGTGCTCGTCGAGCTGCGACAGAACCACTTCTGACAGGACGCGCGCCGCGCCCGCCGGGGCGTCGTCACGCACCACGGCGGCGGCGGTTTCGTCGCAGCTTGTCTCGATGCCGAGCATCATCATCGACTTTGGCCTTTTCATAAGTGCAGACAGCCCTTACAACACTGGAGCTATGACGACCAGACTCAAGTTGCGAATCGGAACGCGGGGCAGCCCGCTTGCTCTGGCCCAGGCCCACGCAGTGCGCGATGCGCTGGTGGCCGCCCATGCCGAACTGGCCGAACCCGGCGCGGTGAGCGTGGAGGTCTTCAAGACCACCGGCGACATCGTGCTCGACCGGCCGCTGGCGGAGATCGGCGGAAAGGGCCTGTTCACCAAGGAACTGGACGACGCCATGCTGCGCGGTGACATTGCGATCGCCGTGCACAGCATGAAGGACGTCGCCACCGTCTTGCCGCCCGGTATCGTGCTGCCGACCATCGTCGAGCGCGAAGACCCACGCGACGCCTTCATGTGCCTGAAAGCCAAGAGCCTGGGCGAACTGCCGCCCGGCTCCGTGGTCGGCACCGCGTCGTTGCGGCGGGGCGCGCAGGTCAGGAACCGCTACCCCCATCTTTCCGTTATCTCCCTCAGGGGCAACGTGCAGACCCGCATGCGCCGCCTGGAGGAGGGACACTTTGACGCCACCTTGCTGGCCATGGCCGGTCTGAACCGTTTGGGCCTGTCCCACCATGCCGCCGCGATCTTCTCGCCCGAGGATATGCTGCCCGCCGTCGCGCAAGGGGCAGTCGGCATCACCTGCCGGGCCGATGACGAGGCCGCGCATCGTTGGCTGGCCCCCCTGGCCCATGCCGAAACCACCACCCGAGTCGTCTGCGAACGCGCGTTCCTGCGGGCGCTCGATGGGTCGTGCCGCACGCCGATTGCCGGACTGGCCGAGTTCACGGCGGACGGCGACCTCCGCTTGCGTGGCTGCATCATTCGCCCGGATGGCTCCGAACGTCTGGACATCGAACGGCGCGGCCCCCTGGCCGATGCCGAGGCGATGGGTCGGGCGGCTGGAGAGGAATTGCTCGGCCGCGCCGGACCGGGCTTCCTGGACGTACTCACGGAGTAGCCCATGCGCGCGGTGGTGACGCGACCGGTCGAGGATGCCGAGCGTATCGCCGCGCCCCTCCGGGATCGGGGCGCGGACGTCCTGTTCGAGCCCCTGTTGACGATCGAACCCTTTACCGGTGTGCAGGTCGATGCGACCGGCATCCAGGCCTATCTCCTGACCAGCGCCAACGGCGTGCGGGCGCTGGCCGCCGTGCCGGGGGTCGATCTGTCGATTCCGGCCCTGGCGGTCGGCGACCAGACGGCCTCGGTCGCCCGCGAACTGGGCTTTGCCTCGGTCCGCGCGGCCGAGGGTGACGTGACGTCGCTGGCCGCCCTGGTGCGCGCCGTCCTCAAACCCGACGACGGTCCCCTGCTGCACGCCGCGGGCAGCCATGTGGCGGGCGATCTGGCGGGCGACCTGGGGCGCGATGGCTATGTGCTGCGGCGCGTCCGGCTGTACGAGTCGCGGGCCGCGACTGCTTTTTCCGAGCCATTCAAGGCCGCGCTGAAGGCCGGCACCATCGATGTGGTGCTGCTGTACTCCCCGCGTACGGCCAAGACCTTTGCCACTCTTGCGAAGCAGGACGATCTGCGGGACCCTTGTGCGGGTGTGACGGCCTACTGCCTTAGCCAGGCGGTGGCCGATGCACTGGGTGATGTGTCTTTTGCCGCCGTCCGGGTGGCACCACGGCCCGAGCAGGACGCCCTGCTGGAACTGTTCGATGCGGACACCAAACATCAAGACCGATAGGGAGAGCGCACCATGAGCGACCGGCCCGAAGCCCCCGGCGAGACGTCCAAAAAGGCCGAGACGTCGACAAAGCAGGAGGCAAAGGATACCGCTGCCGTTGGTGCGGTTCCTCCTCCGGCCAAGGACAAGCCGGCCGTGAAGCCTGTGACCGCTGACGACTCGGCGGCCAAAAAAGGCTCCGGGGTGCGGCGGGCCGCGTTGGCCGTGGGTGCGGTGCTGTTGGTGCTGTTGATCGTGTACGCCTCCCTGCCGTGGTGGCGGAGCGCCCTGCCGCCGGAATATCAGGCATGGACCAGCACCATTCTTCCGGCGTCCGAGGGCGACACTGCCCTGCGCGGCGAAGTGGCCGATCTGCGTGATGCGATGGGCGCCCTGCGCACCTCCCTCCGCGATCTGGAAACCCGAGTCGCGCAGCAGGCCAATGCGCCGCAGCAAGCTGGGGGGACGTCAGCCGAGGACCTGGCCGCGTTACGCCAGAAGGTTGAGCAGCTCGCCAATGCCGCTCCCGGCCCTGATATCGACGCTGTGCAGACCCGTCTTACCGAGCTTGAGAACAGCCGTGCCCCGGCGTCGGCCGTGCTGTCGTTGACCGAGCGGGTCACTGCGGTCGAAACGCAGGCCCGCGAGGCCAGCAGCCGCCAGGAAAACGCCCTGGCCTTCCTGATGTCGGTCCTGCAACTGCGCGAGGCCTTGCTTGCCGGGCGTCCGTTCGATGCCGAACTGCGCGCCGTCCGCGCCACCGCGCCGCAGGATTTCCAACTGACCTCCGCCGCCGAAGGGTTCATCGAATACGCCGCTAACGGCGTCCCGCCACTGGTGGTGCTGCGCCAGCGCCTGAATGCCGAGGCTGACCAGATCATCCGGGCCTCCGTCCGTCCCGACGAGGGCAATGGCTGGTGGAACAACACCGTTGACCGCGCCCTGTCGGTGGTCAGCGTGCGCCGCACCGATGGCGATGCGGTGGGCACCGACACGGCCTCCATCGTGTCGCGGGCCGAACAGCGCTTGGCGGCGGGCAATCTTTCGGGGGCGGTCGGCGAACTGCGGGCGCTGCAAGGCGGTCCTGCCGATGCCGCGGCATCCTGGCTGCGCGATGCCAATGCCCGCTTGGCGGCCGATGCGGCAACGTCCGAACTGACCGCCGAGGCCCTGGCCCGTGTCGGCGCCCGCCCGCAGGCCGCCGCCGCCAAACAGGAGGGCTGAGCCAATGGTCCGTCTGATCGCCTTTCTGATCGTCGTCGGCCTGTTGGTCGCCGGTGCCGTGTGGATGGCTGAAAATCCCGGCGCGGTGACGGTGCACTGGCTGGGCTGGCGCATCGATACCTCGGTGCCGCTGCTGTTGCTGGCCCTGGCGCTGCTGGTCGGGCTTTTCTGGCTGCTGCGCGGGATTCTGGCGACCATCTTCGGGCTGCCCGGCGCGTTCGGCCGCCGTCGCCGCGAGAAGCGCCGCCGCAAGGGCCTTGCCGCACTGGCCGACGGCTTTGCAGCGATCATTGCCGAGGACACCTATAGCGCCCGCAAAAAGGCCGCCGAGGCACAGGACGCCCTCAATGACGACAGCGCCGCCACCCTGCTGCTGGCCCGCGCCGCGTTGCTGGGCGATGACACCAAGGCCGCCCGTACCCTGAACGAAAAGCTGCTCAAGCGGCGCGAAACCGAGATTGCGGGCTTGCGCGGCCTGATGGACGAGGCGCTGTCCGAAGGGCGCCTCGACGAGGCGGCGGACTTTGCCGCCCGTGCCTTTGACCGCAACCCTCGTGCTGGCTGGGCCGGGCTGGCGCTGTTTAATGCCCAGGTCAAGCGGCGCCAGTGGGACGCCGCCCTGGCGACCCTGGAAACCGCGCGCAAGAGCGGCATCTTCACGGCCACCGAAGCGGACCGTCGCAAGGCCACCATCCTGGTCGCACGCTGCGACGAAGCCATTGCCGGGGGGCAGACCTACGAGGCCACCCGGTTGGCCAAACGCGCCGTCGATGCCGACCCCGACCTGCTGCCTGCCCGCATCCGTCTGGCCCGCAGCCATGCCGCCGAGCGCAATGTCTCCAAGGCCGCGTCGGTGGTTGAGGACGCGTGGCGCCGTGCGCCGCACCCGGAACTGGCCGAAGTCTACAGCGGCCTGTGGGACGACGAGGACGCCCTCAAGCGGGCCAGCCGCGCCCAGCATCTGGCCGAATCCAATCCTGAACATCTGGAAAGCCGCCTGCTGGTGGCCTCCGCCGCGCTGGATGCCGAGTTGTGGGGCCAAGCACGGTCGCGTCTCAAGCCGCCGATTGACGCCGGGGTGCGCGACGCCCGCTTGGCCCGCCTGATGGCCCGCCTGGAGGAAGGCGAGCACGGCAATCTGCCCGACGCCCTGCGGTGGATGCGGCAGGCCGCCGAGGTGGCCGGACAGGAACCTGACTCGTGGCGCTGCACCGCCTGTGGCACCCGTAGCGCCAAATGGGAACCGTCCTGCCCGTCCTGCGGCACCTTTGCCAGCATGACCTGGGGCGGCGGGCGGTCGTTGGTTGCCGTGGCGCCTGACGCAGTTCCGGGGCCGGTTACTCCGGGAGCGTCAGGGCAGTCTGGGGTGGGTCAGCCGGCCGCCGCCGAGTGATCCCGCTCTACGACGACAATCCCACCACCATCCGGCCGGTGGTCACGGGGGCGTTCATCGCCTTGTGTGTCGTGGTGTTCTTATGGCAGGTCAGTCTGCCCGAGCAGGCGACGTTCGCCGCCACCTTCGGCTATGGCGCCATCCCGGCTGTGATCTTCGGCCACGTCGCGTTGCCGCCCGGCCTGGAAACCGTGCCGCCACTGGCGACCCTTGTGACCAGCATGTTCCTGCACGGCGGCTGGATGCACATCATCGGCAACATGCTGTACCTGTGGGTGTTCGGCAACAATGTCGAGGACAGCATGGGCCACGGCCGGTTCGCGGTGTTCTACATCGTGTGCGGTATCATTGCGGCGCTCGCCCATGCCCTTCAGGACGTGCAATCGACCGTGCCGATGATCGGCGCCTCGGGCGCCGTGTCGGGCGTGTTGGGGGCCTACCTGCTGCTGTTTCCCCGCGCCCGCATTCTGGTGCTGGTGTGGCTGGGGTTCTTCATCACCACGGTCCGCGTTCCGGCCATGGTGGTGCTGGGGTTCTGGATCGTGCTCCAGTTCATCAACCTCGGGCTGGCCGCCGCCGCCGGCGACCCCGGCGGCGTGGCCTGGATGGCGCACGTGGGCGGCTTCGCGGCGGGAATGATCCTGCTGCCCTTCTTCAAGAAACGCCACGTCCCGCTGTTCCGGGGCCGCTCCGGTCCTTGGGGGTAGGCAAGGGGACAAAAAAGACCTCCGGGCGGTGAAACCCGGAGGCCAGGGACGGAAGCCGCGAGGGGGGACGTAAGGGACTTGGACGGAACCCCGCCGCCGACCGGCCAAGGGGGATGTACCGGCCGCTTCCGAAGGGAAACAATCAGGCGGCGTGGCGTGCTTTCATCCGCCGGGCATCCTCGGCCTCCTCGGGGGTGTAGCCCTTGCCCGACCACAGCATGGTGTACCCGACTTCCTCGTTGCCGTTCTCGCACAGGTCCAGGACATCCTTGAACAGAGGCTGGAAGGTGTCGGAGCGGTGGGACTGCTCATGCTCGGCGAAGCTGCGCCAGAAGGTGACGATCAGCGCCTCGCGGTCCTTCATGGGACTCTGCACGGTCTGGCCGACGGTGCTGCCTTCGTTGGAGATCATGCCGCTGTTCAGGCAGACGAACCCGCCGACGAAGCCGGTGTCGGAGTGGTAGGTCTTGACGTTCTCGCACAGCAGCGCCACCCGCTCTTCCAGATCGTCGGTGGTATAGCCGGACTTCAGCACGACCCGATTTACGGTAACGACGCCGTCATGGGGAAAATCTGCGATCAAGGTCGACATGGTGGGCCTCCATACTACGTGACGTGGTTTTTATATAGTGAAACACTAATGTAAAAGCCATAGCGCATTAGTCAAGTATGTTCTGCGAAGCAGTCGCAGACGCATCTAGCTCCACCCCCTGGACAATCAGGCGCCACCGGCCGATCATTCACGGCATGACCGACGCATCGACCTTATCCCGCGCCGCCCTGCCCACCGCCCTGGCCGGTGTGCCATGAGGCGGCTGGCTGCCGCCGCTGTCGTCATGCTGCTGGCTGCCTGTGCGGCCCCCACCGTCGAACCGTCTCGCGCGGCGCCTGAAACAGCCTCCGGGTGGATCGACCGGGAACCTGTCACCGCCGAGCGGTTCATGGTGGTCGCAGCGCATCCCTTGGCGAGCGAAGCCGGACGGGCGGTTCTGGCGCGTGGCGGCGCGGCCATCGATGCTGCCATCGCCGTGCAGGCCGTGCTGTCCCTGGTCGAGCCGCAATCCTCGGGCATCGGCGGCGGCGCGTTTCTGCTGCATTGGGATGCCGAGCGTCGCGCCGTGGCGGCCTGGGACGGCCGCGAAACCGCGCCGGCCGCCGCCACGCCTGACCGCTTTCTAAAGCCGGATGGCACGCCGCTGCCGTTCATGGACGCCGTGGTCGGCGGGCAATCGGTCGGTGTGCCGGGCGTGCTGCGGATGCTCGAAGCGGCCCATGCCGAGCATGGCCGCCTGCCGTGGGCCGGGCTGTTCTCCGCCGCCATCGCCTTGGCCGAGGAGGGGTTCCCCGTCAGCCCGCGCCTGCACGCCGCGATTGCCGCAGCCGTCCACCTGGACAGCTATTTCCTCACGCCCGAGGGGGCGCCGTTGCCGGTGGGGCATCGCCTGCGCAACCCGGCGCTGGCCAAGGTTCTGCGCGCCGTGGCCGAGGATGGGGCCGATGCCCTGCACCGAGGGCCGCTGGCTGAAGCCATCGTCTCCACCGTGCGCGGTGACATGACGCTGGCCGATCTGGCCGACTACCGCCCGGTGCGGCGGGCGCCGGTCTGCGCGCCCTACCGGATTTGGACGGTGTGCGGCATGGGACCGCCAAGTTCCGGCGGCATCGCCGTGGCGCAGATGCTGGGGATGCTGGTGCGGTTCGATCTGGCCGCCCTGCCGCCGGACGCGCCTCGGGTGGCCCATCTGCTGGCCGAGGCCGGGCGGCTGGCCTTTGCCGACCGCGATGCCTATGTGGCCGATGCAGATTTTGGGGATGTGCCGGTGGCCGGACTGCTTGACGCCGGATATCTGGCGGCGCGATCCCTGCACATCGACCCCGCCCGTGCCGCGCCCGATGCCCTGCCGGGGCAACCCGCCGGCGCCGTCCGCGTCGCCGAGGGCGCGGCGTGGGAACGTCCCTCGACCACCCAGGTTTCCATCATCGATCCTTGGGGCAACGCGGTCAGCATGACCAGTTCCATCGAAAGCGCCTTTGGGTCGCGGCTGATGGTCAACGGGTTCCTGCTCAACAACCAGCTCACCGACTTTTCCTTCACGCCCGAGGTGGACGGGCGCCCCGTCGCCAACCGCGTGGAGCCGGGCAAGCGTCCGCGCAGCTCAATGAGTCCGACCCTGGTGTTCGGTCCCGAGGGCCGCTTGGCCGTGGTTGCCGGCTCGCCGGGCGGGGCGCGCATCATCGGATATGTCGCCCGCGCGCTGGTCGGCGTGCTCGATCATGGGCTGGACCCTCAGGCGGCGGTGTCCCTGCCCCATGCGGTCAACCGCGACCAGCCGCAGACGGAGGTGGAAACCCCGGCCCTGGCCAAAGCCCTGGAAGGCTACGGCCACACTGTCCGCGTCACCGACATGACCAGCGGCCTCAACCTGATTCTGGCTGGCCCCGATGGCCGTCTCACCGGCGGCACCGACCCGCGCCGCGAAGGCGCGGTGCTGGGGGAATAGCGACACGAGCGGGCAACCCTTCGCACAGCCCCGCAGTTGGTGAATTCCGGTGCTGGTGATAGCGTGCGGAAACGTTTCCTCCTGTCGAGTCCCGCTGTCATGCCCCATGGCTTGTTCGCCGACCTCTTTGCCGTCGTTGCCCCTGTCTTCATTCTTGCGCTGCTCGGCTATGCTTGGACGCGGCGCGGGATGCCGTTCGATGTTCACACGGTAACGGCACTGGTCACCACGGTCGGGGTGCCGGCATTGATTGTTGACGTGCTGCTCAAGGCGGACCTGACGGCCGACGCGTTGGCGGTGATGGCCGGCGCGTCGTTGGCCGTTCATGCGGCCTTTCTCCTCATCGGCTGGGGCATCGTGCGGCTGATGGGCAAGCGGGTCAGCACCTATTTGCCGTCCCTGGTGTTCGCCAATAACGGCAACATGGGCCTGCCGCTCTGCCTGTTCGCGTTCGGCGAGCAGGGCTTGGCGCTGGCCATCGCGTTCTTTGTCGTGGGGGCGGTTCTGATGTTTACCGTGGGCGTCGGGCTGGCCGCCGGTGAAGTCAACGCGCGGATGCTGTTGCGCACGCCGCTGCTGTGGGCGGTAGCCGTCGCCCTGACGTTGCTGGCCCTGGATGTCAGTCTGCC
>Ga0172382_10013277_pt1 | contig 10634 bp, 7 predicted proteins | sample Leawel138RmetaG_FD_122245 | JGI IMG/M metagenome (GOLD analysis project Ga0172382, IMG submission 122245) | Leachate microbial communities from a municipal landfill in Southern Ontario, Canada - Leachate well 138R metaG | ecosystem: Engineered > Solid waste > Landfill > Unclassified | place...
AGACTGTAGCCGACCGGGATCTCGACCGGCCTGAGTGTCCGCAGGATGCGCCGATGCTGCAGCACGGAATACAGTGCTACGAACGACGCCAGCAGGATGAAGCCCAGACCCACGATGAACGAGAAGTGCCGTTGCAGTATGTGCACCTCGTCCTTGCCGACGATCCCGAGGAACAGCCCAAAGCGTTCGATGACGAAACCGAACGCCATGAGCGAGATACTGGTGCGGTTCCAGGCGAGCAGGGTGCGCTCGGCGGCGAACAGGACACGGGGATCGTTCAAGTCGGACATGGGAATCCCGGCTCAGTCGGTGGAGGGAATTTGGGGCCGGCGATACCGGGGATGATCAGCGCGACGGACAGCAGCCAGGCCCCACTGCATCGCGGGAAGGCCGGGATGGTCTCCGCCGGGGCTGTCGAGGGCGTCATTCAGATGCCCCAACGTACCGCCGGGTCGTATGTCCGCTCACGGCTGATAGGGGATGGTCACCGCTCCACCCTGCGGGTCCGGCCGGCAGTGGTAAACATCGAAGGTGCGCTGGCCGTTGACGATGTCGCCGACCGGCACGACGGTGTCACCATCGAGGTTGGGTGCCTCGTTGCGTGCCAGGGTCGCCAGTTCCTCACTCATGGTGCGGTAGCTGCGCGGGACACCAGCGACGTTGTCCAGCACCGATACGGTGGTGGTGCCGACCTTGCGGCAGTTCATTACGTCCGCCGCTTCCGCGACACGCACCTCGCGTGCCTGTTCGGTGGGCTTGACCCAGGCGCAGGCGGATGTGAGCAGTGCCACGCCGAGCAGCAGGGAAAGGCGCCAGTTCCACATAGAGACCTCGCTGTCATGTCAGACCGGTGAAAATGCCGGCAGATAATACCACCCACGCGGGCCGTGCTCACCTGCCTCACCGGTCTGTTGGTGCAGGCGGATACAGACGTTGGCCACGGAAACACACGGAAGCACACAGAATGTAAAATCCACCGCAGGGCCGCCTTCCGTGTTTTTCCGTGTGTTTCCGTGGCCATTGCCGTTTTGGCCCTCACACTGCCAGCAGCGGCTCGTCCAGCGCCGCGGCCTGCTCGCGCAGCTGCAGGATATGCTCTTCCCAGTAGCGTGGTGTGTTGAACCAGGTGAAGGCCTGTGGAAAGGCGGGGTCGTCCCAGCGACGTGCGATCCAGGCGGCGTAGTGCAGCATGCGCAGCGTGCGCAGCGCTTCGATCAGGTGCAGCTCGCGACGGTCGAAGTCGCGGAACAGCTCGTAGCCGGCGACGATCTCGGACAGCTGCAGCGCCATCTCGTGGCGATCGCCAGACAGCAGCATCCACAGATCCTGTACCGCCGGGCCGCTGCGGCAGTCGTCCAGATCGACGAAGTGCGGGCCGTCATCGGTCCAGAGGATGTTGCCCGGGTGGCAGTCGCCGTGCAGGCGGATGTGGGTGACGTCGCCGGCGCGCCGGAAGGCGGTATCGATCTGCCGCAGCAGGTCCTCGGTGAGCGTGCGGTAGGCCAGCTCGATGTGCGGTGGGATGAAGCCATGCGCCTGCAGATACTGACAGGACTGGGTGCCGAAGGTCTCGATGTCCAGGGTCGGCCGGTGCGCGAAGGCGCGCACCTCACCCACCGCATGGATGCGCCCGAGGAAGCGCCCCAGCCATTCCAGCTTGTCCGGGTCGTCGAGATCCGGCCAGCGTCCGCCCCGGCGGGGGAAGAGGGCAAAGCGGAAGCCGGCGTATTCGAACAGGGTGTCGCCGTCGTCGCTACGCACTGGCGCGACCACCGGGATCTCGGCGTCGGCGAGTTCCAGGGTGAAGGCGTGCTCTTCGAGGATGGCCGCGTCGTCCCATCGCCCGGGGCGGTAGAACTTGGCGACCAGGAAGCCTCCACCCTCCAGGCCGATCTGGTAGACGCGGTTCTCGTAGCTGTTCAGCGCCAGCAGATGGCCGCTGGTTGCATGGCCGCGCGCCTCCACCGCCTGCAGGACGGTGTCTGGATCGAGGCCGGCGTAGACGGGCACATGTGGGCTATCGGTCATGGCCGACACTATACCTGCATGCGGCGGGATGTGCCGATGGCCGGGCTGAATCGGGTTGGGGCGCAGGGGTGGTCTGGTGTCATGCCACGAACGATGACGACTGGCACGGCAGTGTGCCTGGCCGCACCCGGATGCATCCTACAGAACCCATGGCCACGGAAGCACACGGAACAACACGGAAGATGGTCCTGTGGATGATTTTTCATTCCGTGTTGTTCCGTGTGCTTCCGTGGCCAATTCCTGTATCAGCCCGTACCGGAGGATCGGCCTGCGTAGGGTGCGTCGGCGCCAGCGACGCACCGGCCCGCGCCGCGCCCGCCGGCTCAATACCCCTTCAGATGCTTGGCCTCGAACGGGTGCGTGGTGTCGCCGCCGAGTACCAGGCGCAGCATGCTGTTCATGGTCGGTGCGTCATTGTCGAAGCCGCCGTGCGAGGCCGCGGTGGTCTTGTCGCGGTGTGTGGCGGTGTCGTAGTGGCGCACCCGGCGGGTGATGCCCTCGCAGTCGAGTTCGTCCAGGTATTTCGCCATGCCCATCAGCGGCACCACCGCGTTGCGTCGCTCGTACGAGCGTGACACCAGATACAGCAGCGACTTGCGGTAGATCTGTGCGACGTTGTCATCCCGTTCGGTCTTGTCGTCGAGCAGGAAATGATGCAGATGGCCGACGGTCCGGTCCTTGAGTGCCGGGCGGATCTGACTGTTGAACAACGCCGTGGTACAGGCCGGCGCGAACAGGATCAGGTTGTCGATGGCCGGGCCACCGAGCGTACGCCAGCGCTCCAGCAGATGCCCGAACCAGATGGAGCCCGCGCTGTGGCCGACCAGGTGCAGCCGCGGACGCTGGCTCTCGGGCAGCTCCGCCAGCGCCGCGAACAGCAGGGCCAGCGTCCGGGTGCCGGCGGCCTCCGTGCGGAAGGCGTATTCGGCATCGGTCCGCATCTCCTTCCACAGCGCATGTCCGAGCGCATGGGTCGCGCGCTCGACGACCTTGTCCCACCAGTCGCTCGGCCCGCCGGCACGCTCCTGGGCGAAATCCTCCTTGCCGAGCAGGACGTCGCGCAACTCGGGAAACATGCCGGTCTCCCAGATGAAATGGATCTCATGCACTTGATTGGCCTCGAATACGGGCCGCCAGGCGCCGACGCGCGCGGCACAGGCCTTCACGTCGTTGAGACCACCGTGCGCGTACAGCAGCAGATGCTTCGGCGCCGTGTTGCCGTCCAGGCCCACGGCACGGCGCACGCTACCGTGCACCTCCGCCTCCTTGGAGGGGTAGTCGCCGAAGGGGTCGAACTGGCCATCGTCGATGTGGACGTAATGGTCGGCGATTTCATGGCGTGGCGGCGCCTCGGTGCGTGCCTTCGATTGGCCGCCGATGTTGACGTAGGCCCCGCGCTCGAGTGCGCGCGCGTCCCGCACCGGCAGGGCGGTGCGCGCGACCCAGGCGTCCCAGAGGTTGTCGTCGCAGTCCTCATACGTCCAGATCGCGCAGCCCTCGTAGCGGGTCCGCCCGATCTTCACTCCGCCCCAGCGCTTGCCCCAGGAGTTCTGGATGATGAAGCCGTCCGGCGTGTAGCCGATGATCGCGAAGGCGTGCCCGCCCTGACCCTTCCAGCCCTGCTTGTAGGCGATGATGCCGTCGCGCGCGTGGCTCTCGTCCCAGCCGACGTGCGTCTGCGCTGCGGCATAGATCGCACCGGTCTCGTTCAGCGCCGTGTGCAGATCGGCGCGCCGCGGCAGGACGCGGTAATAGGTGCCCAGCGGGAACGCCAATGCCGCTTGTTGGCGCTCGGCGGTGAGATGACCGGGCATGGCGGGGTCATAGGGCCAGTCCGTCTCGGGGCACACGCCACTCTTGTGCCAGCCCTTCATGGCGCCGCGCGCGCTGGAGCCCTCGTAATGGTCGCCCGGCCAGTGGTCATGGCGTTTGGCCGTCTCATAGAGCATCCGGGCACTGACCGGCGTGCGGATACCCTGCAGGCGGTTCATGTAGTCGATGACGGCCGCGAGCCCGAAGCCCGTGCAGGTACCCTCCATGCCCTGATCGCGGATGAAGATGCAACGCTTCTCGGGCAGCAGCTGTGATGCGACGGGGATGAGTGCGGGCTCGTAGAGGCGGTCGCGGAAGTCCAGCGAGTCGCGGCGGGTGACGGGCTTGGTGGACATGGTGGGTGCTCCTTGCGTACTGTCGTGGTTCGTAGAGTATTGATGAAGATGCCACCGGTCGTCACGCCGTGTGTCAGCTGTCGCCCGACTCCGCTGGTGGCACGGGCGGGGTCGGCTGACCATTGGACCAGCTGCGCACATGCAGGTCGCGCTGTGGGAAGGGGATCTCGATGCCTTCCGCGCGGAAGGCCGCCTCGATGGCAAAATTCAGATCACTGATCACCGACAGCCGCTCGTTGATGTTGCGCACGAAGCAGCGCAGCTCGAAGTTCAGTGCGCTGTCGCCGAAACCCAGGAACAGCACCTTCGGATCCGGATAGGAGCCGTTGGTGATGACGTTGGGGTGCTCGCGGGCAATCTGCTCCAGGGTCGTCTTCACCTTCTGAGTGTCGCTGCCGTAGGCCACGCCGATCGGGACGCGCGCACGGCCCTGGGTGTCGTAGAGCATCCAGTTGGTGACCTGCTGCGAGATCAGCTCCGAGTTCGGTACGATGACGTCGGCGCGATCGAAGGTCTGGATCTGGGTGGAGCGGATGCGGATGCGCTTCACATAGCCCTCGGTACTGCCCACCACCACCCAGTCGCCGGTCTTCACCGGGCGCTCGAACAGCAGGATCAGGCCCGAGACGAAGTTGTTGACGATGTTCTGCAGGCCGAAGCCGATGCCCACCGACAGCGCGCCGGCGATGATGGCGAGGTTGCGGAACTCGAAGCCCGCCACCGCCAGGCCGATGATGGCGGCCACGGTGATCATCACATAACCGCTGATGGTGACCACCGCCTCGTGCGCGCCGGGCTCGAGACGCGCATAGCGGCGTCCGTGGCGATCCAGCCGTGTCTGCAGCCAGTGCGCCAGCACGACCAGCAGCGCAAACAGCGCCAGTGCCGCCAGGATGCGCACCGGCACGAGCTGGAACGTGCCCAGCGGGAAGCCCCGGATGAGATAGTCCTCGATCTGTTGCACCGTCGCGGCCGAGACCTGCCAGATGCGCAGCAGCGCGTAGCCGCACACGGCCCACAGCAACAGGCTGGTCGCCGCGCGCAACCACAGCATGCCGGGGATGGCATGCCCCGGGGCCACGCCGAGCAGATGGCGCAGCCGTCGTGGCCAGGCCCCTTCGCCCTGCTCCAGCGCATCGTGCAGCTCGCGGAACAGCCGCGCTGCGACCAGGGTCACGCCGAATGCGATCAGGGAGCCCAGGATGACGCGTACGATGCCCAGCGCCAGGTTGCGGTAGCCGACCCACTCTGCTGCCAGGCTGACGACCAGGATCAGCGCCATCAGCAGTCCCAGCCAGCGCAGTGCGTCCTTTTCGCGCATGCGGGCGAACAGCCACAGTGCCCAGATCATGTTCAGGAACAGCAGGCCGGCGTACAGGCCGCGGGTCAGCAGGTAGGCATCGTCCGGCAGGTGCTGCGCCAGCAGGGTGGAGAACACCAGATAACCGAAGAAGGTCAGCAGCGCCAGTACACGCAGACGCCGCGCCATCTGGCGCGTGAGCTCGTCGCTTGCCGCCAACAGCTTGCGCATCGGTGGCCGGGGTGCGAGCGTCCAGTGGATGACGATCAGCGTCAGCAGGTAGACCGGCAGCCCGTAGAGCAGCACGTTCACGAAGGGCACCGGTCGGATGGTGTAGGTCAGTGCATAGACGAACACCGCAGCGGCGGTGCTGGCCAGCAGCTGCGGCAGATAGTGCAGCGTCGCCGCCCACAGTGACGGGCCGACACCGATGGTGGCATCGGCGGCCGGAGGCCGTGCCGCCAACCGGCGCCGGTGGGCGCGGCGCAGTAACACCCCGGGCAGGGCGGCCACGACCACCAGCAGCGCGAACCACAACCACTGGGAGGCCGTCAGGTTGGTGAGTCCGGCATGCTGCTGCACGAACTGCGCCGTGACTGCCCCGAGCAGTGGCGCGCTGTGCCAGTTGTCGACCAGCAGCGCCAGCAGGCCGGGGCCGCGCGCGAACAGGCGTTCGGCCACCATCAGCTTGAGCCGTTCCGCGACGCGCTGCGCGAGCTTGTCGCTCTGCAGGTTGAGCACGCGACATTCGGCCAGGCGGCGCTCCTGCCCGGCGATGGACTGCTGGATCTCCTTGCGCTCGCGGGCGACGTCTGCCGTCTCGCCTTTGGCGGCTGCACCCAAGGAGGCAAGATCGGCCTGCAGCTGCGCCAGCGCCGCGCCGGTCTTGGTGATGCAGTCCGCCACCGACGCCCGGCCACCGCTGATTTGATCGGCCCAGGCCTTGAGCTGATCCTCGCCCACGGTCCCGTCCTTGGCGATCTGGCGCTCGATGTCGTTGAGGCGTTCGGCGTAGGTCGCCAACGTGTTCGCGGCCGCCTCGGTGACGGTCTCGGCGGCCAGATTGGGCGGCGCCAGGACGGCGAGGATGGCGAGCAGCATGAGCGCGAGGGCGCGCAGCGGGCGGGTGACGGTCGAAGACGAGGGCATGGGGGCGGCTTCGGGCGGTGAGAGAGATGTGATTATTGGGCCTCGTACGAGGTGGCACAAGGATATCTGGTATGGATACCTCCGGGAGGAGGGGATCTGGATGCCCGCAGCGGGCATCTCACACGGGTAGTCTGGTGGCGGTGGATATAGGTCAAGCGGATGGCAACAAGCCCTGCCGGGCGGGGTTGGCCTGTGGGATGATCCGGAGGGTATGATGCGGCCCGGAACGAGAGGAGAACAGACGGCCATGCAGACCAAGATCCAACTGCCCGAGTCGGAGATGCCGACCCACTGGTACAACGTCATTGCCGATATGCCCAACAAACCGCTGCCCTACCTGGGGCCGGACGGCCAGCCGGTCCCCCCGGAGGCGATGGCGGCGATCTTCCCACCGAGTATCCTCGAACAGGAGATGTCGGGCGAACGCTGGATCCCGATCCCGGAGGAGGTCCGCGAGGTATTGCGTCTGTGGCGGCCATCGCCGCTGTACCGCGCCCACCGCCTGGAGGCGGCGCTGCAGACGCCGGCGAAGATCTACTACAAGAACGAGGCGGTGAGCCCGGCCGGCTCGCACAAACCCAACACCGCCGTCGCCCAGGCCTGGTACAACAAGCAGGCCGGCATCAAGCGCCTGGCCACCGAGACCGGTGCCGGCCAGTGGGGCTGCTCGCTGGCGCTCGCCGGGCAGATGTTCGGGCTGGAGGTACGCGTCTATATGGTGAAGGTCAGCTACGAGCAGAAGCCCTACCGGCGCTCACTCATGCAGACCTGGGGCGCCGAGGTGTTCGCCAGCCCCACCGACCAGACCGAGGCCGGCCGGCAGATCCTCAAGGCGCATCCGGACTCGCAGGGCTCGCTCGGCGTCGCCATCTCCGAGGCGGTGGAGGAGGCGGCCAGCCGCAAGGACACCAACTACGCACTGGGCTCGGTGCTCAACCACGTGCTGCTGCACCAGACCATCATCGGCGAGGAGGCGCGGCGCCAGCTCGCCCTGGTCGACGATTATCCCGACATGGTGTTCGCACCCTGCGGCGGCGGTTCCAACTTCGGCGGCATTGCCTTTCCATTCTTCGCCGACAAGGCCGCCGGCAGCAAGGTGCGGCTGGTCGCCGTCGAACCCACCTCCTGCCCGACGCTCACCAAGGGCGTGTATACCTACGACTTCGGTGACGCCGTCGGGCTCACGCCGCTGATGAAGATGTACACCCTCGGCCACGACTTCATGCCACCGGGCATCCACGCCGGCGGGCTGCGCTACCATGGCGATTCCGCACTGGTCAGCCAGCTCTACCACGAGGGCCTGATCGAGGCGGTGGCCGTGCCGCAGCTGGAGACCTTCGAGGCCGGTGTGTTGTTCGCGCGCACCGAGGGCATCCTGCCCGCGCCCGAATCCAACCACGGGATCGCCGCCGTGATCCGCGAGGCGCGGGAATGCGCCCGGACCGGCGAGCCGAAGACGCTGCTGTTCAATCTCTCCGGCCACGGCCACTTCGACATGAGTTCCTACGATCGCTACTTCAGCGGCCAGCTGGAGGACTTCGAGTATCCGGAAGAGGCGATCCGGGAATCGCTGCGGCATCTGCCGCAGGTGGGGTAGGAGCCTGGGATCAAGGGAATGGGAGCAATCGAGCCCCCCATGACTGTGCCATTAATTTTTACCCTGAAAACCCTCATTTCAGCCACGGAAGCACACGGAAAAACACCGACAAGAGCATAAGCTTCACACGACATCCCACGTCACCTGCCACGTGCTGGGGCAGGGTTTCGTGACGCGGTTTCATCTCGATGTCTTCCGTGTGCTTCCGTGGCAAATCTGGTTTTGGGTTTATGGGACAGCAGTGAGTCTGGCCTTATTGATCCTCAGGGATGGGTCATGTCCAGCGGTACGATCCAGGCGTCGTACTGCTCCGCCGTGACCTGCCCCGAGGCCAGCGCCGCCGCGCGCAGCGTCAGGCCCTCGCGGTGCGCCTGTTTGGCGATCGCGGCCGCCTTGTCGTAGCCGATATGGCGGTTGAGCGCCGTCACCAGCATGAGGTTCCTGTTCAGGTTCTCGTCGATCTTCGCGACATTCGGTTCGATGCCGATGGCGCAGTGGTCGTTGAACGCGCCGCAGGCGTCGCTCAGCAGGGAGATGCTCTCCAGCACGTTGTGCACCATCACCGGCTTGTAGACGTTCAACTGGAAATTGCCCTGGCTGCCGGCGAAGGCCACCGCCGCGTCGTTGCCGAACACCTGCACGCACACCATGGTCAGCGCCTCGGCCTGGGTCGGGTTGACCTTGCCCGGCATGATCGATGAGCCGGGCTCGTTCTCCGGAATGATCAGTTCACCGATGCCGCAGCGCGGACCGCTGGCCAGCCAGCGCACGTCGTTGGCGAGCTTCATGAGTCCTCCGGCCAGCGTGCGCAGCGCGGCCGAGACCTGCACCAGCGCGTCGTGCGCGGCCAGGGCAAAGAACTTGTCGGGTGCGCTGCGGAACGGCTGGCCGGTCAGGGCGGCAATGTGGCGCGCCGCACGATCGCCGAACTGCGGGTGTGCGTTCAGTCCGGTGCCGACCGCGGTGCCGCCGATGGCGAGGTCGTACAGCCCGGGCAGGGCAGCGCGCACCGCCTGGATACCGAAGTCGAGCTGCGCGACCCAGGCACCGATCTCCTGGCCGAGCGTGATGGGTGTGGCATCCTGCAGATGCGTGCGACCGGTCTTGACGAGGTCGCGGTAGGCCTGGGCCTTGGTGGCCAGCGTGGCGCGCAGGCGTGCGCTGGCGGGGAACAGTGCGTGTTCCAGCTCCTCGACCACGGCGATGTGCATGGCGGTCGGGAAGGTGTCGTTGGATGACTGGCCGCGATTGACGTGATCGTTCGGGTGCACCGGCTGCTTCGAGCCCAGGGTGCCGCCGGCCAGCTCGATGGCGCGGTTGGCGATGACCTCGTTGGCATTCATATTCGACTGCGTGCCGGAGCCCGTCTGGAATACGACCAACGGAAAATGCGCGTCGAGTTTTCCATCGATGACCTCGTCTGCCGCTGTCACGATCCGCGCGGCGACGTCGGCCGGCAACTCGTCGAGTTCGGCATTGGCCTGGGCCGCGGCCTTCTTGAGTACGCCCAGCGCCCGGATCATCGGCCGCTGCCAGCAAAAGCGCGCGACGCCGATGGGGAAATTGTGGATGGAACGCTGGGTCTGTGCGCCCCAGTAGCGGTCGGCGGGCACATCGATCGCGCCCATGGAATCGGTCTCGGTGCGGCTTGCGCTCACGACAGGCCTTTCGGGGGAAGCGGGTTGGCCGTAGATGCTAACGCCAAGCCGGCGTGGTTTCCACCGCCAAACGTTTCTGCCGGCCGGCAGGGCGCGCTAAGCACAGCACATCGCGCCGGATGTCCTTTCAACGAGGCATGGCGCGTCCAGGCATCCAACGCGCTATGGCGTGCCGCTGCGGTCTCCGTACGCGGCCACGCGCATCTCGCGTTCCGCGCGGGCGAGCGCGGCGAGTTCCCGGACGGGCCAGCGCCGATCCCAGCCACGTTTGTGTGGCTTGCACAACGCGCAGCAGGCACGCTTGCTCTTGTAGCGTTTTCTCATGGTCATCGTCCATCCGGGCAGGCCATTTTCTCAACGGGCCACCACGGTCAGGTGTTTTTCAGTCCACCAGGCCGACGTAGACGTTCTGCACATCGTCGTCGGCATCGACAGCATCGAGGAAGGCCTCGACCTCGGCCCGTTCGGCTGCGCCGATGGTGACGGGGTGCTTCGGTCGGTAGCCGAGTTGTGCGGACTGCACGACGAAACCGTAGGTCGGCAGCGCGCGGCCGACGGCATCCAACTCGGTCGGCTCGGTGTAGAACCAGGTCGCGCCGTCGTCACCGGGCTCGAGGTCGACGGCGCCGGCCTCGATGGCGGCGACATCCGGATCGGCAGTGGCGGATTCCGGCATGGCCTCGATCATGCCGAGGTGGTCGAAGTCCCAGGATACCGAGCCCGAGGCACCCAGC
>Ga0172382_10013278_pt1 | contig 10633 bp, 13 predicted proteins | sample Leawel138RmetaG_FD_122245 | JGI IMG/M metagenome (GOLD analysis project Ga0172382, IMG submission 122245) | Leachate microbial communities from a municipal landfill in Southern Ontario, Canada - Leachate well 138R metaG | ecosystem: Engineered > Solid waste > Landfill > Unclassified | place...
AAGATCAACCCGATCCGGACGCCTTGCGACCGCTGCGCGCCGTCAACTCCCTACTTGCCGCGTGACGTTCGCTATCCGTTCGCCCTTTCCGTGCAGATACGTCACTTTCGTGTAGTCACCCCCCTATGGGCGATCACGGCGCTGGTGCGAAACCCGCCCCGCCTCGTCAAGCATCTGCTCGGCGTGGCCGCGCTGTTCCTCGCCGCCTTCCTCATCCTCGGCCTGGGCGCGCAGCTCGCCTTGCGCTGGGCCGGGATCGTGGAAGGCTCCACCCTTCACCGGCTCGCGATGGTCCTGGTCGCCATCGTGATCCTGCTCATCACGCTGCGCGCTTTCGTCCAACCGCTGCTGACCCATTTCGGCGCCCCTGCCAGCGCCGATACCCACGGCTCCGCGCGCTTCGCCACAAAGGCCGAAACCCGTCCCCTCGCCCGCGCCGAAACCGGCCTGCTGATCGGCCGCGACATGAAAAGCCGCAAGCTGCTGCGCTATGACGGTCCCGCCCATCTGCTGACGATCGCACCGACACGCACCGGCAAGGGGGTGGGCACCATCATTCCCAACCTGATCGACTATCCCGGCCCGGTCATCTGTATCGACCCCAAGGGCGAAAATGCCCGGATCACCGCGCGCCAGCGCGGGCGTTTCGGCCCGGTCCATATCCTCGACCCGTTCGATCTGACCGGCCTACCGCAAGCCGCGTTCAACCCGCTCGACCGGATCGACCCCGCCAGCCTCGATGCCGCCGACGATTGCATGATCCTCGCCGACGCGCTGGTCCACGACGCCCCCGGCGAGGCGGGCGAAGCGCATTGGAACGACGAAGCCAAGGCGCTGATCGCCGGCCTGATCCTCCATATCGTTTGCCAAGAGCCGCCATCGCGCCGCACTCTGGCGACGCTGCGCGAGGCGCTGACGCTCGCCCCGCAAGCCTTCGCCGCGCAGCTCGCGGCCATGCAGGCCCAAGGCGGCCTGGTCGCGCGCGCCGCCAATCGCCACCTCGGCAAGTCCGACAAGGAAGCCTCCGGCGTGCTGTCGGCGGCGCAGCGCCATACCCATTTCCTCGACTCCCCGCGCATGGAAACGGTCATGGGCCGCTCGGATTTCGCGTTCGCCGATATGAAGGCGTCGCCGGCGACGATCTTTCTCGTCCTGCCGCCCGATCGCCTCGACACCTATGCGCGCTGGCTGCGCCTGATGATCGCGCAGGCTCTCACCGATCTGTCGCGCGCCAGCGCCGCCCCTGCCCGCCCCGTCCTGTTCCTGCTCGACGAATTTGCCGCGCTCGGCCGCCTCGATCCGATCGAGCGCGCTATGGGCCTGATGGCCGGCTACGGCGTCCAGCTCTGGCCGATCTGCCAGGATATTCACCAGCTCCGCGCGCTCTACGGGCCGCGCGCCGGAACCTTCTTCTCCAACGCCGGCGTCTTGCAGATATTCGCGGTGAACGACCATGACAGCGCGCGGCTCGTCTCCGATCTGCTCGGCCAGGAGACGGTCGTGTTCGAGACGGTCAACATCGCGCTCGACGCGCAGGAAAGCGGTCTGTCGTTCGGCGCCCAGCATGTCGGCCGCCCGCTGCTCACCCCCGATGAAGTTCGCACCCTGCCGTTTTCGCGCCAGCTCCTGTTCCTCGCCGGCCAGCGCCCGATCGTCGCGGCCAAGCTCGCCTATCATGCCGATCGCGAGTTCGCGGGGACGTTCGACCGGATTCGAGCTGAGGGCGTTTAAACGGCTTCGCGGTCCGCGCTCGCCGCAAGCAAACCGCTACCGTTTGTATATCATCATAATAGCATAACGATAGTTTCGGGGTCCGGTTTCCCCGCCCATCGAAGCGCGCAATGGCGCGGAAAATCGTCCTCTGGCGGATGAAAGGTGAGTTTTGGGGTATGGACTCACCTTTCGGCCTGCGACGGGTGGGTGAAACCACGAAGATCTACATTCCGGCGCTGGTCGCCAGGGAAGCCCGTAGAAGGGCCTCGATCCTCCACCCTCTCCACGCCACCCAACGGTCGAGAATGAGGCCCAGCGGCCCGGAAATCGCGCCAGTCGCGACATTTCCGCCTGCCCTGCCCTCTCCGGCGAGGCGCTGCGCTATCCGCATGGCTTTTCTGGAAAGCCAATTGGAGGGTTCGGCTAGGCGCGAAGCTGGCTGTTCGGGCGCGACGGTTGGGCCAAGCGCCAAAGTGAACAAAAACGTGCCGGCGAAGCCGGCTCATCATGGGGATGCCGGGTGGGAGGATCGCTTTAGCGATCCGGGGTGGCCGAAGGCCGCGAGCCGGCGGGGCGAAGCCCCAAGAGGCGGTGCCTTTCTTCTTCTTGGGTCGGTGGGTTCGTCCAGGCGCGGAGTTATCCACAAGCAGGGCTACCCCAAAACTCACCACACGCCTTCTGATTCAAAGATTCTTCTAGGATTCAAGATTCAGGGACCGCAAAGGCGCGGAAATCCTAGGGAAATGGTCTCGAAAAGTGAGCGTTGGGGTCGAGTCGCGTGAGTTTTCGGGTGGCCTATGGTGAGCGTTGGGGTCGGTAAAGGTGAGTGTTGGGGTCGAGTCCGGTGAGCTTTCGGGTAGCCGCCAAATCGACGGTGAGTTTTGGGGTATCCCCTCACCATCCGGCGGACGGCGAGTTTTAGGAATTGCCTAACTCACCGTTCTTGCTACAGTGAGTGGATGAATCAGGCAAGCTCACCTTTGAACGGCGGAAAAGCGCGGGTTGCCAAGACCGACAATACCGCCCTCACCCTCGCCCAGAAGGGGCGCGGCAACCCGTTCGATCCAGCCAATTACGGGGAAATCGTCAAGCCCGGCGAGCTGGTCGATATTGTGGAGCTGTCGCCCCTCACCCTTGCCGATCGCCGCATCTACAATCTGCTGATCGCCAATGCCTGGGATCGCATCGGCGAGCCGGTCATCCATAGCATCGCCAAATCGGCGCTCAAGGGCACGCACCAGGGCAATGAGCGTATCGAAAGCTCGCTGCTGCGCCTGATGGGCACGATCGCGATCGTCACGATCCGCAAGGCCGGCAAGAGCTACAAGCGCCGCGTGCAGCTTCTCGGCCCCAGCGACGAAAGCCTCGAAAAAGATGGCTTCCTGCATTACCGCATCCCCGAAGAACTGATCGAGATACTGCGGAACAGCGAGGTCTATGCGCGCCTCAAGACGCAAGTGATGTATTGCTTCGAGTCGAAATACGCGCTGTGCCTCTACGAGATGATCGAACGCCGCATCGGCCTCGAATACAAGCAAAGCGAAGAATTCACGATCGCGGAGCTGCGCGGCCTGCTCAACGTGCCGGACGGGAAGCTGGAACGCTTCGCCGATTTCAACAAATACTGCCTCAAGGTCGCCAAGGACGAAATCAACAAGCTCTGCCCCTTCTGGGTCGAGTTCACGCCGATCAAGAAGGGGCGCAAGGTCGAGCGGGTGTCCCTGATGTGGCTTCCCAAGACCCAGGGCGGCAAGCGCGACGCGCAGAACCTCATCGACCAGCATAGCATCGTGCGGCGCGCGAAGATGCGCGGCGGCATCCCCGAAATGCCGGTGCTGGTGGATTTCAGCGCGCCGGCCTTACGGTGAGGCCCTACCCCAAAACTCACCTTTAGCGCGCCAGGCTACGATCCGCCGCGCGCGTCATCCCACGCCTCACCCCTCGCCGGCGTCGAGCGCCCTGCTCACGGTGAACTGAATCCATGCGCTGCGGCTGATCCCGCGCCGCTTGGCAGCGGTATCGACCTTGGCGAGCAAGGCGCGATCGAAGCGCAGCATCACCGGCGACTTGCGCGGCTCGCTCCCCTGCCCCGCGTCCTCGGCCGCCGCGATCGGCGCGGCCGAAGGCTTTGCCGCGCCGGCAATGAAGGCATCGGCCGCATCATCATCGACGGGCGGCTTGGGCTTGCTGTTCGGTTTACGAGCGATAGCCATCGCAATTCACTCCGCTATCATTATGCAATACAAATACTGCGCCGATCAATGCGCCCAGCTCGTCGATCGCCTTGGCGTCTCGCGGGGTCTGCTCCACCACCGCCCTGCCCTCGGCCGCCGCGTTCGGGAACGCCTTGCGGCGCACGATCGACGTGGGCAGCACGTCGATTCCCTCAAGATCGCCGATCATCTGCAAGGCCGCTTCATTGTCGCCGCCCTGCGGGTCCGCGCCGTTTAGGATCGCAACGGCGCGCAACCCCTCGTTGATCTCGCGGGCCTCGGCCACCAGCGCCGCCACCTGGTCGAGCGCCCACACGTCGAAACTGCGCGGTTGCACCGGCACCAGCAGCGTATCGGCCACGGTGAGCGCGGCGCGCAGCGAGCCGGTATCGCGCCCGCCCACGTCGATGATGATGTCATCATATTTGGGGGCGAGCTGGCGGACCTGGCTGCGAAGCGCCGCGCCGGTGAGCGCGACGGCGGTATAGCCCGCCTCGCCAAGCCGCTCGGCGCGAAGCTCGGTGAAGGTGAGCGCGGTTCCCTGCTCGTCGCCGTCCACCAGCAAGAGGTCACGGCCCGCAAGCGCGCGCGCGACCGCGAGGTTGACGGCCAGCGTGGTCTTGCCGACGCCGCCCTTGGTGTTCCCGACCGCCAATATCATTCCGCTCTCGCTCCGCTGGCAATATGCAGGCATTATAGCATCGTTTGTAATGCTAGGCGATATACATTCGATGGCGCGATTAGCCGCCGCCCTCGTCGTCCCCTTCGCCCTCGTCATCGTCCAACGGCTCATGCTCCATCCGGCCATGATCCTCGATCGGGCAAAGCGGCGCTCCGGCCAGCTCAAGCCATTTGCGCGCGGTCCTCACCGTGTAGCCGCACGTCGCGCACTCGCATTTGAGCATCCGGGTTTTCTGCTTCTTCGGCGCGGTGGATTCGCCGTCCGTGTCGAGACGGGCATGGGGGAGGGGGCCAACGGCCTCTAGGATCGGCGCGACGGCCGCAAGGAACGCCTCGCCGGGGGTGGTGGCGCGCATCGGCCCGACAAGCCCCAGCCCCAGCGCGACCCGTTTAAACGCCTTCCCATGCCCTGCCGGGATGCCGACAGCGGCATGGACCAGCTCATGCGCGAGGATGGCCGCGATCTGCGCCGGCATGGCGTCGGGCGCATGGGCGAGGTCCGGGCGAATGAAGATTTCAAAATGGCCGTCCGCGCTCAAGCGGTTATCCCAGCACTCACCGATCGCCTTGCCCTTGCGGCCCGCGCTGGTGAAGCCGATCGCCACGCGGATACGCGCGGGCAGGGGGGCGTCCAACGCCTCGAACAAGGGGGCCATGCCCGCCGCCACCCGATTGAGCCAGCTTTCCCGGTTGTCCTGCTTGCCCTGCGTCATGCCTTCTACTCCCTTCAAATTTCCTGACCACCGATGGCCAGGCCATCGGCGGACACGGACGCCCAAGAACGCCGGCAGGAGAGGGGGGCAGCGGGAATCTGCGGGAGTGGTGCGGGCGGGCGCTTCGCGCCAACCCGGTCCCGCCGATTGTCGTTGCTGGGGAGAGGGGGGCGGAACGCTCTCTCCCCACGAAGCGAACAACACGCCGGCGCACGCCGGCACGACAGGGCAGGGGCCTTGCCCCTGCGTCACGCGAGGATCGTCACGCTATGCGCCAAGACCGCTTGCGGGCTTGGTCGGAGCGATCACGCGGAGATAGAGCCGTGCCCGAAGGGACGCGCCCGCAGTTTCTCTTTGATGCCGGAATGACCGCATAACGCTATCGGTATGATATACATATGATTGCTATTAGGCATAGATGCCGAATCTGAAATGACGATAGTGACACCCGCGAGATCCGCGCACGCGATCTCGCTCCCCGCCCGCGACAGGCGCTTAATCGCCACCTTGCTTTCTATGACACTAGGTGCTATATATTCGCTATGACCAATGCCGAGGCGACCGCTCGAACCTTCAAGACCGCCTGGTTCGCCAAGGCAGCACGAAAGGCCCGCATTTCGGATGATGAACTATGCGAGGCCATTCAGGAAGTGACGAAAGGGCAGGCCGACGACCTGGGCGGCGGCGTGTTCAAGAAACGGCTGAACAAGAACAGGCATAGGAGCATCATTCTTGCGAAGTTCGGTCATTATTGGCTGTATCAATATCTATTCGCCAAGAAGGACAGAGCGAATATCGACGATGACGAATTAAGAGAGTTTCGGCTACTGGCGAAGAATCTCCAGAAAGCCACGGACAAGGATATTGCCCCCCTGCTGGCAGATGGCAGGCTGACGGAGATATGTAATGGCAACCACGCGCAAGTTTAAAAGCGATGCCTTCGAGGCGATCCACTCGACGGCCGAAGCGTTCCATAGTGTCGGGGTGATCGACAAGGCGACTATGCGCCATTTCGATGAAAGCTGCCTGGCCGCGCCGCCGCCGATCCCGCCGGCTGAAATCAAGCGGCTGCGCGAGCGCAACAAGGTCAGTCAGCCGGTTTTCGCCCGCTACCTTAGCACCAGCGAAAGCACCGTGAAGAAGTGGGAAACCGGGGCGAAGAAGCCTAGCGCCCTGGCGCTCAAACTACTGTCGCTTGTCGAAAAGCACGGCATCCAGATTCTTGCCTGATCGCCCATTGTCGCACGCCATGCGGGCCATATTCATCCGGCATGGGGAAAGCACGGCCAACACCGGGCTTGCGAGCGCCGATGTGGCGTCGATCGCGCTGACGCAGCGCGGGGAAAGGCAGGCGGGCCAGCTCGCGCGGGAATGGACCGAAACGCCGTCGCTGATCGTCACATCGCCGTTTCAGCGCACCCGGCAGACGGCCACGCCGACCATCGCCCGCTTTCCCGGCGTGCCGGTGGAGACGTGGGACATAGCCGAGTTCACCTATCTGCAACCGGCGCGCTGGAACGGCACGGCCGCCGCCGATCGCCGGCCCCATGTCGAACGCTACTGGACGGCGGCCGACCCGTCCTATTGCGACGGGGAGGGGGCGGAGAGCTTCGCCGGCTTCCTCCGGCGCGTGGAAGCCACGTTAGCGCGCCTGACCGCGCTCCCGCCCGCCGCGCTGGTCTATGTGTTCGGGCATGGGCAGTTCATCCAGGCCGCGCGCGCGATCGTCGCCGCCCCCGATCTGGACGACGCCGCGCAGATGCGGGCCTTCTGGCAGGGCGGTGCGCCCCCGGTCGTCGCCAACGCGCAGCGGGTCGGATTCCAGTGGCAGGGCGATTGCTGGGCCTGTGCGCCGGCACTCGCCGCCTAGATCAACACCCGCTCCACCTCGTCCAGCGTCACGTCATCGGGCCGCCGATCATAGAGCTGGGTGGTGCGCGTCGAGCTGTGGTTCGCCATTGTCGCGGCCGTCTCCAAGGTGCCGCCGTTCTTCAAATAGGTGGTGATGCCGGTCGCCCGAAAACTGTGGTTGCCGATCGCCGTGCCGATCCCGGCCGCCGCCGCGCGCCGGCGCACCATCGCGAAGGCATTGGCCTGGGGCAGAGGGGTGTCGCTTAGTCGCTTGGTCCGCCTGTCGATCGTGCGGAACAGCGGCCCCTTGCGGTCCTCGCGCAAGCCGCACCCTTCGATATAGGCCAACAGATATTCCTCAAGATTGTGGTGGCACGGCATTTCGTGGCGCTTGCCGCCTTTCTCATGCAGGCGGACCCATAGGCGGCGGTTCTGCACGAACACATCCTCGACCCGCATCCCCAGCGCCGCGCCGACCCGCGCGAACGAATAGACCATCAACCCGATCAGCGCCCGATCGCGCAGGCCGGCATGGGTGGCAATGTCGATCCGGTCGAGCAAGGCCCGCGCCTCGTCGGGGGCCAGCACCGGCGTCTTGCCGCGCCGCTGGCTATGCGCCGGCCCGCGCACCGACGCGGCAGGGTTCGCCGGCACCGCCTGACCCGTCACCAGCCAGTCGAACAGGCTCCGCACGGCCGCGAGCTGCTGCTTGACGCTGGGCGCGGCCAGTTCGCCCCCCAGCGCCTCGATCCAGGCCGCGACGTGAAGCGGCTGCACGCCGGCGAGCGATACGACGCCGCGCGCCGCTACCCACGCCAGGAAGTCGCCCGCCGCGCGCATATAGGCGCGGCGCGTATGCGGGTTGCGAATGGTGACGGCGAAAAACTCAAGGAAGCGCCGGCGCGTGTCGTCGTCGGCCGCCGCGATCAGCGCCGGCAACGCCAGCGCGGGCGAGGGCAGGGGGGCGAGCTGGTTCACCGCTGGACCTTCTGCCACCGCGCTGCCTCCGGGCGTGGCTCGGCGATTTTGCGGAGCATTTCGTCAAACACCTCCTCGGCGTCATGGACGCGGCCAGCCTTTAAGTCCTCAAAGCTGCTCTCCAACATCCGGCGCAGCAGCTCGTCGCGCAAATCGCGGTGCGGTTCCATTTCAATGAAGTTCTGGACGATCGCGAACACCGCCTCGGAAGGATCAACGAACATGCCCCGCTCAACCCGCTCCAACAGCCAATCGGCCTGATCGCCGGTAAGATACGCCTCGAAGCATAGGCCGCCCGCGCGGGCCTGCTCGCGCAGCGCCTTGGCCTGGTCGCGCTCGGCGTAGTTGTCGGCGAAAGCCTCGTCGTCGTTATCCATAGGGCGTTCCTGTCTGAAATCGTTAAAATGCCCATCTTGGGCACTTTAGCGGTTGATTATTGGCGTTCCTCGCGGCGGTGGATCTCGGGAATGTTTAAACGGCGTCGGCAGGGTCGCCGCGATAGCGCACCCAAAGGTCGCCCATTGCGTCACGGTAGCCCCAGGCATCGGCGTAGGTGGTCGGCTCCTGCGCCAGCCAGGCCATGATCGTAAGCATATCCTCGGCGATCACGGCATCGAGGTTGCAAAGGTGCAGGATCGGGAAATGGCCGCACTCGTCGCCGTTCCACCACGCCAAGAGGAAATCCGCGACCTTGGGCGATGCGCCCGTCTCGGCCGCGCGCGTGCCGGGAATGGCGATCGGGAGCAAGCGGCCGATCGCCTCGCCGACCTCATCGAAGCTCACGGCCCGGATGACGGGGCGACGTTGCGGGGGTGTCGTGGCAGCCTTCTCAGTCATGCGATCCCGGTCCTTTTGAATGTATGATAAAGGACATTATCATACATAGGGCAGCATGTGAATCGACCTCCGAAACTTGATCGTCACAAGGATTTTTGCGAATGGTTCTCAAAATCTGACTAGAACGACTCGTGAAAGGCCGATCCGCATGGATCAATTTTTCGTAGCTCTCAAACCCGGCATCTATCGTTCCGGCTCGCGCATGATGGAAACGCAGGCCGATGGCGAAGCCTGGACGCGCGCCTATGACGATCTGCTCGAAAAGAATGCCGCGCTGGTTATCATCCTCGATGCCGCGCAGCGGCCAGGGCCGGAAGCGGGCAAGCCGCTGGCGCTCTGGCTGAAGGCGCGGCGCGATGTGCTGGCAGCCAAGGTCAGGCTCGCGCTCTATGTCGTCACGGACGCGGCCGAGCGCGCGGCGATGGAAGAACGCAGCACGCGCACCGCCAAAGCCTTTCCCTATCCAACAGCTTTCGTAGGTTCATTCGCCGACGCCGAAGAAATCGCAGCCGACACGCTGGACAACAGCGGGCCAAACCTTTGAATGAAGTCCAGCCGAATCTCTGGTCGTTTACCGCCTCTGCGACCGTCTCTGTATCGGGAGGAGCTGCCGCCTGAGCGCGGTCGCGGTTGCCGCCCGGCCCAGGATAACCGGCTGTATTTTGAAGGAATGATGTGGATCGCCCGGACGGGCTCGCAGTGGCGGCACCTGCCCGACGAATATGGCAAGTGGAACAGCGTTTTCCGCCGATACCGGCGATGGGTAACGACCGGCATGTTCGACGCGATGCTCGAAACGCTGGCTGAAATGGTGGAGCGAGACGCCAGCGCCGACATGATCGACAGCACCGTGGTCCGGGCACATCATTGTGCAGTCGGCATAAAAAGGGGACTCAGGAAACCGAGGCGCTTGGCCGATCGCGCGGCGGCTTCAGCACCAAACTCCACGCCCGGTGCGACGCCAAAGGCCGCCCGCTCGGCTTTGTCCTGACACCGGGGCAGGCCCATGACATCCAGGGCTTCGGCCCGCTGTTCCGCATGATCGCCGACAAGATCGAGGCGTTGCTGGCCGACAAGGGCTATGACGCCGATGTTATCCGCGAGGAACTGGCGAAAGCCGAAGTCGAAGCCGTCATCCCCGCCAAAAGCAACCGACGAGAACCCATCCCGCACGACCGCGAAAAATACCGCTGGCGCAACCTTGTCGAGCGGCTGTTCAACAAGCTCAAGAACTGGCGGCGCATCGCCACCCGATACGACAAAACTAAGGAATCCTACCTCGGCTTCGTCAGCATCGCTTCAGCATTGCTCTGGATACCCTTTGTCCACGAAACCTAGTCCTATAAGACCTATGCCCTAACCCTTTGCTTACTTATCAGATTTTCATGGGATCGTAGGACATCATTTCGCCCGCTCTTCAGAACGTATTGCGATATGGAATGGATGATAGCGAGAGCGCACATCAAGCTCGCAGCGGTGCCAGCCCACACGATCGCCATTGATGGCGCCTCGCTCGAATTGATCGCGATGATGAGAGGCCATCCCGCCCCGAAGTTCCCCAGGAAGAAAGTCGCACCGAACAGGGGGATCATTAGGAGATGCTCGATCGGCCGGGTCGCGTTTCGCCTGAAATGCGCCGCCAGAACC
>Ga0172382_10013280_pt1 | contig 10631 bp, 11 predicted proteins | sample Leawel138RmetaG_FD_122245 | JGI IMG/M metagenome (GOLD analysis project Ga0172382, IMG submission 122245) | Leachate microbial communities from a municipal landfill in Southern Ontario, Canada - Leachate well 138R metaG | ecosystem: Engineered > Solid waste > Landfill > Unclassified | place...
GACAGTTTCCTGAGTTGACCTCCCTGAACTACGTCATAAACACGACCCGGAACGACAGCCTTGCAGATCACACCGTCCACCTGTACGCTGGACAGGAGTGGATCACCGAAGAGTGCGGACCCAACAAGCTGCGAGTCCGTCCCAAGGCGTTTTACCAGACCAATCCGGAGCAGGCGGTGCGGCTGTACCGACGGGTATTTGAGTTGGCCGAGCTAACCGGAGGGGAAACGGCGTTTGATCTCTACTGTGGAATCGGGAGTATCGCCCTCTACGTCGCCCGCCACGTCCGTAAGGTCATCGGTATTGAAATGGTAGAAGACGCGGTGACCGCCGCCCGGGAAAATGCGGAGATAAACGGTATTTCCAACGCCACATTTCGGGCGGGCCAGGTTGAGGCGGTCCTTCCGGCGGTTATTGCCGAACACGGTTCACCGGACGTCGTCTTTGTCGATCCACCCCGGGCGGGGCTTCACCCGGGAGCACGCAAAACGCTGGCCTCCCTGGGACCAAAGCGAATTGTCTACACCAGTTGCAATCCCAGAACTCAGGCCGCTGATATTGCGGACCTGGCAGAGCTGTACCGTATCACGGCGATGCAGCCGGTCGACATGTTTCCCCAGACGCGCCATGTCGAAAATATCGCCGTTCTGGATCGCCGTTTCGGATAGCCGTTCCAATAGCTGATCGGTGGCCACAATTCGGCGCCTTCTGATTTCGCGCGTTGACAGGAGAAGGCCCACTCCGTACTCTTGAGTCTATGAATCTGAAGAAAATTCTGTCTCCTTCGGTGATATTTCCCTCAATTGAAGTAACCACCAAAGAAGATGCAATAGAATCGATGGTGAAACTCCTTGCGGCCGCCCGAGATGCGGGCCCGATCGAACCGCTGCTGGAAGTGGTCATGGAGCGGGAACGAAAGGACAGCACCGGTCTGGAACAGGGTATTGCCGTTCCACACGGTAAGACCGATGCGGTGACCGACCTTATCGCCGGTATCGGACGGCTGGTTGAGCCGGTCGAGTGGGGTACTCGGGACGGATCGCTCGTACGTATTCTGGTAATGACCATTTCGCCCCTCAAGAGAACAGGACCACATCTCCAGTTCATTGGTGAGGTCGTTCGGCTGCTACGAGAAGAAAGGCACCGTACGTCTCTTCTCTCGGCTTCGGGAGCGTCTGAGATGTACGACGTTATGACGCAATGACCCACTACATTACCGTTCTTATCATTCAGCTGGCGGTTCTGATCACCGCGGCCATGTTGTTAGGCCACTCCTTTGAGCGGTTCCTGAAACTGCCCCGGGTGTTGGGAGAGCTGATCGCCGGAATGCTGGTCGGTCCCTTCGGGCTGGGGCGTATCTACCTGCCTCCCCTTGGGCAGGTCCTCTTTCCGCTGGACACAGGTAACCCCCTTCCGGTCAGCGTGGAACTCTACGGTATCGCTATTCTCGCCTCGGTGATTCTGCTGTTTCTGTCGGGCCTTGAAACAGATTTACCGACCTTTCTACGGTTTTCGGGGGTGGGCAGCGCCGTCGGGATCGGCGGTGTAATCGTTTCATTTGTTCTGGGAAATACGGCGGCCGTCATGCTGCTGCCGGGGGTAGACAGTTTTATGGACCCGGCGGCGCTCTTTCTCGGGACCCTGGCCACGGCAACCTCCGTCGGTATTACCGCCCGGATACTATCGGAACAACGTAAGATGTCCACGCCGGAAGGGGTGACAATCCTGGCCGCAGCGGTCCTGGACGATGTCATCGGCATTGTCCTTCTGGCGATCGTCGTGGCGCTGGTCCGGGTTGATACCGGAATTGTCGATTGGAGGCAGATAGGGCTGGTCGCGGCAAAGGCGTTCGGTTTCTGGATTGGAAGCACGGTTATCGGCATTCTGGTGGCGCCTCGTCTGGTGAAGGGGCTCAAAAAGATTGGGTCTATGGAAGAGATCGCCGGTATAAGCCTTGGGCTTGGTCTGCTTTTGGCGGGGCTGGCCGAGACGGCGGGGCTTGCCATGGTTATCGGTGCGTACGTCATGGGGCTGTCCCTCAGTCGGACCGATGTTGCCGACCAGATCAGGGACCGTCTCCAGGGTCTTTACACCTATCTGGTGCCCGTCTTTTTCGCCGTCATGGGTCTGATGGTGGACTTTCAGGCGCTGGGACCGATTTTGGTCTTTGGTTTGATTTTTGCTGCGACGACGATTGTCGGTAAACTGATCGGGTGTGGTCTGCCGGCGTTGGTCCTGGGTTTTAACGTTCGGGGGGCATTCCGGATCGGCGCGGGTATGCTGCCCCGGGGTGAGGTGACGTTGATTATGGCCGGTATCGGGCTGTCGTCGGGGGCGATCGGTCCCGATCTCTTTGGTGTGGCCATTATGACGCTGTTGGTCAGCAGTATTGTCGCGCCGCCCCTTCTGATCGGCAGCTTCCGGGGTGGCTCAGGGTACCGCAAGGCCGACCCGTCCGACGAGGAGAAGGGGATACGGCAGGTGACGCTGGAACTTCCCTCAGCGTACGCGGCGGATTTTGTGCGGACCCGGATTGTACAGGCCTTTCGCAACGAGGGGTTCTACGTTTCCCGGGTAGATATGAACTCCCGGCTGTACCGGATCAGGCAGAACGAGGTGAACATCACCATGGTTCAGAAGGAGGGGGTTATCAGGCTGTCCACGCCCAGTAAGAACGAGCAGCTTGTCCGGCTGCTGCTTCTGGAGGAGTTGGTGGAGCTGAAGGAGCTGATGGGTACGCTGGAGGATATCGGCCGGGATTCGGGGTCTTTGGGAGATGATCTGATTGGGGGTATGTTTGGCGACGGCTGAGAGGGGGTCGCTTTATGGTCGGTATCGCGCCTGGCGGGGGCCCGTTGGGGTTGCCCTGGGGGGTGGTGGGGCCCGAGGTATTGCTCACGTGGGTGTGCTTGAGGCGCTGACCTCCCAAGCCTCCTACGACTCCCACGGCTCCCGTGGCTCCCGTGGCTCCCATCCCAAGTTGAAACCCACCATCTTTGCCGGCACGTCCGCCGGCAGCGTCATGGCCGTTCTGGCCGCAGCAGGGCTGTCCGTCGAAGAAATTCGGGAATTTGCGGTGGAACTGGAATGGTTCAAACACATTATCCCCGTCCGGGAGGTGATCGACTTCCGTACAATCAGTAAAACCGGCGTCTTTCCCAACACCCGGCTTGCCGAGGTGGTAAACGAACGGATCGGAGGTCGCAGTTTTGACGAGCTGGAGTACGATGTTGCGGTAACTGCAACGGATATAGAAAACTGCCGACGGGTTATCATCACCTCCCGCCGTGTGGCCAGGAGAATCTGTCGTCGGGAACTGGAGAGGTTTCTGCCGCCGCCGAAGGGAAATTTCCCCGGAGCTGAGACGCTGGTCCTCTCTGATGTGGACGATGTCGGACTGGCCGTCCGAGCCAGCTGTGCTGTCCCCGGTTTTTTCCGACCGGTACCTATCCACGACATGCAGCTGGTGGACGGCGGCCTGGTCGACCAGACCCCGGTTGATGTGGTGCGGGCCATGGGAGCGAGATTTTCTATTGGCGTCAGTCTGGCCCTCTCGTTTATGCCCCAGAAGCTGGTTAATGCCAAACACGCTTTTAGCGGCACCATCGGAATGCTCGGCATTCAACAACTGCGGAAAAGCCTGGAACTGGCGGATATCGGCTTCCAGGTTTCCGGAATAGATTCAAGAAGTCCCATCAAGCCCCACCAGGTCGATCTGATCGGGGTGGGACGAAAGGACATGTACGACAATATCGCCCGCTATTTCGGATGAAGCACTATTTGAGATGAAACCGATTTCGCACCCCCGGTCCGGATTTCGCACCGGCCTCACCCCACTCCAGATATAAAAACAGCCTCCGGGCGTGACGAAAGTTCAATTTGGCCTTATCTTTATATACATGAGTAACGAAACAATAATTATCGGAGGAGGATGTTTCTGGTGCCTGGAGGCGTTCTTCCGTCGACTCGACGGCGTGGTGAATGCAGAATCGGGATACGCCGGCGGTACCGTTGCCAACCCCACCTACGAGCAGGTATGCACCGGCGACACCGGCCACGCCGAAGTTGTCCGGATCACCTACGATACGGCGGTCATCTCTCTTTCAGAAATCCTGGAGTTCTTCTGGAAGGCCCACGACCCTACAACCGTCAACCGACAGGGTGCCGATGTGGGAACCCAGTACCGGTCGGTGGTCTTCTTCGATGACGCACAACAGAAAGAGACCATTCAACAGAGCCGGGATGCGGCACAGAACAACTACTCCCAACCAATTGTCACTCAGATCGTTCCTGCAACGACCTTTTACCCCGCCGAAAGCTACCATCGCGATTATTACGAACGGAATCCCGATCAGGGGTACTGCCGTATGGTGATCAAACCTAAACTCAAGAAACTTGGACTCGAAATTGCAGCCCTCCCGAGGTAACCGATCAATATTCGGTGACCACCCCTCCCGAGGTGACCAGCCCGGCTACGACCTCTTCTTCAGGAACGAACTCACCCCGGACCAGCTGAAAAAACGCCCCGTCCCGCGGGCCGACGATGAAACCGACCTGCGGGGACACTACTTCCGGGACACCACCGCCATTGTCCACTCCTATCCCTTCCGGCGGATGAAACACAAAACCCAGGTCTTTTTTGCCCCCCGGAACGACCACATCTGCACCCGAATAGAACACGTCATGCACGTGGCCACCATAGCCGCAACGATAAGCCGCGCCCTGAACCTCGACTCGGACCTTGCCTGGGCCATCGGCATGGGCCACGACCTGGGACACACCCCCTTCGGCCACCTGGGCGAGACAATCCTCTCCCGCCTCCACGGCCAGGACGGCTTTCGCCACGAAATCTACAGCCTCCGAGTAGTAGACCACCTGACCAACCACGGCAAAGGACTCAACCTGACCTACGCCGTCCGGGACGGAATCATCAACCACTGCGGCGAAAAATTTGAACAGTACCTGGAGCCCGATCACCAGGTAAAAGAGCTGACGACCATCACCCGCCGGGAATACCTGCCCAGCACCTGGGAAGGCGTCGCAGTGCGCATGTCCGACAAGATCGCCTATCTGGGTCGTGACCTGGAAGACGCCATGCAACTGGGCCTGGTCCAACGCGCAGACATCCCCAAAAAAGGCGGAAAAGTCCTGGGGTACAGCAACTCCCAGATCATAGACACCCTGGTGAACGACCTCATCCGACAGTCCCTTGCCACCGGACGCATCGGCTTTTCCGACGACGTCTACGAGGCCTTTCTCCAGCTTAAAGACTTCAACTACCAGCACATTTACTCAAGCCCCGCCCTTGCGGCGTATCACGAGTACTTTGAACGCATTTTAGAAACCCTGTACCACTACCTTCAGAACCTCTTTGACCGCCACGGCGCCGATCAAGCCGCCTATGACGCCGAGCGCAACACCCTGGCCGCCCGCTTCGGCGACTACATCGGTAAAATGAGCGAGTTCTACGCCCGCGAATCCGAAGGACCCTCCCAAGTCGTCTTTGACTACATCGCCGGCATGACCGACGTCTTTGCCATCGACAGCATCCAGGAAATCATGGTTCCCAACCAGTTCGCCGCCCAGTTCGACAAACTTGAGCTGGGTATCGAGCCCGGAACGTGACCATGTCCCACCCGACGCAGCCCGACGTGCCGACCGTTCCCCACCTTTCAGACAGCCATTTCCACAGCACCGCCATGGCGTCCCGGGGGCTGATTCCTTCTGATATTTTAATTGAACTTCGTCTGCGCGGAGCTGGTCCCATGGTTGATGTGGCGATCGTACCGGAGGACACAGCGCGACAGCGGGAACTTACCGGTACCGTGCCCGACGTCTACTACACAGTAGGCCTCCATCCCGGATCGTCCGGCCGGGACGACTGGGAGGCGGCGCTGGAACTGATACACCGGGAACTGACGACAGGCGCGTACCACGCCGTCGGTGAGGGGCCTCGACTGGTACCGCATGTACGCCCCCCGGGAACGACAGCGTACCCTCTTTGAGCGTCACCTGGATTTTGCAAACGAGTTCGGGCTACCCGTCATCGTCCACAACAGGGATGCCGATGCAGACTGCCTGGCCGCACTGAAGGCCAACCCGCCGACGGCCGGAGGAGTCATGCACTGTTACAGCAGCGACCCCGAATGGATCGTTCCCTTTCTGGATGTGGGTATGTACATCAGTTTTGCCGGCAACGTCACCTTCAGAAACGCCGGCGGCCTCCGGGAGGCCGCCGCTTCAGTCCCGGAAGACCGGCTCCTCCTTGAGACGGACGCACCCTTTCTCACCCCCCATCCTCATCGGGGACAGACCAATCACCCCGGATATCTTGCGGTAACCGTTGCCGCCGTCGCCGCAGTCCGCGGCGTGAGTCCGGAGCACCTTGCCGAGCGTACGGCGGAGAACCTGAGTCGGTTTCTTCAGCTGAGCTGATATCAGGGCGCGCCCGACGGCGCCCGTTTACCCCGTTTACACGAGAGGTACAAACTGGAATGTATCGTGGCGGGTTGTCTTAATGCCGTCGGGAGTTCTCAAGAGGCGGGTCATCACCGAATAAGAGCCCGTTTCTACCGGCATGACCAGTCGGCCGCCCCTGCCGAGTGCGTCGACAAGCGGCTGGGGAACCTCAGAAGCCTGGGCCGAGACGATTATTACGTCAAATGGAGCGTCCGGAAGAGTTATTTCTCTGCAGTTACCCAGAATACGGCGAACCTTGGTCATGCCCACCTCTTCAAGCCGCTTCCCGCCATAGGCGTAGAGCTCCGGGTTAACCTCGACGGTGGTGACCAGATCCTGGGAACCCGCAATGTAAGCCAGAAGGGCGGCGGCATAGCCCGAACCGGTGCCGATTTCCAGCACCTGGTCACCGGGACGCACCGCCGCAAGGTCTAACATGTAGGCGACGGTGTAGGGCTGACTGATCGTCTGACCTTCACCTATCGGCAGGGGACGGTCTTCCCACGCGTACGGTTTTTCCTCATCCGGAACAAAACGGTCCCGTGGAATAAACCGGAACGCGTCCAGAATGACACCCCGAGAGATACCTTTCTCCCGCAGCGTTCGGACGAGACATGAAGCGTCGCGACATCTGCGGTCACGCGTCTGCCGTTCAGTCGGTGTCTTTCGGGTCATTACGGACCATCTCCTTAAAAAACCTTAGAAAACGATGTTTCGTGTACTATATTAATATCCCGGGAGTACAAGGTCAATCACCGACTCCCGGCGCCATTGCCCCCCAAAAGCGCGTTATCGGCCGGAAAATACCGAAAAATCGGCAAACCGGACCGACCTAACTGCTTCGTGTCGTATAAAAACCGCTGCCGTTACGGACCCACTGTCACGGTGATCGGATGCTCCGTTTCCACTCCGACGGGGCCATACCGGTTTTCTTCTTGAACAGGCGGGAAAAGTAATACTGGTTCTCGAACTGCATCATCGCCGCCACTTCCTTGACCGAGATGTTGGGGTCCTGGAGCAGTTCTTTGGCCCGGAGAATACGCATCTGCAGGAAGTACTGGTAAGGGGTAAGGCCGGTGTACTTGCGGAAAACTTCCAGAAGATGGGTGTAGGCGACCCCTGCGGTACGGGCAATTTCCGGTATTTCTATCCCTGTATCGATCTGCTCCTGCATGATCATCCTCACCGTTTGTACCAGCTCACTGTCGCCGACATCGGTATGAGATGTCGTCTCGATGGAGTGGATGTGCGCCAGAAGCTGCAGGACGATAGCCCCCAGCCGAACCTGGAAGCCCGGCGGCTGCTGCCGGCAGAGGCGGACGATCTGCTCGTAATCGGCCATAACCTCCCGGTTCAGTCCGATGTGGCAGACCGCTCGCTCGGGGGTAAATAGCCCGTTCTGCCATAAACGGTACGCGTGGTCGCCGGAAAAACCAACCCAGTATTCCTGCCACCCCGTTTCCCGGGACGGTCGGTAGGCGTGGCGAACGCCGGGAAACAGAAGCATGACATCACCGGCCCGGACCTCCCGTCTGCCCATGCGTTCGCCTTCAAAATACCCCCTTCCGGACGTTATGTAGACAACCTGAAACTCTCCAAGAGTGCGGCCGGTTGCCACGGTGGAGGCGTAGTCATTGGGGTGTTCTTCCGGAACGAGTGGATAGGCGGCACCGGGTGGCACTTGTGAGTATCCGGCGTGGTTACAGTGAATTTCCCATCTCAGTGCTTCCGTATTGACCGGTAAGTACCGGGAAAAACTGTTTTTCGGGTAGGCCATAAAAAAAGTATATCACATTTCATTTTTTGTCCATTTTCCGCAGACGGAAGTCAGTTTACGGTATTAAGTAGGAAAGGGTGGTGACCAAAGACATGACGGAATCGTTAAAAGCAGGGATCTTCGGAATCGGTCTTGATACGTATTGGCCTCAGTTTCCCGGCCTGAAAGAGCGCCTTGAGGGTTATCAACAGGAGATCGCCAAACAGATTTTATCTTTTGGTGGAATCGATCTGGTAGATGCGGGACTTGTAGACAACCCGGAACGGGCCAGGACCGTTGGATCGCTCTTCCATCGGCAGTCCGTTGACGTCGTTTTTTTGTATATCTCAACCTACGCCCTCTCATCGACGGTTTTACCAGTTGCTCAGGAAACGGGTGTACCCATCGTCGTTCTCAACATCCAGCCGGTGGCGGCCATCGATTACGAGTCGTTTAACGCGTTGGGAGATCGAGGTAAAATGACCGGCGAATGGCTTGCCCACTGTCAGGCCTGCTCGGTTCCGGAGATAGCCAGTGTGTTTGGCCGCGCCGGTATCAAGTACCACCTGGTGACGGGGTATCTTGGCGAGGAACTGACGGTCCGGCAGCTGAATCACTGGGTGTCCGTCGCCAAAGTGGCAAAAACGATGCGCATGAACCGTCTGGGTGTCATGGGGCACTACTACGCCGGTATGCTTGACGTCTATACGGACATGACAAAACAGATCGCCGCCTTCGGCGGCCACATCGACCTGATTGAGATCGACGAACTTGCGGAACTGCGCCGGTCAGTAACAGACGGTGATGTAGAGAAGAAGCTGGCCGAGTTTCGTTCGGCCTTTGATGTGGCACCCGAATGTGATGAACAGGAACTGATCCGGGCCGCCCGGACATCGGTTGCTCTGGACAAACTGGCTTCTCGCCACGGGTTGGGGTCTCTGGCGTATTACTACGAGGGTACTCCCGGGTCCGACCATGAAGACATCGTCACATCCGTAATCGCGGGAAACACCCTTCTCACCGGTAAAAACATCCCGGTTGCCGGTGAGTGCGAAATCAAGAACGCCCAGGCGATGAAAATCATGGACAGCTTTGGGGCGGGCGGCTCCTTTTCAGAGTTTTACGCCATGGATTTCAACGACGATGTGGTCCTTCTTGGTCATGACGGGCCGGCACATTTCGCCATTGCCGAGGGTCCGGTGGGGCTGGTTCCCCTCCCGGTGTACCACGGTAAACCTGGGAAGGGACTTTCCATACAGATGACGGTAAAACACGGACCGGTAACGCTGCTGTCGGTGTGTGAAGACCCTTCCGGCGTCTACATGGTAGTTGCAGAAGGGGAGTGTGTTCCCGGGCCGGTACTCCAAATCGGAAATACCAACAGTCGCTACCGGTTTGATCTTTCGGCCCGGGATTTTGTGGAACAGTGGTCCCGCCTGGGACCGTCCCACCACTGCGCCATCGGTACCGGTCACATTGCCGACCAGATTGAAAAACTGGGTGCTCTGATTGGCGTGCCGGTGACCCAGGTAAGGAGGAAGGAATGAAAAGAACCGGATTTGCAATGCAGTTGAAGCCGGGTAATGAGCAGGAGTACCGGCGTCGCCATGACGCGATCTGGCCGGAGCTTGTCAAAGAGTTGGGCAGAGCAGGAGTGCGGGATTACGTCATTTACCTGGACCGGCGGACGGGAACCCTCTTTGCCGCCCAGAAACTGACGGAGGGTAACACGGCGGACACCCTCGCAGAAACGGAGATCATGCAAAAATGGTGGGACCATATGGCGGATCTGATGGAAACCAATCCGGACAAATCTCCCGTGGTGTACGACCTGGAAGAGATGTTCTACCTGGAATAGACGGCATGAGCGACCCTATCCTTCAACTGCAGAATATCTCCAAGTACTTCCCCGGGGTAAAAGCCCTTGACGGCGTCCATTTTGACCTGTATCCCGGGGAAATCCACGGACTTATGGGCGAAAACGGTGCCGGTAAATCGACCTTTATCAAGATTATCACCGGCGTGCATGCGCCGGATACGGGGGAGATCATTCTGGACGGAAAACCGCTGACGTTACGGAACCCCCTTAACGCTCAAAAAGTCGGTATTGCCGCCATTTACCAGCACGTCACCTCCTATCCGGACTTGACCGTTGCAGAGAACATCTTCATTGGCCATGAGAAGACCAGACCCCTGACCCGCCGAATCGACTGGCGGGCCATGCACACAGAAGCACAGAAACTGCTGGATCAACTGCACGCCAATTTTGACTCCCATGAACGGATGAACAACCTCTCGGTTGCCCGGCAGCAGATTGTCGAAATTGCCAAGGCTCTGTCGACAAATGCCCGTATCATCATCATGGATGAACCCACTGCCGCACTGACCCACCACGAAAGCGAAGAACTCTACCGTA
>Ga0172382_10013286_pt1 | contig 10626 bp, 6 predicted proteins | sample Leawel138RmetaG_FD_122245 | JGI IMG/M metagenome (GOLD analysis project Ga0172382, IMG submission 122245) | Leachate microbial communities from a municipal landfill in Southern Ontario, Canada - Leachate well 138R metaG | ecosystem: Engineered > Solid waste > Landfill > Unclassified | place...
CGATGATGCAGTCGGGCCGGGCGGCCTTGGCGTCCTCGGGGCGGATCTCGGGGTCGGGGTTGGCCAGTGCCAGGATCAGCGGACGGTCGGCCATGGTGCGCACCATGTCCTGGGTCAGCACGCCGGGGGCCGAGCAGCCCAGGAACACGTCGGCGCCCCGGCAGACGTCGGCCAGGGTGCGGGCGTCGGTCTTCTGGGCGTAGCGGGCCTTGTTGGGCTCCATCTTCTCGTCGCGGCCTTCCCAGATCACGCCGCGCGAATCGACCACGAAGACGTTCTCCTGCGAGACGCCGAGCTTGACCATGAGATCCAGGCAGGCGATGGCGGCGGCGCCCGCGCCCGAGCACACCAGCTTGACCTGGCCGATGTCCTTGCCCACGACCTTCAGGCCGTTCAGGACGGCGGCCGAGGAGATGATGGCGGTGCCATGCTGGTCGTCGTGGAAGACGGGGATCTTCATGCGCTCGCGCAGCTTCTTCTCGATGTAGAAGCATTCAGGCGCCTTGATGTCCTCCAGGTTGATTCCGCCCAGCGTCGGTTCCAGGGCGGCGATGATGTCGACCAGCTTGTCCGGGTCGTGCTCGTCCAGTTCGATATCGAAGACGTCGATGCCGGCGAACTTCTTGAACAGGCAGCCCTTGCCCTCCATGACGGGCTTGGCCGCCAGCGGGCCGATGTTGCCCAGGCCGAGCACGGCGGTGCCGTTGGTGACCACGCCGACCAGGTTGGCGCGCGAGGTGTACTTGGCGGCGGCGGCCTCGCCTTCGGCGTGGATGGTCATGCTGGCGGTCGCCACGCCCGGGGAATAGGCCAGGGTCAGGTCGTCCTGATTGGCCAGGGGCTTGGTCGGCACCACGGAAATCTTCCCGGGGGTGGGGAAGGCGTGGTAATCGAGCGCCATCTTGGCGCGATCGTCTTTCAGGTCCATGACTGCCTGTGCTCCTGCTGGTGTCGTTTCATTCATGTCGCCGCGAGGGAAGGGTTCCAGACGACCCGCTTCCGCCCGGTTGTTTGTTGAAGTGTTTGTTAATTCCAACGCCAACCGGACGAAAAACGGCCTGGAACGGGCGTTTTCGGCCGATCAGTTTAAACCCATGCCATCGGACGGGTATACTTTTGCCTTAATACGGCTTATGCAAGGCGTCGTACCGTTGCCTTCTGCCCCTGCTATCCGCCCATCGGTCTGGCCGAGTCGCGGAAGGTTGATCAATCTGCATCGTTCGGGTGAAGCACCCGTCAGGTGAAGCACACAATGCCCACGGAACAAGAACTCCAGTCCAATTCCTATTTGTTCGGCGCCAACGCGCCCTACGTAGAAGACCTCTACGAAGCCTATCTAGACAACCCGGGTTCCATTCCGGATCAGTGGCGCTCCTACTTCGATCAGTTGCAGCATCAGCCCGCCGCCGACGGCCGTGAGGCCACCCGCGACCAGGCCCACGCCCCGATCGTCGCCTCCTTCGCGCAGCGCGCCCGCGAGAACGCCTTCCAGATCCGCCCCGCGCAGGCCTCCGACCAGGCCCTGGCCATCGCCGGCAAGCAGGTCTACGTCCAGTCCATCATCGCCGCCTATCGCTCGCTGGGCTCGCGCATCGCCCAGCTCGATCCCCTGAAGCGCCGCGACCGTCCGGAAATTCCGGAACTGGACCCCGCTTTCTACGGCCTCTCCGAGGCGGACCTGGATCAGATCTATTCGGCCACGAACACGTATTTCACCAAGGCCGATACGATGACCATGCGGGACATCCTCAAGGCCCTGCGCGATACGTATTGCCACAACATCGGCGCCGAGTTCATGCACATTGCGGATCCGGCGGTCAAGCGCTGGATCCAGGAACGACTCGAATCCACGCTGGGCATCCCCGAATTCACCGTCGAGGAAAAGCGCCACATCCTGCGCCAGGTGACCGAAGCCGAAGGCCTGGAACGCTTTCTGCACACCAAATACGTCGGCCAGAAGCGCTTTTCCCTGGAAGGCGGCGAAAGCTTCATCGCCGCCATGGACGAAGTCGTGAACCACGCCGGCGCGAACGGCGTCCAGGAGATCGTCGTGGGCATGGCCCACCGCGGCCGCCTGAACATGCTGGTCAACATCATGGGCAAGATGCCCGGCGACCTGTTCGCCGAGTTCGAGGGCAAGCACGCCCAGGGGCTCAGCGACGGCGACGTCAAATACCACAATGGGTTTTCCAGCGACCTGTCCACGCGCGGCGGCCCGGTCCACCTGTCGCTGGCGTTCAACCCCTCGCACCTGGAAATCGTCAACCCCGTGGTCGAAGGCAGCGTGCGCGCCCGCCAGGACCGTCGTGACGACGAGGCCGGCGACCAGGTCTTGCCGGTGCTGGTGCACGGCGATGCGGCCTTCGCCGGCCAGGGCGTGGTGATGGAAACCCTGAACCTGGCCCAGACGCGCGGCTACGGCACGGGCGGGACGCTGCACATCGTCATCAACAACCAGATCGGCTTCACGACTTCCGATCCGCGCGACACGCGTTCCACGCTGTACTGCACGGACGTGGTCAAGATGATCGAAGCGCCGGTCTTCCACGTCAACGGCGACGATCCCGAGGCCGTGGTCTTCGTCACCCGGCTGGCCCTGGACTATCGCCAGCAGTTCAAGCACGACGTGGTCGTGGACATCGTCTGCTTCCGCAAGCTGGGCCACAATGAACAGGACACGCCGTCTCTGACCCAGCCGCTGATGTACAAGAGCATCGGCACGCACCCGGGCACGCGCAAACTCTACGGGGACCGCCTGGTGGCCCAGGGCGTGCTGGCCGCGGACGAACCCGACCAACTGGTCAAGGACTACCGCCAGTTGATGGAAGACGGCCAGCGCACGGTCGAGCCCGTACTGACCGATTACAAGAACAAGTACTCCACCGACTGGTCGCCGTTCCTGGGCGCCAAATGGACGGACCACGCCGACACCGGCGTGCCCCTGGCGGAACTCACCCGCATCGGCGAACGGCTCACCCAGGTGCCGGACGGCTTCACCGTGCACCCGCTCGTCAAGAAGCTGCTGGGCGACCGCCTGGCCATGGCGCGCGGCGAGCACCCCGTGGACTGGGGCATGGGCGAGCACCTGGCCTTCGCCACCCTGGTGGCCAATGGCTACGCCATCCGCATCACCGGACAGGATTCCGGCCGCGGCACCTTCACCCACCGCCACGCCGTGCTGCATGATCAAAAGCGCGAGCGCTGGGACGACGGCACCTACGTGCCCCTGCAGAACGTGGCCGAAGGCCAGGCGCCGTTCACCGTGATCGATTCCGTGCTGTCCGAAGCCGCCGTGCTGGGCTTCGAATACGGTTACGCCACGGCCGAGCCCAACGTGCTGACCATCTGGGAAGCCCAGTTCGGCGATTTCGCCAACGGCGCCCAGGTCGTGATCGACCAGTTCATCTCGTCGGGCGAGGCCAAGTGGGGCCGCCAGTGCGGCCTGACCCTGATGCTGCCGCACGGCTACGAAGGCCAGGGTCCCGAGCACTCCTCGGCGCGCATCGAGCGCTTCCTGCAGCTGTGCGCGGACAACAACATGCAGGTCGTGCAGCCCACCAACGGCGCGCAGATCTTCCATGTGCTGCGCCGCCAGATGATTCGTCCCTTCCGCAAGCCGCTGGTCATCTTCACGCCCAAGTCGCTGCTGCGCAACAAGAACGCGACCTCGTCCCTGGAAGACCTGGCCGCCGGCAGCAGCTTCCAGCCCGTGATCGGCGAAGTCGATGCGAACATCGCGCCCGACGGCGTCAAGCGCGTGCTGCTGTGTTCCGGCAAGGTCTACTACGATCTGGCGCATGCCCGCGCCGAGCAGGACCGCAAGGACGTCGCCATCCTGCGCATCGAGCAGCTCTATCCCTTTGCCCACAAGTCCTTCCAGGCCGAACTGCAGAAATACCCCAACGCCAAGGAACTGGTCTGGGTCCAGGACGAACCGCAGAACCAGGGGCCCTGGTTCTACGTGCAGCATCATTTGTACGAGAACATGAGCGATGGCCAGAAGCTCGGCTACGCCGGCCGTCCGGCTTCGGCTTCGCCCGCCGTCGGCTACCTGGCCAAGCACCAGGAACAGCAGCGCGCCCTGATCGAGCAGGCCTTTGCGCCCAAGCTCAAGAGCTTCTCGCTGATCAAGTAATCCGACCTCCCTCAAATACAGACAACACGGAAAAACATCATGGCCATTACCGAAGTCCTCGTTCCGCAGCTTTCCGAATCGATATCGGAAGCCACCCTGCTCAACTGGAAGAAGCAGCCCGGCGAAGCCGTGCAGGCCGACGAGATCCTGATCGAGGTCGAAACCGACAAGGTCGTGCTTGAAGTCCCGGCCCCGGCCTCGGGCGTGCTTGCCGAGATCGTCAAGGGCGACGGCAGCACCGTCACTTCCGGCGAAGTCCTGGCGCGCATCGATACCGCCGCCAAGGCCGCCGCCCCGGCGGCGACCCCCTCGGCGCCCGCGCCCGCCGCCGTCGCCGAGGCCGCCAAGCCGGCGGCCAAGTCCTCGGTGGCCTCCCCGGCTGCCGGCAAGATCCTGTCCGAAAAAGGCATCGACCCCGCCACGGTCGAAGGCACGGGCCGCTCCGGCCGCGTGACCAAGGGCGATGCCCTGAACGCCGCGCAGTCGTCGGCGGCCCCGGCCGCCCCGGCCGCTCCGGCGCCGGTCGGCCTGGATGGCCGCCCCGAGCAGCGCGTGCCCATGAGCCGCCTGCGCGCCCGGGTGGCCGAGCGTCTGATCCAGTCCCAGACGGAAAATGCCATCCTGACGACCTTCAACGAGGTCAATATGCAGGCGGTGATCGACCTGCGCAAGAAATACAAGGATTCCTTCGAAAAGGAACACGGGGTCAAACTCGGCTTCATGTCCTTCTTCGTCAAGGCCGCCGTGGCCGCGCTCAAGCGCTACCCCGTCGTCAACGCCTCGGTGGACGGCAAGGACATCATCTACCACGGCTACTTCGACATCGGCATCGCCGTGGGCAGCCCCCGCGGCCTGGTGGTGCCCATCCTGCGCAACGCCGACCAGCTCAGCATCGCGGAAATCGAAAAGCAGATCGCCGATTTCGGCCAGCGCGCCCAGGCGGGTAAACTGGGCCTGGAAGAACTGACCGGCGGCACTTTTTCGATCTCCAACGGCGGCGTGTTCGGTTCGATGCTCTCGACCCCGATCATCAACCCGCCTCAATCGGCGATCCTCGGCATCCACGCCACCAAGGAACGTCCGGTCGTGGAAAACGGCCAGATCGTGATCCGTCCGATCAACTACCTGGCGCTGTCCTACGATCACCGGATCATCGACGGCCGCGAAGCCGTCCTGGCCCTGGTGGCCATGAAGGAAGCCCTGGAAGATCCCCAGCGCCTGCTCCTGGGCGTCTGATTCCGGACAGTCTTCACTGCGCGCGCGCCCGTCCGGGGCGCGCCCGGCGGGCCCGCGCATGACGCGCGGCCCGCGCATTCATTCGAGAACTCATCATGGCAAAACAATTCGATGTGATCGTGATCGGCGCCGGCCCCGGCGGCTATATCGCCGCCATCCGCGCCGCCCAGCTGGGACTGGCCGTAGCCTGCGTGGACGCCTGGACCAGCCCGGCGGGCAAGCCCGCCCCCGGCGGCACCTGCACCAACGTCGGCTGCATCCCGTCCAAGGCCCTGCTGCAATCGTCCGAGCACTACGAGCAGGTCAACCACCACTTCGCCGACCACGGCATCACGGCCAAGGGCGTCAGCCTGGACCTGGCCAAGCTGATCGGCCGCAAGGACACGGTGGTCAAGCAGAACAACGACGGCATCCTGTTCCTGTTCAAGAAAAACAAGGTGTCCTTCTTCCACGGCACCGGCTCGCTGGCGGCCAAGACGGACTTCGGCTGGTCGGTGAAGGTCTCCGGCAAGACCGACGAGGACCTGGAAGGCCGTCACGTGATCGTCGCCACCGGCTCCAGCGCGCGCGCGCTGCCCGGCGTGCCCTTCGACGAGGAACTGGTCCTCTCGAACGACGGCGCCTTGCGGATCCCCTCCGTGCCGAAAAAGCTCGGCATCATCGGCGCGGGCGTCATCGGCCTGGAAATGGGCAGCGTCTGGCGCCGCCTGGGCGCCGAGGTCACCATCCTGGAAGCCATGCCCGATTTCCTGGGCGCGGTGGACCGCGACGTGGCCAAGGAAGCCCAGAAGGCCCTGGTCAAGCAGGGCCTGGACATCCAGACCGGCGTGCGCATCGGCGAGGTCAAGACCTCGGCCAAGGGCGTCAACGTGCAGTACACGGACGCGGCCGGCGCCGAACAGAAGCTGTCGGTCAACCAGTTGATCGTCTCCATCGGCCGTGTCCCCAACACGCAGGGCCTGGGCGCCGACGTGGTGGGCCTCAAACTGGATGAACGCGGTTTCGTGGTCGTCGACGAGGACTGCCGCAGCAACCTGACCAACGTCTGGGCGGTGGGCGATGTGGTGCGCGGCCCGATGCTGGCGCACAAGGCCGAGGAAGAGGGCGTGGCGGTGGCCGAGCGCATCGCCGGCCAGCACGGTCACGTCAACTTCGACACCATCCCCTGGGTCATCTACACCTCGCCCGAGGTCGCCTGGGTCGGCAAGACCGAACAGGCGCTGAAGGCCGAGGGCCGCGACTACAAGGCCGGCAGCTTCCCCTTCATGGCCAACGGCCGCGCCCGCGCGCTGGGCGATACCACCGGCTTCGTCAAGATCCTGGCCGACGCCAAGACCGACGAGGTCCTGGGGGTGCACATCGTCGGTCCGATGGCCTCCGAGCTGATCGCCGAAGCCGTGACCATCATGGAATTCCGCGGCGCCGCCGAGGATATCGCGCGCATCTGCCATGCGCACCCGACCCTCTCCGAAGCCGTCAAGGAAGCCGCCCTGGCCGTCGACAAGCGCACGCTGAATCTGTAGCGCCCCGATGGATGTCAGCGCGTATTACGCGCAGGCCCTGAGCGAGCGGGGCTTCGTCGCCGACGAAGCCCAGCGCGCCGCGGTCGAGCGCTTGCAGCGGTACTATGACGACTGGATCGAGTTCAAGCGCCAGCGCTCGAACGGCCTGAAAAAGCTGTTCCTGCGCCCGGCCGTGCCGCGTGGGGTCTACCTGTGGGGCGGTGTCGGGCGCGGCAAGAGCTTCCTGATGGACGCGTTCTATCTGACGGTGCCCGTCAAGCGCAAAGTGCGCCTGCATTTCCACGAGTTCATGCGCGGAGTCCATCGGGAGATCCGCGCCGTCAGCGGCGAGACCGATCCGCTGGACCACGTGGCGCGCAAGATCGCCGCGCGCTATCGCCTGATCTGCTTCGATGAATTCCACGTCTCCGATGTGGCCGACGCCATGATCCTGTACCGGCTGCTGCTCGGCCTGTTCGAGCACGGCACGTCTTTCGTCATGACCTCGAACTACGAGCCGTCCACGCTCTACCCGGATGGCCTGCATCGTGATCGCATTCTGCCGGCCATCGCCCTGATCCAGGAAAGGATGGACGTCGTGAACGTCGATGCCGGCGTGGATTACCGGCGTCGCACCCTGTCGCAGTTGCGCACCTACATCACGCCCATCGTGGCCGCGACCCACGATGAGTTGCGTTCCGCCTTCGACCGTCTGGCCGACACCGCCGAACAGAAGCCCGTGCTGAACGTCGAGAACCGCGAAATCCAGGCGGTGGCGCTGGCCGGCACCGTGGTCTGGTTCGATTTCCACGCCCTGTGCGGCACGCCGCGCTCGCAGAACGACTACCTGGACCTGGCCGACCGCTTCCAGACCGTGATCGTGTCCGACGTGCCGCGCATGAGCCCGCGCCAGGCGTCCGAGGCGCGTCGCTTCACCTGGCTGGTGGACGTGCTGTACGACCACAAGGTCAAGCTGATCCTGTCGGCCCAGTGCCCGGCCGATGAGCTATATACTCAAGGCCCGATGTCGAACGAATTCTCCCGCACCGTGTCGCGCCTGATGGAAATGCAATCGCGCGAATACCTGGCCGAAACGCGCCGGGCCTCGGTGGTCCTGTAGGGACACGCCCCGGCCGCCCGGCTCATCCCTCCGGAATCCTCATGAGCACATCCGTCACCCGCGTCCTGACCGGCATCACCACGTCGGGCACTCCCCACCTGGGCAATTACGCCGGCGCCATCCGCCCCGCGATCCAGGCCAGCGCCGAGCCGGGCGTGGACGCCTTCTTCTTCCTGGCCGATTACCACGCGTTGATCAAGTGCGACGATCCCGCGCGCATCGCGCGCTCGCGGCTGGAGATCGCCGCGACCTGGGTCGCGGCCGGCCTGGACACCGACCGGACGACTTTCTATCGCCAGTCGGACGTTCCGGAGATCCCGGAACTGTGCTGGATGTTGAACTGCGTCACGGCCAAGGGCCTGATGAACCGCGCGCACGCCTACAAGGCCTCGGTGGACGCCAACACCGCCAAGGGCGTGGAACCCGACGACGGCGTCACCATGGGGCTGTTTTCCTACCCGGTACTGATGGCTGCGGATATCCTGATGTTCAATGCCCACCGGGTGCCCGTGGGACGCGACCAGATCCAGCACCTGGAAATGGCGCGCGACATCGCCCAGCGGTTCAACCATCTGTACGGCCAGGGCGAGGATCTGTTCGTGCTGCCGGAGGTCCAGATCGACGAAGCCGTCGCCACGCTGCCCGGTCTGGATGGGCGCAAGATGTCCAAGAGCTATGACAACACCATTCCGCTTTTCGAGGGCGGTGCGAAGGCCCTGAAATCGGCTGTGGCGCGGATCGTCACGGATTCCCGCCTGCCGGGCGAACCCAAGGATGCCGAAGGGTCGCACCTGTTCACGCTGTATCAGGCCTTCGCCACGCCGGCGCAGGCTGCGGATTTCCGCGGCGCCCTGGCGGCCGGTCTGGGCTGGGGAGAGGCCAAGCAGGCGCTGTGCGAGCGGATCGAAGATCAGATCGGTCCGATGCGTGCGCGCTATGCGGAACTGATGGCGCACCCGGAACGGATCGAGGATATCCTGCAGGCCGGCGCCGCCAAGGCCAGGCGCATCGCCACCCCCATGATGGCCCGCCTGCGCGAGGCCGTGGGGCTGCGCATGTCCGCCGGCACGGGCGTCGCGCGTGCCGACCGCGCGCCCGGCGCCTCCCGCGCCGGCCGTGCCAGGGTCGTCTCGTTCCGGGACGAGGACGGCCGTTTCCGCCAGCGCCTGTTCGGCGCCGATGGCGCCGAGCTGCTGCTGTCGGAACCCTTCGCCGATCCCAAGGCCTTGAACCGCCTGGGCCGCGCCTTCGCCGGCCGCGACCTGTCGGGCCTGGCAGCGGCCGCGGATGACCTGGTCGCCCTGGAAGCCGAGGGCATGTGCTGGGCCCGCGTCCCGGCCGACCGGCTGACAGCGGTCCAGGAGGCGCTCGCGCAGCTCTGATCGGCTGCGTGTGTCGCACGGGTCGAAGTTCTTCTGGTTGATCGATAGGATGTGCTTCAAATGAATACGCGCGTGTTGCTTGCCGCCGCATTGGCGGCTTCGGTGCTGGCCGCTCCCTTGCCTTCCTTCGCGGGGTCGGCGGACTTCAATCTGGGGGCCGTGTCCCTGTACAAGGACCGGGGCGTCGATCAGGACGGGCGCAACGATTCGCTGCGGCCGGCCATCCAGGGCGGGGTGGATTACGCCTTCGACAGCGGTTTCTACGTCGGCAACTGGAATTCGACGGGTCGCTTCGGCAACGCCGACCTGGAGGTGGACGCCAAGGGCGGCTACCGGACGCAGTTGACCGGTAATCTGGGCCTCGACGCCGGTTACATCCATTATTTCTATCCCGGCGAGGGGTCGCGCAATGCCGGCGAGGTCTACGCGGGCCTGCAATACCAGCGGCTCGGCCTCAAGGTCTATCGCGGGATGCGCGAGGACGTCAACAAGAACGACATGTATTACCGCGCCGACTACGCCCATCCGCTGATGGACAGGCTGGACCTCACCCTGGGCGCCGGATACCAGACCTATGATGCGTCCGGCTTGCGCAACAAGCTCGATTACAGCGTCGGCCTGGGCTATGCGCTGGGCAAGCATCTGACGTTGTCGGGCGCGGTCGTGGGGGCCAACCGCCGGCACGACGTGGACGACGGTTCGCGCGATCCGCGCTTCGTCGTGGGGGCGGGCGCCCGCTTCTAGCGGCCTGCAACCCGGGCCGCCCGGGCGCGGCGCCCGCCGGGCCGTTCAACTGTCCAGCCGGACGGTCTTGGCTTCGACGCGCCCGCGCAGCCATTCCAGGGCCAGCAGCAGGGCAGTGGAAAACAGGATCAGGATGGTCGCCACGGCGGCGATCACCGGGCTGATGTTTTCCCGGATACCGGTGAACATCTGGCGCGGCAGCGTGACCTGTTCGGGGCCGGCCAGGAACAGCGTGATCACGATTTCGTCGAAGGCGGTGGCGAAGGCGAACAGGGCGCCCGCGATGACGCCGGGCGCGATGATGGGCAGCGTCACGCGAAAGAACGTCTGGAGCGGCCCCGCGCCCAGACTGTAGCTGGCGCGCAGCAGGTTGGGGTCGAAGCCCTGCAGCGTCGCCGATACGGTGGTCACTACGAAGGGCGCGCCGATCGCGGCCAGGGCCAGGATCAGGCCGCCGTAGCTGTTGACCAGTCCGTAAGGGGCGAAGAACAGGTAGATGCCCAGGCC
>Ga0172382_10013289_pt1 | contig 10625 bp, 9 predicted proteins | sample Leawel138RmetaG_FD_122245 | JGI IMG/M metagenome (GOLD analysis project Ga0172382, IMG submission 122245) | Leachate microbial communities from a municipal landfill in Southern Ontario, Canada - Leachate well 138R metaG | ecosystem: Engineered > Solid waste > Landfill > Unclassified | place...
GAGGCGGGCAGCAAGTTGGTGAAGGCGGAATCGCTGGGCGTGACCATACTCAATGAAGCGGCCCTGTTGAACTTATTGGATTCAGCCATTTCTGAATGATCGAGGTGAACTATGCTTGCCATTATTGGCGGTAGCGGTCTTTATCAATTGCCTGGGCTTGCCGTGACGCGCCGACAGGTGGTCCGGACGCCTTACGGCGACCCCTCAAGCGCCATCACCTTCGGGAAAATAAACGGCGGCAAGGAATTGGCCTTTCTTGCCCGGCATGGGTTTGGCCATACGCTCGCCCCGCACCGGATCAACTATCGCGCCAATATGTGGGCCTTGAAGGAAATAGGCTGCACGGCGGTGCTGTCGGTGGCCACCGTGGGTGCGATCAGTCCCGAGTTTGGCAGCGGGCAACTGGTGGTGCCGGACCAGATCATTGACTACACCTATGGCCGGGCGCATACGTTTTTTGATGGCAAGGACCAAAGCGTGGTGCACGTGGACATGACCTGGCCGTACGACGCCGCGTGCCGGGCCGCCTTGCTGGAGGCAACGCAAGCCTTGGGCGTTGAGGCAAGGGATGGCGCCACCTATGCATGCACGCAAGGGCCGCGGCTGGAAACCGCCGCGGAAATCCGGCGTTACGGGCAGGACGGCTGCCAGGTGGTGGGCATGACGGCCATGCCGGAAGCCAGCCTGGCGCGGGAGCTCGGGCTTGCCTATGCGGCTCTGTGCGTGGTGGTCAACGATGCCGCCGGCGTTGGGGTGTCCACGGATGTGGTCAGCCTGGAAAGCGGCCAGGAAAAAGTGGATCGCGCCATGGAGCACGTCCATGACGTGATCGGCAAGTTGAGCGAAGCGCAGATGTAAACGCCGGGGCGGCGCGGGCCGCCGCTCATTGCAGGGCGGCCATCAGATCCCGTTCAAAGTCAAGCTGGCCGCGTGCGTCGTTCAACTTCAGGCCATCAATCAAAAAGCTGTCTTCAATCCGTTCGCCCAAGGTCATGACTTTGGCGGTTCGCAGATTGATGCCGTGCTTGACAAAGACCTGGGCCACCGCATGCAGGACGCCGGGCCGGTCACCGGCCGTGATGTTCAGAATCCAATGCTCGCCTTTTTCGTCCGAGCGCAACTCGATGGAGGGGCGGATCGGAAAAGCCCTGGATTGCCGGGAACGCGACGGACCAATGCAGGCGCGCTGGATCTCTGGCGCGGCCGGGGCGGCAAGCAGCCCGATCAGCTCATGCTCGATCAGATTCAGGAACGGGCGTTGCTCCTTCATTGATTTGTCGGACAGCACCATGAAGGTATCCAGCGCACGGTGGTTCTTCGTGGTGTGGATATGCGCATCAAGGATGCTGAGGCAGCGCTGTTCAAAATAGCCGCAGATCCGGGTGAACAGATCGGGGGCGTCCGGCGTGTAGACCACGACCTGAATGCCTTCGCCGTGCGGATGGTTGCGTGCCTTGACGATTGGCGTCTCCGTGTCCACCTTGTTGTAGAGGTGGCGGGTGTGCCAGGCGATTTCAGCCGCTTCATGCCGCAGGAAATAGCTCAGGCCCAGGGTGCTCCACAGGCGCTGGTGCGCGTTTTCCTCCACGCCGAACAGGCGCAGTTCGGCCAGTGCTTCTTTCTTGCGCTTGTCCAGCATGGCCTTGGAGTCCGGCGCGTCGCCGCCCAGCACGGCCTGCGCTTTATAGAACAATTCCTCCAGCAGGCGGGCTTTCCACGCATTCCAGACCTTCGGACTGGTGCCGCGAATATCAGCCACGGTCAGCAGGTAGAGCGCAACCAGGCGGCGGGTGCTGCCGATGTGCTGCGCAAAATGGAGCACCACCTCCGGATCGGACAGGTCTTTTTTCTGCGCCGCCATGGACATGGTCAGGTGTTCACGCACCAGGAACTCGACCAGATCGGTATCCTCCACGGACATGCCGTGATCGGCCGCAAATTGCCGGACCTCGTCCGCGCCGAGGGTGGAGTGGTCGCCGCCGCGTCCTTTGGCAATGTCGTGGAAGAGGGCGGCCACATACAGCAGCCAGGGCTGGTCGAAATCCGCCATCAGCTGGGTGCAGAATGGGTATTCATGCGCATGCTCGGCCATCGTGAAGCGGCGCAGGTTGCGGATCACGTTCAGGATGTGCTGGTCCACGGTATAGGCATGGAACAGGTCGTGCTGCATCTGGCCGACAATACGGCGGAAAGGGGGCAGATAGCGCGGCAGGATGCCGAGATCATTCATCTGGCGCAGCGCGTGGACAATGCCGCGCGGCTGCTGGAGAATGCTGAGGAAGGCATGCCGGTTGACCGGGTTGTGGCGAAAATGCTTGTCAATGTGCGTCCTGGCGTGCCAGAGCGCGCGCAGCATCGGGGCGGACATACCCTTGAGGCTGGCATGCTGCTGCAAGACCAGGAAGGCGCGCAGGATCAGCGTGGGCTTGCGGTCAAACGCGTCTTCCCGCACCGTATGCAGCAAGTCGTGCAGGCGGTAGAAATCCTGGTCAATCTCTTCGGCCAATTCGTCGGAGCGTTCGAACAGGCGTTCCTGAAGGTTCTGGATCAGCAGGGTGTTGAGCTGCGTCACCCGCTTGGCGGCCCAATAATAGCGTTGCATTAGCAGTTCGGACGGACGGCGGGGCCCGCTTGCGGCAAAGCCGTAGACCTTGGCCAGCGCGGGTTGAACGTCGAACAGCAGACGGTCTTCGCGGCGGCCCGCATGCAGGTGAAGCTCGATCCGCAGCCGCTGAAAAGCCAGTTCGGCGCGCCGCAAATAGCGGACCTCATCATTGGTCAACAAGCCCTGTTTGCCGATTTCCGCCCAGTTGTTGCCATAGCCCGCCGCGCGCGCCATCCATAAAATGACTTGCAGGTCGCGCAGGCCGCCGGGGGATTCCTTGCAATTGGGTTCCAGCGCAAAAGGCGTGTTGTCGAACTTGTTGTGCCGCTGCCGCATTTCAAGCAGCTTGGCGCGAAAAAACGCGTGCTTGTCGAGTTGGGCCTGGATGGCGCGCTCAAAGGCGCGCGCCAGGGTTGGATTGCCCGCCAGATAGCGGGACTCCAGCAGCGCCGTCTCAACCGTGATGTCCTTGGTGGCTTCCTCAAGGCATTCGGCAATGGTCCGGACACTGTGCCCGGGCTCCAGGCCCAGGTCCCACATCGCGGTCAACAGCTCGCTGATTTGCAGCGCTTCGGCTTCTGTGGCCGGGTGTTCGAGCAGGATCAGCAGATCGACGTCGGAGTGGGGGTAGAGTTCGCCGCGCCCATAGCCGCCAACGGCCAACAGCGCCGCCTTGGCGGGCAGCGGGTAGAGGGCAAGCAGCTCGTTCAGGCTGTGGTCCACAATCTCCGCCAGTTCCGTCAGCAGCAGGTCGCAGCGCAGGCTTTGGCGAAAGGCGCCGACGGCTTGCTCCTTGGCGTCCTGCAAGGATTGGCGTTGCTCGCTCAAGGCGCGCATCGAGGTGCTGAGCTGGGCGGAAATGGGCATGGCGACGGTCCTGGCGGATTAGGCGGGTGAAGCCGATTGAATGAAAGCCGGGGCGGCGGGCATGCCCGGCGAGACGGTCAGCACTTCATGGCCGGTGTCGGTCACCAGCACCGTGTGTTCCCATTGGGCGGACAGGCTGCGATCCTTGGTCACGACGGTCCAGCCATCGGCCAGGGTTTTGAGCTCTTTGCGCCCGGCGTTGATCATCGGCTCGATGGTGAAGGTCATGCCGGGCTGCAAGGCCACGCCGGTGCCGGGGCTGCCGTAATGCAGCACCATTGGTTCTTCATGAAAGCCGCGCCCAATGCCGTGGCCGCAGAATTCCCGCACGACGCTGTAGCCGAAGCTTTCCGCATACTGCTGGATGGCATGGCCGATATCGCCCAGATGGGCGCCGGGACGCACCTGCTGGATGCCCAGCCACATGGACTCGAAAGCCACCTGGGACAGCTTGCGCGCTTGCAGCTTGGCGTCACCCACCAGATACATCCGGCTGGTGTCGCCATGCCAGCCATCCTTGATGATGGTGACGTCGATGTTCAGGGCATCGCCGCTCTTCAGCGGCTTCTCATTGGGAATGCCGTGGCAGACCACCTGGTTGACCGAGGTGCAGATCGAGGCCGGGAAGGGCGGGTAGCCGGGCGGCGCATAGCCGATGGTGGCGGATTTGACCCGCAGTTCATGGGTCAGGTAGTCCAGGCAGAGCCGGTCCAGCTCGGCGGCGGTGACCCCGGGTTTGACGTGGGGAGTGAGAAAATCCAGGATCTGGGCGGCGGCCTGGCAGGCGGCGCGCATGCCTTGGATTTCTTCGGCGTTTTTGATGGTAATGCTCATGGCGGAAGATCAATTGTTGGTTGCTGGATGAAGCGAAGGGGCCTGGATGCCACTTCAGCTTGAACATTTGCTCCAGGAAATAGTAAGATTATAGGCTTGCTTGGAAATTGCTCTAGGCAAATTCAAATAGCGCGCTGCCTTACCCAGGGTGTTGCCGGATCCATGAATGATGAGCGAGTCAGATGATGAGTGAGTCAGAAGGGCGAGTCAGGAGGATCCGCGATGCTAGTGCAGTGCCAGACCCAACCCTCGGAGTTTATTATGTCCGTTACTATGCGTGAAATGCTGGAAGCCGGTGTCCACTTTGGCCACCAAACCCGCTTCTGGAACCCCAAGATGGCCCCCTTCATTTTCGGTCATCGGAACAAGATTCACATCATCAACCTTGAAAAAACCCTGGCCATGTACCAGGACGCCATGACCTATGTGCGTCAACTGTCGCAACGGGGTGGCACGGTTCTGTTCGTCAGCACGAAGCGCGCCGCGCGCGACATCATTGCTGAAGAAGCGCAGCGTTGCGGCATGCCCTACGTCGACAGCCGCTGGCTCGGCGGCATGCTGACCAACTTCAAGACGGTCAAGACCTCGATCAAGCGCCTCAAGGACATGGAAGCCCAGCAGGCTGAAGGCGTCACCGAGCGCATGACCAAGAAAGAAGCGCTGATGTTCCAGCGTGAACTGGACAAGCTGAACAAGTCGATCGGCGGCATCAAGGACATGAACGGCCTGCCCGACGCCATCTTCATCATCGACGTCGGCTACCACAAGATCACCGTCACCGAAGCCAAGACGCTGGACATCCCGGTGGTTGCCGTGGTTGATACCAACCATAGCCCGGACGGCGTTGCGCACGTCATTCCCGGCAACGATGACTCCTCGAAAGCCATTGCCTTGTACGCCCGCGGCGTTGCCGATGCGGTGCTGGCCGGTCGTGAGCAGGCTTTGCAAGGCGTGGTTGAAGCCGCTGCCGAAGACGACGAATTCGTTGAAGTGGTCGAAGGTGAAAACTGATTCATCAAACTGAATCAGTGACCCTGCTATATTTGTTTGAAGGGGCCTAGCGCCCCTTCTTTTTAGACAATGAGTTTGCCGGGCAGGTAAAAAACACGCTTGGCGGCTCTGCAATGAGGAAGAATCATGGCCGCAATTACCGCTGCACTAGTTAAAGAACTGCGCGAAAAAACCGACGCCCCCATGATGGAGTGCAAAAAAGCCTTGACGGAAGCCGACGGCGACATCGTCAAAGCGGAAGAACTGCTGCGCGTCAAGCTGGGCAGCAAAGCCAGCAAGGCTGCCACGCGCGTGACCGCTGAAGGGCTGGTTGGCGTGCACATCGCTGAGGCCGGCAATGCCGGTGCGCTGGTTGAAGTCAACTCTGAAACTGACTTCGTTGCCAAAAACGACGACTTCATCGCGTTCACCCATGACATCGCCAAGCTGATTGCCGAAGCCAAACCCACTGACGTGGCCGCGCTGAGCGCCTTGCCGTTCCGCGACGGCACGGTGGAATCGGTGCGCACCGCGCTGATCGGCAAGATCGGCGAGAACATCTCGGTTCGCCGCTTCCAGGTGATTGACACCGCCAACAAGCTGGCCAGCTACATCCACGGCGGCCGGATCGGTGTGCTGGTCGAGTTCAGCGGCGACGAAGCCCTGGGCAAAGACATCGCCATGCACGTGGCCGCCACCAAGCCGAAAGCCCTGAACGCCAGCGGCGTTGCCGCGGAAGAAATCGAGCGCGAGCGCTCGGTGGCGGCGCAGAAAGCGGCGGAATCCGGCAAGCCCGCTGAAATCGTTGCCAAGATGGTTGAAGGCACGATCCAGAAGTTCCTGAAGGAAGTGACCTTGCTGTCGCAGCCTTTCGTCAAGGACGACAAGCAGTCGGTCGAACAGGTGCTGAAGTCCAAAGGCTCCGACGTGCAGCAGTTCGTGCTGTATGTGGTGGGTGAAGGTATCGAGAAAAAAGAAGACGATTTCGCTGCTGAAGTGGCCGCCCAGGCCGCTGCTGCCCGCGGCTGATCAAGCTCGACAATTCGTTGTGAATGGAAACACCCCTCACGGGGTGTTTCCGCATGTTGTATAAACAAAACTGGCCAGACAGTAACGGAGAATTTATGACGGTCGAATCTAGCGCCGCCGAGCCACGGGCAGGGGCATACAAACGGGTATTGCTGAAACTGTCTGGTGAAGCCCTCATGGGCGATGATGCTTTTGGCATCAACCGCAGCACGATTGACCGGATGGTCGAAGAAATTGCTGAAGTGGCCGAGCTGGGCGTTGGCCTGGCGCTGGTGATTGGCGGCGGCAATATTTTCCGTGGCGTGGCCCCCGGCGCGCAAGGCATGGACCGTGCCACCGCGGATTACATGGGCATGATGGCCACCATCATGAATTCGCTGGCGCTGCAGGATGCGCTGAAGCGCCGCGGCCTTGACGCGCGCGTGCAATCGGCCCTGACCATTGACCAGGTCGTGGAGCCCTACATTCGCCCCAAGGCCCTGCGTTATCTTGAAGAGGGCAAGGTCGTGATCTTCGCCGCGGGCACCGGCAACCCCTTCTTTACCACGGATACCGCCGCCGCGCTGCGCGGTGCGGAAGTGGGCGCTGAAATCGTCTTGAAGGCAACCAAGGTCGATGGGGTTTATACTGCCGATCCGAAAAAAGATCCGACCGCGACGCGTTATGCGCGCATCAGCTTCGATGAAGCCATTGTGCGCCGTCTTGAAATCATGGATGCAACGGCGTTTGCGCTGTGCCGCGATCAAAAGCTTCCCATCAAGGTTTTTTCCATCAACAAGCCGGGTGCGCTGAAGCGCGCCGTGCTGGGAGAAGATGAGGGAACCCTGGTTCACGTTTAAATCACTATCGATTGAGGGAGAGTCTCATGAGCGTATCCGACGTCAAGAAGAACGCGGAAACCAAAATGGGCAAGTCCATTGAAAACCTGAAAACCAACTTGCACAAAATCCGTACGGGCCGTGCCAGCGCAGGGATTCTGGACCATGTTCAAGTGGAATACTACGGTTCGCCCGTGCCCATCAGCCAGGTTGCCAACGTGTCGGTCATTGACGCGCGCACGCTGGGCGTCCAGGTTTGGGAAAAGAACATGGCCGCCGTGGTTGAGAAAGCCATTCGCGAGTCCGATCTCGGCCTGAACCCGCAGTCGATGGGCGAGCTGCTGCGCGTGCCGATGCCCGCGTTGACCGAAGAGCGCCGCCGCGAGCTGACCAAGGTGGTCAAGTCCGAGGGCGAAGACACGAAAGTCGCGGTTCGCAACCTGCGCCGCGAAGCCAACGAACAGCTGAAGCGCCTCCTCAAGGACAAGGAAATCTCCGAAGACGAAGATCGCCGCGGCCAGGATGAGGTGCAGAAACTGACTGACCGCTACGTTAGTGAAATCGATAAGATCATTACTGACAAAGAAGCTGAGATCATGAAGGTCTGATGCCCTTCATTCGGCAGGACGCGGACCCCGTCTGGCATGGGGTCCGCCTTGATTGGGAGTTTCGCCCTTGAGTTCCACGCTCGGTATTCCCGTTACCGACAGTATTCCCGGACACATCGCCATCATCATGGATGGAAATGGCCGATGGGCCACCCGTCGCTTTCTCCCCCGTGTTGCCGGGCACCACCGCGGTGTCGAATCCGTGCGTAAAACGGTGGAAGCGTGCGCCAAGCGCGGTGTGAAATTCCTGACGCTGTTTGCCTTCAGTTCGGAAAACTGGCGGCGTCCGACAGAAGAAGTCTCGGTATTGATGAACTTGTTCGTCACGGTCCTGGAGCGGGAAGTGAACAAGCTCCACCGCAATGGCATTTGCCTGCGGGTCGTCGGTGATCTTAGCGCCTTCGATCCAAAGCTGCAGGCGCTGATCCATGACGTGCAATTGCGTACCGCTGGCAATACGCGGCTGACCCTGACGATTTGCGCCAATTATGGCGGCCGTTGGGACGTGCTGCAGGCCACCCGCCAACTGCTGGCCGAAAATCCCGGCCTGGCCGCTGACCCGAGCCGTCTCCAGGAGAGTGATCTGGCCAGGCACCTGGCGCTGAGCTATGCGCCGGAGCCGGATCTGTTTATCCGTACGGGCGGAGAGAAGCGAGTGTCCAATTTCCTGATCTGGCAACTGGCTTACACTGAGCTCTACTTCACTGATTGCTACTGGCCTGATTTCAATGCCGCGGAGCTGGATAAGGCGATCCTGTCCTATCAACAACGCGAACGCCGTTTTGGCCGGACCAGCGAGCAGGTCACCCAATCCAATGCAGAGCAAGCGATCAATAGCTGACCCCGGGCCTATGCGTAAGCCTCGCCCTTCAGGGCGAGGTCAAGCGAGGCAAGTTTTAAATACGGCACCGCAGGTGCCCCCGTATGGTGGCGGAGAAGCGCCAGCCGATACGGACGGAGTACTTCACCCTCTATGCTTTTACCCCGTATCCTGACCGCACTGGCGCTGTTGCTGGTGTTGGGAACCGTCCTGCTTGTGCCGGATCCGTTGGCGTTCGATCTTTTCATGGCCCTGGCAGTCTCGGCGGCGTTATGGGAGTGGCTGCGCTTGAGCCTGGCCGATGCGCGGGATGGGTCGAGCCAATCCCGGGCCGCTGTCTGGCTGGCGCTGGGCTTTGGCCTGCTGCTGATCGCCTTGCGGACCTTGCCCAGCGGACGGCCCGCGCTGGACTGGCTGGGAGACAGCCCGTTGTTTCCCGCCCTGAGCTTCTGGTGGGTGGTGGTGTTGATCCCGTTCTATCTCAGAAAGGCGGATCCCGCGCAAGCGCCGCGCAGCCCGGGCCTGAGTCTGTTTGCGCCGTTTGCCTTGTTTGGCGCCTGGTACGGTGCCGTGGCGGCCTTCGAACAAGGGCCGCTGTTTCTGCTCAGTCTGCTGGCCCTGGTGTGGGTGGCGGATATTGGCGCCTATTTCATTGGCCGCCGTTTTGGCCGCCGCAAGCTGGCCCCCGCCATCAGCCCGGGAAAATCCATTGAAGGGGCAATCGGCGGCTGTGCTCTGTCGGTGGTGTTCGTGCTGATCAGCGCCGCCTACCCCGGCACGTTCGGCGCGGCGCTGGTGGCGCGCTGGGGCGTGGTGCTGGCGGCGGTGTTTGCCGCCGTGCTGGCCATTATTTCCGTGGGCGGAGACCTGTTCGAATCGCTGTTGAAGCGCCGGGCGGGCCGCAAGGACTCAAGCAGCTTGCTGCCGGGGCATGGCGGCGTGCTGGATCGCATTGACGCCCTGATTCCTGTTCTGCCCGTCACCGTGGTTCTGCTATGAAGCGTACCGTGACGGTGCTGGGGTCGACCGGGTCGATTGGCCGCAGCACGCTGGACGTCATTCTGCGGCACCCTGACCGATACGCCGTGCATGGGCTGTCCGCGCACAGCCGCATGGAGGCGCTGGCGGAGCAAGCGGCCGCCAGTCAGGCCCGCGTGGTGCACGTGCCGGATGAAGCGGCGGCGGACTGCTTCAAACGAGCCTGGGTCTATAGCCAGCCGTGTCCGCAGATCTGGGTCGGCAGTGAGCGTTTGTGCGAGCTGGCCCGCGATCCCGCCTCGGATTCCGTCATGGCCGCCATTGTCGGCGCGGCCGGGCTGCCGTCGGCGTTGGCGGCGGCGCAGGCGGGCAAACGCGTCCTGCTGGCCAATAAGGAGGCCCTCGTTGTCGCGGGCCGTTTATTCATGGACGCCGTGCACGAGTCGGGCGCCGAACTGTTGCCCATTGACAGCGAGCACAACGCGATCTTCCAGTGCCTGCCGCAGCGTTCTGACAAGGCGCGGCCGCCCAGGTCCGCGCAAGTCGGCGTCGAAAAATTGATTCTGACCGCGTCGGGCGGACCGTTCCGGACGGTGGCGCTGGACGCGCTGGCGCAGGTCACGCCGGAGCAGGCATGCAAGCATCCGAACTGGTCAATGGGGAAAAAGATTTCCGTTGATTCCGCCACGATGCTGAACAAAGGGCTTGAAGTCATCGAGGCGCACTGGCTGTTTTCCATGCCCGCCTCGCGCATCAAGGTCGTGATCCATCCACAAAGCGTCGTGCACTCCATGGTTGAATACACCGATGGATCGGTGCTGGCCCAGTTGGGGCAGCCGGATATGCGCACGCCGATTGCCTACGGCCTGGCCTATCCGGAACGCGTTGAAGCGGGCGTGTCGCCGCTGGACCTAATCGCGCATGGGCGCCTGGATTTCGAAGCGCCGGATCTGGCGCGCTTCCCCTGCCTGGGGCTGGCCTTCAAGGCGCTTGAGTTGGGGCAGGGGGCTTGTGTGTCATTGAACGCCGCCAATGAAGTTGCGGTGGCGGCTTTTTTGTCGCGGCGCTGCGCATAC
>Ga0172382_10013290_pt1 | contig 10624 bp, 11 predicted proteins | sample Leawel138RmetaG_FD_122245 | JGI IMG/M metagenome (GOLD analysis project Ga0172382, IMG submission 122245) | Leachate microbial communities from a municipal landfill in Southern Ontario, Canada - Leachate well 138R metaG | ecosystem: Engineered > Solid waste > Landfill > Unclassified | place...
ATTTACTGGTGAACCAGTTGCATCATATCCTGGTTTTGAAGATGAATCAGTTACTGCTAAAACATACTATGCAAAATGGGATGTTCAAGAAGAAGTGGAATTACTAAACATTATGATTAGTCAAGCTTATGGTGGTGGAGGAAACAAGGATGCTACTTATAAAAATGACTTTATAGAATTATATAATCCTAATGATGTTGATGTAGATTTAAATGGATACGTTGTATTCTATGCTTCTGCAACTGGTGATTTTAAGTTAGCTTCTGAAGAAACATATGCAGTTTTAGTTGAATTAACAGGAACAATTAAAGCTAAAGGTTTCTACTTAATTCAAGCAGCAGCTGGTACTGGTGGAACTGTAGATTTACCTACTCCAGATGCAACTACTGCAATCGCCATGGGTGGAACAGGATTTAAAATTGCTCTATGTAACTCAGGAGTAAAACCAATTGATGCAAATAGTGCTAACGTTGTTGATTTTGTTGGCGCTGGTGCAACTGCTACTTTATTCGAAGGAACTGGACCAGCTCCAGCTCCAAGTAACACAACTGCAATAGTTAGAGCTACATTAGTTGATACAAACCAAAATGCAACTGATTTTACTACAGCAGCACCTGCTCCACGTAATTCAAGTTACGTACCTGAATAGTATATTTAATATTCTATTTAGATAATTAATAAAATTAACGACTATGTATTAATTTACATAGTCGTTTTTTTTGCAAATTTTGCTTTTATTACTTAAAATATGATATAATATATCTAAGATGTGTAAACGTTTTATAATGAAATATTTTCTTGAGGTGAAGTTATGTTTATTAAGATTTTTTTAGTAGCATTTGTAGTTTTTTTTGCCATTGACATTATCTGGTTAGGATTAGTTGCCAAGAACCTTTACAAAAAGTATTTAGGTTTTATTATGGCGCCACAAGTTAACTGGATTGCAGCAGTTATCTTCTATATTGTATTTATTATTGGTTTATCGTTCTTTGTTATTGAACCTGCACTAGCAAAATCTTCCCTTAGTTATGCACTACTAGCTGGTTTATTCTTTGGTTTCATCACTTATGCTACTTATGACTTGACTAATCTTGCAACACTAAAAGACTGGCCAATTACAATTACTATTATTGATTTACTATGGGGTAGTTTCTTAGGAGGAGCTGTTTCTACAATTACATTCTTAATATTGAGGTGATGATATGCAATTAGCAATGTTGAATGGACGTGAGTTGTATTATGCAATCATATCCGGAGCAAAAAAGATTTTAAATGAAAGAACACATTTAAATAAAATTAATGTCTTTCCAGTTCCTGATGGGGATACTGGTAATAATATGAGCTATATGATGCAAAGAATCATTACAGATAGTAAGCCATCAGATAGTATTAGTGATGCTATGGAATCGATAGCAAATGCTGCTATATCAGGTTCAAGAGGGAACTCTGGAATTATATTCGCCGAGTATTTAAATGGATTATACGAGCATTTAAAGGGCAAAAACACTGTATATCTAGTAGAGTTTCATGAAGCAATTAAAAATGGAATCAAGAAAGCATATGAGGCTTTGGTGAATCCAGTGGAAGGTACAATTCTTACAGTCTTAAGAAAATCTTTTGATATTGAAGTTGAAGGTGATGACTTTGTTGAATACTTTGATAGGATATTAGTGCGGGCTAAAATCGCTTTAGAAGAGACAACTAATGAATTAGAGATATTAAAGATCAATAAAGTCGTAGATGCTGGAGCTAGTGGGTTCACTTCATTTTTAGAAGGAATGACTCAATATATAAAAACTAAAGAAGCTGTAGTATATATTGAAACAGAGGATATTGATCACGAAGAAGTAGCTCATGATATGATTGTTGATGAAAGATATTGTACTGAAGCATTAATGAGCGATGTTAAAGTTGGAACTTCACAATTAAAAGAAATTTTTAAAGACTTGGGTACTTCTTTAATTGTTTCAGGGCGTCAAGATAAGATGAGAATGCATATTCATACAAATAAGCCAGAAGAAGTTTTCTATAGGTTAAGAGATTATGCGAACATTATTGAACAAAAAGTTGATGATATGATTCGTCAACAACAGTCTTTAGCTCCCGAACATCCAAGAATTGCTATAGTAACTGATTCAATAGCTGATATTCCTATGGATATTCGTGATAAGTATCAAATACACCTAATGCCAATCAATCTAATGGTGGATAATGTGTCATTCTTAGATAAAGTCACGATTACTACAGAGACTTTTTACAAGTTAATGGATGATGTTGAATCATTTTCTTCATCGCAACCAGATAAAATGTTTATTGAAAGAAACTTAAAGTATTTAGAAGAACACTATGACGATATTATAGTTGTAACTGTTGCTTCTAAATTAAGTGGGACTTATAATGCATTTTATCAATATGCTAAGAAAAATCCAAAAATTCATGTTATTGATTCTAAACAAAACTCTGGAGCCCAAGGACTTGTTGTTTTAGAGGTTGCTAAAATGATTGAAAAAGGTAAGTCGGTTAAGGAAATTCTTGATGATATCCCTAATTTTATTAATAGAACAAAAATTTATGTTTCTGTTAAAACATTAAAATATATGGTTAAAATGGGAAGAGTTAAAAAAGTCACAGGTCTAATCGCTAAAATAATTAATTTAAAACCGGTTATTTCTTTAGGAAAAGAAGGTGAAGGTATCATTAAAACTAAAGCATTTAGTTTAAATGGTAATGTAAAGAAAATAATTAAACTGGTTAAACAAGAAAAAGTCACTCAATATATAATGGTACATGCTCAAGCAGAAGAAAGAGCAAGTAAATTAGCTTTAAAACTTGAAAAAATATTAGGGTTTAAACCATTATATACAACAGAGATTTCACCAATTGTTGCCATGAATGCTGGAATTGGGGCAATTGCTGTTGCATTAACATATGAAAAAGAGGTAGAATGATGTTAGAGTATATTATAGGAGTTCTTATATTAGTATTATTGTATTTCATTATATTATTTGTTATAGCTCAAAAAATAAATAACAATTCTATTGTTGATATTGGCTGGGGATTTGGATATGTGTTAATTAGTTTATATACAATAATTTACCATGTAATTAATAATTCTTTGACTTTATTAATAGGTATAGTCACTGGGCTTGTTATACTGTGGGGATTAAGATTGTTTTTATATATTGGAATTAGAAACTTTAAAAAACCTGAAGATTATCGATACGTAAATATGAGAAAAAAATGGGAAGGTAAAAATATTTATTTACAAGCATTTTTTAAAGTATTTATGATTCAAGCTATGTTTATGTTAATAATATCTATGCCAATATATGTTGCTGTTGCTAGTGTTAAAGTTGTATCAAATGTCTTTATAATAATTGGAACAGTATTATTTCTAATTGGATTCTATTTTGAAGCAGTAGGAGATGCTCAACTTAGAAAGTTTGTTAAGCAAAGAACTGATAAATCTCAGATAATGGATAAAGGGCTATGGGAATACACAAGACATCCTAATTACTTTGGCGAAGTATTAATGTGGTGGAGTCTATTCATTATTGTTGTTACTTCAACATATGGAATTATTGGATTAATTAGTCCAATAGTTATTACATGGTTATTATTATTTGTTTCAGGAATACCTTTATTAGAAAAAAAATATATTGATAATCCAAATTTTATTGAATACAAGAAAAAAACCTCAGCATTTTTTCCTTGGTTTCCGAAAAAATAAGCCTTAAAAAGGCTTGTTTTTTTATATTACTTGTAATTATTTAAACTTTTTTATATAATATATGTATTAATGGAGGAATTACTATGAGAGAAAACAGATTAATTAGTTTTATTATTATCCTTATAACATATATCTTAGCCCTAATCTTTGGAATTTTTGTATTCAATTTAAATTTACATTCTAATTTCTTTATAAATGTGTTTATTGCTGATGTTGCAGCTACAATATTTGTCTTTTTAATTGGAGTATTATTTTCAAACGCATCAGTTTACGATCCATATTGGAGTGTTGCTCCCCTTGCGATACTGCCTCTAGCTGCAATACATTACAACAATTTTAGTTTGGGAGTAATTTTATTACTAGTTGTTGTTTTTTATTGGGGAATTAGATTAACGATTAATTGGGCATACACCTTTAATGGGCTAAATCATCAAGATTGGCGTTATACTATGCTTAAGGAAAAAAGTAAAAAGTTCTATCCGATTGTAAACTTTTTAGGCATTAATATGTTTCCTACTTTTATTGTATTCTTTGCTATTTTACCTGCTTTATACTATATTAGTGATTCAACATTTAGTTTATTGAGTATTATCGGTTTGATCATTTCAATAATAGCAACTACTATTCAACTTATCTCTGATTATCAAATGCATAGTTTTAGAAAAACAAATGTAGACAGAAGTAAAATGATAAATGTAGGATTATGGAAAACATCAAGACATCCTAATTACTTTGGAGAAATAATGATGTGGTGGGGAGTTTTTGCCTTTGTTTTCATTAATGATATGTCTAGATGGATATTATTAGTTGGAGCACTTGCAAATACTTTAATGTTCTTATTTATTAGTATTCCAATGCAAGAAAAAAGACTATTAGCAAGAAATAGTAATTACTCAGAATATATTGAAAACACAAATAAGTTAATTCCTTGGATTTGATATTTAATTTATTAAAATTGACTTTTATGAAATCCTCATATATAATGATTACAGGTGATTATATTGAACATATTAATAGTAGGAGATATATTTTCAAAATTAGGAAGATCTACTTTTGAAAGAAATATTAAAAAACTACAAACTGAAAAGAAAATTAATTTTATTATTGTAAATGGGGAAAACATTTCACATGGTAAAGGTATGAATGAAAAACATTATAAATGGTTAATGTCTTTTGGCGTAAATGTTATTACCTTGGGTAATCATTCATATCATAATAAGCAAATATATGATTTTATTGATAATGTGAAAAATGTTGTAAGGCCAGCTAACTATCCAGAAGAATCAGCTGGTAAAGGTTATGTTACAATTAACTACAATGGTATAAAGATAACTGTAATTCAAGTTATTGGACAAGTCTTTATGGGGGAAGGAAACTCATCTCCTTTTAAAAAAGTCGAAGAAATATTAGAAAATACTGATAGTGATATTTATATTTGTGATTTTCACGGAGAAGCCACAAGTGAAAAAATTGCTTTTGGACATTACTTTGATGGAAAAATAAATATTATTTTTGGAACTCATACTCATGTGCCAACTAATGATGCTAGAATTCTGCCAAAGGGAAGTGCGTATATTACCGATGTAGGTATGACTGGACCTTTAGATGGAGTTATTGGTGTTAAAAAGGAAATAATATTTAATCGATTGATGTCTAATGATAAAGCAAGGTTTGAACCAGAGGATAGTGGAACTGCACAGTTTAATGGAATATTAGTTGAGTTAGGTACAGATTTTAAAGCCAGAAAAGTTGAAAAAATCAATATTATAGAATAAGAAAAGCACATTAGTTCTAAAAACTAATGTGCTTTATTTTTAAGTTGTTTTTTTAATAAATACTTTTAACATTAAGGAAGTTAGAAATATCATATAGATAGCTCCTATTAACATATAGATAAAATAGTTTAAGTTACTAGGATGACTATTGCTTGTTGCAACATTAAGCATGGCTTTAATTGGCCAAAAACTAGGTATTACACCTAAAATGTACTGCTTAATATCACTAAAGAAATTCAATATCATAAGAACAGGAAGCATAACGATAAATCCACCACTCTTTACATATGCAAAACCTTCTATTTTGTTTTTAGCAATAGTTCCAAGTGTTAGTGCCACAAATGGGACAAATAAACCACTTACCATTGCAAATACAATTATATGTAACCAAGATAAGTTATCAAGTAGATGAATTGATTCATTACCTATGTGTACAATATATACATCATTATTGATTATTTTTAATCCTCCAACAATAATTAAGTTACTAATTATTGAAATAAAATAAGCATAAGTTGATTTAAAAATTGCATATCCTTCAACCTTTATTGGAGTTACTCCGATATTTAATATTGTCTTTTCATCTTTGTTTTCTATTAAAGAAAAACCAAGCATTGCACCAGATACAAAAGATCCCACAGCTAAAGCTACAATTAGAATAATAAGAATAGCTTCTATAGGAGCATCATCTGTTTTATTAAGTAATATTGGTAAAATAACTCCTAACATTAGTATCATAATAACAGGATAACTTAGCATGAATATGTTTGTAGAGTCTTTAAATAGAGTTTTTAATTCATATTTTAATAAACTTAAGTATTTTTTCATTTTTCTATCCCTCTATCGCATATTTCTTAAATTTTTTGTAAATAACCAAAGGATATAATAGCGATGGTATAATAATTAAATATAATATTGAAATAATAATTATTAAGACATCAACAGTTTTAAATGCACTATTAAGAAGCATTTGTCCGGCATGTGATGGGGAAATAAGAAGAACTGTTGAGAAAGATTCAGGAATTATTTCAATTGTATAAAAGATTGATGGAATCAAGCTTATGAAAGCAAATGCTGCATAAAGACCAATCATTGAACCAAAATCTTTTGAATATAGTGTTATTACTAGTCCAATTGAAATATGACTTACTACTGTAATTATTACATATAAATATAGAAGTATAATATTTACAGTAGTATTATGAATAAGGATTGCTGAAAGTAGTACAAGAGTTGTAGAAATTAGAGATAGGATTAGTGCAGCAATAACTTTTGATATTAAGATATCTAATAGTTTTACTGGCGCGATTAATAGGGATTTAATTGAGCCTTCTTGTTTTTCCAAGTAGAAGGAAGCGGCAATCAGTAATATGCTCATCATTCCAGCATCCATAAATATTAACATTGGAATTATTCCTTCAATCGATTCTTTGTCAGAAAGACCGATTATTAATACCCATAGAAGAGATACAATAATACCAACTATAAGAATTTTATATTTATATAGTCTAATCAACTCTCCTTTAATTAATTTAGATAAATCACTCATACTTAGAATCTCCTGTTACTTTAATAAATATATCTTCTAAAGATGTTTCTCCACTATGAATTGTTTCTAATTCTACATTTTTAATTAAATTTAGGAAATCTTGATTGTTACCTAAGCCTTCCATTAAAAAGTTCTTTTTTTCTATTTTACTATTGTTTTGATATTCTAACATTACTTCTTTAGTGCCATATTTGAGTTTTAAATCGCGTGGTGTTGATTTTTCTGTTATTTCACCCTTTCGTATAAATATAACTTCATCACAAAGCTGTTCTACATCTCCCATGAGATGAGTTGTTATAAAAACAGTATTACCTTTGCTTTTAAAGTCCAATATTAAATCTTTAATAATTCTTGCATTTGTTGGATCTAAACCAGCAGTTGGTTCATCTAAGAATAATACTTTAGGGTCATTTAGTAATGCTCTGGCGAAGTTTAAACGAACTTTCATGCCTTTTGAAAATTGCCCTACTTCTTTATTCATATCATCACCAAGATTTAATTTCTTGAGTAACTCAATATAATCAATATTTTTCTTATATAAACTAGAAAAATATTTCAAATTTTGAACTGCAGTCAACTTGTTGAAGTGAACAGGCATTTCAAATCCAACTCCAACCTCTTCATAAAAAGCTTTATTGTAGGATTTTAAATTTTTTCCATTATAAAGGATTTCACCTTCATAGTCATTAATTAATTTAATAAGTATTTTTTGAGTTGTTGATTTGCCTGCACCACTTGGGCCAAGCAATCCGATAATCTTTCCCTCTTCAACAGAAAAAGAAACGCCTTTTATTGTTTCCTCGTTTGATTTTGGATATTTGAAACGCAAATTTTTAACTTCAAACACATGTTTCATTATTTTTCCATTCCTTTCAACAATGTTTTTATAAATTTAATGCTTTTTTCTTTTACTTCACTAAAATCGTCTATGGTAATAGTTTCTTTTAGAATTTCACTTTTTAAACCCTCCATAGCCAGACTAATATAATTAATTACTTCCTGTTTAGTATATTCAGATGATATATTTGTCATATCTATCTCATTAAAGAAGGAGGTCAAACTAAGTTTTGTTAACATATCCAAATGAGATAAAATTTTTTGAGATATTTCCTTTGGAGGTTGCATCAGGGCTTCGATAAACAAGTTATACTCTAATTGATTATTTTTAAAATATTCATATTTCCAAAGTGATATATGCACAATCTTATCGATAACATCATCCATACCGCTTAAATCAACTTTATCTATCCTTTCTACAAAACGTTTTATATAGTATTTAAACACTTCGTAGTATAGATCAGCTTTAGTTTTGAAATAAGTAAAAATAGTTCCTTTAGATGTATTTGCAGTTTTATATATATTGTTTGTTGAAGCAAGTTTATAACCATATTTCCCAAACTCTATTAAACCTGATTCAAGTATTTTTTGATATGTTATTTCTTTTTTTGTCATAATGCCCCCCATTAACTGACCACTTGGTCAATAATATTATAACATATTTCATAGTTTATTATCAAGTGGTTTAATAAAATTAATATAATTAATTTTTTAATATTTATTCCTTGTATATTTATAAGTATTTTTATATAATATATGTAAGAAAGAAGGGATTAATATGGCATCTGAACTTCCAGTTTTAGAATCAAAACGATTAATGCTTCGAGAAATTACTGAACAAGATATTGATGACATGTTTGAATATGCTCAATTACCCATAGTTGGACCTATTGCTGGTTGGGAACCGCACCGTCATAAAACAGACACGAAAATGGTTATTCAAATGTTTAAAGATAAGAAGAAGTATGGGCAATTAGGCGTTTATGCTATTATACTCAAAGAGAAAAATAAAATGATTGGAACTGCCGAGCTTCATTCATATATTAGAGGTTTTAAAGCTGAACTTGGTTATACTATCAGTCCTAAATACTGGGGTAAGGGATATGCAGCAGAAGCGTCATTTTTACTTCTTAAATATGGCTTCTTTCAACTTGGTTTAAAAAGAATTGAAGCTGGGATGTTTGTTACGAATAAACAATCGATTAGAGTTTGTGAAAAGTTACAAATGGTTTTTGAAGGTATAAGAAAAAATGGTTATCAATTATATGATGGTTCTATTCACGATATGGCTAGTTATGCATTAACAGATCAAGAATTTTTTGATTTATATTATGGTATTGTAAAATAATTATAGTCTTGACAAAGAATATTTGCTAGACTATAATTTGTTATATATAAGGAGGCTTATTATGAGTGATTGTAACCACAATTGTAGTACATGTAAAGATGATTGTAACGATAGAGACATGATTGAAAAACTTCATCCTAAGAGTAGCATTAAAAAAGTTATTGCTATTGCTAGTGGTAAAGGTGGGGTTGGTAAATCATTAGTTACTTCACTTCTTGCAGTGTTACTAAATAAAAAAGGATATAATACAGCTATTTTAGATGCTGATATAACTGGACCTTCTATTCCGAAAGTATTTGGAGTTAATGATAAGGCCAGAGGAGATAAAGATGGAATAATGCTAGCTAATAGAAGCAGCAAAGGAATCCAAATAATGTCTAGTAATATGTTACTAGCAAACAATACTGATCCCGTTGTATGGAGAGGTTCATTAATTGCTAATTTAGTAAAGCAGTTCTACACAGAAGTCATTTGGCAAAATGTTGATTATTTATTTATCGATATGCCACCAGGAACAGGCGATGTTCCTTTAACTGTGTATCAATCATTACCAGTTGATGGAATAATAATTGTTACCTCACCTCAAGAGTTAGTTTCAATGATTGTATCAAAAGCTGTAAAGATGGCTAATAAGATGAATACACCAATTCTTGGAATTGTAGAAAACATGAGTTATTTAGAGTGTGACAATTGTCACAACAAGATGAAGATATTTGGAGAAAGCAATGTTAATGAAGTGGCTAAAGAGTTTAAATTAAATGTTCTAGCAAATATGCCATTAGATCCTAAAATTACTGCTCTTTGTGATAAAGGTAGAATTGAGGATGTTGAGACACCACATCTAGAAAAGGCTATTGAAACCCTAGAAAATCTAAAAGTCCATACAATGAATATTGCTGTACCAGTATTAAACGACATGATTGATCCACACTTAGGAAATGCTAAAGAATTACATTTATACAAGACGGCGAGTAGATCGATTGTTGATGGTGCTAAACTAAAAGTTAATCCACAAAGTCATGAAGAAATTGTAGATATATTAAAAAAATATAATGTTGATGTTATTGTCGTTGAAAAGATGGGTTCTTCGTTTATGAGATTAATGAATGAAGCAGGAATTAAAGTTGTAACTAAAGCAACTGGAGATCCTTATTATGCTGTTTATCAGTATTTAAATAAAATTTTACAAGTTGCAAAAGAACCTAATTGCAATTGTAGTGACGATAAGAAAGTAAAACATATACTAAAGAGATAATAAAAACCCCTTAGCCTATTGGTTAAGGGATTTTAAATAATCAAGTCGGAACTATATTGTATATTAAGTTCATTATAGTACTTATCCTCTAAAGGAATCCATTCTTGAATATATCTTTCATAATTATCTC
>Ga0172382_10013292_pt1 | contig 10623 bp, 9 predicted proteins | sample Leawel138RmetaG_FD_122245 | JGI IMG/M metagenome (GOLD analysis project Ga0172382, IMG submission 122245) | Leachate microbial communities from a municipal landfill in Southern Ontario, Canada - Leachate well 138R metaG | ecosystem: Engineered > Solid waste > Landfill > Unclassified | place...
GGACTCGAAAGCGCCGCGACGGTACGCCAAGTTGTTAGCGCTGCTCGCGAACTTGAGCCCGAAGCGCGTCATGGAGCGCGACACGAGCATGAGGGTGAACCAGTCCACGCTCTCGAAGCGCTGCAGCAGCGTGCGCGCCGCGCCCGGAAGGCTGGTGCTCACGTACCCCACCACCATGGCCACGTCGGGCTCGAAGTGCTCAACCAAGCCTGCCACCCACTCCGGGTGGTAGCGGCAGTCCGCGTCGGTGGCCACTATTATCTCGGCCTCAGAGTGGCGGATGCCGTGGTTCACGGCGTTAACCTTGGGCGCCAGCTTACGGCTGGGTTCCGCCACGCTCACCAGGCGGAAGCGGGAGTCCTTGGCCACGTAAGTCTCGATGATGCTCCGCGTGCCGTCGGTGGAGCGGTCGTCCACGATCACGAACTCGAGGCTGCCGGCGTAGCGCTGCTGCGCCAGCGATGCCAGGGTGGCGCCCAGCTTCTCTTCCTCGTTATGGGCGGGCAGCACCACGCTCACGCTGGGCAGCGCGTCGCTGCGGCCAGCGGGGCGAGCCTTGAACATGCCCACCACAACCATCACCATCAGGAAGATGTAGGGGATACCGAAGAGATAGAGCAAGAAGACCAGTGCGCTCGTCACGCCTGTCCGAACCTCGCATTCGTCACGCGGGGAGTGTATCACTCGGCCCTCGGTGCGGCCGTCCCGCTCCGGTACCCTTGGGTACCCGTGGCTAAGGACCCAGACCAGAGCTTCCACGCCTTCCTCACCCAACTGGACGGGTACGAGGAGCAGGTGGTGGGGTACCACTTCTTCCCGCCCCGCCGGGGCCGCAGCGTGCCCGACTACACGGGCGCCTACGCCCAGCTCGTAAGCCGCTTGGGGTTGGCGCCGTACGAGCACCAAGCCGCCGCGCTGCAGCACACGGGCGCCGGGCAGGACGTGGTGGTGGCTACCTCCACCGCCTCCGGCAAGTCGCTGGCTTTCCAGCTGCCCGTGCTGCACGCCCTGGCGGAGGGGCGCTCAGCGCTGCTCCTGTATCCGACCAAGGCCCTGGCTAACGACCAGTTGCTGCGGCTACGGCAGTTGGGCGAGCGCCTCGACCTGACTGGCGCTGGTGAGAGCATACGGACGTACGACGGTGATACCCCCACAGACAAGCGCGCCGCCGTGAGGCAGAACGCCCGCGTCATCCTCACCAACCCGGACATGCTGCATTACGGCATACTGCCGCACCACTCCGACTGGGCCGGCTTCCTGGGCTCGCTCGACTTGCTGGTACTCGACGAGTTGCACGCTTACAGGGGCGTGCTCGGTTCGCACGTGGCCAACGTGGTGCGCAGGCTGTTGCGCATGGCTGAGGCGTACGGAGCGCGGCCGGCCGTGGTGGCCGCCTCCGCCACGGTGGGTAACCCGGCCGCTCACGCACAGCGCCTGACGGGCCGCGACTTCGTGCTGGTCGACGAGGACGAGGCGCCCGCCGCGGCGCGTGAGTTCATCATCTGGCAGCCGCCCGCCGCGGACTCGGCGGGGGAGAGACGCCGCAGTGCCAACAGCGAGGCGGCGCAACTGGCGGCTACCTTCGCCCGGCACGGGGTCAAGAGCCTCTTCTTCTGCAACTCGCGCAAGGGCGCGGAGCTGATAAGGCGTTACGCGGCCGGCCTGGTGGGGGAGCCCCTCGGCACCACCATCCAGAGCTACCGCGCGGGGTACACGGCCGAGGACCGCCGCCTCATTGAGGCGGGCTTCCGCAGCGGCGACATCACCGTGCTGACCAGCACCAGCGCACTGGAGCTAGGGGTCGACATCGGCGGGGTGGACGCTGTGGTGCTGGTGGGTTACCCCGGCTCGAAGATGGCTCTATGGCAGCGTTCCGGCCGCGCCGGGCGCGAGGGGCGCCGCGCCCTCACCCTGCTCGTGCCGGGCGCCGATCCGCTAGACGAGTACTACCGCACGCACCAAGGCGCGCTGGTCGACGGCCCGGTGGAGGACGCCGTGGCGGACCCCTTCAACGACGAACTGCACCCCCGCCACCTGCTCTGCGCCGCTGCGGAGCTGCCGCTGGCGCCGGGTGAGGACCTAGTGGCGCCCTGGCTGGACCTGGCCACGCTAGAAGGGTTGATGCCGAGCGCGGGCCGTTACCGCTCCGTGAGCCGTTACCCGCACCGGCGCGTGCAGCTGCGCGGCACGGGCGGCAAGCTGGTGCGGCTGAAGGACGGCATGGGCCGCTCGCTTGGCGCCACCGACTTCGCCACCGCGCTGAGGGAGCTGCACCCGGGCGCCGTTCACCTGCATCAGGGCGAGCAGTACCTGGTGGCGTCGCTCGACCTGGAGCGCGGCGTAGCGCGCCTGCTACCCCACATAGAGGACTACTACACGCAGCCGCGCTCCGAGACCGACATCGAGATCCTGGGCCCCCTGCCGGAGCGGCAGCTGGTAGCGGGCGAGTTGGCGGCGCCCCCGCCTGGCGTGCGGGTCGGCCGGGTGCGGGTGCGCCACCAGGTGGTGGGGTACGTGCGCAAGCGTTACTTCTCAGAAACGGTGTTGGAGGAGCGCGTGCTGGACCTGCCTGAGGTGAGTTACGACACGCAGGCGCTCTGGTTCGACGTGGAGGGCGTGGAGGGGCTCCCCGCCGGCATGGACCTGCCGGGGGCGCTGCACGCGCTTGAGCACACCCTGATAGGTCTGCTGCCCTCGTTCGTGCTGTGCGAGCGGGCGGACGTGGGCGGGGTCTCTTACCCGCTCTACCCGCCCTCGGGCCAGCCGCTGGTGTTCGTTTACGACGGCGCCCCGGGCGGCGTGGGGTACGCCCGCGCCGGCGCGAGCGCGTTCGGCGCCTGGCTGCAGGCCGCACACGACCTGTTGGCCGCCTGCCCCTGCGCGGCGGGCTGCCCGCGCTGCGTGCTCTCGCCCAAGTGCGGTAACGGCAACCAGTACCTGGATAAGGGAGCCGCCTTGGCACTGGCCGCGGCCCTGCTGCGGCGCTTGGAGAAGGACGCCGAGGGCGTAGCGGCCTGACCGGCCGCCGGCGGATGCTAAACTCGCAAGCCGTGCGCGTCGGCTTCGTGACCCAACTACTCTGGCCCCGTTACGGTCGTTTCTGGCAGCAGCTGGCGGAGGCCGCCGGCGCTGAGGCCGTGTTCCCTAACTTAGAGGGCGTGACGGCCGCGCTGCAGGACGAAGCCGTGCGGAACGTCCCCGGCGCCGCCTTCAGGCTGGCGGCGGCGCAGGCGGTCAGCCTCGCCGAAGAGGTCGACGTGCTGGTGGTGCCGCGCCTCAACCGCGACACGGACGTGGCGCGCGGCGCGGGGCAGGACCCCTGGATCATCGACTTCCCGGGCGCGCTGCAGAGCGCGGTGCCGGGCCTGCCGGCTCTCAGGCCCGTGCCAGCCGAGCTGGACGCTGGCGTGGAAACGGAGGCGGTGGCCTTCCTGCAGTCGCTGACGCGCGAAGCGGCGCTCGTGGGCCGCGTCTGGAGCCGCGTGCGCTCGCAGCTGAAGCCCTACAAGCCGGCGCCGGTGACCTGGAACTACCGCCCCGGCGAGCTGGCCACCGTGGCCCTCATCGGGCAACCGTGGCTCCTTAACGACGCCCTGGCCAAGGCCGTCGCTGCGCCCGGCGAGCATGTGGTCTCCCAGCACCGGCTGGACCCCGCTGAGCTCCGCGCGGAGGGCCTGCGCGCCGACCCGCAACTGGTGGACACGGACGCGGAGACGCTCGGCGCCGCTCGGTTGGCCGCGCGCCGTTCGGCCGTGAGCCGCCTGCGCCTGGTGGTGGACCCCGGCGCGGGCTCTGACGCGTGGCTGGCGCGGCGGGTGGAGAAGCTGCTCCACAAGCCCGTTCAAGTGGTCGACCTGCCGGAAGCGCTCACGGGCCTCGACCCTGTCGACACCCTTTCCAACTTGCAGCTAGACTGAGGCGTGCATCTCCTGCTGCTGCTGGTGGCACTCGTCCTCACCGTCATCAATACCTTCGGCTCCTGGGCGGTCAGCCGGCGCCGGCCCCTGGTGGCGCGGCTTTTCCTGCTGGCGGCCATGGTGCTCACCGTCACCGCGGTGGCGTACGCCTACCGGCTCGAGTCGGCCTGGTGGCTGTTGCTGCTAGGCGCTGCGCTTACGTTCGTGGCCTCGTTCCTGAACGCGCGGCTGGTGATAGGCAAAGTGGAGTGGCCCAACCACCTGCTACGCGGCCTGGCGCTGGTGGTGGTCGTGGTGGTGGCGCGGCTGCTGTTCTGACAGTTCTGCTGTTCTGACTGTTCTGCCGTCAAGCCCACCGGCTCTGTGACCGCGTAGCTAGCGCACGAAAAAAGGGGCGGACCGCGTGGCCCGCCCCATCAGTCGAGTGAACTTAGTGCCTCAGAAGGCGTTATGCCCCGTTATCTCGCGGCCTAGGACCAGCGTGTGCACGGTGTCGGTGCCTTCGTAGGTGGCCACGGTCTCCAGGTTGAGCATGTGGCGTATGGCCGCGTACTCGGTGGTGATGCCGTTACCGCCCAGCATGTCGCGGGCGGAACGCGCCACCGTCAGTGCGCTGCGGCAGTTATCGCGCTTGGCTAGCGACACGCGGGAGGGGTGGTCCTTGCCCTCTTCCTTGAGGCGCCCCAGTCGATAGGAGAGGAGCGTGCCCTTGGTGATCTCGCTCAGCATATCGGCCAGGCGCTCCTGCACGATCTGCTTGGCAGCTAGCGGCTCGCCGAACGCCGGGCGGTCGGAGACGTACGCCACGGCCTCATCGAAGCAGGCCTGGGCGGCGCCCATGACGCCGAACGCTATGCCGAAGCGCGCCTGGTTCAGGCAGGACAGCGGCCCTTTGAGGCCTTCGACCTGCAGGCGGTTACCGTCCGGCACGACCACGTCGTCGAGGTACAGCTCGGAAGTGACGCTGGCGCGCATGGAGGCCTTGGTCTTGATATCCACGGCCTGGAAACCGGGCGTTGCGGTTGGGACCACGAAGCCCATGACCTTGCCGGACTCCTCGTCCTTCGCCCACACCACGGCCACATCCGCGCGGGAGCCGCTCGTTATCCAGCGCTTGACGCCGTTGATGACCCACTCGTTACCTACCTTGCGGCAGCGGGTGCGCATGGCGCCGGGGTCGGAGCCCGCGTCGGGCTCGGTGAGGCCGAAGCAGCCGACCGCCTCGCCGGACGCTAGCCGCGGCAGCCACTCCTGCTTGACGGCTTCGGTGGCGTAAGCGTGGATGGGGAAGATGACCAGGCTCGACTGCACGCTCACGAAGGAGCGCATGCCGGAGTCCACGTACTCGATCTCGCGGCAGACCAAGCCGTAGGCGCTGTAGCTGGCGCCCGCGCCGCCGTACTTCTCGGGCAGCGTTACGCCCAGCGCGCCCAACTCGCCGAAGCGGCGGGCCAGTTCGGGCGGGAAGTGGCCCTCCTGCCACCAGTCGCCCACGTGCGGCAGCACCTCGGAACGCACGAACTCGCGCACGCTGCCCTGTATGAGGCGCTCCTCGCTGTCGTACAGAGAATCGACGTCGTAGAAATCTGTGAGGGTTAGTGCTGAGCCCTTGGCCATGGTGGTCGTCATCGACCCCTCCTAGTCATCTCGCGGCGCACCTGTGCGCCGCTCCCGCGCCGCTTGCCGGGTGCGTTCGAGGTTGGTTCAACCGTCGCCGAACAGCTTCTTGAGGGCGTCCTCCTTGGAGGTGCGCTTGGCTGGGTGGTACCGCTCGCCCTCTAACGTGATCCGTCCGGCTTCGAGGAGCCCAGCCAGGGAGGCTTCGAGCGTGTCCACGGCCAGTTCCTCGAAGTGCTTCTCGTCGATATTACGCTGCACATCGCGGAGGGTAACACCCCTGTTACTGGCCGCTTCGACGGCTTCGAGCACCCAGGCGTCGACGGTCATGCTGCAAGTGTACGCCTCCTGTCCGCGCGGGGAGGCTGTCTACCAGCGCCGGCTGTGGAACGCCCCCACGGCCCTGTTAGGTCAGGTAAGCGGTGTTGAGTGGCGGTGGGGAGAGTCGTGGCCTTAGTACTCAGCGGTGGAACGAGCCCGGCGTGCGCCGTTCTGGCGACGCCCGGTACGCTTCCTGCTTGCCGCCCGACAGTTCGCCCCAGGTGACCTCGTCGTCCATGCTGATGACCTTCACGGGGCAGGCGCGCACGCACGCGTCGCAGCCGACGCAGCGCTCCGGGTCGAGCAGCAGCACGCCCTCCTCGCCGCTGAAGTCACGCGAGAAGGCGTCCGTGGGGCAGGCGCGGGTGCAGGCGGGGCAGAGGATGCAGCCGTCGTCCACGCGCGGTAAGCGCCACGGCACCGCGCTGGTGGGTTCCGGTTCAGCGATCTGCAGCGCCTGGTAGCGGCGCCGGAGCTCGTGCGGGAGCGGCTCGGCGTCAGGCGGCGCGTCCTCCTCGCCTGGCAGGACGCGTTCGAGGGGCGCCAGTGCGTCGGCGGCCAGCCGCTGCGCTTCCTTGAGGCCGCCCCCGAACAGCTGCCGGCGCGAGACCACGTTGCGGCGCCTGCGCTCGTCGCCTAGGCTCTCCACGCTCTCCACGCTCACCTGCAGTTCCTTGCCCAGCACCGCTGCTAACTGCGCGGCGCGCTCCGCTGTGGCGCGAGCCACGTTCGGGGCGGTGGCGTCGCCGATCTTGCAGCCTTCGCAAACGCCGTGCCCGAGCGTCAGGCTGCCCTCGGCGGCGCCCAGGCGCAGCATGTCGGTGGCCGAGAGCTGCGCTAGGCAGCGGACTGAGGGCGCGCTGCCGGTCACCTGCGAGCAGCGCACGGCGGTGGTGCTGGCGGGCAGCCGCGTCTGCATCTCCAGCGCCTCGGACGGGCAGGCCCGCACGCACAGGCCGCAGCCGGTGCAGTCCACCCCGTCGATCTGCACGAGCCGCTCGATGCTCACGGCGCTGTGCGGGCACACGTCTAAGCAGGCGCTGCAGGCGCCCGCCCCTTCCGTGCTGTTGAGGCAGCGGGCGGTGTTGTTGCTGGGCGCCACCTCCATGGCCTTCAGGGCCATGGCGAAGAGGTCCGTCAGTCCCGCCACGCGCCTACCTCAGAAGCCGTAAAGCTCGACGCGCTTCTCGCTCAGCTTGGTGTGGTACCCGGTGTCGGCGAGGTAAGCGTCGAACGCAGCGAAATCGATCTGCTGCTTCTGGTCGGAGAGGGCCACTGCGGGGTTGGGGTGCACTTCCACCATTATGCCGTCCGCGCCCACCGCCAGTCCCGCTTTGGTGAGCTGAACGAGCAGGTCGCGCCGGCCGCCGGAGTGAGTCACGTCCACCAGCACGGGCAGGTGGCTCTCGAGCTTGGCCAGCGCCACGGCCGAAACGTCAAGCGTGTTGCGGGTGTAGCGCTCGTACGTGCGGATGCCGCGCTCGCACAGGATGACGTTGGGGTTGCCCTCGTAGAGGAGGTACTCCGCGGCCATGAGCCACTCTTCGATGGTGGCAGCCAGCCCGCGCTTGAGGAGCACAGGCTTGCGGCTGCGCCCCACCGCCTTGAGCAGGTTGAAGTTCTGCATGTTGCGGGCGCCTATCTGCAGCACGTCCACGTACTCCTCGAAGAGGGGGAGGTCCGTGGTGCTCATGATCTCGCTCACGAACGCCAGGTCGTAGCGATCGGCGGCCGCGCGCCCGATCTCGAGGCCCGCTTCGCCTAGTCCCTGGAACGAGTACGGGTCGGTGCGCGGCTTGTACGCTCCGCCACGGAAGAGCTTCACGCCGCTCTCGGCTAAGTGGCGCGCCACGGCGTCCACTTGCTCAGCGGACTCTATGGCGCAGGGGCCGGCTATGAGCACCGGCGAGTGCTTGCTGCCGATGAGCGTGCCGCGCACGTCGACCACCGTGTCGGCAGCCTTGGAGGTGCGGGAGGTCAGGTAGCTCTTCTTCTGCTGGGTTTGCCCCAGTTGCATGCTGGCCTGGAAGACCTGCTTGAAGAGGCTCTTCACGGTGGCGTCGTCGAACGGCCCCTGGTTCGCGGCCACGAGGGTGTCCAGCATGGCCTGTTCACGCACGGGGTCGTACTGCGAGCTGCCGTTAGCCGTTTGCAGTGCGCCGATCTCTTTGGCTATGCGCGCCCGCTGCGACAGGAGTTCGAGTAGTTGCAGGTTCAGGTCGTCGATGTCAGCCCGTAGGCTCTGGATCTTCTCGAGCATGGTCCATGCTAGTCCTACCGACCTTCCTTTGCGAGACACGGACTACGCCGACCGTAACCTCGTACAGGATCAGTAGGGGCACAGCCACCAGCGCCAGGTTGAACGGGTCGCCGGTGGGGGTGAGCACGGCGGCGCCGACCAGGCCGACGACGATGGCCCAGCGGCGGTGCTTCACCAGCGGTTCGGAGCGCAGGATGCCGATGCGTGCGAAGAGGAAACCCAGCACGGGCATCTCGAACATGAGCCCGAACACGCCCATGAGCATGAGCAGGGTAGAGATGTAGCGCCCGATGGAGAGCAGACCCTGGGCCTCGTCACCCAGGAAGGCGAGCAGCACCGGCAGGGTGAAGGGCAGCACCACGTAGTACGAGAAAGCCACGCCCGCGGCGAAGGCGAGCGCGGCGAAGAGGATGAACGGCACGGCGTAGCGCCGCTCCTCCTTGTAGAGCCCTGGCGCCACGAAGCCCCACACTTGACCGAGGATGATGGGGGAGGCCAGCACCAAGCCGAAGAACGACGCGATCTGCATGGAGACCGTGAACGGCTCCAGGACCGAGAAGTAACTGAGCACCATGTTGTCGGGTAGCGGGGCGCGGAGCCAGCCCAGCACGTCGAAGCGGAACACGAACGCAACGCCCGAGGCCACGACCCAGGCGCCAAGCGCTATGAAGAGCCGCTTGCGGAGCTCCTCGAAGTGCTCGATGAGCGTCACGGGTTCACCGCGGGTGCCGGCGGAGCGTGAAAGTGCGGAAGCTGGTGGTCAACGGCCCACGCCACCTCAACCTAAATACCTAGCCTGCCTGTAACCTGCGCTCAGCCCTGGTTAGCGCCGTCTGCGGAGTTGGCGGGACTTTCAGGCGTAGCGGAACTTGCCGCGGCGGTGGAAACGGGCGCGGCCTTGGTTTTGTCGGCAACATCCTCTTCGATGTCGTTGCGCATGTCCTTAATGCCCTTACGGAACTCGCGCACGGACTGACCGAGGCCCTTGGCCATCTCGGGAAGGCGGCGAGGTCCGAAGATGAGCAGGACCACCACCAGGATAATCAGAAGTTCGAGCACTCCTAGCGAACCGATCTTAGGCATCAGAACCCCTCCAGACGCCTTACATTAGCAGGCGCCGGCCCACCCGGAGAGGATAAGCGTGACAAAGCCGTGCCTGACGGGCCAGGAGGCCCGTCCAGGACGCGAGTTGACACTCTCCGGAGGGGCATGCTACCTTAGCTCTTCGGGCTCGTGGCCACCTGCCACCCTAGCTCAATCTGGTAGAGCACCCGACTTGTAATCGGAAGGTTGTCGGTTCGATTCCGATGGGTGGCTCCAGGTGGGAGATGGCCCTGATGGTTCTTGGGTAGGTGCCCGAGTGGTTAAAGGGGACGGACTGTAAATCCGTTGGCTAGCGCCTACACTGGTTCGAATCCAGTCCTACCCACCAGCCCAGGCCGCGGGGTCGCCCCCGGTCGGCTGCGAGACTCGAAATGGGGACCCGCAAGGGTTCCCGCATGCGGGAGTAGCTCAGTTGGTAGAGCGTCAGCTTCCCAAGCTGAATGTCGCGGGTTCGAATCCCGTCTCCCGCTCCAGTAGAACTCCGGGCGCCGAAAGGTGCACGGTGATCTGCAAACCGGCGGTTGCTGGCTCGTGTAGCTCAGTGGTAGAGCACTCCCTTGGTAAGGGAGAGGTCGTCAGTTCAATCCTGACCACGAGCTCCAAATCCCGCCCAACCAGGTCGAGCCGCCCAGCGCGCCAGCGCCGCGGCTCTGCTTGGCTGCCGGGCCACCGTCACCACGGCGGGGGTCCGCGCAGGGCATGATCAGACGAAGACGTAGCAAAATAGCAGGTGGCGCGACGGGGCGCCGCGAAAGGATGAACGAGCATGGCTAAGGGTGTTTTCGAGCGTACGAAGCCGCACGTGAACGTGGGCACCATCGGTCACGTTGACCACGGTAAGACTACGACGACTGCTGCCATCACTTTTACGGCCGCGGCTATGGATCCCACGGCTGTTACGCAGTCGTACGAGGAGATCGATAAGGCGCCTGAGGAGAAGGCGCGCGGTATTACGATTAACGCTTCGCACGTTGAGTACCAGACTCAATCCAGGCACTACAGCCACGTGGATACTCCTGGTCACGCTGACTACATCAAGAACATGATCACGGGTGCGGCGCAGATGGACGGCGCCATCCTGGTGGTTAGCGCGGCGGATGGTCCCATGCCGCAGACCCGTGAGCACATCCTGCTTGCGCGTCAGGTGGGTGTGCCTTACATCGTGGCGTACTTGAACAAGGCTGACATGGTGGAGGACGAGGAGCTTCTGGAGCTGGTGGAGATGGAAGTGCGTGAGCTGCTGTCTTCTTACGAGTTCCCTGGTGATGATCTGCCGGTTATCAAGGGCTCGTCTTTGAAGGCTCTTGAGGCTTTGCAGGCGAACCCGAAGACTCAGCGTGGTGAGAACGAGTGGGTTGACCGTATCTGGGAACTGTTGGATGCGGTGGATGAGTACATTCCCAC
>Ga0172382_10013293_pt1 | contig 10622 bp, 8 predicted proteins | sample Leawel138RmetaG_FD_122245 | JGI IMG/M metagenome (GOLD analysis project Ga0172382, IMG submission 122245) | Leachate microbial communities from a municipal landfill in Southern Ontario, Canada - Leachate well 138R metaG | ecosystem: Engineered > Solid waste > Landfill > Unclassified | place...
AATTCGTCCTGATCGGCGAAGAAGGCGTCGTACAGGCCGGGCACATCGTGCGGCGAGAACAGCGTGATATTCCCGCCCTTGATGAGGCGCTGATAGAGCAGACGGTTGATCTGCACGCCATAGTCGAGGTGGCGGATGCGGTTTTCTTCGACGCCACGGTTGTTCTTGAGCACCAGCAGGGTCTCGACTTCGAGATGCCACAGCGGATAGAACAGAGTGGCGGCGCCGCCCCGCACCCCGCCTTGCGAGCAGGACTTGACCGCTGCCTGGAACATCTTGAAGAAAGGCAGGCAGCCCGTGTGCTGGGCCTCGCCGCCGCGGATCTCGCTGCCCAGAGCGCGGATGCGGCCGCCGTTGATGCCGATGCCGGCGCGCTGCGAGACATAGCGCACGATGGCGCTGGTGGTGGCGTTGATGCTGTCGAGGCTGTCGCCGCATTCGATCAGCACGCAGGAACTGAACTGGCGCGTGGGCGTGCGCACACCGGACATGATGGGCGTAGGCAGCGAGATCTTGAATTGGGATACGGCGTCGTAGAAGCGCTTGATGTATTCCAGCCGGGTCTCGGCCGGGTACTTGGAAAACAGGCACATCGCCACCAGGATGTACAGGAACTGCGGGCTCTCGTAAATCTGCCTGGTGACACGGTTCTGCACCAGATATTTGCCTTCCAGCTGCTTGACCGCCGCGTACGAGAAGTTCATATCGCGCCAATGGTCGATATAGCCGTTGAGCTCGTCGAATTCCGCGCGGCTGTAATCGGCCAGCAGATGCGGGTCGTACTTGCCCAGTTCGGTCAGCCGCTGCACGTGGTCGTACAGGTGAGGCGGCTCGAATTGCCCGTATGCGATCTTGCGCAGATGGAAGATCGCCAGGCGGGCCGCCAGATATTGGTAGTCCGGCGTTTCTTCGGAGATCAGGTCGGCCGCGGACTTGATGATGGTTTCATGGATGTCGCCCGTGCGGATGCCATCGTAGAACTGGATGTGGGACCGCAGTTCGACCTGGGAGACCGAGACGTTGTTCAGGCCTTCGGCTGCCCAGTCGACGACACGATGAATCTTGTCGAGATCGATCGGTTCGCTGCGGCCGTTCCGCTTCATGACATTCATTATCTCTGGCTGTTTCATCTTGATTTTAAAAACCTCATGTATCTTCGGATGAACGTGCGCATCGGGGCGCGATGCGATCCGCAGCAGGTGTGAGAGAGAGTCTGTTTGCTGTTGACAGCCTTGCTGCGAGAGCAGAATGCTGCTCGCCAGTTTCAAGGCAAGGTTTGATTTCGGCACTACATTTAGTGGGAACTATAGCATAGTGCACTACATGTAGTGCCGGGGGAGATGTTTCTGTACGTAAGGAAAAAGCAGGCTCACAGGCCCTGCGCTGCGCGCCAGTGCCTACAGGGATGGCTGGTGCGCGGGCTCGCGGTCGCAGCGGCTCTTGCCGCGCTTCGCGCCTGGCCCGACAAGCCCATGCATCCGAATATAAGTCAGCGAACTAATCAGACAGGACACTCGGGGCCGGGAAACAGCTGCTGTTGCCATCCGGCCGCGTCTTCAAATGCGGCTGCGACCTGATACAGCAGGGGTTCACCGTGAGGCCTGGTGGCGAGCTGCAGACCCAGCGGCAGCGCTTCGCGGCCCCTTCCCATCGGCAGCACCAATGCAGGAAGGCCGGTCAGGTTGTACATGCGCGTGGCATCACCGCTCGTCTTGTTGCGCTGGTTGAACAGGTCGTCCATGCTGTCGGCAACGCCCTCGCGCGCCGGGCTGGCAAGCACGTCGATACCGGTGTCGAACAGGGCCATGTATTCCCTCCGCAGTTGATCCGCTACGTTCCGCGCTTCTTCGAGGTCTTCCTGGCGCAGTTTTCCGCCTTCTTCTACGCGCCGGCGGAAGGACAGGTCGAACTTATCGGGTGATTCCGCAAGCAGCGATCGGTATTCGGAATAGGCTTCGATCATGGTCAGGATTTTGTTTGCCTGAGCCGCCTTCCCTAAAGTTGGCAAGGCGACGTCCACGACTTCCATGCCCAGTGCCCGCAATACGGCAAGCGCTTCTTCAAAGGCCGTCCAGCATGCTTCCTCGAGCCTGGCTTGCTCGATGAAGTGGCGCGGCACACCGACCTTCAGGCCAGCCACGGGTTTCCCGATGTCCTGTGCGAAATCGCGAGTGGCCGATGCCCTTCCGTCAGTTGGCGTCAGCATGGCCTGAAGCATGATGGCATTGTCGCGTACGCAACGCGTTATCGGCCCCATATGATCTTGTGAAACCGACAGCGGCAGTACCCCTTCACAGCTTATCAACCCATAGGTGGGCTTCATGCCCACCAGACCGCAGACCGCGGCAGGGTGCCGGATCGACCCGCCGGTATCGGTGCCGGTCGCCGCCAGGCACATGCCGGACGCGACGGCCGCCGCCGATCCGCTGCTGGATCCGCCCGGGCTATAGGTGGTGTTCCAGGGATTGCGCGCTGCCGGGAATGCGGCCTGCAAGGTCGGGGTTCCCCCGGCATATTCCCAGAGCGCGAGTTTCCCGAGCAGGATGCCGCCCGCCGCAGACAAGGCGTGGTGCACTTCTGCACTTGTCGCAGGGTGCCAGTCTCGCAGCTGGTTTGAATGGGCGGTCGTGCGGATTCCAGCGGTGCAGATGTTGTCCTTGTGCCCGTACGGGATACCGTGCATCGGGCCTCGCCACTGTCCTTTCCGGATCTCTTCCTCTGCGATCCGCGAGGCGGCGAGGGCGGCCTCTGGCACCAGGGTGATGAAAGCGTGGATCTTGTCGTCGCATGCGTTGACTTTTTCAAGGCACGCGGAAATCAGTTCGACCGGGGAAAGCTGGCCGGCCCGGATCAGGCCGGCCGCTTTCGTGATCGATATGAGTGACAGATCGTCACCCCCGCGGCGCGCAATTGGCCGTGCTTCAGCTTCGAGGCCGGATGTGTCCGGCATATGGTCAGAGTTGCTCAAAATCTGCTTCCTTCAATACCTTGCCCCACATCTCGACGTTATGCTTGACGAAGGCGCTGAATGCTTCGGGAGACTCGCTTCCCACGACTATGGCGCCCTGGTCGGTAAGTTCTTTATTGATTGCCGGATCGAGTCCGATGATAGCCCGCTTCGGCCTGTGCCGGATCAACGGACTGTTCCCAAATCATCGCATAGGTCGGCAAATCCATGCAGGGAGATGATTTCGGAGTTTTGTAAACTTCGGTCATGCCGAAACAGAACAAGCCGCCTCGACCTCGCTGTGATCGCTGCCGGCGGCCCACGTCCCATTGTCTGTGCGCCCATATTCCGGCGGTGTCCAACCGTACACGTGTGCTGGTTCTGCAGCATCCGGACGAAGCAAGGCATCCCTTGAATACTGCCAGGCTGGCCGTATTGGGCCTGCGCCACGCCGAGCTATTGATTGGCGAACACTTTCCGGAGCTGGCTGGCATCATCGCCTCGGCAGAACATGCATCGTTGCTGTTTCCCGTCAAAGATGAAAACGTTCTTGCGCCCGCGAAAGCGCTGGGTGGTAATGGCTCATCCCTGTTGATCGTTCCCGACGGAACCTGGCGCAAGGCGCGCAAGATCATCCATGCGAACCCTGTGTTGAACACATTGCCCCGCTTTGGCCTTCCACCTGGCGAGCCTTCCGAGTACCGGGTTCGCAAGGCGTCCGAGCCCGCCGCAGTTTCCACGATTGAAGCCATTGTGCGCGCGCTGGAAATATTGGAGCCGCGGCGGGACTTTCAGCCCCTTCTAAAACCTTTCAGAGTGCTTGTCGAGCAGCAGGTCGAGGCCATGGGCGAGAAAGTCTATCGGCGCAATTATTGATTCAGGTCATATCCCGCTCAGTGGTGGCAAGGTTTCGCAGAAGGCAGGGCGCTGGGATGCTTGAGCAAACCATTGCTCCAGACAAGGCCGGCCTTCACGCCATGCCCAGACAGTATGCCGTCGCTCCGCGTAGCCCAGAACCGCGGCCAGCGCGAGGAAGCCGGCATCGACCGCAGAAAATGCCTTTTTTGCCACTTCTCGCTCCAGTGCGTCGGCAATCCGGCTGGCCCGTGTGATTTCCAGGGCGATGACGGAAGGGCTGCGTTCGGATTCAGGCCGCCGCAATTCCCTGTTCCATGTGGCTACCCCATCGAGAAGGCCGAGCACACGCCCATAAGCAGCCAAGTCTGCAGCCGTGTCAGGCAGCATCATGGGCTGGCTGCCGAATCCGTCGAGCCAGCCGAGGATCAGCGTCGTTTCCGTCAGTGTGGTTCCATCGGGCAGCAGGAGAGCGGGTACGCGTCCCACGGGACTATACGGCAACACCGCGGCCGAGGGATCGCGCAAGGTCGTCACGCTTTCATGCACTTTGGACAGCAATCCGCCTTCGCGAAGGGCCATGCGGCAAATCCGGGCATAGGGGGAGCCTTCGGAATAAAAGAGCTGTGGCATCTTGAATGATGCGGCAGTTGGCATGTGAGGCTGTCCCGTCTGTGAAAAATTCCGGCTCGTCGATCCAAGTGTACGGTGCCAGGCGGTACTTTACCGCGACTCCCAACGAAGATCTGAACAACACATTGTCAGACAAGTTTCTACACATTCATTTTGCAATGTTATAACATAATATTTTTACTGTGAGACAGGAAGCAGAGTGCTCTACCAGTCTCTCCCTTTTTCTTCGGAGTATCCATGCCACATACCCTACGTCCCCTCACGTTGGCGCTGCTCGTCGCGTACGTCCCTGGCGCTCAGGCGCAGACCGACGCCCCGGCCGCCAGGCCGGTCGAGATCCTGGACAACATCATCGTCACAGCCAATCCGCTTGGCCTGGATAGCGACAGTCTGACCACGCCGGCCAGTGTGTTGCAGGGCGAGCGGTTGACGTTGCGGCGACGTGGCACGCTTGGTGAGCTGCTTGAGGGTGAGCGGGGCGTGCATGCGGATACATTCGGCGGCGGCGCCAGCCGGCCCGTCATTCGTGGACAGACAGCGCCGCGTGTGAAAGTCCTGAGCGATGGATCGGAAATCGTGGATGCCTCCGGCGTGTCCCCCGATCACGTGGTGACGGCGGAGACCCTGCTGGCGCGCCGTGTCGAGATTCTGCGCGGGCCTTCCGCCTTGTTGTACGGTGGCGGTGCGATCGGCGGTGTCGTCAACGTGCTGGATGACAAGATCCCCACTGCGGTACCGGAGGACGGCTTCAGCGGGTCTGTGGAACTTTTGGGGTCCACGGCGGCGAAAGAACGCGCCGGCGCAGTCGGCCTGACGGTGGGGGAAGGCAACATCGCTTTGCGTGTGGAGGGTGCGCGGCGTCGCGCCGATGATTACCGTGTCCCGGATTGGAGCTCCAGTAGGGTGGCCAATTCCAATTCCGACAGCACCAGTGGAAGTCTCGGTTTATCGTTCGTCGGCAGCCGTGGTTATATTGGCGCTGCCTACTCGTATCGCGCAGACGATTACGGCTTGCCCGGCCACAGCCATGAATATGAGGATTGTCATCCTCATGGTTCGGCGCTGCATTGCGGCGGCCATGACCACAGCCATGGCCATGGCCATGAGCACGGGCACGCGGATGCGCATGATCACGGGCATGACCACAGTCACGATCACGGGGAGCATGCCGCCACCGCGCATCTGCGCAGCGGCCGGTTCGACGTTCGAGGGGAGTTGCGCGATCCGTTCGTGGGGTTTTCCAATCTGCGCTTCCGTGGCGGCTATACGGATTACCGGCATGATGAGCGTGACGATGGGATGCTGGGAACGACCTTCACCAACCGGGGCTACGACGGAAGGCTGGAATTGAGCCATGTTCCTGTCGGTGGTTGGGAGGGGGTGATCGGCCTGCAGACGTCGCGCTACGATTTCGAGTCTTTTGGCGGCTCGGAGAACTTTGTGCCCAGGACGCGCACGGAGTCGACCGGATTGTTCCTGCTGGAGAATTACCAATGGAACGACTGGCGCTTTGAAGTCGGAGCGCGCCAGGAGTGGCAGAAGGTCAGGCCCCAAAGCGGTGCTGAACCGGCTTATGACGGCACGGCCACTTCGCTGTCGGCCGGTGCGACCTGGAATTTCGTGCCGGGCTACGCCGCCTCGCTTTCCGTATCGCGCTCTCAGCGCCAGCCCAATGCGCAGGAACTTTGCGCCAATGGCGTACATTTCGCCACGCTCACCTACGAGAAAGGCAATTCCGGATTGGGCAAGGAAACTGCGCATACCGTCGATCTGGGGCTGCGCAAGGTCGATGGCGACCTGCGTTTCGCAGTCAATATGTTTCTCAGCCGTATCGATGGATACATCTATGGCAATACATTGGATCAACATGAAGATTTCCGCCTGATCGAATATTCGCAGGGCGATGCCTCGTTCGCCGGGCTGGAGGCCGAGGCTTCCTATCGGTTGTCGCCCAACGTATCGGTGGCGGTATTTGGCGACTATGTGCGAGGCAGGCTGCGCGATGGTGCCGGCGATCTGCCGCGCATCCCCGCGGCACGCATCGGTGCGCGTACTGATCTGAGCTGGGACCGCTGGAGCGGCTTCCTCGATTACACGCAGGTGTTGCGTCAGAATCGCATCGCCAGCTATGAAGAGGCGACTTCGGGCTACGGTCTGCTGGGTGCTGGCATTTCGTATTCCGGCACGGTCGCCGGCACGGATTACCTGTTTTATCTCAGGGGCAGCAATCTGCTGGACAAGCTGGCCTACAACCACACGTCGTTCATTTCCAGGGCGGCGCCGATCCAGGGCCGCAGTCTCATGGCCGGCGTCAGGGTGGAGTTCTGAGCGTGGCCGCCAATATTTTCAATTCGCTGTACGAGCGCGTGCAGCAAATGCATGGCGGCCTGCCATGGGGCAGCGTGCTCGATGCAGGAACGGGTCGCGGGTCCCTGTCCTGGCTGCTGGGTCTGGAAACGGAGCGCTGGACTGCCGTGACCGGCGCGCAGAGCATGGCCGATCAGCTCACACAGCAGCTTCGCGGGCGCATGCGGCAGCAGGATCGCCTGCTGCTTGGCAACTGGATGGACCCTGATCTGCTGGCGGCAGAACAATACGATACGGTGCTCGCCGACTATCTGATCGGGGCCATCGACGGCTTTGCGCCCTATTGGCAGGACCGCATCTTCGCTCGCCTGCGCCCTATGGTCGGACGCAGGCTCTACGTGATTGGGCTGGAGCCGTACGTGCCGTATTTTCCTGAGGATGCAGCAGGGCGCGTCGTATGTGAAATAGGGCGCTTGCGCGATGCCTGCCTGTTGTTGGCGAATGAGCGGCCCTACCGGGAATATCCCATGGACTGGACCTTGCGCCAGTTGCGGCTGGCCGGCTTCAAGCCGCTGGATACGCAGCGTTTCGCGATTCGCTACGGTGAGCGTTTCGTCAACAGCCAGCTCGACATGTGCGATCAGCGCCTGCTTCGCCTGCGGGACCGAAGCCTGGCCCTGTCCCTGAGCGAGCACGTTGCGCAGCTGCGCGAACGCGCGCTGGCGCTGGCCGCGGCGGAGGGCGGGCTGCGCCATGGTCACGATTATGTGATCGTGGCCGAGCCCGCTCTGCTGGCTGGGGGATAGACAGGCTACCGATCCCGGCCAAATGATATCGCTCGAAGGAAGCTGATACCGCTGCCCAGGATGGCCACCCCGACGCCAAACCAGATAGCTGCCTCTATCCCGCTGTGGGGCCATAATGACAGGCAGAATGCCACTGATGCGGCTCCGATACCTTGCCCCAACAGGCGCGATGTGGCCAGTATCCCTCCAGCGCCGCCGCTTCGGTGGCGCGGAGCGCTGCTCATCAGCGCCACCATGTTGGGAGACTGGAAGAGACCGAAGCCCACACCGCACAGGATCAGACGCCAGGCGATGTCGTAGCTGCTGGCGGGTTCTGACAATGCCGTCAGCAAGGCGAGCCCGACAGCGACGATCATCAGGCCTACACCTCCAAGCACGCCCGGAGTAATCCGGCTCACAAGTGGAGGCGCCACCAATGTCATGACTGCCAACGTGGCAGGCCAAGGCGTAATCAGGAATCCTGCTTCTACTTGGCTATAGCCCAGTCTGAACTGGAAAAGAAATGGGAGCACCACGAACACCAGCCCCTGAACTGCGAAGGCGCAGCTTGACGTCGCAGCTGAAAGCGTAAAGAGCCGGATCCGGAACAGATCAGCGGCAAGAATCGGTGCAGGGTGGTCGGCCTCGCGCCGCCGTAGCCAATATCCGCAGATGGCGCTGCCGGTGAACGCCGGCACGGCAGCGTACCAGCTGTGGTGTGCCATGCCAGCGATTCCGTACAGCAGGCAGGCGAACACGCAAGCGCACAACAATGCCGACACGGTATCGAAAGAGCGGACATTGCGTTCGGTCGGCGGCAGCTCTTTGAAAGCCATGATGACAGCGAGCAGGGCGAATGGCACGTTGGCAAGAAACAGCCATGGCCACTCCACGATAGACAAAATTGCAGAAGCCGCTGTCGGTCCTACCGTGAAGGCAATGCCTACCACCATTGCGTAAAGGCCGAGACCCTGTGCAAGCCTGGCCGGCGGATACAGGGTTTTGATGAGCGCCGGTGTCGTTGCCGATACTGCGGCCGATCCGAGACCCAGGAGCCCGCGTCCCGCCATCAGCCCCGGCAGAGACTCGGCCAATCCGCTTGCGAGCGACCCCATGGCAAATACGCCGAGGCCCGCAAAGAAGATTCGCCGGTGTCCGTGGATTTCTCCCAGGGCGGCCAACGGCAATAGTGCCGCAATCACAGTCAGATAGTAGACATTGATGATCCAGATCGTGCTCGCCGGACTCGCGCCAATTCCCAGCGCGATCGCCGGCAAAGCCGTACTTGTAAGGGAGATGTCCAGCGTCACGAGCACGACGCCAAGCAGGACGGCGAACAATGCCGCAATATTCATACGATGATGGTTATCGGCGCTGGCTGCGCCCGTCATCCGGTTTGTTCCACAATAATCCCAGAAAACACATTTTTTGTGTCTGCATATACAGGCATTCGCCTGCCAGTACAAGCAGGCTATAAACGCTTGACCAAGGCTGCAGCCAATATACCGCAGGCAATTGGGTAAAGGCTTCAAGAGCAGCATGATTATCATCGTGGTCGACAATGCGAGGCGGGTAACGCCCGGTGACAGTCCTTAAAGCAAAATCGGCCGGTCGTGGTCTTCAGGCCGGCCAGTCTAAACCGATATTCCAGCTCCCATATTGACAACTAGTTTCCAATAATGGAAACTGGTTGTCATTAAAGAGAGGCGTTATGCGACAAACCAAAGCACAGCAATTGACCGAGTTGATTCTGAAGGTGTTTCAACTGAACGGCGGGTTGATAGATTGGGGGAATAAGTTCTCTGGCCCTGCAGGGCTCACCAGTGCGCGATGGCAGATGCTTGGCGCCTTGGCGTTGGCCGGGCAGCCGCTGACGGCTCCACAGATCGCCACCAGCATGGGCGTTACGCGGCAGGGAGCGCAAAAGCAGCTCAATTTGCTGGCGCAAAGCGGGTTGATCGAAACCCGCGATAACCCCCTGCATAAGCGCTCGCCCCTGTATGGTCTGACGCAGCAAGGAAAGCGAACGTATTCCACGATCGACAAGCACTGGAATGCCCACGTCGCACAGGTTGCTGCCGCTTTTACTTCGACAGACCTGGATACGACGGCAAAGGTTCTAGCCAGGCTGTTCAATGTTTACAACCATTCGGAGTTCGATCATGAAACGTAAAATCCATGCGGTCGCAGCCTCGCTGGCGCTGCTGTTTCTCATCGCTTTCTGGGCATCCACGGTCATCGCAGAACTGTTTTTGTCCGCAACGGCGGTCACGCAGGTGAAGCAAGGCATTGCGTATGCGCTGTTGGGCTTCATTCCCGTCATGATCGTCACGGGAGCCAGCGGCTTTGCGATGGGTGGCAAAAGCGCGCATCCGTTGGTCGTTGCCAAACGCCGGCGCATGCCTTTTATCGGGGGGATCGGCATTGTTTCCATTAAACTTGCTTCGTCGCAAAAACAAGTCTAATGGAGTGTCGCTGTCCCCTTTAATGATGAAGAGCCTACAGTGTGTCCGATAGGATAAGACGTATGAACTTGCCCTAGGACGCTACCAATGCACGCCCAGCCCCACTGAGTAACGCCTTTCACGAGTCGAGGGCTTGCCCGAAAGGGTAAGATGGTCGTAGCCTGCCTTGGCATAGAGTGACATCCACTGCGTGACGCTGTAACGCAAGCCGATTTCTGTTTCGAGGCTGTAATCTGAAGCGCCGCTGAACGCACGATGAACCTCGCCGATCGTGAATATTTGCCACTGCTTGCCGGCTAAGTATCGGCTGAAGTTCCAGCCCACGCCGGCGGTCTGGAAGTTGTCGCGCGCGCCATCATGGTATTTGTAGCGCGTATGCGTAAGAAAAGTAGAAACCGACAACGCTCCCAGCTCATCATCCCAGAACTGATAACCTGGGCCCGCGGCAAAGACGAATTGGCGTGCAGGGTTTGCGATACGGTCGCGGCCATAGCGCAAACCCCCGCGCAAGAAGAGTTTTTTCGATAGAAAGCGATCGGCCGTGTATGTGAATCGAACCGGGAATCGCGGAGGCTGTTTGGTTAAAGTAAAACAGGTTCCGCAGCCGGTGCTGCAAGTTGTCGATAGTAT
>Ga0172382_10013296_pt1 | contig 10619 bp, 8 predicted proteins | sample Leawel138RmetaG_FD_122245 | JGI IMG/M metagenome (GOLD analysis project Ga0172382, IMG submission 122245) | Leachate microbial communities from a municipal landfill in Southern Ontario, Canada - Leachate well 138R metaG | ecosystem: Engineered > Solid waste > Landfill > Unclassified | place...
GCAATAAAGGTTAATTCTTTTGTGGTTGGATTTTCTAAATAAATATTATATCCAAATTCTCCTAAATAACTATTATTAAAGGTATTATAAATACCAAGATATTTATTAATATGATTTCCGTATAATGCTTTATAGTGTTCAAGAAAGAACCTTTCAGTTAAGCATTCCGGTGCTGGAACACTGTCCCAAGTTATCATAAACTCGTTACTAGCACTAATATATTGAGCTTGTAAATTCGCTACATCAGTTGTTATTTTATTAAAGCGCGGTGATATTTCCGTTGGTTCGGTTCCCTTCTTAAAATATTCACTAACAATCATATTTTCTGGTGTATATGGACTTGGTAACATTGCTGGATAAGTTTCTTTTTCCACTTGAATACGTACAACACTATTAGTTGTAGGGAAGGGTTTATTATTTTTCTCAAAAACGCCATTAGCCACTGTTCTAAACAAGGCGTTTCTTTTCCCATAAGAACCACTATTATTAACATATTTTCTATCTATCTTCTCATACCCATACCAAAATGAAAGTACATAATCAGGGGAGTAACCAATAATCCAAAGGTCATTAATGGCCCCCCAGGGTAGATTATATCTCCGATAGGTATCATCATCAAAGTTAGTAGTACCTGTTTTAGCAGCCAATCTTACTCCCGATATTCTTAAAGCACTATTAAACCCGCGATCAATTGATCCAAGCAAAACATCATTAATCATAAAAGCAGTTGATTCACTCATAACTTTGGTTCGTGAGTATTTAAACTCCTTGATAGTTCCGCTTTCTCGATATTCAATTTTATTAACACTATGTGGTTCAGTATAATACCCACCGTTAGCAAAAGCGGCATAAGCGCCACCTATTTCAACCGGGGAAGTACCATTATATCCGCCAATAGCGTGGGCCTCGTGGAGAGAATTACCTGATATTTCGGGTTTTAATCCCAAACTTTTAGTAAAATCAATAACTTTAGCTTTGTTAACTTGTTGAAAAGCTTTTAACGCCGGTATGTTCCGCGAATAATCTAAGGCGACCCTTAAAGTAGTTAAACCCATATATTTACTATCCCAGTTTTTAATACGTCCCCCATCACTATATGCATAGGTATCATCTAGAAAAGGCGTATAAGTTGACCAGTTATTGTATTCCATTCCTGGTCCATATTCAAAAAGCGGTTTAGCGGTTGAACCTGGTTGTCTATTTATCATGGTGGCAAAATTAAAACTACGTTCATCAGTAATATTACGATTAGCACCAACCGCTACAATTTTACCATCATGAGTATCAATAAGAGCCAGACCAGCTTGAACAACATCATTTTCAAATGTATATATTTCCCCGGTCATAACCTTATTAATATGTATTTGTTTGGCTCTATCCATATTAGTATATATTTTCATAGGAACAACATATGGATTATGTTCTGTTTTATCAATTACTTCAGCTACTACTGTATCAATATAACCTTGAAATTCTGAACGTAATCCTAAACCTTTTCCTACTAGTAAGGACTCTACCGAAACAGAATTAGCTATTTTTTCTTCTTCCGCATCAATATAGCCGTGTTTTCTCATTAAATATAACACGGTTTTCCTTCTAGCTTCAGCCCGTTCAGGATATAGATAAGGATCATAAGCACCTGGGGCTTGGAATAACCCGGCTAATAAACTAGCCTCGGCTAGATTAACATCTTGAACTGATTTATTAAAGAAGGTGCGCGCTGCTTGTTCAACGCCATAAGAATTGGAACCAAGGAAAGGGGTATTAACATAAAATTCTAGTATTTCTTCTTTTGTATACTTCTTTTCTAATTTGAAAATGGATAAATAAATATCGGTAAATTTACGAATTAAATTCTGTTCTAAAGAGGTGAAGTTATTTCTCACCACTTGCATTGATATGGTTGAGGCGCCCCCAGCACCTTTATTACCTAAAGCTTGGCCAAGACTAGCTCTAATAAATCTAGGTAAATCAAAACCATTATGTTGATAATATCGAGAGTCTTCGGTTGCAATAATCGCATTAATTAATACTTGGGGTAAAACATCATAACTAACTTTTTCACGGCGTTCCATTCCTAATTTTGTGATTACTTCATTATCCTGATCATAAATGATAGTTGATTCTTTACGATATAGGTTTTCTGGATTAAAGTTTGGAGCGGTAATCATAATATAGACAGTTAAAATGCCGAAAAAGACTAAAATAATTAAGCCAATAGCGACTCCCCCCAACAAAATAAAACGACCTAACTTCTTACGCCCTTTTTTGGTTTTAAGTTTATCTTTAATAAAAGGATATAGTGTTATAAAAATACCAGTAATAGTTATAAAAATCAAACCGGGTATTTTACCAATTTTTAAGAAAACAAAAAGGCTAGCTAGTAACGCCGTTATTATTACCACTATCTTTGTCTTATTTTTACTAACTATTCTTTTTATTTTTGTTTTAAGTTTAACCATTTAACTCACCACCAAAATATATTTTATCTACTACTTCTAAATAATCCAACCGGGGATTATATTTTTCTGATATCAAATATCCTTTTTCCATAAAAAACGATATTGGTAGCGATCTTCTTTTGTTTTCGTTAAGAAAGGAAATAAAATCTTCGCCCTTCAGTAGGAAGTTTTGCTCCCTCTGGACAAATCTTATAATGAGAAAAGAAATACCGCCATGCTCAATTACTTCTTTAATATGATTAATCTGATGGGTATGAATATTGGTTAAGGGAAAACTAGTGTTACTTTTTGTCTCCTTAGCTTCAAAGTCAATATATTTACCCTGATAAATACCATTATAGTCAGTCGTTGATGGGGCCTTAAAGAAAGCTTCTTTAATAATGACCTCCTGTCGGCTTTTATAATTAACCTTCGTTATTTGAATTGGCGTTGGTTTTTTATGAATAATCGCTTTTTTGATATCGCGATAATATTGGTTAGTTATATTAATATCGTTTTCCAATCCAGTACCTCTATTACCATAATTAATGTTTTTTGCAACTGGTTGTTTAATACCGCCTGGATATTTCATAACATCACCTATTGGTATTATACTATAAATATATTGTTTTTTCTAGAAAATTAGTCGTTAATGAAAAATTATTAACTCCAAATTTTAACTAGTTTTGTCGAAACTAATGAATTATATTCGTGCCTATGCTAGTATCCTAACAAGGAGATTAAATTATGGATATATTATATATAACATTAGTAATTGGAGAAATGATACAAGATTTGGATTATATTAAATTAAAAATGTATACTACAGTAACAAACATAATTAATTAGGCTTTTGGCATATGATTTATTAGATGTTATAGCGTGACAATGAAGTAATGCTACATTTATTTTATAGATTTTTATAATTATACCTATGATATTAAAGTTAATATCTAATTTTTGAGTTTGGTAGTAAAAAAAGTTAGTGATTGCTTGACGCTCATATCTTCATTATAAATCAGCGGCTAATAGTGAAAAAGGATAGGTAATGGTGTGTATATAAGTTGACAAAAAGCGTTTTTTTTGGCACAATATATGCATAGTGAGGTGGGACAATGTATCACGATCAAATAATTTTGTCGCCGCAAGATATTTTAGAAAAAGAGTTCAAAGTTGATACCAGAGGTTATCGCCTAAAAGAAGTCGATAAATTCTTAGATTTAGTCATTAGTGATTATGAACAATTTTTAAAAGCAATTGAGCGTATGGAACAAGAGAAAAAAGAACTTCTGGAAGAAAATATTAAGTTAAAGACTGAACTTAGAAATATTAAAATGAAAGTTGAATTAGCTAAGCAGGGCGAAAAGGAAATTACTAATGTTGATATATTAAGACGCTTATCTCACTTAGAAAAAATTGTATTTGGAAAAGATGAATAACAATATTTGGGCAAACGCTGTATAGCTATTTATAGTTATATAGAGGAAAGTCCATGCTCGCACAAACTGTGATGTTTGTAGTGTTCATGCTTAGGGAAAAAATAACCTAAGGCAGCGTTAATGCTGACGGCTCCTTAAATAACCTAAGTCAAATGATAAGGTTATTAGGTATAAAAGTGCCACAGAAACGAGTTATCCAGGAAACAGGATAAATGAAACGTTGGTAAACCCCATGAGCGAGAAACCCAAAATATGGTAGGGGAACTCTGGCGGAGGAAAAGAACTCCAATAGGGATGAATTATATATTCATAGATAAATGTTTGCCACCTTTAAAAGGTTACAGAACATGGCTTATAAAATATTGTTATTTATCTTTTCGATTATAAAGAGGTGTTATTTTGAAAGAATTGGGTCAGAAGTTAAGAGAGGTTAGGGAAAAAACCGGCATTACAATTAAAGAAGCCGCCCAAGATTTAAATCTTAGACCTAGTCAATTAGAAAATATTGAAGCCGGTAATGTTAAGGCCTTTAAAGATGTTTTTTATTTAAAATGTTTCTTAAGGGATTATGCAAAATATCTAGGCCTAGATTATGATAAAATATTAACTGAGTTTAATGAGTTTTTATTTGATTACACATCTAAAATTCCTATCGGCGATATTAAGGCAGCTAGACGCCAAAAAGAAGAACAAGAAGCTAAGCCAAAAAAACCAGTTATTTCTCCATATACTCAACCCAAGAAAAAGAAGAACCTAAGGATAATATTAAGCTTCATCCTTGCTTTGATATTATTAAGCATCATTATTTATTGGTTACTAAGTAACCAGGGCCTTAATAACTTTATGTTACTAACCGAAATATATAATAAAATAAAACAATAGGAGTGTGTCAAAATGAATTTACCTAATAAATTAAGCTTGTTTAGGGTTATACTTACTTTTATTATCATTATAATATTAACTTTTCCTTTTTATACCGTTAATATTGAGTTTCCTCTTATATCAATTGAGGGAATTATCATGGATACTAAATATATAATTGCGGGCATAATCTTTGCGATTGCTTCTTTAACTGATACATTAGATGGTTATATTGCTAGAAAGTATAACCTAATTACTGATTATGGTAAGATGTTAGATGCGATTGCTGATAAAATTTTAGTTAATTCTGTTTTAATTATCCTCAGCGGCGAAGGTTTTATTCACCCTATTATTCCTGTCATAATTATCACCAGAGATACCATTACTAATACAATCAAGATGATGGCTGGTAATAAAGGTAAAGTGGTAGCCGCGATGTTTTTAGGGAAGGTGAAGGCAGCCTGTTTAATGGTAGGCATTATTTTAATTTTATTTTACAATATGCCATTTTCGCTATATAATTTAAGGGTAGCTGATTTCCTCTTAGTAATGGCTGCCGTTCTATCAGTGATTTCGATGATTCAATATTATAATATCAATAAGAGGATTATTTTTAGTAAATAAAAAAAGATAAAGAAAATTATTTTATAATCATCTGTTAGTACTAAACTTCCTAAATTACTTAGGAAGTTTTGCTTTTTTAGCAGCTATTCCTATTAAAAAAGACAAACAAATGTTCGTTTTGTTATTGCCTTTTATTCATAAATAAGATAAAATGAAAATGTTGAGGAAATAAGGAGGAAACTATGAAAAAATTAATTAGTCAGGATAAAGCCCTAGCTCAAGTATTAAATGATATTGAAAAACAATTTGGTAAGGGTGCTATTATGAGGTTAGGGGATAATCGTAATATTGATATTGATGTGTGTTCAAGCGGCTCAATAAGCTTGGATATTGCTTTAGGTGTTGGTGGTTATCCCAAGGGACGAATTGTAGAAATTTATGGACCAGAATCAAGTGGTAAGACGACCCTAGCTTTGCACGCTATTGCTGAGGTTCAAAAACAAGGTGGACGGGCAGCCTTCATTGATGCCGAACACGCTTTGGATCCTATTTATGCTCAAAAATTAGGAGTGAATATTGGTGAATTATTATTATCACAGCCGGATACTGGCGAACAAGCTTTAGAAATATGTAATGCTCTTGTTAAGAGTGAGGCAATTAGTATTGTGGTTGTTGATTCGGTTGCGGCTTTAGTTCCCCGTGCTGAAATAGACGGGGAGATGGGTGATAGTCACATTGGCTTACAAGCCCGTCTAATGAGTCAAGCGCTACGGAAATTATCGGGTATTATCAGTAAAACAAATACTATTGTTATTTTTATTAATCAATTAAGAGAAAAAATTGGTGTTATGTTTGGTAATCCAGAAACAACTCCGGGTGGACGTGCTTTAAAATTCTATTCAACGGTTAGATTAGATATTAGAAGATTAGAGCAAATAAAAATTGGTGATAATATTGTTGGTAATAAAACCGCTATTAAAGTAGTTAAGAATAAGGTGGCACCGCCTTTTAAATCAGTCATGGTTGAAATCATTTATGGGGAAGGAATAAGTCGCGAAGGGGAAATTATTGATTTGGCAACGAATGCCTTAATTTTAGAAAAAAGTGGCGCCTGGTATGCTTACAAAGGTGAAAAATTAGGTCAGGGTAAAGAGAATGTTAAGGCCGCTTTAAAAGAAAACCATAAATTGAGGGCAGAATTAGAGAAAAAGGTATATGATTACTATGGTGTTTTAAAAGCTAAGAAAATAGCTGTTAAACAAAAATAAGGACGAAATAACGTCCTTTTCTTGACAATAGATATAATGACCGATAAAATGTAATATAGGATTAATTGTAATTCATGATTAATTATTAGAAGTAATTTGGAGGGATATTATGAATGATATATGGTTCTCCATTTTACTTGTTATATTTGGATTATTATTAGGAATTGTGGTTGTGTTAATCTTTAATTATTTAAAGAGTATCAGAACTAATAAAAAAGCTGAAAATATTATTGAAAAAGCTAGAAAAGAATCAGAAATATTGAAAAGAGATTCTCTTTTGGAGGCTAAAGAAGAAACATACAAATTAAAATTAGAAGCTGACAAAGAAATAAAAGAGAAAAAAAGGGAAATCAAGGATATAGAGGTTCGCTTATTACAAAGAGAAAATAATATTGATCGTCGAGACCAAACTTTGCAAAAAAGGGAACAATTATTGACCGAAAAAGAAAATAATATTTTAGATAAACAAAGAATAATCCAAAATGACCAAGTAAAATTAGAACAAAAACAAAAGGAACAAATAGAATTACTAGAAAAAATATCAGGTTTTTCGCGGGAAGAAGCCCAAGATTTAATTATGAAAAAAGTGGCGGAAGATATTGATAAGGAAATTACCCTATACATCAAAGAAAGAGAAAATGAAGCCGAATTAGAAGTCGATAAAAAAGCCAAAAATATGTTGGTGGCTTCGATGCAAAGATATGCGTCAGATGTTGCTAGTGAGCAAACCGTTACGGTTGTTAATTTACCAAATGATGATATGAAAGGTCGGATTATTGGCCGTGAAGGTCGTAATATAAGGACGATTGAGGCTATTACTGGTGTTGATCTTATTATTGACGATACTCCTGAGGCTGTTGTTTTATCTAGTTTTGATCCGTTAAGACGGGAAATAGCTAGACAAACTTTGGAAGCTCTAATAAAAGATGGGCGCATTCATCCGGCTCGGATTGAGGAAATTTATGATAAAACTTGTCAGGATATTAAAACAAAAATAAGAGAACAAGGTGAAGAAACCTTGTTTGAACTGGGTATTACTAAAGTCGGACCAGAACTAATTGAAATATTAGGTAAACTTCATTATCGCACTAGTTATGGTCAAAACTCACTTCAACATTCTAAAGAAGTAGCCCATTTAGCAGGTATAATGGCAAATGAATTAGGGGAAAATGTTAACCTAGCTAAACGAGCTGGTTTATTTCATGACATAGGTAAAGCTATTGATCATGAAGTAGAAGGCAGTCATGTCGAAATAGGAGGGGAACTAGCTAAAAAGTATAAGGAATGTGATATAGTAATAAATGCTATTGCGTCTCACCATGGTGATGAGGCACCTAGTAGTGTTATTGCCGTTTTAGTAGCCATTGCTGATGCCCTTTCTGCTTCACGTCCGGGAGCTCGTAATGATTCATTAGAAAACTATATCAAGAGACTAGAACAATTAGAGGCGATAGCTAATGAAATGGATGGCGTTGATAAAACTTACGCTATGCAAGCTGGTAGGGAACTTAGAGTAATTGTTAAACCGGAAGAAGTAGATGATGTAACTAGCCATAAAATAGCGCGAGATATTAAGGAAAGAATAGAAGATGAAGTACAATATCCAGGTACCATAAAGGTAACTGTTATTAGGGAAACAAGAGTTTCAGAAGAGGCAAGATAATTGCTTCTTTTTTTTATCTTTTAATATCCATTATAACTGGTAATATAATTGGGCGTCGCCCAGTTTTCGCGAATATAAAAGGGGTTAATTCAAGAATTATTTCATTCTTTAAGTCTTGATAATTAATATTATCCTCTTTAATTTTTCGTTTTAAGATATCATAGGCAATCCCTTGGATTTTATTAAGTAATTCTTCATTTTCATTTACTAATACAAAACCCCTAGTAGTAATGGTCGGTTTTGCTAATAATTCTTTTTTATTAACATCAATATTAGCAATAATAACTAAAATACCATCATTAGACATTATTTTACGGTCTCTAATAACAATACCACCGACATTACCAACCCGACTACCATCAACATATATATCAGCAATCGGTAATGAACCGACTTTTTTGGCTTCACTTTTATCAATTGATAATATATCGCCATTTTCTAAAAGGAAAATATTTTTCCTTGGAATACCACATTCAACGGCAATATCAGCATGTTTTTTTAACATTCTAAATTCCCCGTGATAAGGCATAAAATACTTGGGCTTCATTAATCGTAACATTAATTTTAATTCCTCCAAGGGGGCATGCCCAGAGGTATGAACCTCACTCAACATATTATTGGTATATACTTCAACCCCCCTTAAGTAAAGCTTGTTAATAGTTCTTGAAATACTAAGGGCATTTCCAGGGATGGGCGAAGATGAAAAGACCACGAGATCATTTGGCATTAATTTTACTTGGTTATGTGATCCATCCGCAATTCTAGATAAAGCGGCTAGTGGTTCTCCTTGGGACCCAGTACACAGGATAACTAGTTTATTATTTGGTATTTGCTTGGCCTCATTACTCTCAATAATGACTTTATCATTTTTAATATAACCGCATTCAATGGCGTTTTCCAATTGGTTTTCCATACTTCTACCAAACACCGCAATTTTACGGTTATTTTTTTGACAAGTTTCAACAATATGTTTTAGGCGGTAAACGTTTGAAGCAAAGGTAGCAATTATTATCCGCCCATTATGTCGCTCAATAATTTCTCCTAAGGCCTCGTCAACTCGCGACTCACTCATTGATACTCCTTCTACTAAGGCATTAGTACTATCACTTAGGAGTAATTTCACTCCTTTATTACCAATCGCTGCCATTTTATGAATATCCGCTACTGGACCAATTGGGGTCCAATCAAATTTAAAGTCACCAGTCATCACCACGGTACCATTGGGCGTGTTAAAAACAATCCCATGTGAATCTGGAATAGAGTGGGTGGTTCTAAAAAAGGTCACCTCAAAATGTTTAAATTTAATTTTGGTATCTTCGTTATAACAAGTAACGTTTTTGTAGTTTATATTTCTTTCACTTAATTTTTTATTAATTAATGAAGTGGCTTGTTTTGGTGCATAGATAATAGGTATATTTATTTCTTGTAGTAAAAAAGGAATACCACCAATATGATCTTCATGTCCATGGGTTATTATTAAAGCTTTTATTTTTTGTTGATTCTTCTTCAAAAAAGTATAATCGGGTAATACATAATCAATACCTAATAACTCTTCCTCTGCAAAAGAAACTCCTGTATCAACAACAATTAACTCATTTTCATGAGCAATACAATACATATTTTTCCCGACCTCACCTAATCCGCCAAGCGCAAAAATTCGGGTATCATTACCGTCAAAAAACTTCATGTAAATCTCCTTTCATATCGATTTTAAAGTATTAACTTATATCATTATAATATTAATTCATAAAAAAGTCTAATGTTATTATAAGATATATGAGATAATTTTTGTTAAAATGAAACCAAACTAATTTTCTTTAGTATATTACCTTTCTAGCCAAGCATAACAGAAAAGGTTAGTAAATACTATTATTTAATATACAAATATTAACGCTAAAGGTACTATCAAAAGTATCTAAAAATAGGTATAATATAAATAGGTGATAAGATGGGACTATTTAAAAGAATGAAGAATATCTTTGGCCAAACCAAAGATATTGAATCATATAATAAAGGTTTATCTAGAACAAGGCAAGACTTTATGACTAAATTAAGCAATTTAACTAATAAGCATCATAAAATAACAGAAGATTATTTTAATGATTTAGAAGAGATTTTAATTATGGCTGATGTTGGCGTCAATACTATTTTTAAGTTTATGGACCGCCTAAGAAAAAGGGTAAGGCTAGAAAAGGTAGAAAATCCGCAAGAATTAAATGAAATTATTGTTGATGAATTATTCATTATTTATGTTGGCGATGACATTATCGTCAATAAGATTAATTATAGTAAAACTAACCCAACAGTAATATTATTTGTCGGCGTTAATGGAACCGGTAAAACAACGACTATTGGTAAACTTGCTTATCAATTAAAACAACAA
>Ga0172382_10013298_pt1 | contig 10618 bp, 7 predicted proteins | sample Leawel138RmetaG_FD_122245 | JGI IMG/M metagenome (GOLD analysis project Ga0172382, IMG submission 122245) | Leachate microbial communities from a municipal landfill in Southern Ontario, Canada - Leachate well 138R metaG | ecosystem: Engineered > Solid waste > Landfill > Unclassified | place...
CCCAGCGCCTTCACCGCCTCCAGCACTTCGGCCGCATGGCCCGGAACCTTGACCTTGTTCCACACCCGCGCGACCTTGCCGTCGCGGCCGACCAGCACGGTCGTGCGCTCGACGCCCATATATTTGCGGCCGTACATGCTTTTCTGCACCCACACGCCATAGGTCTGGAGCACCCGCTTTTCCTCGTCCGAGGCGAGATCGACGCTCAGGCCGTGCTTGTCGCGGAAGCGGTCGTGGCTTTTGACGCTGTCGGGGGAAAGGCCGATGACCACCGCGTCGAGCGCGTCGAATTCAGGCTTCAGCCCGCTGAAGCCGATCGCCTCGGCGGTGCAGCCGCTGGTGTCGTCCTTGGGATAGAAGAACAGCACCACAATCCTGCCCTTATGGGCTGATAGGGAGATTTCGCTTCCGCCGCTGCCGGGAAGGGTGAAATCGGGCGCCAGGTCGCCGGGTTTGATCTGATCCATGCCATGCTCCTCTATGGTGGCTCCTTTGTGGTGCCGCCGTCGCGCGGCGGCGTTATAGTGTCTCTGCCAGATTCGTCCGCAGACAGGAAACAGGCTTGCCCGGCGTGCATAGCGAAGTTCCTCCCCATGAGAAGATTCGCTTTCGCCGCTGCGACATCGCATCCCTCGACGCCCTGCCTTCGGCCGTTCCTCTTCCCCGCCATGCCCGGCTCGCCCGCCTGTCGCGAAGGTCGGGCCGGATCGCGCTCGGCGTCGTGGCCGGCCTGTGCCTCGCGCTGGCGCTCGTGCTCGGCGTCATCGTCGCCGGCTTCGGCGATTCCCGCCTTCGCATCGAGGCGCAGGACGCGATCGCGGCGCTTGCGGGCGAGGGGTCCACGGTGGCGATCGGCGGCGTCGGCGTCTCGCTCGACGGCTTGCGCGGCTTGGCGCTCCAGATCGACGATATCGCCGTCACCCCGCGCGAGCCCGGCGCCCTGCCGACGCGCATAGGCTCCGCCCGGCTCGGCCTTTCCATCCTTCCGCTGCTTCGGGGCGAATTGAAGACGCGCCGCATCGCCGTTTCCGACGCCACCGTCGCGCTTGCCGCGCTGCCGGGAAACGGCGCGGGCATGGCCGTCATGGACGAGAACGGGCTGGTCGACCCGGATCGCGTCGGCATCGCCGTCTTCGGCGGCATCCGGTCGCTCGCCGCCATGCTCGACGCGCGCGGCATGCGCCGGATCGAGGCGAGGAATGTCGAGATCGCGCTTCCCGCCGGGGCAATCGGCACGGTGCGGCTGGCTGAGGCGTCGCTGCGCCGCCGGCCCGGCGACGGGATGCGCCTTTCCGCGACGGTCGAAGCGATGGGCCGGTCCGTGACGGTCGAGGGCAAGGCCGCGCTCGACCCTGCGAGCCGCCGCGTCGCCACGCTCGAGCTCGACGTCGCGCTTCAAGCGCCCGAGGCCGGGACGGAGGGGCACAAGGTCGGTGCGGCGACGCTGGCGCTGGCGGGCGGCGAAGCCTCGCAGGGCGACCGCCTGTCGCTGTCGGGACGCGTGGAGGCCGCCGAGATTCCCATCGGCCGCCGCGCCCGGATGGTCGCGGATGTCGATTTCGCCGCCACCGCGCTGAGCGGAACCGGCAAGCTCGAGATCGAGCGGCTGCGCGTTGCCTCCGGCCGCTCGGTCTGGGATTTCCACGGCGCGGTCGGCCCGGTGCCGGACGGCGAGATCGCCGCGGGCCGCGAACCCGCCTACCGCTACGAGCTGGTCAGCGACGGCTCGACCGTCTCCCCGGCCTTGTCGTTCGAGCCGACATTGCGCGTGGCGGCGCGCATTGCAGGCCATCTCGACGCTGCCGCGACGACGCTGAGCGCCGACGAGATCGGCGTGCGCTCGGATCAGGGCGAGGTCAGCGGCCACGGCCTGCTGCGCGTCGAGCCGGGCAAGGCCCCGGCGCTGCGCCTGCGCATCGACGCTGGCGCCATGCCCGTCAGCCACGCCAAGCAGCTCTGGCCGTGGTTCGCCGCGCCCCCGGCGCAGCGCTGGGTGACCTCCAACGTCTTCGGCGGCCGGCTCGCCGGCGGCTGGGTCGAGCTGGACGTGCCGGCCGGGCGCTTCGGCGACGGCACCCCGCTGCGTCACGACGAGGTCTCGGGCTACTTCAAGGTCGAGGGCGCGCGCTTCGACGTCGCCGGCCGCATCCCGCCCGTGCGCGACGGTAGCGGCACGGTCGCCTTCTTCGGAACCGACGTCGAGATCGCGCTCGAATCGGGCACGGTCTACATGCCATCGGGACGTACGGTCGCCGCTTCGAACGGCCGGCTCGACGTGCGCGCCGCCCATATCAAGCCAACCATCGGCAAGCTCGACATCGACGTCGCCGGCGAGGCCGACGCCATCCTCGAACTGGCGAGCTACGACCCGATCGACGTCGGCCGCTTCATCGACCTGAAGCCCGACGACCTCGGCGGCAAGGTCGAGGGCAACGTCGTCGCCGACATTCCCCTGCAACGGGGCGTCGCGCTCGACCGGCTGGGCTGGAAGGTCGCGCTCGACTATGAGGAGCTAGCGATCGCCCGTCCGTTCGAGGGGCAGGCCGTGACGGCGGCGAACGGCACCATCGTCGTCGACCCGCAGCGGGCGGTGATCGAGGCCAAGGCCGAGTTGAACGGGCTGCCGGCGACGCTGAGCCTCGTCGAGCCGCTCGGCGCGGGGGCCGATCCGCGCCGGCGCCACATCGCCGTCGAGCTGGACGACAAGGCGCGCGCCGCCTTCGCGCCCGGGCTCGACATGCTGCTCTCCGGCGTCACCCGGCTGGAGCTGGACGGCGGCGATCCGGCCGCGCTGCGCAGGATCACCGCCGATCTCCAGCCCGCCACCCTGACGATACCCTGGATCGGCTGGAGCAAGGGGCCGGGCGTGCCGGCCTCGGTCTCTTTCGCCATGGCATCGGCCAACGGTCGCACCGAGCTGTCCGACTTCACGCTGCGCGGCGAGACCTTCGCCGCGACGGGAACGGTCTCGCTGCGCGGCGGCAGCGTGGAGCGCGTCAGTTTCCCGTCGATGCGCCTCAATCGCGGCGACGATTTCTCGCTCGACGTGGCGCGGAAGGGGGACGGCTATGCCGTCACCGTGCGCGGCGAGCGTCTGGACGCGCGCTCCGCGATCAAGCTCCACACCGGTGGCGGCGGCGGAGCGGGCGGCGAGGCGGTGGCGACGGCGCAGGTCGCGGTCGATATCAAGGTCGATTCGCTTGCCGGCTTCCACGGCGAAACCCTGCGCGACGTGACGCTGCGCTATGCGGGGGCGGGCGGGCGCAACGCGCTGACCGAGTTTTCCGCCACCACGGCCAGCGGCGCGCGCGTCAGCTTCCGCGACGGCGCCGACGGCGGCACGCGCGCCGTCACGATGCAGTCGGCCGACGCGGGCGCGCTGCTGCGCTTTCTCGACATCTACGAGCATATGGAGAGTGGGCGCATCGCGCTGAGCCTGACGGGACGCGAGGGCGAGGCGCTGCGCGGCCAGATCGACGCGCGCGACTTCTGGCTGGTCGACGAGCCGCGCCTGTCTTCCATCGTCTCGACGCCGTCGACGCAGGACGGGCGCTCGCTGAACCAGGCCGTGCGCGGCTCGCTCGACACCAGCCGGGTCCAGTTCGAGCGCGGCTACGCCAACGTCACGAGGGGGACCAATGGCGGGAAGACGTCGCTTTCGCTCGACCGCGGCATCCTGCGCGGCCCGATGATCGGCGTCAGCTTCCAGGGCGTGCTCAACGACGGCGACGGCAACATGGCCATGACCGGCACCTTCATGCCGGCCTACGGGTTGAACCGCATCTTCGGCGAGATCCCCATCATCGGCCAGATACTCGGCAACGGCCGCGACCGCGGCCTGATCGGCATCACTTTCCGGCTGGCGGGCAGGACCAGCGAGCCGAGGCTGGACATCAACCCGCTCTCGGTCATCGCGCCGGGCATCTTCCGCTCGGTGTTCGAGTTCAGGTGAAGCGGCTGGGCGGCTATCGCGCCGCGGTCTAATATCGAACGCGAGCGGTTTGCCGATCTCGCTGCGTGCACGATGCGGGCACGTGGATCAGCCGGGCGCGGTGACGCCATTGCGCCGCAATGTCTTGTCCGATCTTCCGCCAGCCCTTTGCCCCTCGCGGCGTGGGCTATGGGAAACGACGTTGCATGCCAGCGTGATCAGGCTGCGCGACGCCAACGGGCGGGAGTAGGGCACCCAGGTCTCGCATCGAATCGCAAGCGCTCCCAAGCCTTCGCCCGGGAATTTCCGCTTACGCCTTGATGGTGATCTTCATGAAGGCGGGGATATCGTCGCCGAAGCCGAGCGGCGCGGGGCCGTCATCGTCGTGGCGTCCGCTGCGGCCGCCGCGCTCGCGGCGGGAATCACGACCGTTGCGCTCGCGCTGGTCGTCGCGCGGTTGACCGGCCCGTTCCGAATTGGCGGCCTTGATGGCTTCCCGGCGCGCGGGCTTCTCTTCCGCTTCCTGCGCGGGCGTCGCCGCCGCGGCCTCCTCGGATTCGGCCTCGGCCCTCGGCGCGCGCCTGCCGCCGCGCGGCTTGCGGTCGTCGGAGGCGCGGCCGCGCTCGCGGCCCTTGCCGCCACGGCCCCGGCGCGGGGCCTCGTCGTCGGCGTCGTCTTGACCGAGCGCCGACAGGTCGCCGTCGAGCCACTCGATCTTCTTGCCGATCAGCGTCTCGATGGCGTCGAGATACTTCGTGTCGGAGCGGGTGACGATGGTGAACGACTTGCCCGAGCGGCCGGCGCGGCCGGTGCGGCCGATGCGGTGGACATAGTCCTCGGCATGGATCGGCACGTCGAAATTGAAGACGTGGCTGACGTCGGGGATGTCGAGGCCGCGCGCGGCCACGTCCGACGCCACCAGCAGCTTCAGCTTGCCGTCGCGGAAGGCGGCGAGCATGGCCATGCGCGCGCGCTGGTCCATGTCGCCGTGCAGCGCGCCGGCGTCGAATTCGTGGCGCACCAGCGAGCGGTAGAGCTCGGAGACATCGACCTTGCGGTTGCAGAAGATGATGGCGTTCTTCAGCTCCGCCTCTTCGGCGCGGATCAGCCGGCGCAGCGTGTCGCGCTTGTCCCAGCCCTTGGATTTCGACTTGACGAGGCGCTGCGTCACTGTCGCGGCCGTCGTGGCGGCCTTCGCCACCTCGATGCGCACCGGCGCTTGCAGGAACTGCTCGGTCAGCTTGGTGATCTCGGGCGGCATGGTCGCTGAGAAGAACAGCGTCTGGCGCGTGAAGGGGATCAGCTTGGCGATGCGCTCGATGTCGGGGATGAAGCCCATGTCGAGCATGCGGTCGGCCTCGTCGATGACGAGGATGTCGACGCCGGTGAGCAAAAGCTTGCCGCGCTCGAAATGGTCAAGCAGGCGGCCGGGCGTCGCGATCAGCACGTCGGCGCCGCGCTCCAGCTTCTTCTCCTGCTCGTCGAACGAGACGCCGCCGATCAGCAAGGCCACCGTCAGGCGGTTGTTCTTGCCGTATTTGACGAAGTTCTCTTCGACCTGCGCGGCAAGCTCGCGCGTCGGTTCCAGTATCAGGGTGCGCGGCATGCGCGCCCGCGCCCGGCCCTTTTCCAGCCGCGTGATCATCGGCAGCACGAAGGCGGCGGTCTTGCCGGTGCCGGTCTGGGCGATGCCGAGGATGTCCTTGCCGAGAAGCGCGTGCGGGATGGCGCCCGCCTGGATCGGCGTCGGCACGGTGTAGCCGGCATCGGTGACGGCGGACAGGACTTTCGGCGACAGGCCGAGTTCGGCGAATGTGACGGCCGGCGTCTCGCCCGAAGCGCCCGTTTCAATGGCGGGGGTCTCGGCCTCGGCGTGCTCGGTTTCGGTGTGCTCGGGTGATGACACGTTGTGGATGTCTTTGCTGTTTCGCGGGTCTGCGATGGCGCGACGGTGCGTCCCGGCTCCAGCCTCAGTGCGTGGATGCCTCACGCCGCCGTTAAGGCGCGGATGCGGCGATGTCAACGGGATAGCCGCCAAAACGCCGCATTCGCGCGGATTTCAGCCCTTTATCGTAAAAATCGCCGCGCGATTCAATAGCGGAACTGCTCGGTGAGGATGCGTTCGTCCCATGAATGGCTGTCGTCGAACAGCAGCGTTACCGTCGAGTTGCGCGACTCGCGCACGCTGACGCTCGTGACCGACTTGACCTCGGCGTGATCGGCGACCGCGTTGACCGGGCGCTTGACGCCCTCGACGATGTCGAAGCGCACGACGGAACGGTTGGGGATCAGCGCGCCGCGCCAGCGCCGCGGCCGGAACGGGCTGACCGGGGTGAGCGCGAGCAGCGGCGCGTCGAGCGGCAGGATCGGGCCGTGGGCGGAGAGGTTGTAGGCGGTGGAGCCGGCCGGCGTCGCCACCATCACCCCGTCGCATACGAGTTCGTCGAGCCGCAGCTTGCCGTCGATGGAGATGCGCACCTTGGCGGCTTGCGCCGACTGGCGGAACAGCGACACCTCGTTGATGGCGCGCGCCGACACCGTCTGGCCGCCGGCGGTCTGCGCCTCCATCACCAGCGGGCGGATGGTCTCGGCGCCGGCGGCGAGGATGCGCTCGCGCAGGCCGTCCTCGGCATATTCGTTCATCAGGAAGCCGACCGTGCCCCGGTTCATGCCGTAGATGGAGCGGCCCGAATCCATGTTCTCGTGGATGGCCTGGAGCATGAAGCCGTCGCCGCCCAGCGCCACTACCACGTCGGCCTCGGCCAGCGACGACTGGCCGTAGAGCGCGGCAAGCCGTGCGGCGGCCTCGCGCGCGTCGGGGTTGTCGGCGCAGATGAATGCGAGGGCGAGGTTTTCCGTGGTCATCGTCTGCGGTTGGGGCTGCGGCTGGAAAGCGGTTCGGGCACTAGCGCTCTAGCACGCGCCGGCCGCGCTGGGTAGCGCCCGCTTCCGCTTGGCATCGCCGCCTGACGGTTTTACAGCCCGTCGAATTGTGCTAACGGCAGCCCGTCAAGGAGGCGCCGTGAGCCGGCGCCTCGCGGGCCGGCGTAGCACAGCGGTAGTGCAGCGGTTTTGTAAACCGAAGGTCGGGAGTTCGATCCTCTCCGCCGGCACCATTTTCCCCCACGCGACGACGAAGGACAGGCGGCATGATCCCGCACATTAGGCGACGACCCGTAACCGCGCTATAATGGTGCGCACGCGATCCGCGTGCAGGCCGAGGGAGGGCCGCGCCATGGCGATTCGGGAGCGGGTGACCCTCGCACTGCGTGCCGCCGCACCATTCTGCCTCATGCCCATGGCGGCAATGGCCGGGGAGGGCCCTGGATGGCACGGTGCGAAGGTGGAACGCGGCGCATCGCTGTTCTACGGCATCCCCCAGACCGATCACGCGCCGATTTCCTTCGCCTGCCCGGACGGTGGCGGCGAGCTTGTGTTCACCTTCACCTTCGAGCCGTCCGATGCGGCCGAAGGCGCGGAGGTCGAGGTCCTGCTCCAGGCAGGCGGCATCGAAGTGCCGATCGCCACGACCGGTGCGCGGATGGAGATGGACGACAGCTTCATTCTCGAAGGCCGGACGATGCTCGACGGGCGCCTTGCCGACCTCCTCGCCTCGCGCGGCACGTTGCATGTCTTCGTCGGAGACGGAGCCGAGGAATTTCCGCTCGACGGGGCGCGCGAAGCGGCCGCGGCGTTAATCGAAGCCTGCACCGGCGCGGCCGCCGGCATGGAGACCACGCAGTGCGACCTTGCCGCATGGATCGCGGAGGATGCGCCGGCCGATCTTGCCGTGCGCGCCGGGCCGGGGCCGGACTATCCGGCGGTTGCGGTGGTTCCCGGGCCCTATTCCGACGGCGCGGAGACCTATTTTCCCGAAGTGACGATCACCGGCTCTCGCGATGGCTGGTTCCGGATTTCCCAGATCGTCACCGATCTTTACGGCGGCCTGCCCACCGATCCGGTCACCAGTTTCAGCGGCGAGGGATGGCTGCCCGGCACCGTGCTGCGGATATGGCTGGAATCGCGGTTCCTGTTGTCGCGGCCGTCCGACGATGCCCCGGCCATCCATGCCGTGAGCACGGCCAGCAGCAGCTCCGACTACTTCCGGATCGACACCTTTCATGCCTGCGAAGGCATATGGGTCGAGGTCGAGGGGGATTTCGACGGCGAAAGGTCGCGCGGCTGGTCCAGGGACGTCTGCGCGAGCCAGGTCACGACATGTCCGTGACGATCACTCTTCTGTTGCGCGCGGCGCTTGTCGCGATGGCGGTCTTGCCGGTGCCCGTCGCGCGTGCATCGGCCGAGGCGGCGCTGCGTCCCGACCTCGCGGATCCGGTGGCCGGACGGCAGGACGTGACCTTCGCCGATCTCGTCCGGCTCATGCCGGAGCCGACCGGCATCCGCCATATCGACGGGACGGAATGGAGCAGCGAGAGGCCGGAGGAGGCCGGGCTTCGCCATTTCGCGGCCATTCGGGCGCGCTCCGGCGGGCATGACCGAACGGTTCTGCTTCTCGACTTCGGCAGCGCCCGGGACAGTGCCTCGGGCTTCGTCGTTCTCGCCGCCTTCGATGTCGCGGCCGAACCGAGGTTTCTGGACGCCGTCGATGTGGCTTTCGACCGCTGGACGTCCTTCGCCGAACCCGTTCGGCTGCCGGTGGGCGAGGGTGACGACCTGCTGGTCACGCGCAGCACGCATTTCAATTCCGGCCAGGGTTACGCGACCGTGGCGTTGATCCTCCTGCTCGACGACCGCTTCGAGCTTGTCGACGCGGTTTCCATGCTGGACGACAGGGCATGCGCCTTCGAGCGGACACAGCAGCTCGATGTCCGGCGCGGCGCCGGCGCGCCGTTTGCCGATATACGGGCTGTCGTGACCGAGGTTACGGAGGCTTCGGGGGAGGAATGCGGCGACGCGGCCATGCCTGAACCGGCAAGCCGCACGATCGCGGTGACCTACAGCTGGGACGCCGCGGCGCGGCGCTACATCGCGGATTCCGACGCTTTCGCCGTGCTGGCGCGGGAGAACGAGAAGCGCTTCTGACGGCCGTTCCGCAGCGACGCCGGCGCGTGCCGGCGCCGGCGCTCGCATCGTCGGGTGATCGCGCCTAGATCGTTTCACAGTTTTACGGAAACGGTGAAACGATCTATCTCTTTGTTTTTCCGCAATTCCGGGCGGAAAAGTGCTTCACACTTTTCCTGGAATTGCTCTAGCGGATCGTGCGCGAGGCGGAGTCGAAGCGGGCCCAGCCGACCGTCCGCGACTTGCCCCCCGCCTCGACCGTGAGCCGGTAGTCGGAGTTCAGCCGCCCGCCCGTCGTGTTGCACGGCGGCAGGAAGGCATGGTTCACGACCGTGGTGCCGGAGCCGTCCGAGGTGACGCGGGTGCTGCGGTGGTTGAAGATGCTGCCGTCGCTCAGCCTGTCCTGCAGATGCAGGCGGATCGGCACGCCGGCGGCGGCGGTGTGCCGGATGGTGATGGTGGGCGCCTGTCCCTGTCCGCCGAGCTGGCGGCACAGATTGGCCGTCGTCATCGGGCTGATGCTGACGCTGGCGATATCGAACGCCTGCGCCGGGGCCGGCGGCGCGCCCGCCTCGTCTCCCGTGGTCGAGCAGGCGGCCAGCGCGACGATGGCGGCGGCCGATATGGCGAATCCCGTAAGCGTTCTGATCTGCATGATGGTCCCCTCCTGTTTGCGGGATGATGGAGATCGAGCCCTAGCCCGGTTCGGCGGGACGATCAGCGCAAAATCGGGGAAGAAACCGAAGGAACGGAAAAAGGATGTCGGATTGTCTCGATACATCAAGCACATGGCATTATAGTGCCGGCGGGAACTTGGGGAGCGGGCAGGGGGAGCAGGCAGACGGTGACGACTTCGGATTGGGCGAGCTACCGGCACTGGAACGAGTTGCTGGACGCGCTGTGCGCGGAAGAAGGCTATCTGGACAACATGGCGTTGGCCGACGCCTTGTGCGCGGCAGGCGGCAACCGGACGCAAGCGGCGTTCGACACGGCGGTGAAGAACCTGCGCAACTGGCGCCAGGGCGTGCACATTCCGCAGCGCCGCAATTTCCTGCTGCTCGGGAAGATCCTGAAGGTCGACCAGCGCGACGGGCTGCGCGCGCATTGGAACCGCCTGTACGGCCAGGCCAAGGTCAAGCCTTCCGACGAGGGCGACGGCTTCGCCAGGGAAGCCGGCATGGCGGTTCCGCCGCCACGGCGGAAATCCCGCCGGGCGCTCATTGCGAGCGTCGGCGCGGCGGTGGCGCTGCTCGCGGCGGTCTTCGCCGTTCTCGTCTGGCCGGGCCGGCCGGATACGGCCGCCGATCCGGTCGCGAGCTATGAGGGGATCATTGCCGAATATGTCCGCAACGTCTCTCTCAAGGTCGGCGAATCCGCCATCATCCACGGCGCGCGCGGGAACGAATGCGGCCCGGCGCCGTCATGGGAGAGCGCGAAGCTGCTCCTGCCGGAACTGGTGACGGGCACGCTGACCGACGGCGGCGTCGGGACGCGGGTGAGCCGCCAGTGCGGCGGTCGGGTTCCGGCGCGGGCGATCCTCTTCACCGCGACGGCGCCGGGGACGGAGCAGGTCAGCCTTTACGGCGACGACATCGTGATCCGCGTCGGCCAGTGACGGGCGGCCAGTGACGGGCGGCCAGTGACGGGCGGCCAGTGACGGGCGGC
>Ga0172382_10013299_pt1 | contig 10618 bp, 12 predicted proteins | sample Leawel138RmetaG_FD_122245 | JGI IMG/M metagenome (GOLD analysis project Ga0172382, IMG submission 122245) | Leachate microbial communities from a municipal landfill in Southern Ontario, Canada - Leachate well 138R metaG | ecosystem: Engineered > Solid waste > Landfill > Unclassified | place...
CACTTTATCGAGGAACTTCTATATTGGCAATAATCTCCGTGATGACCTGTTCCGCCTTCAATCCCTCCATCTCTTTTTCAGGCGACAGAATTACACGGTGACGCAACACCGGCACCGCAATATCCTTGATATCCTCGGGCGTCACAAAATCACGCCCATTGAGGGCAGCCATTCCTTTTGCCGCATTCAAGATAGCAATGGAAGCACGTGGTGACGCACCCAGATAGAGGAAGGGTGTTTGTCGTGTTTGCTGTACAATATTTGCAATATAGGCCATTAAATTACTCTCCACAACCACCTCACGCACCAAGAGTTGAAATTTTGCAATATCTCCACCTGAAACCACGCTATGGATATTTTCAGTTTTGTTGAAACCTTTTGTTTCGTGCTCCCTACGGATAATTTCAAACTCTTCGGCCCAATTCGGATAATCAACCACAATTTTAAAGAGAAAACGATCCAGCTGCGCTTCCGGCAGACGGTAAGTACCCTCTTGTTCAATGGGATTTTGTGTCGCAATAACGATAAATGGCGTTTCCATGCGATAGCTATCACCATCGAGTGTAACCTGTCGCTCCTCCATCACCTCGAACATAGCCGCCTGTGTTTTCGCCGGCGCGCGGTTTACCTCGTCCACCAGGATAAGATTGGCAAAGACGGGACCTTTGCGGAATTGAAAATCGGATCTCTTCATATCAAATACCGATGTACCGAGAATATCGGAAGGCATAAGATCGGGGGTAAATTGTATCCGGCTGAAAGAGGTATCTACCGCTTTTGCCAAAATCCTTACGGCCAACGTCTTGGCAATACCGGGCACTCCCTCCAGCAGGACATGCCCATTAGCAAGCAATGCAACCAATAGATAATCAATTAGTTTATCCTGTCCCACAATTACTTTTTGTAATTCTTTCCTTACAGCATCCATGGTTTGCCGTAACTCGCTTAAATCGATCCTTGATTCAAACCGGATATTCTCTTCCAAATTTTCGTTCATTTTATTGTTGAGTTTTTAAATCATCATCACTACTTCCCGAAGTTCGGGACAAGTTATTCCGATTTCCCGATAAATCGGGACAGGCTATCGGAATTATCATTATTCTGCCCCAACTTGTGGGGATTACTAAACCAACACTATATATAATCCCTACTTGTCGGGATCACTCTTGCTCCCAAAACCGGTCCATCCACACACTCAACTGTACCAGTTGCTGCTTGTCGCATCGCTTCCGGGTTTCTATCTTACAGATCAAAGAGAGAATATCCCCAATCAATTCCCGATCCTTTCCCGATTTGAGATGTAGTCGTTCTGCCAGTTTATCTTCAGAAAGTTGCGTCTCTATATTGTATCTTCTCCGCACCCTATCCAGGAAGTAGATAATCTTTTTCCGGGCAATATCGGAAATATCTCCCTCCTGAAAGTAGAGGTTCCCTATCGTCTGGGCAAACTCCACTGTGCTGTTTTGCAATGGCTTTATGAGAGGGACAACCCGTTGTTTGCGTTTGGCCGTAAAAAAGACAAATAGAATCAATCCGTAAAGGAAAATCAACCATGCCATCCGCAATGCCGGATATCTAAAAAGAACACTCAACTGATTTTTCCCTAAGAGTGTATTCCGTTGCTGGTTTGCCACGAACCATACAATTGGTTGCCCATCGGGAAGATAACTCAGCGTTCTTTCTGCATACTCCTGTAACGACTCATCTGAAAGCAGCGAATAATTGGAAAAAACAACAGGTTGGCTATGCAGGATAATTTTTCCTTTACCGATCCTGAACTCCATGAAATGGATATATTCCGACTCATCGGGGAATCTCATATAGCCCAATGCGGTGGAGGTAGCGGTATCGGCATCTACAAACCCATATTGTCCAAAAATGGGAGAATAGGAGTACTCCTGATCACCCCACTCTTCTCTCGAAAACCTGAATTTCAGTTCAGGCCTACTTCCGGTATTGAGCTTGACACCAAGCTGTTTCTTGCCTTCATCGGATGTGAAAGTGACGGGGCTGTCATAAGGGACATATTCACAAGCGGCTTGCAATGTATCAATCAAGTAGGGTGTAAATCCGTCGGAAACGACAAAAAGGGTACTGCCTTGCTTTACCGCATTCAACATTCTATTGGTCAATGCATCATCAAGATAAACATATTCACTGATAAAAAGATAGCTCTCCTTTTTTATATCCAGGCTGTCTTGCTGATAAAAATATTGAAACGGATTTTTATCATAACGGACAATATTATTATTGAAGAGATGATCGATCTCCTGATTCAACACATAGAGATCCAATGGCTTTTTCTCATCCAGTTTATAAGTCCGCGACCAATTCAGCGGTTTGTCTCGTGATTGGTCTATTGCAATCATTACGGCAATGAGAACTGCAAATAGAAGCAGGTATATTTTTAGTGTTTTACTCATTGTCCGTTTCTATTTTTATGTGATGAAGAAAGAGCTCACGGGCTCCCTTATATTCCAAGTCGTTAATAAAAAATCCACCATACCAAATATAATTATAGAGATAAGAGAGGTAGCTGAACTGTTCCTGCAATATTTTATCCTGGATCTCGGTAAGATAGTCGATATTGGTTTTGTCGGGATTCCATTGAATGATATTCTTGTCTGTAAACACTTTAAGCAGCCATAAATAGAGTAGCCGGATGGCTTGTCGTGTGTCACCGTGCTGCTCCGCTTCGTTGAGGAGAATTTCAAAATTGGCTTCGTGAATATGCTGCTCCACATTAGAGAGATCAACAGAAACAGATTCATTTTTTTTCTCAAAGAACCAGCGCCCCCGGTGATTCATGAACAATCGCACAGCAATATAAGCCGCCGTCAGAAAGATCAGTACCAACAGGAGATTCAATATCCTTTCCGTAAGGTTGTTGATATTTGAAGTGTCGGGATTGCCGAAGATCCTATCCAGCCACACTGAAATAATCTCCTTAAGCCGCTGAAAAAAACTCTTGTTGATATTCCTTTCGTAATGCAGGTCACTGTCCGATGCATATTTTTCGGCAAGATAGTTATCGAAATTCCGTCGTATAGCCAAAGAGGAGCTGTCTTTGGGGATTACTCTTATGATACTATCGCGTTGAAACGGGGAGAGGTCACCGGGATTTATCCGTTTGACACCCTCAGGAGAAACATAAAGCGTATCGGCAACTATCTCTTCACTTGCCATAACCACACTATCCTGCGGAAAAATTTCAAAACAGGAGAATAGGCCGGCAATAAGGAGTATACCTGATAATTTATTCCACATTCTGCCCGATCAAATTAATTTCCGACAATGCCTGCACATGGTTATTTTGTTCCAGTATACTATAGTAAACCACACCCTGGTTCACCATTAAAATATTGGATGTGATATAGGAAAATAGAAGCGATACGATATAGAGTACCGATATGATAACTCCGAAACTGGAACCTAGCTTCCCATCCCCGGTTGCCAACATTGAAAAGAGCATAATAGAATAGGGAATCATCGTGATCATACCCTGCAGCACACTTAAGACAACATATATAACCATGGCCGCACCCACAATATGCCAGAATTTTTTAGAAAAGAGATTTTTCCACCCCTGCTTTATCGCCTCGAAAAACGACATCTCTTGCAGCAGATAGATGTAAAAAGACTGGGTCATCCAGACCGATGCCACAGGAATCAACAGGATTAAAACGAAAACTCCTACCACCAGCAGGACCAATAGGGCGGCAAAGAATCCTGCTACGATAATAAGCGGAAAAAATGTAATAAATGAATAAAATCCGAAACGGATAATTTTAGGTAGATACAATTTTATCCTCCCGAATATTTCGGAAGCAGTAAAATCCTTTTTTCCGGTCTCCTCAATGAGTTTCAGATAAATAACCGGATAAGCGATCGAAAAAATGGAAAAAAAGATGGCAAACAATGTCACAACCACCATCACGGAAACAAATAGCACAGGATTATCCGAGAAATAATAGCCAATATCATATCCGATACCTTCATTGGCCGTACTGAACAATGCGGAGAAAAGGTCGCGGAAAATAAAAAAATAAAACAGACAAAGTAATGCCAGAAGAGCTCCGGTGATTACAATATAATTTCCGAAAAAATTTTTCCAGTAAATTTTAAAAAATGCGATCGTATCTGTAATGTACGCGCTAAAATCCCTTTTCTTATATAACTGAAACATACACAACCTGTTAAATTTTACAACATCCTGTTTGTTTATCCTACTTCTTTCTCCCTGCCATCCTCTTTGCCACAATGAACGGATACACCATATAATAGAAAAAGATCAATAAAAAAGAGCCCAAAATAATAATCAGGTTTACCGCCAAGGGCATGCTGTTGGAAAACCTTGTCACAAATCCTTCAATGAAGCCCGCCGCCACAAAAAACGGGAGGGTGCTCAATATAATATGGAGACTCTCTTTAAATCCAATCTTGAAAGAGTGAAAACGTGAATATGTTCCCGGGAAGAGAACGGATGCGGCCAAGATAAAACCCGACGCAGCAGCTACAATAATACTGAATATTTCCATTGCCCCATGAAGCCATATACCCCGCAAGCTTTCCGTAAAAACGCCATGCTCATAAAAAAAATATTGAAACGAACCGACCATGATACCGTTCGTCATAGCGATATAAAAAGTGGGAATACCAGCCAGTACCCCAAAAATAAATAGACGAAGCGCCACATAAATATTGTTTGCCGTGATACCAATAAAAGAGCCCATAGCTCCCCCCGATTTATAGACCGCCATCGGATCGCCTTTTTCAATATTTTCCAGCGTCATATTCACATAGCCATCTCCCAGAATCAGACGGACAAAAGTGTCGTCATACCTTGCGGAGACTGCTCCCAGAATAATAAAAAAAAGAAACATCGCCAAGGCAAGCCACATGGTTTTCTTCTGTTTATACATCAGGAGCGGCACATCGGTTCTGAAGAATTTCCAGAATCTATTTCTTTCCAAACGCTTTGTTTTGTAAATTTTGCGGTATATTTGTGAAACCAGAAAATTAAGGTAGTCGGTCGTCTTACTTTTCGGGTAATAAGTCTGTGCGAATGACAAATCGTTAAGCAACTGGATATAGAGATGAGCCATCTCATCCGGATTTTTCGGATGATTGGAGGAGAAGAACTGTTCAAATTCCTGCCATTTACGCTTGTTTTGCTTTATAAATGCGACTTCCTTCATACAGTTTGCTAAATTAGTTATAAAATGTCAAAGTTATACATAACCACCACACAAAATGTGCCACTTTTTTTCACTCCTGCCTCGGTAGGCGAGCGGATATTGGGATATCTCATCGATATGATCGTGAAAATCTCCTATACAATCAGCATGTACTACCTATTGAAATACCTGCATATCTGGGATAGACACCTTTCTCAAATGGATAACTGGAATACGGCAGCCATATATCTGATACTCTACTCTCCCGTAATATTCTACACACTTGTAAGTGAAAGCTTAATGGAAGGTAGAACCATGGGGAAATTATTGGTAAAGACGCGTGTGGTGAAAATTGACGGTTATCAGGCATCATTTACCGACTATTTTACGCGTTGGATATTCAGGCTGGTTGATATTGATATGGGGTTTATCCCCGGCCTGCTCTCCATGCTTTTTTCCAAACACACACAACGGTTAGGTGATTTGGCAGCAGGCACAGCCGTTGTTTCTGAAAAATCGAAATACAACCTGTCGCACACTATCTTGGCGGATATAAACGATGGCTACCAACCCTATTTCACCAGGACACAGATGTTATTATTTAGCGATAACGATATGCGCATCATTAAAGAAAATGCCGTCAGCGCAACAGAAGCCGGGGATACGCTGCTGGTGGAAAAGCTTACGACAAAAATAGAAGAGATAATTCGTGCGAAAAATAAATTTCCCTCACAGGAAAATTTTATTCAAAAAGTAATTGAAGACTATAATTACTACACCGGCGAATAGTACCGCACTGAATTCAATGTAAAGCCAACCAGATCGTTGCTACTACCGCTATTCTTTTCGCGTTGAGAAAATGAAGTCGAAAAGCAAACTATTGTCAGACTCTTCGGTCATCTTTTTCTTAATATAATATTTTCTTTGCTTGATGACGTTAGTTTCCGTTGAGCCAAAACACAAAGCTTTGGAAAAAGAATTCAAAGGCAATAAAGAGAGACAACACAATTTAAGATCATTTTGGGTGAGTTTGGAATTCACAGCAGACAAATCTTTTTGAAAATTCTCAAAAAGAGTATCCAATTCTCGCTGCAAACAGTCTTGTTTCCCATAAGTCAGCACCTTTAAAGAATTGCTTTTTTTCTGCTTTTCCAGCTCTTTGATTTCCGAATAAATGGGAGTTTGCTTAAATATCTCCGCTTGCAGGAGATAGGAATTATAACTAAGTAACTGACTTATATCCTTTTTTGATTGAATCGCAGTATCTAATTTTTTCAACTCATCTCTCTTTTTCTTAGAAAAAGCGGATGGTCCTTTCTGTTGAAGATAGATCATCAAAAGAATAATGGCGATCAGGGAGAGACACAGAAAGAGCACAATATAGAGCCTAGTCCTATGCTGACGGTCTATCGAATAAATTATATTGTCTATCTTTTCCTTGTGATTCCGGATTGAATCCTGAATATCCAGCGACCGGTGAAAAAGGAGCATGGCATTTTTATGATATAACTCTAAATAATGAAGAGCGATATCATAGTTTTCAAGTCGGGTCTCTATAAAATTCAGATATAAATAAGACTCAGTCTTTACCGATATATCGGTAGAGTTGGCACTCTGGAGCAAATAGACACGTGCTGAATCATAATCCAGTGTCTCTATACATTCTTTTCCTTTAAGGAGATGCAAAGAGTTTTGAGGAAGGTCGCTCTCAGTCGTAAGCATTTTTGTTCCGGGAGTATGATCAGCATACATACTCCCAGAACAAAGATGAGTAGAGACTAAAATACAATATACAATATTCAGAACTCTCACATTCAAATCATCTGTTTTTACACAATCAAATTATTCGACTCTTTCCCAATTTTCCACGTTCTGAATTTTCTGGTCTTGGTCAAATTCAAGATACCCTGACATTAACATTTTCTTTCCCTCTATCTTCATTTCGTAAATGGCATTTTTTCCTTTCCAGCTTGTCATTCCCGGCAACGTATATAAAATATTTTCGGTATATATACCATCTTTGAGTGTATAGGTTCCTGATGCTCCGGAAATTATATTACCCTCCTTATCGAACATTGTCCAAATGAAGTGAGTGGATGTGATGTGCTTCAGGGTAGTATACCCTTCGGGGGTAGAACGCCCCGAGCTATCCAGAGATTTCCAAGTACCCTGTATATTCTGGGCACTTAACGTACAAGTTATTACGATCAACAACAATGTAAAAAAGAATGTTTTTGTCTTCATACTATTCCAATTTTTATTTTTAACACTAAGATTATTACACTGCAAAGATCAAAACAAAAAAAGGATAATCAAAAGAAAAGAAGTCATATTACATTTTTTCAAAACATTGACTATCAATCGATAACAAAAAGAATCGTAATATTAATATTTTTAGTGGCCAAATTAAGCATCAAACAGTCCAAACGATTATAAAATTATTTTACCGTCCTGATCCGGTATTCACAGGCTACTTTTCCTTTCTCCATATTGGCAAGTTTACCTTTGACCATCCTTTTACGCAGCGGTGAAATTTTATCGACAAACAGGATCCCCTCTATATGGTCATATTCATGCTGGATCACACGTGCCATAAAACCTGCATAAGCCTCATCACGAGGTTGCAGGTTCTCATCTATATATTGAATACGAATTTCATCTTCACGGGCTACCTTTTCATGAATACCGGGAATACTCAGGCATCCCTCTTCCGTCGAATCCAGTTCTCCTCCCCGCTCAGTGATATGGGCATTGATAAATACCTTCTTGAAATCTTTAAACTCAGGATGTTCTTCACTTTCCAGCGGTGAAAGATCTACCACAAAAATACGCTCTTCCAGTCCTACCTGCGGACCGGCGAGCCCGATACCATCGGCGCCATACATGGTTTCAAACATGTTATCGATCAATTCCTTCAAATTGGAATAATTTTCAGGGTCTATATCCCGCGCCACTTTCCGTAAAACCGGATGTCCGTAAATATATATAGGTAATATCATAATCAGTAAATCAGTAAATCATCACTACTTGTCCCGATCCATCGGGATCATCAAATCAACCGCCTCTCCATATATCCCTGTAGGATAATGGTAGCGCTGATTTCATCCACCAACTCCTTATTCTGGCGATCTTTCTTTTTCAACCCGCCATCTCTCATTGCCTGCTGGGCCATTTTGGATGAAAACCGCTCATCCCAATACTCCACGGGAATTTGAGGATACAATTTTCTCAACCGATTTACGAAAGGCTCTATCCTTTTCATATTTTCCGAAGGTTCGTTGTTCATCTGTTTAGGAAGCCCCACCACAATACATGACACCTCCTCTCTTTGAAGATAATCATTCAGAAAATCAAAAATCCCGGATGTCTCCACTGTAGTCAGACCATTGGCAATGATCTGTAGCTGGTCGCTTACGGCTATTCCCGTACGCTTTTTCCCGTAATCGATAGAAAGAATCCGTCCCATATCCTTAAAGAGCATCGAATGTACGTTTGCGCAACTCGAAATCACGTCCAAGATACTTTTCCCTTACCACGGGATTGGCAGCCAACTCTTCAGCAGTACCTTGAAAGAGCACTTTCCCCTCAAAGAGCAGATAAGCACGGTCGGTAATACTCAACGTCTCATCCACATTATGGTCGGTAATAAGGATACCGATATTCCGATATTTCAGTTGGGCTACAATCGATTGGATATCCTGCACGGCGATCGGGTCGATACCGGCAAACGGTTCATCAAGCATGATGAATTTGGGATCAATGGCCAGACAACGGGCAATCTCTGCACGCCGACGCTCACCACCCGAGAGACGGTCACCGGTATTCTTCCTCACCTTTCCTAGTCCAAACTCTTCGATGAGACTCTCCAATTTCTCTTTTTGTTCCTGAGGTGACTTGTCGGTAAATTCCAATACCGATTTGATATTATCCTCCACCGTCATCTTCCGAAAGATAGAGGCCTCTTGCGCCAGATAACCAATCCCGTGCTGGGCGCGTTTATAGACCGGGAAGCGGGTGATATTCTGATTACCAATAAATATCTCCCCCTCGTTCGGAACAATCAATCCCACTGTCATATAGAAAGTGGTAGTCTTGCCCGCACCATTAGGACCGAGCAATCCGACAATCTCCCCTTGTTTTACATCGATGGAGACATGATTCACCACCGTCCGCTTACCGTACTTCTTCACCAGATTCTCGGTACGCAACGTTAGCGTTTGATCCTGCGGCATACTATCTTGCGGTAGTGTATCAATCTCTTCGCCCTCAATACCAGGTGCTATATCATCTCTGACTTCGTCCATCTATTCGAAATATTTTTACAAAAATAGATGAAAATCGAACCATTTCCAAGCATAGGGGATAACTTTTCCATATCATTCATATTATTGAGGTACTTAGTGTTTCAGTTCGAGGAGAAGAGATCTTAAAACTAATATAGGAGAAAAATGGAGAGTAAATTTTATTCTGAGATAATAACAGTAGATTGATCTATCCGGCCGGCTACGGGTGGATTCATTTTTGACAACTCCACTTCAATCCGGTCAATCTGAGGAAATGCCTCTTTCACTCTCCGCAAAATACGATAGGCTGCATTTTCAATCAACCTGGAAGGTTTTGCCATTTCTTCTTTCACCAGATCATACACTGCCGCATAATTGACCGTATCTACCACATCATCGCTGAGACAGGCCATCGACAAATCGGCCGAAAAACGCAATGTTACGGAAAAATTATTTCCGTGAATTGTCTCATGTTCCAATAGACCATGATGGGCAAAAAAATGCATATTTTTTAGTTCGATGGAGGTTTTCATTGAACATTTCGTTATATTTGTTGATCTAAACGTAAAAGTACAACAAAAATTTACGATAATAAAACGGGCATGGCCGGCATTCTTGCACAATGACATAATCGAAAGAGTCTTGTGTCTTGATTCTTGGTTCTTGCATCTAATATAGATAATCATATGAAGAGAAACGAAATTCCCGAAAGAGTTTCAGCCATAAGACAATTTATGGAGGAGAAACAACTGGATCTGTTCATCGTTCCCAGTACCGATGCCCATCTGAGTGAATACCCACCCAAACACTGGGAGTCCAGAAAATGGATCAGCGGCTTCACCGGTTCCGCCGGGACGGCTGTAATAACAAAAGATAAGGCAGGCGTATGGACCGACTCGCGCTATTTCCTGCAAGCGGCCGACGAGCTGAAAGACACGGGGTTCGAATTGTTTAAAATGGGACAACCCGGCACTCCCGACATGACCGACTGGATTATCGAACAAGCCGGCAACGGTGGGACAGTAGGTATCGACGGATTGGTGTACGCTGCATCCGACGCAAAAACATTGAAGGCAAAACTCGAAGCAAAAGGAATCCGGTTGGAGACCTCTCTCGATCCTTTTGCGGCAATATGGAAAGAGCGTCCGGAAATCCCCA
>Ga0172382_10013301_pt1 | contig 10617 bp, 25 predicted proteins | sample Leawel138RmetaG_FD_122245 | JGI IMG/M metagenome (GOLD analysis project Ga0172382, IMG submission 122245) | Leachate microbial communities from a municipal landfill in Southern Ontario, Canada - Leachate well 138R metaG | ecosystem: Engineered > Solid waste > Landfill > Unclassified | place...
GGGTGGTGTAGGTGGTGCCGTCCGGCCGGATATAGGTGGTCACGATGTCGGCGCTGCATTCCTCGTCGGGGTCGTCGCACTCGACGACAGCGCGGGATATCTTATGTCGCCGTCCAGGTCGGCGGTACGCCGGTCCAGGAAGATCCGGTAGACCCGTTCGGGGAGAGTCTGGACCGCCGCCTCGATCTCGGGAACGGCGGCGCTGGCGCGGAAGAAGACCTGCGCCCGGCTCACGAGGACCCCTCTCTCGGGAGCGCCTTTTGGGGTGCCGAGGGAGACCCGGCCCCGGATCCTGCGACCCTGCACCTCGGTGGGGGCAAGGATCTCGATGACCGGTTCCTGCCGGTAGCCGGCGACCTTCAGGTCGAGTATGATCCCGCTGGTGGTGGTCACCGTCAGGAGGATCTCCCCGGGTTCGGGGGAGGTTTGGGGGGGGACGGTATCGTTCTGCATATGCAACTCACGCCTCCGCGAGGAGGTCGCACCGGTCAACGAACAGTTCCATCTCGATCTTGTTGTACTGGGGGGCGATTGCCATTTCCTTCACCTACTACTACCTACCACTCAATACTATTAATATGTTTCGTTTCGTCACGGCGGGGCTTGCCGTAGTATCAAAGGGTTCGCTAGATACCGCCAGATTGTTCTGGAGCGCGGAGACCCAGCTCTCAACTAAGGGACATGTGTTGGGATTCGCAGAATTAGAGGAGTGACGGCGGCAGCGATCTCCAGACCGGGGGCCTCGAAGATCGGGAGAGGGTGCGGCATTAGGCCTCCTTCCCCCGTGCGGCGAGGATCTCCAGCACTCTCCTCGCCCATTCCCGGTCAGCCTCCTTCTCCTGCTCGGAGAGGTCGGCGTAGGGTACCCAGAGCCGTTGCCACCGCTCGACCCGCGCCTCGGAGAGGTGCTCCGTGGCGGCGAGACTTCGGGACCAGGAGACCCACTGCTCATGCTCCAGTGCCGCAAGGGTTTCCAGCACTGGAGATAGGGCGTTCTCGGTCATTGCCGCACCCCCCTCCCGGGCGGTCATCTGAACCAGCGTATACTGGTCGCGCCCGATGCAGGCTGTGGCCAGAAACACAATCCCGGTGTATGCCATAGCCGCCCCCATAATGTGGAGGGGCAGGTCCCCGAGAGCGACACCCCCCGCGACGCAGGTCGCTCCACCGATCAGGAATAGGCCTGCGCAATACAGGGATGTCCGGTAACTTCTCTTCACCCGCCGGGCCAGCCGCGCGGGGGTCGTCTTGCCCCCACCGGGGTAGCCGAGGGGGGTCAGGTCAGGGATACATTTTTCCGTCATTTTTCAACTCCATTTTTTTGTAGTTCTCACGGGCACGGCCCGGTCGGGGGGTGGTTATCGCCAGCCCCACGGCGATGAGGAGAATGACCGAGAGGAACCACCAGGGCCGGTCCTCGGGGAGGTGCAGGAAACTCATGCGGAATGCACCCCCTCTGTCGGGACGACCTGCATCCCCGTGTGGCTCGGGCACGTCGCCCCACCGCAGGTGTAGGGGTGCCCGCCCAGCGCCAGGTTCATGATGTAGTCTGAACGCGGAACGGTCTGCTCGCGCCCGCAGACCGGGCAGATCAGCAGGAGTTCGTCGTCAGCCGGAAGGCCCAGCTTGGTGAGAAGCGCGGCGATCTCGTCGTCCGAGGCGTCCACCCAGGGTTTCGGGAGGCATCCCCAGTCGGCGGCGATCCCCGCCTTGATGATGCCGAGGAGGCAGATGCCCGCCTCGGTTTTGGTTAGTTCAACCATTTTTCAACTCCATTTTTTTTGTAGTTCTCACGGGCACGGCCCGGTCGGGGGGTGATTATCGCGCCCCCCACAGCTCGTTGAGCGTCTCGATCAAGTCACACTGGATCTCCGCGCGGAGTGCTGTGGCCTCGAACGCGGCCGCGATGGCGATCAGAACCACCCCCGCGTTGATGAGGCAGAGGCACTCCCATACACGCGACGCGAGGAGCAAGAGAACCGCGCAGACGAAACAGGTCGCTCCGAGGACGGCAAAGACGACTGCGCCAGCCCGACACATCCGGTAACGGTCCTTCGCCCGCGGGGCCAGCCGCGGTGGGATCAGGTCGTTGAGGCCAGCCGCGGAGGTCGGGTTGGGGATACATTTTTCCGTCATTTTTCAACTCCACTTTTTTTGTAGTTCTCACGGGCACGGCGCGGGGCGGGTGACCCACCCGAGCGCCAGCCCGGCGACCATGCCCGCCCCCACGAGGGGGCGGTAGTCGGCAATCAGATACGCGGAGAGGGCCAGCAGCGCCGAGACCCCGCAGGCGATGAGGGGCGGGGAGGGGAGGGTATCCACGGTCACCACCGGATCACCTGCGCCTCGATCCCCTCCTCCACCCGCAGCCCGCAGACCACCACGAACTCGGTCGCGGACCCCGCGGCGGGCCGGGCGACCAGCCGGTTGAGGTCCAGCAGCACCTCGATCTCGTCGGGGGCGGGGCGGGCGGGGTCATCGTCCTCCCCCGTGCGGTCTGCACATGCAAGATTCTCCAGCCACGCAACCCACTCCTTGAGCCGGGCGAGCCGGAAGGTGCCGACCACCACGAACTCCCGCGGGTCGCTGACCACCCTCCCGACCGATTCGTCCCGGTTGGCCGCAAGGAGCTTCACGATGCGGCCTCCCGGGCGGCGTGCGTCTGGATCCCGAGGATGGCCCGGGGCGTCAGAACCCAGTCCCGGGGGGTACCCCGGAACTGCCGCTTCCGGCGTTGCCCGCCATCCCCCGAAGGGGGATGGGTGAGAACCCCGTCGTTGCGGAGGGCGGTCAGGTTCCCGGGGGAGAGGTCAACCCCGTTCTGGGCCAAGTCCTGCCAGGTGAAGGGCGGGTCCCCCGCGACCGCGTAGATCGCGGCAGCCCGATCGTATCGGAGTGCCCCGGGACGAAAGTGACGCATCTCCATTCGATCACCTCGTTCTGGCCATCAGGGCCAGAATGAACTCGGTCGAGAGCCGGTCGGGGTCGTCGGCGAGCACCTCCCGGTGCGCCTGCAGCACCCTCTCGGGGCTGTCCCGCACCGCCGCAAACGGGCTTGCCGGAGGGGCGGGGGGCGCGGGAACCGGGTCGCCGGGGAGCACCGGGTGGGTGGCCCGGAGCCGGGCCCGGTCGGCGGCAGGGAGGCCGGGGATACAGGGTTCGCAGACGTAGACCGCCCGCTTGACGCGGGAGCCGGGAATCGGGACGACAAACCGCCACAACCGGCGGGTGGGGTGGAGCGTGCCGCACCGGTAGCAGTGCTTGTGCGCGTGGTCGGGACGGGTCGCCTGCATCGGGCGGACATACCGGTACCTCTGGATCCGGGCGCGGTCCTCAGGAGGGAGCCGCTTGAGACACGGGATACAGATCCGGGGGTGTTCGCCGAGGTACGGTTCAGGAAGGCCTTCCGGCGGGACATACCGCCGGAGCCGGTTTCGGGGGAACGCGCCCCCACAAAGAGTACAGAGGAGTTCAGACATTTTTCCATCACGTCTTTTTTCGTCGATCTTTTCGCCCGGCCTGAGAACTGGCCGCGAGCGCCGCGATCTGGTCCCGCAACGCCTGGTTCTCCGCCCGGATAGCCTGCATCTCGATCAGGGTGTTGTTGAGGAGCCCGACCAGCTGATTGAACTGGTACTGGAGCGTGGTGCCGCCCTGGACGTGGGCCATGACCGTGCTCACGGACGCGGCAACGGACCCCAGCGTCTGGGTGATCGGGTCGAGCCGGGCCGCCATCTCGTCCAGCAGGGTCTGGTTCTGGGCAGAGAACTGGTTCGCGACCGCCTGTTCCACCGCCTGTTCCACCAGCGGCCCGAGATTCAGGGCGTTCCGAAGCCCCCGGTCCACCTGGTCGGCGATCAGGGGGTCGGTCGTTTCGAGCTCGCCCGGAGCCGCGGGACCGCGATCTTTCAGGGAGTCGTCGCAGTACAGCCCGGGCGTGGCAAGGCTCTGCCCGGCGGTGACCACGGCTTTTGCTGCTGCCGAGGCAAAGGCAAAATGGGGTTTGGCGATGAGTTGCGGGGTGCCGATGGTCAGCAGGACGCCCTGCCGTTCCTGGTCCGCGACGAACGTGCTGACCCCCTGCTGGATCTGGGCAGCAACGATCTGGGTAGCCTCGTCCACGGAGGCGGCCAGCACGTGGGTTCGCTCGGTGCGGTAGGCGACCAGCGTCTTGCCATGCACCTCCACCCCGATGGTACCCCCCGGCACCTGCACGTGGAAAAGGTGCCGTTCGGGACCCTTGGGTCGCCAGGATTTGACGTGGACCGCACGGGTCCGCCGGTCCCGCCGCCAGCCGTCGGTGACGATCCCCCCGCCCCGCTGGGCGAGGACCGGGATCTTGAATTTGACGTGGTGCGGGATGCAGAGGGTGTAGGACCCCGCCTGATTGGGGTTCTGCGCCAGCAGGTCTTTGAGCCGGTCGGTGACGACGTAGGTGGTGGCCCGCCCGCAGAGGGGGTCGGCCGTGGCGATGGAGGAGGTCTTGCCCCGGTACTGGACCGTGATCCGCTGCGGGATGACGAGCCCGTACCGTTCGAGTTTGCGCACCAGCTGGTTGACATAACTCCGCGACCGCCGCAGGCGTTTCGCGATGCTCGCCTGATACTCGCCCTGGTCCAGAAGTTGGATGACGTTGATCTGGGTGACGTTCAGGGAACGAACGTACTGGAAAATCGCAAGGTCATCGAACGTCGTCTGCTGTTCCATCTATCCCCGGTCAGTGGTGGGGTGCCGCCGGGGCTGTGTACGGGGGGGTGCGGGGAGGACGGCCGGAGGAGGGGATCCCCCTCCGGCCGGGTCAGCCCCCCGGTTCTCCACATTTTACAGCCACATTTTTCGGCACATTTTTCGGCACATTTTTCGAGACATTTTTCGAGACATTTTTCGGGTCGGCACGCAGGGGTGCCGCATTTTTTGCCACATTTTTCAGAGGGGGACCACCCCTCACCCCCCGAAGAGGCCGGGTTTGCCCGCCTCCTGCGTGGCCCGCTGCTCGCGGCGCTTGAGGGTGACCCCCTGGTGTTTGAGCCGGAGGGCCGACCGGGTCATCCCGGCCTCCTCCAGAAGAGCGGCTTTCCGGGTCAGGGCGGCGATCTGCTGCTGCGCGGTCGGCGGGACACCCCGGAGATCGGCCAGCTCGGCATCGAGATCCTGATCGGCAGTTTTCGTCACATGTTTCGCCACATTTTTCATCTCCTGAAGCCCGCCCCCTCTCAGGGAGTGGGCGCGGGAAGGGTATCCAAGACCTTGATCCCCAGATGCTCCCCGGTGATACGGATACAGAACCGGAGGGTCTTGGATCGGTTGGTACAGTCGGGACGTCGCCGCTGGATCTCGTCCAGCACATCGCTGTCCCCAGGGCCCAGCCGGAAGGATGTACGATCGGAGGGCATGATCAAGAATGGTTTGAGGTTTACTATTAAGATTGTCAAACGGTTGGCCGACAGGGGATGTTCACGGGGCGTTCCGGCGAGCACCGGAGCGGGGCGGGGGTGAACGGGTTCGCGGGGGCAGGAGCAGGAAGCACGGGCAGGAAGGACGGGGATCACTCCCCCCGAAAAGGGGTTAACATCCCCGGCCAGAGCAGGACAACCCCCCGGATCCCCGGGGGGCGCAGGGAGGGGGCGCGAGAGGTTCGGGTCTGCCGGATCGGGGGATGGGGGATGGAGAGCCAGGGGTTCACTCGGGGGTCAGCGGCAGATCTCCCGGGGGGTCACCCCCGCCGGGGAGGCTCATACCCCGGTATGATGTTCACGCCCGATCAGTCCGCTGATGAACATCCCGTATCGGAGGTACCTCCGGGTGACGGATCCGGGATCGGAGGGAGGGGCGGGGAGAGCGGGGTGAACATCACCCGGGGGTCAGGGAAAAAGGTTGCGGAACCAGGGGGCAGGGGGTGATGGCGGCGGGACAGTGACTTGCACATGCAAAGTGTAACAATTTGTAACAGCCCCTTCCGGGTGTAACAATTTGTAACAGATGGGGGTATTCTCACCCCGATTCAGGATCCAAAACTGAGTGTGCGGGATCGGGGAGTCACTCCGCTTCCCGGAGAACGTCTGCGATCCGGACGGGAACCACCCGCTTCCGGACTCGCGCAAGATACAGCCGCACGGCGTCCTCGCCCCCCCACCAGCACTGACACCCCCAGACGGTGTCCCCGTTGTCGAGCCGGATCTGGGCGGTCTTGACCCCGAGGGCGTGGAGGTCCACCCCGCGGATGTCCACCCCCGCCGGGGGGACGTGGCGGCCCTGATACGTGCCGTAGCCGAAGAATCGGACGGCGGTGGCGGTCTCGCCGCAGACCGCACCGACACGGTCGCCCTCCTGCCACCTCATCCGGCACACCCCCGGTGCAGGGTCTTCCAGGTCCGTTCGCCCACCGCGAGGAGGAGACTGAGAAAGAGGAAACCCCAGAGGAGGAGGACCGCGAGGAGCCAGCTCCCGCCGGTGCCGAACTCTCGCAGAGGGCGGCGGCAGGGGATCATGTGATCGCCCCCAGAGTGGTCTGCACCGTCTCCCGTCGTACTGGTTCGACGGACACCGAGGTCTTGAGCGATTGCTCAATCAGCGCCTTCGCCGTATCTGGTCGCACCCTCTCCCACATCGCAACTGATCCAATCGGGATCGTCGCGAACGCATCCCAAACCTCCATCCGGAGCGTGTCACCGTGGATGTGGACCCCGGGGATTCCGGAGAGGATTGCGTTCATGGTGGCATAGGTCAACACCCGGCGATCAACATCGACGTTCGTGAACAGGAAGTTCAGTGCGCCCTGATTCTCCTGTGCAAAATACGCCGCTGTCCGGAGCATGAACCGCCCCGTTCCGCACGCGGGATCACAGATCGTGAACGGTTCCGGGCGGCCAAGATCAGTATCCGGGAGCATCGACCGCACCATCATATCGACGATATCGGGCGGTGTGAAGAACTGGCCAGCCCGCTCACTCGTCTGCCCGGAGTTCTCCAGATATTCACCGAACAAGTCCCGGAACGGCCCGGCCTGCTCGGAATACTCCCGATGGATGTCCATGAGCGTGCCGAGGAGTTGGATACCTTCCCGATGCTCCTCGGCATGGTCGCGGCGGAACTCCAGCCCGCCGACCAGGATCTCGTCATAGATCCGGTCATGCAGCCGGGGACTGTTCAATGGTTCGAGGTCTTCGAGCCGACCCGTGGCGGTGTGGGGGTAGCGGACCTTACTCACGCGATCGCCCCCTCGAACGTCTGCCGAACCTCGGCCCGCCGGGGGCAGCCCTCCTCTTCATACTGCCCGAGAGAGCAGTCGATGCCGACGATCCTCCCGGTCTGTTCGCAGATCGCCAGCGTCAGGCCGGGATACCGAACCTCCTGCCGGTACCGGCACCCGGGGCAGGAGGTCACGCCTGCACCTCCCGAACGACATGGGCGCGGTTCGCGTTCAGGAACCCCACGGGCAAGCGCTTGTCCCAGATCCACGTGTAGCGGTACTGTTTTGGGTTTGATACGATCAGTTGCGAGGAGAACGGGGGGAGGCCGAATATCACCATAGGCGCATGGTCCTCCACAATCCGGTTAAATTCCTCCCACATCGCCCTGAGCGGGATCTGAATGTCCCATCGATTCCTCGTCGTCCCATAGGGCGGGTCGGTAATGATCGCATCAATACTTCGATCAGGGATCCTCTGCATGAGTTCCAGACAATCGCCGCAGTAGATGCGATCAATCTCCAGCGTCATCGCGCCACGCCCCGCTGCGCTTGAAGGATCTTCCGCTCGCCGTGGGAGAGGATTGGGATCCGGTGCTGCCGGAGCGCGCTGGATACCGTCGTCGGCGTGCACCCGAGGGTTGCCGCGATCTCGGTCACGGTCATGAGATCCTGATGATACCGCTGCCGGAGCCAGGCCGGGTCCGCGAGTTCGGGGTAGCGCCGCTTCGGGCCGCTCCGGACGTCCTCGCCCGCCCGGAGCAGCCGCTGGTAGGTGAGCAGGCAGCGCTTGCACCACGCCTGCCGCCCATCGGAAGCCTTCTCCGACCGGTAGAACGCCGACAACGGCTGCTCTCTCCTGCACCGGCTGCACCGTTTCATGCGCCGCCGCCCTCCGGCCACTTCGGACACCGGGGTGTCCGGTAGATCACCTTTCCGGACTGGCTGCAGACGGTGGTGCGGGTGCCGCGGGGGGTCGCCCGGGTCACCATGTCCAGGCAGCCGAAACAGTTCTGAACCGAAGGGATGTCCCCGGCCCGGATCCGGGTCGGGACATACGCCGGGGTGCCGGAGACCATTGTCACGGGCACGGGACCCCCTCCCCGACGACCTGCAGGAACCCCTGCGCGACGGTCGCGTCATCGAACGGGTCCGGCCCCGCGGCCCCGCAGAGGCTGCAACGGGGGGTCATCGGCCATCCTCCGCGGGGGCAGGGTTCTTCTTTCCGGATCATCTCCCGACCTCCGTGAACTCGAACCTCTGCGTCCACCCCTTGGCGCAGTTCACGATGAGCACCCCCGGCACGGCCTGCAGAAGACACTCCCGTTGTCTGACGACCCCTTCGGGATCAAAGGCGTAATATTCGATCACGACCCCTTCGCGCGGTTGCGGGGGGTTGAGACGCTGCCGGAGCGCCTGCAAGAGGCTCACGGCTGCCCACCCCCCGTCAGCCCTTCGGCGAGGTTCTCCCACCGATGGTCCTGCGGCTGCCGATCCCAGCCCGGCACGGGTTCGGGGATCTGGATGAGGCGGTCCCCTTCCACCGCATAATACCGCCACCCGGCAAGATCCTTTCCGGCAGACTGGTCGGTGTAGAGCCAGACCTGGCGCAGCACTCCCGGCGGGGTCGGGATGTCCTTCAGCCCGATCTTGTCCTTCTCGGGAACCCCGTGGAGATCCCGGCGGCACTGGGTGGTGAGGGCCTCCTGCGACACGATCCGCTCTTTGGTCCGTTTCACCTGAATCATGAGCAGAACGTCGTGCCGCGCGGCATACACGTCAAACGGGCCTTTGGAGGCCTGAGCGCGCCAGGTCACGAACCCCCGCGGATGGAGCAGCCGGTCGCGGGCGAGCCGTTCGGCGTAGTAGCCGCGGTCGTAGTTCCGACCCATCCTACGCCCCTCCCGCTGCTTTTAGGAGCGCCTGCTTGCACTGCGGGACCACCTGCGGGTTGAGCCGCCAGAGGTGCGCTTTCGTCCGGCCTTTGAGACGGCTCTCATGGATCAGGAGGTAGCCCGTGTTCCGGAACCGGGCCAGCATCGTCTTCGGGAAGATGTCGGCAACGTCCTGATACTGGAACGGTTTCGTGCCGAACCGGCGGTAGACCGCGACCAGTTCGGTGTCGTAGCGGAAGAAGTTCGCAAACCCCGCCATTCACTCAGCCTCCCCGAGGATCTTGGCTTTCAGCCGCGGGAGAAGCACGACGGCACCCATGTTGGTGACCGCGGCCACCCCGAACCCGAGCAGGAGAGCGTCCCAGACGAACCGGTACCCGGTCCCGGCATACGCCCCGGCCAGCACACAGGCCAGCGCAAGGGTGCTGGCAAACGCGATCGGGAGAAGGTAACAGTACCCCACGAACCCCGCGGTGAGAACCGCCTTCTCCCGGGCGGTCAGGGGGCGCGGGCGGGACGCCGGGAGGATCTCTCCCGAGAAGAGCGGGGAGAGCCGGTTCGCGGCCGCGTAGCGGAGGTCGGTGGTCTGCCCAAGGGAGGTCTCCAGCCGGGCGGTGACGGTGGCTCCCTGAGTGAGGGCCTCGAAGGGGAGCCCAAACCCGTCCGCGGTCGTCTCGATGGCTTCGCCGTCCTTCTCCCACCGGATGAGGGTGAGGGCGATGCGGTCAGCAGACATGGGGCTGCGCCTCCTGCTGCTGATCCAGCCAGGTCAAGGCACTCTCGGTGAGCCGCCAGAACCGGCGGTGGTTGGAGGCGACCCGCTGGCACCGGATCCAGCCCCGCGTCTGGAGCAGCCGGAACCCGCTCCGGGGCACCTCGATCCCGGCCTGCGTCAGGTCGGGGGCAGAGAACGTGCCGCGTGGGTTGGCGGGAGTCCGTGTCTCCAGGTAGCGGCGGATCTTCTGAACGGTCTCGATACAGAAGTGGTTTGCTTTGCTTGCTACGTTCGGATAGTACAACATTTTTCAGTCTCCATTTTTCATGTGCATTTTTCTCGTGGGGGAACCCCGGCGGAGGGGGTGTTTGAAGAACTATTGGTTCTCCTCAACTATTAGGATCGCGGTGGCGGGGGCTCGACGGTGACGTTGGCCTCGGCATCGATCCAGGCATGCTCGCCTCCATCTAGATTTGGTTCGTTTCGGTTATACCATCGAGCGAACAGCGGCATAAATAACCATAATCCCAGAACGCTGATAGCCCCAAAGAACACTCTATCTCTGCGGGGTTGAAGGGGCAGAGCGGGAGGACTCCCTCCGTAAGGGGGGAGGTGAAAGCGGCGCCCCTTCTTCACGTTCACGGCGCACGGGCAACCTTAATGCCGGAGGAGGGTCAACATGACCCTATCGTATGCTGCGGAGGTACCAGTACCGGCTGTATCCAACAGAAGATCAGGAGGTTCTGATCGCCAAGCACCTTGGATGTTGCCGGTTCGTGTACAACTGGGCTCTCGCCCGCAAGAACACGGCGTACCACGAC
>Ga0172382_10013304_pt1 | contig 10616 bp, 9 predicted proteins | sample Leawel138RmetaG_FD_122245 | JGI IMG/M metagenome (GOLD analysis project Ga0172382, IMG submission 122245) | Leachate microbial communities from a municipal landfill in Southern Ontario, Canada - Leachate well 138R metaG | ecosystem: Engineered > Solid waste > Landfill > Unclassified | place...
ACATATATAGTAACGAGGATTAATGCAAGAAAAATCGTACATAATTCTTTCTTGTTGGAGAGTTACCAGCGTTTCATCGTTACATTTTTCCGGGAACTCAGGTTAAACGTAGTTTTTCCATTGTTGTCACCAAAAATTCACATTCACTGTGGAGCCGCCGACTAAAAAAATACGTAACGCGTTACCGAATTTGGGAAACACTGATATTTCTCCTCGAAATATGAGCGGCCCTTCCGGGACGCCACATGGATCTTGGAGGGGGGCCTGAAGACATCCTCCTGTTTCTGGTGTTGTTCTTCCGCCGCGATCACCGCAAGAGGCATTCCACCGACACCATCCAACGCCCCCACCATGAGATTCGGTGACGGTCCCGGGTTGCGGGGCATTCTTTCAGACTTCGGGTCATAATTTGACGATCTGCACGTTCGTCATTGCTCTCCCCAGAAAATGCTCTCCGAGGTGTCGAAAGCGTAGGGGAACGTCCGTGATGTAGTACCGGTAGTCCGGAATGGCGTGGTCAGGGTTGGCCAGATGCTGATCTGCCAACAGCCCTGCCGTAATCGTTGCCATGGCCTCGGCGGAATCGACGAGCTGAATGCCGGGGCCGACAAGATCCTTCAAAAGAGCTTTTAAAATCGGATAATGGGTGCACCCCAGGACCAGAGCATCGATGTCCTCCGCCAGGACCGGCCGCAGGTATTCCAAGGCTGTAAGACGGGTGACCTCATGATCCCACCACCCCTCTTCCACAAGGGGCACGAAAAGGGGACAGGCCTGAGGGAGAATCCGGATAGAGGGATCAAGAGCGTGAATCGCCCTGGTGTAGGCGTTGCTGTTGATCGTTGCCATGGTGCCGATGACGCCGATACTGCGGGTCCGGGTATGGGCCACAGCCGAGCGGGCCCCCGCTTCGATTACATCGAGAACGGGAACGGGGGAAAGGTCCTTCACGGTGGCGTGGGCCACAGCCGCCATGGTATTGCATGCGATGATCAGGAGCTTCACACCCTGCTGTAGCAGAAATTCGGTGATCTGAGTGGAGTAGCGATTGATGGTTTCCACGGACTTGATGCCGTAGGGCACCCGGGCCGTATCGCCGAAGTAGACGATATGTTCAAATGGAAGCCTTTCCATCAGGGCCCGGACGACGGTCAAACCGCCGATACCGGAGTCGAAGACGCCGATAGGCTGCCGGTTTTCAGGTTTCATGTGTATTGCCCTGGATATTCCTCTCGCATGTCTTGCTGGAGGATCTCATTGATTCCGCTGCAAGCGTCTATGCTTTGCCTCCCGTATAGTCAGCCACCACGATGGCCAAAAGGTCGGAGGTTGCCGCGGCCTGCAGGACCGCGTGGATCTCCTCCGGATCATGGGGGTTGTGTATCCTTGTTATATAGTCCTGGTAAGGGGTCAGAGTTCTCTCAAGCGTGCCTTCAGGGATCTTTTGACCTCCCGTTGTTTCCGCTTTTCCATTGTCGAAGATCAGTACCTTCAAGGGAATTTTCCTCTGAATCGCTTCGTTCAGCCCCAGGTGACCGGCGGCAATAAACGAAAAATCCCCCGTCAAAGCCCAGACGGGCTTGTGGCCCGCCATGAACGCGCCAATTGCCAGGGGCAGACTGCCACCCATGTGGGTGGTCAGATCCACACATTCAAAGGGCGGAAAGCCGAACAGACAGGTATGCCCCGTATCAGCGGTGACAACATTTCCCCGTACATTCCTGAAAACGGAAAACAGAGGAATATAGCGAGACAGAACTGATTTCCACTTGTCCGGCATGCCGTCGGGAATGTCCGGGACGGGTGGTTTTGCCAGGGCGTCGCTGTTCCGGCCGGTTCGTTTGATCCTGAGCAGTTCATACTGATAGGCACCGAAGGCAGGACAGAGTATATGGTGGGTAATATCACGAACATAGCTGGTTTCGAGGGGTGGCGGCGTAACCTCCGAGAGGGAAACCTCCAGGTCCATCTCGTCGGCATTGACAATCACCGCGACCGGCAAAGCCAGGCGTTCCGATTCCGCGAAGGTGGAAATAATCACCTCTTTTGCGTTTCCCTCGCGGGCACGGACGTGGTGGAAGGGAACGCCCATACCCGTTAAAAGCGGGGCGCTGTGCAGGATGCTGTCTGAATGTTTGCCCAGCGGATCCTCCAGAATCAGAATAATCAGGCCCGCCGTGGTTCCGGCATAGAGCGCGTCTACAACGCTGTTCGCCGCCTTGGCCAAGCCGTGGCCTTTCATCATGGCGCATGCCCGTCTGCCCGTCAACGCGGCGCCGTGGGCGAGGGAGAAGGCAATTTCTTCATGAAATGAAAAAAGATGCGAAATACGGCTTAACGAACAGAAGTGATCATGGATATCCTGTCCGCCCGTTGCCGGGACATACGTCAAAAGCGCGTCGGCTTCGAACAGGGTTTGGGCGATGATATATGAAAGCCGTGCGGTGGTCATCCGATTCACCCATATTCCTTTTATGTCTGATAGGTTGGCGGCCAAAGGGCCACTTGTTTTTTGAGTGGATACCTATCACATTTAACGGGCAATGTCATCGAGACATCGAGGGCGGTACGGTGTCACCCCTTTATACACCCCAGGGCACGTAATCGGGCCACTTTTTTGGCGATTCCCGCCCTATGAACCACATCGACAACCCAGTCGAGATTCTTGTAGGCTTCGGGGATTTCCTCCGCGAGCGTGCCACGGCCGGAGGCCATGACGACGACCCCTTTATCGGCCAGGTCCTTGGTAATGGAACGACCCCGGCTGGATTTCGTCGCTTGGGCGCGGCTCATGACACGCCCCGCTCCATGGCAGGAACTGCCAAAGGTTTCTTCCAGGGCCTTGTCTGTGCCGGTCAGGATGTACGAACCGCTACCCATATCACCGGGAATTAAAACGGGCTGACCGATGTTCCGGTATGCAACCGGTACAAGGGGATGTCCGGCGGGCAGGGCTCGGGTTGCCCCCTTGCGGTGGACGCAGAGTGTGCGATCCTTTCCGTCCACCGGGAGGGTTTCAATTTTGGCGATATTATGGGAGACGTCGTAGAGAAGCCGCATGCCCAAAGCCTTTGGGCTCATGTTGAGTGTTTCTTCGAAAGATTTACGGACCCAGTGCATGAGTACCTGTCGATTTGCCCAAGCGTAGTTTGCCGCGCAGGCCATGGCAGCCAGATAGTTCTGTCCCCGGGGTGTTTTGAGATAGGCACAGGCGAGCTGACGATCCGGCAATTCAATGTCCAACTCGCCAATATGTTTGACCATTCCGGTTAGGTAATCGTCACAGACCTGATGACCCAGTCCCCTGGAACCGCTGTGGAGCATGATAACAATCTGTCCTTTTTCAAGACCGTAAGATCTTGCCGCCGCGGGGTCGAAAATCTCTTCCACAACTTCAATTTCCAGGAAATGATTGCCTGAGCCCAGAGTGCCCAGCTGGGCGCGTCCCCGTTCAATGGCCCGGGGGCTGACCTTGTCCGGATCGGCTCCGGCCAGCATCCCCCCCTCTTCCGTGTGGTCCAAATCCTCGGGGGAACCGTAGCCATGATTGATGGCCCAGCGGGCGCCATCGGTAAGCACCTTTCTGGATTCTTTTTGTTTCAACTTGATGGACCCTGTCGAGCCGACGCCGGAGGGAACTTGCTGAAACAAGGCGATTACCAGATCCTTGATGCGGTCCCGGATTTCCGGGAAGGTCAGATGGGTGGTCATAAGGCGGCAGCCGCAGTTGATGTCGTAGCCCACACCGCCTGGAGAGATGATGCCCTCCTCAACATCAAAGGCGGCAACCCCGCCGATGGGAAAGCCGTAGCCCCAATGCATGTCCGGCATGGCCAAAGAATATTTAACAATTCCGGGAAGGTGTGCCACATTGGCGACCTGTTTTGGGCTTTCGTCCCGCCCCATGGACTGCAACAGGTGTTCACTGGAATAGATGATTCCGGGGACCCGCATTTCTCCATGCCGGGGAATCAGCCAGCGGAACTCGTCCAACCTTTCCATCCTGATCTCAGACATCGAAGATTATTCGTCCTTTCCACCCTTGTTCTGTTTTTTCCACCGCCGCTTTGTGATAAGTTACGGCCTTTATTTCTTTATTGATGAGGTGCTTTTGTGTGTTTATATGTTCTCCGTGGAGGATCGCTGTCAAACGATAGGCATCGCATGCATTGATCGCAACCGTTTTGGGTAAAAATCGCTCCCCGTTTATTAGATAGAGAACCTCGCGCAGAAAATTGACAAACAGGTCCGTCTCATCCGCCCCCTCCACCGAAAAGTGTTTTTCCTGATCGGGGGAGACGCAGTCTGCATGGGTGATCAACGCAACGACGGCCAGGGCGGCACAGACATACAGTTCTTCCCGGGTGGGACCGAAAAACTCGACACCCAGGTCCGCCGTGTGATCGAAGAGACGAAACCTCCTGTTTATCATAGACATTGTCCATCCTAGGGATGTTCAATCTTACCACAGGGTAGGTAAAAGCCAAAGGACGAAAAAGGCAGTCCCGATTTTAGTTCGTTCGGGACTGCCTGTAAAAAGGGGGAGGGATGAAGTTGGATTATGACATTACCACTTACCTGGTCCTGGACCGCCACCCGGATGCTTGCCCCACGTTCTGCCGTGTCCGTAGCCCCGTTCCCGGTTGTTTCTCTGAAACTGGGTTCTCTGTTCCGGTGTGAGGACATTCAGTGCTTCAAGACGGAAAGCCGTCCGTTTTTCCTCAATCTGGCTACGGAGGGCCTGCACTTCCTTTTGTGTGTCCTTGATCTTTGCCGGATCGGGATTGGTCTCGAGCCAGAGCGTTCTCAATTCGTTCCGCTTGACGAACATCTGGTTTCGCATAGTCTGCATCTCCTTCCAGTGATTATCCCGCAGGGCATCCATCTTACCTGTCTGTTCCGCCGTCAGATTCATACCGTAAAATCCGGCCATCATACCCCGCTTGTCACAGAACCAGCCGCCATGGCCACGACCTCCGCCATAAGCGAATGTAGCAGTTGCTATCAGACCGGCCAACAAGATACCCGCCACGATTGCGATGCGTCGTTTCATGATGTTTTCTCCTTTCAGTGATGATTTTGTCTTTAATACAGCAAGGGGTGTGCCAATGAATGTAAAATGATGTAATAAGCTGTAATTACAAATAAAATTCTGATTCACCCCTGGGAAACGGGTTAATTTGCTAAATATATCGTATCATTAGTATCCATATGGGCAAATAAACATGTATTGTTTATATCCATTTGTGTTTAACATGACGCAGCGGTCAGCCCCGATCGCCGGGATGGTTCGGGTGCTTCTCTTTGGGAGCCTGCAACAGCAATACGGTGGGCACCAGGCAGGCGGTAAGCCAACCCAACAGCCAAAAGGTGTCGTTGAAAGCCAGCATGTTGGCCTGCCTCAAAACCTCCTGATAGATGATGGATAAGACGCCTTCCGAGTTGGCCAGAGCGGGTTTGTGAATCTGGAGCCATTGGAGGATCTCCTGGTAGTAATGCTGGTAGGCCGGATTCGATGGCGTGATGTTTTCACTGAGAAAAGTTTGGTGTAATTGTGCGCGCTGGGAATGTATGGTCGTGCAAAAGGCGATACCGACGCTCCCGCCGAGATTGCGCAAAAGGTTGAAGATTCCTGATGCGTTACCGATCTCTTCCTTGGGGATATTGGCGAAAGCCGCTGTCGCCACGGGAGCGAAAAAAAGCCCCAGAGCCAGCCCCAGGACAATGCGTGGCCAGGCGACGTACATAAAGTCGACTTCCAGGTTGAAAGCCGCCATCATCCAAAGAGAAACAGCTTGCAGGGCCAAACCGATACCCAAAAGCCATTTGGGGTTCATTCCCCTGATCATTAAAAAGCCGGCTATAGGCATAATGATAAGACTGGTGAATCCCCCGGGTCCCAGGACAAGTCCGGCCCAAAGCGCTGTATAACCCATGAGTTTCTGGAGATACAGGGGCAGGAGCACAATGCTGCCGAGCAAGGTGAAATAACCGAAAAAGTTAATCACATTGGCTGCTGCAAAGCCTCGATTCCGGAAGGGCTTGAGATCGACCACCGGATAGGGCGTTTTGCGTTCCACCCAGAAAAAGATAAGCAGACTGACGACGGCGATAACACCTAAAGTGATAATGAATCGGGAGGAAAACCAGTCTTCCCTTTCCCCTTTGTCCAAAACCACCTGCAGGCAACCCAGTCCAACGCTGAGAAAGAGGATCCCCCAGGTATCGATATGCATGCGGGTGCTTCGCAGGTAGGGAGGATCGTCTATAAAGGCCTTGAGCAGAAAGAACGCCATCACACCCGCGGGAAGATTGATATAAAACACCCATGGCCAGCTCCACTGATCGGTCAGCCAACCTCCGAAAACAGGACCCAGAACCGGCGCGACGGTCACGCCCATTCCGAAGATGGCGTTGGCCATTCCGTGTTCCTTCTGAGGAAAGGTTTCAAGAAGAATAGCCTGTCCCAGCGGAGCAAGCCCCCCACCGGCAAGACCCTGGAGCACCCGGAAGCATATCAGCATGGTCAAAGAGGTGGAAGCGCCGCAGGCAAGCGAGCTGAGCGTGAACAGGGCGACCGATGCCAGCAGATATCGTTTTCTTCCGAAGAGCCGGGCCAGCCAGGGAGCGATGGGAATGATGATCGCATTGGTAACGAGATAGGAGGTGATTACCCAGGTTACTTCGTCCACGCCGGCATTCAGGCTGCCCTGGATGTGCGGTAGGGAAACATTGACGACACTGATGTCCATCACATGGAGAAAAGTCGGCAGCATGATGATTGCGGCAATCAGCCACTTGTTGATGCGGGGGGGCGTTCTTTGCGAGGTCATATGCGCCTGTCCATCGAGAAAGATGCGTTGTTGCCTGCTGTCGGCGTTTCGGGGGTACGCAATCAAAGGGTGTTAACATGCGATATTTTATCGCCGCGATCCGCCGACGCATACCGATATTTTATCTTCTATTGGCGCAGGTTACCTTATCTCACCAACAGACTTCTATAAACCAAAATTTTGATGGATGTCCTGATCCGTTAAGCGAGAATCGGTTCCGCCGGAGAAACGGTATCATGAGATTGAGTTCCTTTGATGATCATTCACTACGAGAAAACGCTCATACGTCTGATCGCCGTCATTGGGTCAATGAGTGAGCAGTTCCTGGCCATCCCCTTGGGACACCTGAACAGGACTGCCGATGGGACAAGGACAGGGCGTCATCCAGCCTTACGACACAGAAAGTATCGTGCAGGGCCAGCATGCCGGACTGTCACAGCACGCCTTGGCACAAAATCTGAAGAATGCCCACCCGGCTCTGCCAGGTCCGGTTGGAGGATTTCATGGTAGAGGCTCTGAAGGAACGGGTCCGGTCGGGTGATGCTTTCCGGGAAAAACGTCTGATGAAAAAGAGTACATCCGAGAGGGGCGAACACAAGGCTCAGGGACGGGCTTGAGGCCCCGGCTGGGTAGACCCGCATGAAATCGGCGGCGATGAACCATTTTTTGACATGCGGGGCCGGCGGTGGGATCATGCATTGGGCCTACCCGGTGGCTGAAACCGATTCAACGCTCTTTTCCCACTGAATCAGAGACCGCCATCAACATGGATCCCCGGCGATCTTTCGTGTGGATTGTCGCAATGACCGACAAACCTATCCTGAGAGGATGATCGGGAGGCGGCTTCCTGTTAAGACGAATTTTAACGGGTACGCGCTGGGCAACCTTGATCCAGTTGCCGGTGGCGTTTTCCGGCGGCAGCAGGGAAAAAGCCGCGCCCGTCCCGGCGCGAATACCACTCACCTTTCCCTCAAAGGTATATCCGGGGTAAATATCGGCCTTGATTGTAACGGGCTGACCAATCCGGACATGCTTCAGTTGTGTTTCCTTGAAATTGGCCTCGATATAGACCCCTTCGAGAGGTACGACGGCCATCAACACCTGTCCCGGCTGAATACGATCCCCTTTCTGGACGCGTTTTTGTGCTATGAAGCCGTCGATAGGCGCTGTGATCGTACAATACGTCAAACGCAGACGTGCCTCTTGGAGTTGGGCGGACACTTCCTCCCGTTTGGCGCGAAGGGCGGCAAACTGCTGTCGTAGAATGCCTACGCTGTAACGCCCCCCTTTTGCAACCGACCACTGGGCACGGCTGCGCGCCTCTCCCTGATGGGCGGCGGCTACCGACGCTTCGACAGCGCTGATATCCGAATCGATTGCAGCCAGATGGGCTGTTGTCCTGTCCAGGATGTTCCGAGCCCGATCCCATTGCTGCTGCGCAATGGCCTGTTCTTTGAGGAGCCTGTCGTAGCGTTCGAAATCGCGGCGAGCAATCGTCAAATCAGCTTGCGTGGCGATCCGCTGCTGTTTTAACGCTTCCAGTTTGTGTTCGCTTTCCCGAACCCGGTCCCGGGCCTCCCCGACGCCGCTCTGGGCCGAGTCCTGTTGGGCTGCGGTCTGGATATCGCTCTGGGAAACAGAAAGGCCCATGGCCTTCAGTTCCGCTTCGGTCCGGGTGAGAACCGCCTGCGCTTCATCGACTGCCAGTTGATAGTCCCGGGGATCCAGTGATACGAGTTCCTGATCCAGTGTGACGGCATCGTCGTTCTCGACGAAAATATCCTGAACCGTACCGGGGATTCGGCTGCTGATCATGGCACTGTCTGCCATGACGTAGGCGTTGTCGGTGGAAACCTTGTTGTGGATGAATAAAAACCAGTACAGGCCGCCGAGAATCAGAAGAGCCGCGGAAAAAAGAGTTAGACCGCGCAGCCACTTTTGCCGGTTATTATGATTGTTGTTTCCGTTGGTTGGCTCCGACACCGTAGCTCCTTGTACACGCCGATCAATTTAATAAAAATGAATGGACCATGAGACCAAGTGAAACGTTACAAAAAGATGTTGGGTGTTGCAAGGGAAATGAAGGGAATAAACAACGCCCGGGGTACACGGCTTGGATCGCCTGGATGCTCCGAAACATTTCGTTTGTCTCCGGTTCAAGCGCGATCTGCGCACCGGACTCATTCCTGTCTCTTGCCGATATTCTTTCATGTGTTCTTTGTTTTATGGAGCAGCGGGCAAGTGCCACATAACCTGTCTCGAGCCGGGAGGTGACCCTAAGATGAATTCCGCTCACCAAGGACTGAGTTGCCGCAGCGGCCAGGAGGCAAATCCGAGGATCATTTGAAATCGTCGATAAAACGTGATATGCCCGGAACCGTAGGCTGGATCTCCGGCCAAAACAAGGAAACAAACTGTAAATCAACAAGATGTACGAGTACCACGCCCATAATCTGACTTTAGCGAAGATCGTGAACAACGGCAGGCGCTGTCTTTCCTGCGGGACCCCAGCCATCACCAACCGACAACGCTACTGTTCACCCGCATGTCGCCGCCGTCTCCAGTTCAAGCTCGACCTGCGCACCGGACTCATTCAAGCGCTGAACGCCCAATACGCCACCTTCTGCTTTTCCGACGAACAAATTTTCATGGATGTCCTGCCATATGGTAGGCAGGATACCTTCCGTTTTTGTTATCCCCGTTCCCCGGGGAAAAAACCGGCAGAAGACTTCAGCACCATGGCCAACATTTTGGGCGGGATCTGGTGGGAGGAAAAGGAGCGGACCAAAAAAAACTACCTGGCCTCTTGCCGGGTACTGCAGCAGGCCCTCCGAAACACAATATCCACGGGTTCCGTCAAACCCATGGTCAGGTGCGCCCCGTCCGTCGGACGAGTCCATCTCGTTCACTTGAATCTAGATCGGGCGGTGCTCACCTCGCCGGATGTGAAACAGATGATCAAGACGGCCTACCGCCAGGAAGCCAAAAAGAATCATCCCGATGTGGGCGGCAAATCTGAAAAGTTCCGGCGGATTCACGAGGCCTATGAGGAGCTTTCCTGCTGGGCTGAAAACCCGACCTACATCCGTTATCGTGGTTTTCCCGATAAGTGGTTTTACGACCGGGACCGCAACCGCTGGAACCAGCCTCTGCCCTTGACTCGGGTTTAAGATATGCGGGAAATGGTGGGATCGTTTTACCCACATTTCCTTGCGAAGAGTCTGTATCAGCCCCTTGTGAGGCTTGCCCGTGGCATGTTCCGGGCCCTTTTTACTTTTGTCCCACGTTCCCGGTCAATCTTTTTCCTCAGGAGGTCCCCGGCCATGGCCGAGGCTTTCACGATCATTTCCGAAAAGGCGCTCTTCTCTACCATGGACTTGCGGAGAACGACGTTTCGGGCCTTGGCCTTTTCCCCCGATGGTCTGATGCCGAGGCACACCCGGGTGATCTCGATGGCGCCCAAAGCGGCAATCACGGACCGGACTCCCCTGTGCCCGCCATCACCCCCCGTTGTTTTTATCCGTACATCGCCGAGGGGCAGATCGGCATCGTCATGAACAATCACGCAGTGCGCCGGATCACCGCCCACCCGTTCCAGGAAACGCCTGATCATCGCGCCGTTGTTGTTCATCGGCGTTTGCGGCTTGAACAGGTAACAATCGGTCCCGTTCATCTGCGTCCGGCAGACCAGGCCTTCCGGTTGGCGCTGCCAGCCGCTTTCCGCTTGCCGAGCCAGCGCATCGAGGACACGGAAGCCCAGGTTGTGCGGCGTGTTGCGGTACA
>Ga0172382_10013307_pt1 | contig 10615 bp, 10 predicted proteins | sample Leawel138RmetaG_FD_122245 | JGI IMG/M metagenome (GOLD analysis project Ga0172382, IMG submission 122245) | Leachate microbial communities from a municipal landfill in Southern Ontario, Canada - Leachate well 138R metaG | ecosystem: Engineered > Solid waste > Landfill > Unclassified | place...
AATGTCATTAGTTCTTCTCCCTTCAATAATCCAAGCTCTCCATTATTTGCCTCTTTTTCTGAAAAAGACATAGTCTTATCTTTTCCATTTCCATAAATTAATATGGGAACATAATCACATGAATGTTCTTTTAATTGAGACGGAGTTGAATGATCCCCCGTTACAACAATTAATAAATCCTTAATATCCAAAAAAGCTTTTAAATGTTGATCTATTTTCTCTATAAAATTCTTTTTATCTTCAAATCTTCCATCATGAGAACAAACATCAGTTCCCTTAATATGAAGAAAAACAAAATCATATTCTTGAAAAGCTTTTTTAACTGCCTCAAATTTACCTAATAAATTTGTATCTGTATCAGCTGTAAAAGAAGAATTATTTAAAACATCCATTCCAATCATTTTTGCAATGCCTTTATAAAGCCCTCCTCCTGCAACACAAGCAGCCTCTAATCCATACTTATCTCTAAAAGGAAATATAGTTCTAATTTTTCCAGCTCCTCTTAAAAGCAAATAATTTGCAGGAAATTCTCTTTTTTTATTAAATTCTAAATTGTTTAAAATATTATATGTCTTATTTAAATATTCATTCAAAACCTCTGCTGTAAATTCCCCTTCACTTGTCTTACCTTCTATTTTAAATGGACTTTTTCCTTCTTTTCCTGGATCATTTGAAGTAATTTGAGAAGATAAGTTATCACCCCTTAAAACTAAAACAGCTCTGTGTCCATTTGATTTTTTAATATCAAACTTAACCCCCTTAATTTCTATTCCCAAAAGCGCTTTTATAAGCTCATTTGTGTCTTTTATTCTTTTAGCTCTCCTATCAGTTATCACCCCATTATCCATAGTTGCAAAATTAACTCTTAGGGCAACATCTCCCTCATATAAAGGCATGTCAATTCCTGCGGCTTCATAAGGTCCTCTTCCTAAAAAATAATCCTTATATCCAAACATTCCTATATGAGTTCCTTCTGATGTGGGATATTTTTCATTAAAAAACTGAAAGGGTTGCATTAATCCTGTTATTCCATTTTCTGCCATATAATCTAAATTAGGTATATTAGCCGCCTCAAGAGGAGTCTTATTTCCTAATTCCTCAATTTGCCTATCCCCTAAACCGTCTAAAATTACAAGAAAAACTTTTTTCATAAATCCTGTTCTATTTTAAGCAGTCTATTATATTTAGAAACTCTTTCTCCTCTTGCTGGAGCTCCTGATTTTATATAATCAGCTCCAAGTCCAACTGCAAAATCAGCTATAAAGTCATCCACAGTCTCTCCTGACCTATGCGAAACCATTATTTTGTAGTTATAGGATCTTGCCAAATTTACAGCCTCTATAGCTTCTGAAAGTGTTCCCACTTGATTAATCTTAACAAGAAGTCCATTTATTGAATCTTTTTCATATGCCTCTTTTATTGATTTAATATTCGTTACAGTTAAATCGTCTCCAATAATTAAAAGATCGCCAAGCATTTCTTGATTAAGAATCTTAAATCCTTCGAAATCATTTTGATCAAAAGGATCTTCTATTGATTTAATCGGATAAATATCGCAAATTTCTTTATAATATCTAACAAGTTCTTCTCTTTCCAAAGCATTATCTTTACTTAAAACATATTTATGCTCATCTTTATTATAAAACTCAGAAGCCGCTACATCTAAAAATATTTTTAAATCATTTAAATAACCAAGTTTTTTAGAAGCTAAAACAATTAAATCAAGAGTTTCTTTTGCATCATTTATCATTGGCGCAAAACCTCCCTCGTCTCCAACGTTTATTCCTTCTTTGCCATACTTTAAAGAAATAATTTCTTTTAATTTATGATACACCTCAGATGCCATTCTAACTTGTTCGCTTAATTTGAGACCCTCAAAGTTTATCATAAATTCTTGAAAAGCTAGTTTATTTCCGGCATGTCTTCCTCCATTTATTACATTAAAACACGGAGATGGAAGACGAATTTCACTATTTGAAATTAAAGAAATATATTCAAATAATTCTTTTTTTTCTGCTCTAGCTCCAGCTCTTGCAAGTGCAAGCGAAACTGCCATTATTGAATTTGCTCCAAGCCTGCTTTTATTATCTGTATTATCAAGCATTATTAAAACATCATCAATTTCTTTTTGAGAAGTAACGCTACGCCCTTTTATTTCTTTAAAAATAATATTTTGAATATTTGAAATAGCATTTAAAACTCCTTTTCCAAAATACCTGTTTTCGTCATTATCCCTTAATTCTAAAGCCTCCCTCTCTCCAGTAGATGCTCCAGAAGGAACTGAATCTATAAAAATACCATCTTCTGATTCAAGGCTAACCTCAATTGTAGGATTTCCCCTTGAATCTAATATTTCTCTTGCTTTAATATCTTTAATTTTGCTCATAATTTAATAAATAATTATATGCTGATAAAGCAGCTATTGCGCCTGATGAGGCTGCGCAAATAATTTGCTTTACCTTTGAATTTGTAATATCTCCAGCAGCAAACAAACCTTTTGTTTTAGTTTCCATGTCGCTATTAACAATAATTTCTTTTTTTTCATTTAAATCAACCAAATCTTTTAAATAATCAGTTTTTGGAATATAACCTGCCTGTATAAATATCCCCTGAAGCTCAGTTTCTAAAATACTTTTATTATGCATCCATTTAATAGAATTTACAAAATTATCTCCCTTAATTTCCAAAACCTGAGCGCTTGTAAACGCCTTGATATTTTTAAGCTCATTAATCTTTTGTTGATTTTTTTGATCAGCTAAAAATCTATCCCCTCTTTCTAGAATAAGAATATTTTTAGCAATATTGCTTAAAAATAAGGCTGATTCAAAGGCTGCATTTCCTCCTCCAATAATTGCAATATCCTTATTTCTAAATAAAGGACCGTCACAAACAGGACAATAACCAACTCCTTTTCCTAAAAATTCTTTTTCTCCTTTAATATTTAATTCTCTTGGTTTTGAACCTGAGGCAATAATAACTGTTTTACTCGTAAACTCTTCTTTAACTGTTTTTAACTTAAATAAATTGCCTTCTTTTTTAATTTCTATAATTTTCTCCTCTATAAGCTTAACATTTTCCTGAGCTTCTAAATGCTCTCTAAATCTAGAAGCCAATTCAAATCCAGATATAGAAGGAAATCCTGTATAATTTTCAACATTAACAGCCTTATTAAAAAGCATGCCCCCTAAATTTTCTGAAAATAGAAGCGTATTTAAATTATTGCGGGAAGCATATATAGCAGCAGTGATTCCAGCAGGTCCTCCACCAATTATAATCAAATCAAAAATCATAATTTAAGAGTTTTTAAATATTTCTTAAAAACATCTCCACAATCAGGATCTTTAATAGCCATTTTTACAAATGACTTATACCACGAAATAATATCGCCACATTCAAGCCAATCCCCCTCTATTTCATACCCATAAATTGCCTTACCAAGCTCTGCCATTTCTCCCAATGCAACTGAAATTGATCCATCTTTTACCATCATGTCTTTATTGTTATTTAAATATTCAAAAACGTCTGGAGTTATGATCATTCTTCCCAATATAGCAAGATCAGAAGGAGCATCCTCTATTTTAGGCTTTTCACTTACCCCCTTTATTTTATAAAACCTATTTGCAATTTTTTCTACTTTTACTATGCCGTAATTTGGTATTCTTTCAGGAGGCATTTTTTTTAATGCAAGAACAGGTCTTCCACATGTTAAAAACATCCTTTGAAGTTGTTCTAAACAAGGAATTTTTGAGTCAACAATATCATCACAAAAAGAAATTGCGCAAGGTTCCTTTGATAAAAAATCTTTTGCCTGAAAAATTGCATTAGCAACTCCTGTAGGTTTTTTTTGAGTGTATGTAAAAATCTTGAGACTACCTGCAATATTATTTATTTCCTCCAAGGCCTTAAGTTCCCTTTGTTTATTATTTTCCTTTAAAATTTGCTCTAAGTTTTCGTCTTTTTTAAAATAATCAACAGCCTCTTTTTGATTTTTTCTTGTAATAAAAGCTATCTCTTCTATTCCAGACAAAACAGCTTCTTCTATGTTGTAATGCAAAAGAGGCTTTCCTCCGAGTGGTATTAGTTCCTTTGACACCACCTTTGATTGTGGCAAAAATCTAGTCCCAAGTCCTGCTATAGGAAAAATCGCTTTTGTTATTCTTTTCATATTATTTTTTCTTTCTTAAAAATGCAGGAATTTCAAAAATATCTTCTTCCTCATTTTCTTTTTTTATCGCGTCTTCTTCGGCTTTTTTAATTTCAATTGCGTTTCTTCTATTAATTTCTACACCCAGCTCTTCAAGCTCCTTAAGATCGTCCTCTATTGTTTTTATTTTCTTTTTAGAAACTTCTTTTTTTGGTTTTGATTTTGGTTTTGATTTTTGCTTTTTTTTCTCCTCTTTTTTTACCTCTCCGGTTGCAAGAACAGTAGCCCTTATTTCATTTTTTAATTTTGAATTCTGAGTTAATCCAAAAATTATTCTAGCATCTGGAGCAAGCTCATGTATTTTTTCTGAAATTAAAGCAAGCTGCTGCATTGATAAATTCTTTCCTCCTTCGATGTTAAATAAAACATTTGTTGATTCAGAAAAATTATAGGATATTAATTGATTATTAAGCAAATCCTTTGTAAATGCACTTAGATCATCTGTTATTTTTGCTTGCACAGTATTTAAATAAGCTCTTTGGTTTGCCCCCTCAATTGTTGTTTTAATATCAGCCCAATCAATATTAATAAGCCCAGAAAAATAAACAGTATTTAAAAGTCCCTGGAGCGATTTTGCGAGTTGATCATTGATAACATTAAGCGCTCCATTAAATGGAATACTTTCCTCAGCAAATTTAAATATTCTCTCATTTGGCATAACTAAAACAGCGTTTAAATTAGCCTGAGCTTCCTCTATTGCCTTTTGAGAATCCCTCATCCTATCCTTTCCTTCAAAATCAAATGGAAGAGTAAAAATTCCAAGCGTAGTTAAATTTAATTCTTTTGCAATTTTAGAAAAAACAGGAATAAAGCCTGTGCCTGTTCCCCCTCCAAGCGAAGCTATCAGAATATACAAATCTTTTTGATCAGAAAAAATGTTTTTAATTTTTTTCTCTTCTGCTTCAGCAATTTTTTCTCCTAATAAAACATCCCTTCCTGTTCCAAGACCTTTTGTTTCCCCTTCACCAAAAGAAATCTTCTTTAAATTATCTGGTAAGACATGAAGTGCCTGAACATCTGTATTAACAACGTTAAAATCTATCTTTGTTGAAGGAAAGTCTAATTTTTTGGACAATTCCTTGATAATATTTCCACCACCTCCACCAATACCAATAATCTTAATTTTGATTCTTTTAGTAGAATTATCTTTGAGCTTATTTATCTTTTTTTCCTCAACCTTTTTGTTTTTAAGAATTTTTTTCTTAGGCATACGCATTAATCATCTTTAAGAATAATTTTGTGAATATCTGTAGCAAATTTAACCTTCTTTTTGTCAAAAGCTTTTCTAATGGATAAAATAATATTTTCATGGATAATTAAGTATTTTTTATAACTTCTTAATGTTACATGATATATTATCTTATAGGTCCATGAATTTCCATTAAAAGACGAAAGACTTACTCTGTATAATTTTGCATTCTCCTCTTTTTCAATTATATCACCTATAATCTTTTTACCTTCTTCTAATTTTTTAACTGATGTCTTAGGGTCTACATAAATCTCAAAACTAACTCGTCTTCTTTCCATTTTTTTGTAATTATGTACATAAGATTCAGTTAATTTTCTATTTGGTATAGCAAGTTCTTCACCTCTTAAAGTTTGAATTCTTGTTGTTCTTAGCCCTATTTTTTTTATTGTTCCCTTTCCTTTATCAAGCACAATATAGTCTCCAACCTCAAATGGCCTATCAATATATATACTAAAACATGCAAATAAATCAGCTAAAACTTCTTTTAAGGCGAAAGCTATGGCAATACCAAGTATACCTGCTCCGGCAAGAAGCGCGCCAATATCAATTCCTGAATTCTGAAGTATTAAAAGAACAGCCAAAACCCAAATTCCCCAATCAGCAATATTAGATAACACTTTTACAACAGAAGCCTCTGTTTTTTTTCCTTCTTCTTCACGCTTAACAAATTTCTTATATGAAAAATATTTTATTAATTTTTGAGAAAACTTAGCTCCAAAAATTATGAAAGCAACTAGTGCAAGATAATTAATAAAATCATCTACGCCCTTGCCTAAATTTAAAAATTTACTAGAAACAAACAAAGCAAAGACAAGTTCTATAAACCAATTTGTCTGAGAAAGTATGGTAACTAAAAAATCATCAAAATCATTTTTTGTCAATTCTGCTATTTTTTTAAATTTATTTAAAATTAAATATTGAGATACTTTAAAAAAAACAATTAATCCAAAAAAAGAAATTATACTTAATTTCCATTCTTCTAAAGTACCTAAACTTAATAAAAACTCTTTTATCATATCCTTATTTTATCTAAAATAATTTTAAATTGATTATCTTCTAATTCTAAACTTTTTAAACAATTATTTACTCTAAAATCATCTTTTATTCTTCTTGGAATCACATGCATATGATAATGCATTACTACTTGTTCAGCAACTTTCCCGTTTGATTGAAAAATACTAACCCCAAGCACATCACCTAAACTCTCTCTCATTTTATTTGCAATAATTTTAGAAACTTCAGAAATTCTTTTCAAAATCTCACTATCTATATCAAATATATTTTCATAATGTTCCTTCGGAATAATCAAAGTATGTCCCAATGCTGTAGGCTTATTATCTAAAAAGGCGAGTACAAAATCATCTTCATAAACCTTGTAACAAGGCAATTCCTTATTCACAATTTTACAAAAAACACAATCTTGTTTCATTGTTATAAGATTATCATATTTAAAATAAAAAACAAGCTATCTATTAAATAGCTTTTTAATCTTATCTAAAAAAGTTTCATTTATTTTAATTTCATTATTATTTTCAGCAGCAACCTCACCTTCTTTTTTAATAACAAATACTTTTTCTCCTGGTTTCTTAAGGTTCAAATCCTCTCTTGCTATTTTTTCTAAATAAGCCTCACTATATGCTTCGCCTAATCTAAATTTAAGCGACTCTCTTTGCTTTAAAAGTTCTTCCTGTTCAGATTCTAAAGTATTTAATTCTTTTTGTAATTCCATTCTTTTAATAAACATATTAATAGAGGAATATAATAGAAAAGCAAAAAAACAAACAAAAATCAAAATACCAAAAAACTTTTTAAAATTAAAGCCTCTTCTCTTTCTTTTTTTTCTTTTTTTTGCTAACATTTAAATATTAATAAAGTAAGACTAAATAATATGAATAAGAAATTTGTTAAAATATTCTGGATTATTATAGTAATCCTGCTCATTATATCACTAACAGGATCAATGTTTATCGGCATCTTTTAATTTATTTTAACGCAATTAATTAATACTTTCAAGTAATTAAAAACTGGAATAATTCTCCAGTCTTTTATTATTATTTTTGTGCTAGTATTTCTATTCTTTTATTATATTCTCCACTAGATATTATCCCCTTAACAAGCAAGGAGTTTAGGCCTGCAATGTATTTTCCTTTGATTTGAGATGAAGATAATGTTGTATCGTAAACTCTAACATCATCAATCAGACCGCTGAACATTCTAACCATATTTGCATTTTTTCCAATATTCATATAAGTAGGATCAGCATACGTTATTGGTCCTATTAAATCACATTCTCCAACATAACTACCATTTTTATAAACTACTCCCTTGGCGCCATTATATAATCCAACTAAATAAATCCATTCATTTGCCTGATTATTAGAAATTTCTACGTATGCATTACCGTTATCAAAATAACTAGGATGAAATCTTATAGAGGTCTGACCAAAAGTCATAAATCTTCCCACATAATTATTATCAGCTGTTAATATTTCCATTATTCCGTGATATTGATTAAAATTCTTTGCTTTTACCCAAACAGAAAATGTATAATTCTGCAACTTTAAATCATTAGATGATGACGTTCTCACATAATCATCAACTCCATCAAATTTTAAACAAGTACCAAATACACATTCATTTGCATTTGCTAGTCCAGAGGTAGTTGTTGCAGGGTTAGCAAAGTTATATAAAGTACCATGATTATTTCCCCATGTGTCTTCTCCTATATTAGATGCATTATCAAAAGTCCATTCAGAAACTAAATTAGATAACAATTCATTCTGAATAGTAGAAGAGAAAGCTTGAGCTTTAGCAAAGTTAGCCTTATCAATTGAAGAAGAGGTAGAGATCATAATAACTCCTGCAAGTATTCCTATGATTACTATAACTACAAGTAGTTCTATTAAGGTAAATGATTTTTGCTTGATCATGTTAGTAATTGAATAATATCACATATAAATAACAATGCAAATTCATTAAAAGAGAAAAAATTCCTCTAAAAAACTAAACCCTTACCTATGAACAAATTAAAATATATTACAAAACAAAACCACGAGCAAAAAAAACAAAGGGAAAGTGTTCTAAATTTACTTTCACTTATAACATCTGGATAAAAGATGAAAGTATAAATCTTTGGAAGATAAAATACAATAATCAAGATTGCTAAAAGTTTTGCAAAAATACAAATGATGTTAAAAAATATTAAATCATTTTTAAATTGTGCAAAAATAAAATTGTACTCCACCCCTCCATTAGCTAAAATGATTGTGGTAGTTATCTGATCAAATGCAAATAAGGAAAGTTGCTAAAATTAAAATTATTTCAAAGCTCGATACCTTTTTCAAATCACAATCGTGACAATTCATTTCTCGTCCTCCGTAATTATAAAAACTAATTCAAGAAATACAATATATTATCGAAAAAGTCAAGCTAATGCTTTTTAATTCCTGCTTAAAAAATCAATAATGTAATTGCAATATTTGATATAATCGGATATACAATCAGAAATTGAAGAATAAAGTAGCTTAAAATCTATTTTGTCATAATCATGAATTAAAACATTTCTAATTCCAATGCTTTTTGAGATTCTTTCTCCAAATTTTTCATCGTAAATCCCTAAATCAGATAATATTAAAAAAGTTTGCCTGTAATTTTGAGGAATAACATCTTTATTTAATTGTCTTATTAAATATTGATTAATATCAATGGCTCTTGCAATAATCCTTTCCATTAATCTTTCTACTGTAGCCTGTTTTTCATAATTTAAAAAAATTTCCTCCGCTGTCATATTACCAAAATCCTTTAATCTTTTAATATCTTCCTCTATTAAGGAAACTTTTTTTTCTACAAATTCTTTATTTAACATATTTTTGAAGTTCTTTATTCCTTTTTTTTAATAATTCAAACCTTAAATCAAACAAAGGTTTTGAATCTACATAATCTTTAAATGCAAAAGCGCAAAATTCCTCATAATCAAGCTCATTTCCATAAAGTAACTTTCCTTTTGAAGTAATTTCGTATCTTAAAAGAGGGTCGGCATATTTTAAGTTTGTTAAATCAATTTTATCCGAACAAAATCCCAAAACCTCTTCTAGTCCAAAGAGTACATTTGTATATTCTTCCAAACTTTTAAACTCATCACGAAAAATAGCAATGTCAAAATCACTATCCTCCCTTTGCATTCCCATAGCTTGAGAGCCGAAAAGAACAATGTACTTAATATTATTCTGTTTTGCTAATTCTTCAAGAGTCATAGATAAATTATAACACAAACATATGCTAAATTTCAATCCAAACTATCCAAAGGTTTTAATTCTTTAAAATCTTTTTCGGTTTCAGGATCCAAATACTTTTAAAAATACATCCGCAGGAACCCTAACCTTTGTTTTTTCTCTCATTTTATCTTTATTCTTTTTCTGCTTTTCAAGTAGCTTCTTCTTCCTTGTTATATCTCCACCATAAAGAGGAGCTGTCACATCTTTTCTTGTTGCGGAAACAGTCTCTCTTGCAATGATCTTGCCCCCTATTTTACCTTGTATGGCTAAATTAAATAATTGTGCCGGTAATACTTCTTTTAATTTTTTAGTTAATTTTCTAGCCTCATCATAAGCTTTTGCCCTTGGAACAATTTTAGAAAATGCTTCTTCTTTTTCTCCATTAATTAAAATCTCTAATTTTACTAAATCAGCAGGCAAATAACCAATCTCTTCATAAGTCATTGAAGCGTATCCCTGAGTAACATTTAAAAGATTATCATAAAAAGTACCAATAATTTCTCTCATTGGAACTTCATATTCTATTAAATATCTTTCTCTCCCGAAAGGCCTTGAATCAATGTGCTTACCATCAGTTTCTTTAAATAGTTCAAATACATTTCCTAAGTATTTTTGACCAATGATTAATTTAATATCTACCCAGGGTTCTAAAACTTCTTTAAAGTTATCTTGCCAAATAGTAGGATTCATAATATCGACTTGTTCTCCTTTTCCTGTAATTCCCTCATATTTAACTTGAGGAGCACCAATCACAAGATCAAGTCCATATTCCCTTTTAAGTCTTTCAATTGTAATTTCTGCATGCAAATTACCCAAAAAGCCACATACAAATCCTCTTCCCAAAATTTGATATGTTTGTGGTTTAAAAAATAATGAGGAATCATTTAG
>Ga0172382_10013311_pt1 | contig 10612 bp, 7 predicted proteins | sample Leawel138RmetaG_FD_122245 | JGI IMG/M metagenome (GOLD analysis project Ga0172382, IMG submission 122245) | Leachate microbial communities from a municipal landfill in Southern Ontario, Canada - Leachate well 138R metaG | ecosystem: Engineered > Solid waste > Landfill > Unclassified | place...
ATTCATAGCATCACTACCATTTTGGATACCATCTAGGCTTTTATAAGCCTCTTGCATCTCTGTAACCAGCGCTGGCAAGACATACTTGATGGAGTAACTTCCTTGCATCTTGGGAGTTAGATAGTGCTTCTTTTGAAAAGGAGACATTAAGTCTCTCATGTTTTCATTTAAAGAGAGTAGATGCTCTTTTAACTCAGAAAAACTCTCAGCAAGTTTAGCAATCACTCCTTTTTCAAAACTCATGTTATAAGCCAAAACCGTAGCATCTTTTGGAATGTCTCTAACAATACTCTTAGCCAACTCATAACGAGGATCTTTACCATCTTGAGCCAAATACTCACAGTGCTCTAGCTTCCCATCTAAGTGCTCTATGTGAAGTGAGTACTGAAAGGGTATCTGCTGATATGGAGATATGCCTCTCCACTCTGGAATTGCCTGCTGGAAGGTTTCAAAGTCAAGATGATAGATAGGATAAGTTAGTGTCTCAAGAAAACTTTTTATACTCTCTTTATCAATATAGGTGCTTTGACTCTTGTAGTTTTGCACCTTTTGTTTTTGTATGGCTGTCATGGCAAAATCATCAGAAATATCTTCTATCTTTACTATCCCTTGAGTGTAAAGTTCTAGCTGTTTTTTACTTCCAAGGTTAAAGATATTAAAAATCGAATAGTCAGGAATCCCTCTTTGAACTCTCCAACAATACTCCTTAGCATCACACTCATAAGGAGTGTTACAATGAGCACCAATATCAATATTTGGCTCATCATCGGACAAATAAGCCTTAAACTCCTCAAGCTTTTTAGAGATGCCAAGCTCCAAAACATCAACTTCCTCACTAACATCGACAATCTTAAAAAGCCTATCCAATTCAAGCGCCTCGCCTCGTACATAAGAGCTGTCAATATGCACAACAAAACTACCAACTACACTATATCCAAGCTCTTTTAGCACATAGCGCTGGATGGAGACATCATGAAGATAGATATCTTTGACGCTAGTAGAACTCTTCACCTCATAAATCTCCACTCCATCAGGCGTAACCCTTAAAATATCCACCAAAACAACTATGCCATCATAAAGAAATGTAGCCTCATAAATATGCCTAAATCCCTCATCCATCAGCTTTTTTGTAGCTTCAAACATACCAGCAAAATCATCAGGCTTATAAACAACTTCTCTACCATCAGGAAAAAGCCCACAAGCCAAACCACCCACAACATTACCAGTCTCAAACCGAGCCAAAGCAGTTGCATCAGGAGGAGTAAGCACTTCTTTTTTGTACTTTTTTAGCCATAAAGATTTTGGGCATTGGATGCCACGGGTGTATAGGGATTTAGAGAGGGTCATATTAAATTAGTCCTTCTTGAAGTTCTAATTTATTTATCATTTTTTCTATTGCCGGCAAATCTAAAAGAGGAAATCCAAAAGTATAACTTGACTCTACATCATGTGTTTTTCCTATTTTAGTAAAACTTCTATGTAAATGATCAGGGAAAAATTGTATATCTTTATGATCAGGAGCGGAATCAATTCTTTGAAACTGATTGCCATTTGGCTTATTTACCATATAGCCATAATCCATTAAAGTATTAAGCCTTAAAATGATTATTACACCAGATTTTCTTTTGAAAGTTAATGTATATTCATTTTTACTCTCGTTATATATAGAATTATTGAATAAATCACATTGTAATTCTCTTTTAATTTCATCAATAATGAAAGTTACAATATTTTTTTCTATTTTATTTTGCATATCGAAGGAGGGAAAATCTATTCCCATTTTAAATAAATTTGACATAAAATGTAGAAAGGATGGATTTTGTTTAGCTAGTTTTTGGTGCTTATCACAAGTATGTGCAATTATAAATAATGCTTTTTCTTGCATAATTATTGAACTTATATACCCTGATGCTTTTTGACCACAGACTATACATCCATCTGGTTGCCCATTCAAAATTATAGTTTGTTCAATTTTTGTATTATCTATCCGTCCATTCGATACATCCACTAAACCTGCCAATTTTTTGATTAGCTTATCTTCCCATAAACTGAATTCTTCATTCCAACTTGTATTTTTATATCGATAATGTAATGTTAAATGGTTTTCAGTCTCTAAACTATTATCTAAAAATGATAAAAATGCTTCTTTAGATAAAGCTCCTATTTCTGTATATTTATAACAATAAATTCTATAGAATGGATATTCTTTGCAAGGTCTATATTCGGCTACTAATAAGTTTTCTTTTTCAAAAACTTCATCTGCATCTATTGCCATTTTTATCCATAAATTCGGATTATCAGTTAGCATTTCAAAAACAATTTTATATTTTCTTTCAATATCTTTGTATATAAATAATATTATTTTTAATATAAAATCAATATCTTTTCCTAATGCAGAGTGTAAATTATACTGATTTATCAACTGGTCTATTTTTATCATATCTTATCCTTTTACATTTTATGTAATTGTTATGACTACTTAGTCTTACCCAACTTCAACAAAACTAGTCCCATCCCCATTTGGTATAACCTTGATTTGCAACGGTATCCGCTCTTTCAACGCTTCCACATGGGAGATGACTCCGACCATTTTTCCGCCGCTTTGTAGAAGGTTTAGAGCGTTTAGTGCGGTTTCTAGGCTCTCTTCATCTAGTGTTCCAAAGCCCTCATCTAAAAAGAGTGAGTCTATGGCTATTTTTTGGCTTGCTAGTTCTGAGAGTCCGAGGGCTAGGGCTAAGCTTACTATGAAACTTTCTCCACCAGAGAGAGTGCTAACAGGGCGGATGGCGTTGCCTTGAAAGGCATCTATAACTTCTAGGTCTAAGAGTTTGTCTTCGTTTCTTGTTAGTGTGTAGCGAGAGCTTAGGATCTCAAGATGCCTGTTTGCTAAGCTTATGAGTTGTTCTAGAGTTATGCCTTGTGCGAACTTTTTAAACTTTGTGCCATCAGCAGATCCCACGAGTTCATTTAGTTTTACCCAGACTTTAAAAGAGTCTTGTTTTATAAGAAGTGATGCCATTCTACTCTTATGCTTATCGCTGTTTTCTTGGTTTACTTCTAACTCTTTTTTATCACTGCCGATGCTCTCTTGAAGTGCGTTTGCTTTTTGCTCTAGCAGGGCTTGAATGGTCTCTAAATCCTTGTTGGATTTTTCGCTTGCAGGCTCTTCTTGGTGGACTTGTAGCCTTTTAGAACTCTCTATTTTAAGTGTTTGTGAGAGTTTGAAAGCATCTTCTATGTTTTTACAAAAGTTAGCTAACTCGGCTCTTTGCTCATTACTAAGATTTGCACTTAGAAACTCTTGCTCATCTTTAAAGTCATTTTCTTTGTATAGCTCTTGGAGTTTTAAAGCTGTCAGATTTACTCTTTTTTCATCTTCAGATATCTTAGCATCTAGATCTTTTTTATAAGTCAAGCGCTCTTTTTGCTTTGTTATGAGTTCATTAAGAGCATCTCTTAAAAGTTGAACTCTTCTTTGCAGCTCTTCATGTTTTTTTGTAATCTCTCTCTCATAACTCTCTAAATCAACAACATTTAGAATCTCTAAGCGACTAGAAGTTAGCCTTTTTAGGGTTTTATCTAGTTCTTTTAGGCTCACTTCATCTGCTTTTATATCTGCACTAAGTGAGATTTCTCTAGTTTGACTCTCTTTTTTATCTACTTCGCATCTATTTAACTCTAGCTCTAAAACTCTTAAATCTTTTAAAGTTTGTGCATAAACTTCTTTTCTCTCTACAAGCTCTTTGTATTGAATCTCTACTTTCTTTGCATCTAACTCAACATCAAACTCTTTAAAGTGTGACTTTAGACTTTGAAGATACTTTTGAGCTTTTATTTCGTTTGTTTTTACATCTAAACTAGCTTGTTCCTTTTGAGAAATACGCTTTTGTATCTCGGCACTAAGAGAGTAGTATGATTTTTCTTCTATCCCTATCAGCTCTCTTGTCTTATCTATCTCGCCAAGAAGTTCATCTTTTTTGATACGCTCTTGCTCTATCTCAACTAGTCTAAAGTTGAGTTTTTTGATGCTCTTATCATAGTCTATACTCTCTTTATTAAGAGTCTCTAAGTGCTCGTTTATATCTGCAATGTTTGCATCTAAACTTTTTTTATCGAGTCTTTTGTACTTAAATTCTGCCTCTTTTAAAGTTGCAGAGAGTTTATCTACACTTCTCTTTATAAGCTTGTATTCTGCATCTTTTTCTAAGATAGATGAGTCAAAGAGTTTAAGCTTCTCAACACTCTTTTGAAGAGTCTTCTCTTCCTCTCTATAGTGTGTGATGTTTTGCTCAATGATGCCAAGAGTAGAGTTTAGTTTTTCATCTTTTTGCTTGTTCTTTAAGTATGAGTTTTTAGCATCTAACTGTTTTTGTATCTGCTTGTCTCTCTCAAGAAGTGCGTTTAGAGAGTTACTGGCTTGTTTTAAACTCTCTTTTTTACCCTCACAAACGGCTTGAAGTTTAGTGATGCTCTGTGTGGTCTGTCTCTCATTTAGGAGAAGTTCAAAGGCTTGTTTTATCTTTTGTTTTTGTTTGTCAAACTCTCTCTTTTCATCTTCAAAACTTTTTTCTAAGATGGCATGCTCTTTAGTTTTTTCCTCTATATCCTTGCCCAGAGTCTCAAGTTCAGAGCTAAGTTTTGTTAAGGTGGTTTTATCGGTTTTTAGACTCTCTTGTAGTTGAGTGTGTGATGAAAAAGTTGAAGATACAGTTAGTGCTTTGTTTGCTAGTGAGAGTTTTAAAAAGGAGTCTTTATGCTGCTCTTTTAGTTTTGAGGCTTGTGCAAAATCTTCTTCATGTTTTTTAGCTTCAAGTGTTAGCTCTGTGAGCCTTTGAGTCCAGTTTAGTTGCCTTGTTAGCTCTTTTAACTTCTCATCTGTTTTTCTCTTTATATTTGTGTTTTGCTCAAGCTCTTTTTGTTTTTTAAAAACTTGCTCTTCACTTAGTAGCTCTATGGATTCTAAGATTTTAACATCAGACTCCATCTCTTGCTTTAGATCTCGATGTTTATCAAAGACGGCTATGGAGATATCTGCATAGATTTGAGTTCCTGTGATTTTTTCTAAAAGTTCTGAACGCTCTTTTTCATCTGCTTTTAAAAAGGCATCAAAGCCACCTTGAGCTAGCATCATCGACTGGGTAAAACGCCCAAAGTCTAAACCTGAAAGCTCTTCTACTTTTTTGGCAATATCTTTTGATTTTAAATCTAAAACCTTGTTAGTGTCCAAATCTACAAGCTCCATCTTTGCAGTTTGAAACTTTCCATCATGCTTTTTATGTGCTCTTTTTTGTGTCCAAGAGGATCTATATCTCTTGTTTTTGACCTCAAACTCCACTTCACAATAAGCCTCATATGAGTGTCTTGACATCAAGTCATTTGGATTTTTTAGTCTTGAAGTTCGACCATAGAGAGCACAAGAAATGATATCAAGAAGCGTACTTTTTCCAGAACCTGTTGGTCCTGTGATGGCAAAGAGGGCGCTATCTTTTGTGAGGTCTAAAAAATCTACCTCAGTTCTGCCAAGAAGTGAGTTTATGTTGAGAGCTTTTAGTGAGAGTATCTTCATAGGGCTTCTACCTCGCACACAATGAGTTTAAAGTTTTTTAACAGCTCTTTTGTTAGCTCTTCATCTTCCAAACCCTCTAGCTCAACTCTTCTCTCAAAGACTTCAAGAGGATTTAGCTCATCAAGAGTTATGGCGTTAAACGCACTTGCACTTGAGGGTGTTTGCTCTCTATCAATCTTTACAGCGAGAAGTGTAAGCTCCAACTCTTTTGCCCTCGCTCTTATGGTCTCATTGGCATGAAAAGGATTTTCATCTCTTATGTGAACTTCTATCCAAGACTCTTTGTCTGCTACATTTTCAAGCTCACTTATAACAGATACAGTGTCTCCGCGAATAACTAACAACTTTCTAAAGAGTGGGATATCTAACTCTCTCACCTCTGCATCTGCGCCGATAAACTCGACAATATTTATCTTTTTTTGCGAGTTTGACTCACTAAAACTAAGTGGTATTGGCGAGCCACTATAACGAACTCTCTCGCTTTTAACTCTCTGGTTTATATGCAGATGCCCAAGAGCGACATAGTCAAAATCTTTAAAAAAGTCACTATCTATATCTAAGGTGCCACCTATATATATCTCTCTCTCAGATTCGCTTGTTTTGCTTCCCAAAGTAGTAAGATGCCCAGTAGCGATGATGGGAACATCTTTTGAGAGTTCTTTTGCTCTTTTGTAAGCACTTTTGTAGTGCTCTTTTATGCCAAGAGAGAGGGCTGACTCTTTATCATCCATAGTCTGCGCGCTTTGAGATTTGCGAACTACGAAGTCGCGTAAAAATGGAACTGCACAAACGATGCCACAAATCTCTTCATCATCATAAATAGCGATAACTTCGTCTTCATCCTCATCTCCAGATGTTATAACATGAACATTTAGAGCACGTAAAAGTTGTTTTGGAGCTTTTAGAGTAGCTACGGAGTCGTGATTGCCTGCTGTTATGATGATGTTTTTGCAAAAAGAAGAAACTTTAGTTAGGAAGTTATAGTAGAGTTCTAGTGCATAGTTTGGAGGTGTAGTAGTATCAAAAATATCGCCTGCAACGATGAGAGTGTTGATGTTCTCTAGCTCCATAGTTTGCAAAAGCCACTTCAAAAAAGCTTCATGCTCATCAAAGCGACTCTTACCCATAAAACTCTGACCTAGATGCCAATCCGATGTATGCAATATTTTCAAGCGTTCTCCATTTTTTTATTCTAGTAATAAAGATTATATCGGATAGGTATTTAATGTGAGTATAAAATTATCCAATTATATTCATATATAAAGATATTGACACAACATACAAATAATGGTATATTATGACAATAAAAAGAGAGGACTTACTATGAGTGATATAAAGAGTGTTAGAGAAATCATAAGCACACTGCCTTTTAATAAAGAGTTTGGATACGATGTATTTAAAAATCTTGACATCTCAACTATTAGCATGCAAAAATCAGTACATAGATCTTCTGATTTGGTGTCACAAACAAAAAGAGGCAAGTTTTATAGGAAGCTAATTCCTGAAGTCAGTGATAGCTTTTTACTTACAAATAGTAAGCCTTATGAGTATTACGATAATGAAAAAGTAGCTATATATGATCCTAAGAGGTTTAATTCAAAAGAGATATGGCAAAGTTCAAAACCTTCATATCAAAAAATAACAGCAATCATAAGAAGAACATTGTCTGCAATGGATAAAGATGATATCTATGAGTTGTGCTTGATGTTTGGAGTGCAGCGGGTCAAGATGGAACTTATTTTAATGTATAAAGAGATGTATCAAGATGGTTTTGTCAATCTAAATGGATTGGAATTAGAGCTAAATGGCAGATATGACAGAGATGCTTCATACAAAATACTAAGAGGTTATATAGATGACATTAGCAGTAAGAACAGCACTAAATAAATTGTCAACTACTTCACTCTTTGCTAGAGAGCTCTATTTTATTGGCGGAACTGCGTTGGCATATCATCTGCGTCATAGAATATCTGAAGATGTAGATATTCTATCTCCAAACAAACTTTCATATAGAGTGATTGAGAGTACAATGTTATCTTTAGGTGCAAAAAAACAAAAAGATATACATGAGAGTGCATTAAAAATCAATGGGCTAAATCCAAGTGAGTATATGTTGAAATTTTTACTAGATAATGTAAAAGTTGAGTTTTTTGCAGCATCTACAAAAATTATGAAAAACATTATAGATGAAGCTATCATTGAAAGATATGAGCAAACAAATATAAAAATGCTCGATTTAAAAAGCATATCTAAACTAAAAGTGCTTGCACTTTTAAATAGAGTAAAAGCTAGAGATATTTATGATGTTAACGAGATAATAAAATCTAATATACTAGAGCTTAATGAGATGTTATCTCTTAGTAAGGAAGCAAAAGGTATATCAACATCCCAAGAACTAATAAATTTTATCGCAGTTATGCAAGAAAAAGATGATGATGAAATCGTCTATCTTGATGAAAAATTCCCTGTAGCTGTAAGTTTTGAAGAGTTGCAGAAAAGACTTATTGAAAACATTGCTTTATTGAAATGAAGAAAATTTTTAGTATTATGGAAGTTCTGAGTCTATTAAAATAGCTAAAAAGCGTTGAATTTTATCAATATTATCAAGCTCCATTTTACAAACAACTCTTTATAGTTTTTAAGTCATTGAAAGTTACTTTTTTTAGTTCTGGGTTTCTTTGTAAATATATGGGATGATAAATTGGGATGAGTTTGTACTCTTTGAAGTCTATGACATGTCCTCTGACATTTTGAAAGTCTGTTTTTTCGTTTGTTAGTTTGTAGTAGGCATCTTCGCCTAGAGTTACTATGACTTTTGGTTTTATGAACTCTATTTGTGAGAAAAGATAGGACTTGCAAGAGTCCCATTCTGAGGTTGATGGGATGTTTGTATTTAGTGGTTTGCATTTTATGGCGTGTGTTATATAGACATCTTCAGTCTTTAACTCTAAAACATTTTCTATCATTTTTCTTAAGCTATCACCACTTCTACCACTGTAGTATTCGTTGTTGGCATCTTGGCTCATCGAGACGCTAAAGTCTATAAACATAAGCTCTGCATCTTCGCTTCCATATCCACTCATGCTCTGTTTTCTGGACTTACTTAAATCGCAAAGATGACAAGATGCTATGTTTTTTGAGAGCTCTTTTAGTGTAGTAGGTTTCTCATGTTTGCTTGCTTCATTTACAAAAAAAGGGTCTATATAGTTAAATCCAAGAGCTTTTAAACGGTAGAGATTTTGAAGGAGGACTAGGTTTTGAAAAGATTTCACACAAATACCTACTAAATGAATTTTTATGAGTATAGTAAAAGAGTTGTTAAAATCTACTTTGGAGTTTTATTTATGCTAAAATGAGTGACTTTAAAAGGACGAAATATAGCTATGAATAATAAAAAAAATATTTTAAATATATATAATTTTAAATTAATATCATCAACCGAAGTTGGCTCTACTGTTAAACAAATCATAGATATAAATAGCAAAAATTTACTTATACATATATCATCTTACATGCACAATACAGTTTTAGTCCAAAATCTCAAGCTTGAACTAAGAAAAATATTTCCAGAAGTTAAAATCGTTATGTTTAAGCATTCATATAAAACTTTAACCTCTGTAGTTGTTTATGAGCTTGATGGCAACTTAGAGGCGGAGCGTTTTAGTGATGAGGCTTTAAGAGAGATGCAGATAAAAGACACCCAAGTAAATAACTCACTAAAAGATTGTAAAAAGCAACTATTAAGTAGATACTTTACAGATCATTTAACAAATTTTCCAAATCTTTACCAACTTAGAAAAGACTTACATGACAATGATGGTTATGGACTTATCACTATATCTATAGATGATTTTGCAACTATTAACAATTTTTATGGGTTTATGGTGGGTGATTATATAATTGAGCAAGTTGGTAACTATCTTTTAAAAAATATAAATAGAAAAATTTATAGAGTCTCAGGAACAGAGTTTACAATTTTTTTAGAAGAAAATCTGCCTTTTTATGATCTAAAAGACTATCTTAGTAGACTTTACGAGAAGATAAAAAATATAACAATTTTTTATCAAGAAAACGAGATAAATGTAAGTCTAACTCTAGCATCTTGTGTAAATATAAATCAGGATAATCTCTTTTCAAAAATCTCTATGGCTTTAAAATATGCAAAAGATAATAGACTTCCATTTTGGATATATGAAGATAGAATGAAGTTTGAAAATGAGTATGAACGAAATCTTAGCACTTCAAATATGGTTAGGTATGCAGTTGAGAAAAAAAATATTGTGCCATATTTTCAGCCTATCATGGATAACAAAACACAAGAGATAAAAAAGTATGAGTGCTTAGCAAGACTTTTAGATGGTGAAGGAAATATCATCTCTCCAGCACTTTTTTTGCCTATTGCTAAACGGATAAAAGTTTATAACTATGTCACACAAATCATCATTAACAAATCATTTGAAGTATTTGAAGAGACTAACTTTGAGTTTTCCATCAACCTCTCTATGGAAGATATCATAAATAGTGAAATGTTTAATTTTATACTCAACAAACTAAAACATAGTAAAGCCTCAACTAGAGTTATCTTTGAAATAGTAGAATCTGAAGCTATACAAGACTTCAACAAGATATCTCGCTTTATACATGAGATAAAAAGATATGGAGCAAAAATTGCCATCGATGACTTTGGAGATGGTTACTCAAACTTTGCATATCTAACCAAAATGAGTGTTGATTATATAAAGATAGATGGCTCTCTTATACAAGATATAGACACAGACAGAGACGCTTACTTAGTTGTTGAGACCATAGTCGGTTTTGCAAATAAGCTAGGCATAAAAACCATAGCAGAGTTTGTTCACTCAAGCACAGTTATGGATAAAGTTAAAGAGTTAGGGATTGATTTTTCTCAAGGCTATCACATAGATAAGCCGTGTATTCATATCTAAATGAGTTTAAAGCCTAAAAGGGCTTTTAAATTATAGTTTATGCAAATAACCCATCATCATTTATGATTGTTCTTTGAGCTGTAAGAACTACTTGGTTATC
>Ga0172382_10013312_pt1 | contig 10612 bp, 3 predicted proteins | sample Leawel138RmetaG_FD_122245 | JGI IMG/M metagenome (GOLD analysis project Ga0172382, IMG submission 122245) | Leachate microbial communities from a municipal landfill in Southern Ontario, Canada - Leachate well 138R metaG | ecosystem: Engineered > Solid waste > Landfill > Unclassified | place...
AGCTGCCGAGAAAGAGAGGGTATTGCCTAAAACATAAGTGTTTTTATCAACCCTTGTTTTATCCGTAAGAATAGTATCGTAAACAATTCCAAGGGCGCCATAGGCCATTTTAAACACCATTCCCGAAATGGTTTGGGCTAACCCTGCGGCATTAGGCCAGATTACCATTATAGGCATATCTGTATGCCCTTCAAGCCTTACACCATTTTTATTATATGGAATGAGGCTATATTCCTTGCCGTTTTTTATCTCCGTGAGGGCAGCTTTGCCTGTCCACACACTTGTCCCGGCCACAGAAGTATATAAATCTCCGTCAAAATCAACATATACGGATTCTTTTTCATCCCCTTTGTAATGATAGTATATTGAAATAGTCCCGTCCTTGAAATCCATGCAATTATTTATGCTGATGGTGTTCCTCCCATCATCCGGAGAAAAACCCTTGTATCTTTCATTGCCTTTATCATCCTTCTCCTTAACAAGGCTGCCTCTGAATGTCAGCAACACTTCATCATAATTGTCCTTATCATCATTAAAATCCTTTTCCTCTTTATAGCTTTTTATAGTATAGACAGCATTTTCATGATCACCTTCTTGCACAACTGCCACTATACCGTAGCTGAAGCTTTCGTATCTGCTGTCCCCATCCATAATAACCTTAAGGGCCGGTGCCGTAATAATCCTGTCACAGCTTAACATTTGAGCAAATTCTTCGGTGAGATCAAATTTTAAGCTATAGCTGCCCGGCTGCATCTCCTCAGTAAAAATGACCTCAAGAACATTTGGCTCGGGTTTTTGAATGTTTTCCTGTGGTATTTCGTATTGCAAATTTGGATTTGCCATATTGCATGCGTATAAGGAAAATCCCGACCTGTCCCCGTCTAAAAGTAAATCCAAATTATTTCCCGTAACATAAAGATGCCTTTCACCCTTATAATAAAGTATATCCGGCTTACTTCCCGTAAATGTTATTTTGGGGAAAGTATTGTAAATTCCCGGGCAAAGAATATATAAACTGCGAGTAGCCAAGAGATTTTCCTGTAATAAACCTTCACTTCCCCCGGCGGTCACATGGCTTGTATCGAATACCTTTATATCAATTTTTCTATAACTAGTGTTTTCACCAACCAAAGCTTTAAAAAGGAAACTCCCGTTTCTGATGGTATCCGCTTTACAGTTCATAATATCAACGGTAAAGGGATCATCATAGGTAGGCTCGGGTATAATTTCCTTCCCCCCGCTATCAAGGGGAACAATACCTGTTGAAGTATAAAAAGCCACGGTTATCCTTTCATAGTCTTTAGGGTTACTTTTTGTGTAATTATCAAATTGCGCCTGTACTTGAAAGGTTGCTGATCCCGGCAGATTATCCTCAGTCCTTATATAGGATTTCTTATCCTGAGTTAATTCGAGGGACAAAGGGGATACGGCATTTATCGCTATTTCTCCCTTATCTTTTGTTTTTGCATTAGAATAAACACCATAGTTAGTGGCTACAATATCACTATCCTCTCCCGATGCTATGTCCCCCATATCATAGTAAAGGGCATAAGCACTATCTGCTGTCAAATACTTCATATTGTTTTTATTAGAAAAATACATAGTGGGGTCGGGAACAAAATCAAAAACAGTGGAAGCCATATTGTTCCAATGGCCGAAGGCCAACCTATAAGGTGTGGATGCCGTGGTGCTGACCGTATAAGCTGTTACTCCGGGTGCTTCGGGATCGTCATATCCGAAAAAAGCCAAAGGAATAAAGTCCTTGGATTCCAACACCTGTTCCTTTTCTATGGTTCGTAATACATTGTTATTGTCCATAACTTTATATATTGCATAGTCCTGTTGGCCTAAAGCACTGTCCAACAGAAGCCTTTGCTTTACAGAAACTTTTTTACCGCTATCATTTTTTACTTTATAGCTTAGCATCACCATACCGTGTTCATTGGAACTTGTATTTGCCAGCTCTATCCTTTGGGTAAAAGTCAAGTCATCCACAGTCCATGTTGAAGTGATTCCAGTACCATCCAAAGAAGTGGAAACATTGTTTCCCCCCAAGCCTAAAAATGAATAATTACCGCCAAATACATATTCTTTCACTTTGTCTCCCGGGTACGTAACCTGAAAAGAAGTAAAGGAAGTATCATATTCATCGCTGTGATATAAAAGTTCCTTGTTATTATCAGATTTTATAAATTTGTTGCCTTCTAAAGTGGATATAGAGAAGCCGCCGTTTTTTGAGGATACATTGACGGTTATATATCCATCTTCCAGTTTATAAATAGTGTTCTCACCCTGACTATCGGCTAAAACTATAAAGGACGATATAGGCCCCATAACAGTGAGAATAGCGACTATAAGTATAAAAGATATAATCCTTTTCATATTAAAAACCCCCTTCCCATCATTCTATATATAGAAAAGTCTTATAGGTGCCCCTGTTTTGAGTCACCAGATAAAAAGTGTAATAGCCAGATCCGTTAACAGTAAAACTATTTGTATCGTCTATTGGTGAAAGACCTTTCATTTCTCCTGCTGTAAATACACCTTTGCGCAAATAAACTTTATAAGGTTCGCCATCACCTAGAGGCAGTTTTTTTACCGACAGTGACATGGAGCCTTTTTTCAAAATCGTTACAGCATCCGGCTCCGTCCTTACATCGTTTATGGTCACATTTACTTCATCGGCGGAGAATACTTTAACATATCTCTTTCCTTTCCCTTCGTTACCTGCTTCGTCCCTGGCGGTATATGTGATTTCATATTGCCCCGGTGAGGGTTGAGCCGTGAACTTATCAAATTGCAGGGTTATTTTATCCGATGCGGTGGCATTGTCTTTAAGGGACACACCGTCTTGAAGCATTGAGTTTAAAGTAGCAAGATCCGTACTGGAAAGTACCGTGACGGTCAAAGGGTTAAAAGATATGCTGGGTGCTATTTTGTCAAAACAAGATATTTCCACAAAAGTAATCGTCTCACGGCCGGCTATATCTACCGCCTTAATTATAAAGCTGCCGTTTTGGTCTGCGGTAAATTCCACCCAGTGGCACTCATCATCTTGGATTTCTCCGTCCTGGATTCCATCATCCCCGCTTCCATCTACGGGGGCAGTAACATCTTTAGTCTCCCCATTAAATGTGAGCTTTCCTTTTTCGCTCATAGTAGCCTTAAACGTGATAGGGTCTTTATGATATACTCCTTGCACCGGCATCTCAGATAGCAATATTCCCGGAGAAAACTCGTCAATATTTTCTACCACCACGTTTTCTGACACCACATTGCCTGCCAAATCCGTGAAGCGGAACAGGTAAGAACCTCTTTTCATAAAGGTTTTTATCAAGTCATCTTCTTTTTTTAAGTGGCTGCCTGCCTCGCCGGGGCCCTGGACATAGACATCTTCGCTAAATCACTGAAAGTCACCGTTGCCTCAATTTTTTCAGGCGAATCATCAACTAAAATGCAATCATAAGTAGGAGGCTCTCTATCAATAATGTCTTTTACCTCCAAAGGAATATTTTCTACTTTGCCGTTTACGGCCGTACAATCAAGACTGACATAGGCATTTTTTAGGAAGCTCACATATATACCGTCAGGCTCATTTTCCAAAAGGATGTATTCATCCTTATGATCTTCGTCAACGGAAGTGTCAGTATCTGTATCTTTCAGCTCTTTAATTGCAATCTCTTTGATGGGCTTATCCGTTATAAGCTTGGCGGTGATAGTTTGATTTGTCTTTTCTGTTGTAAGTCTTTTTGGGTCTATGGTGTTTTCCGTTTCATTAAAATAGCCCTTAGACCACCAAGATAGTTCTATAATGGGGGGTTTGTCATCTATAGTGTTTACACTGACAGTGCCGCTTCCTATATTTCCTGCCAAATCCCTCATGGTTATTTCTACGCTTTTATTTTCTGTGAAAGTAAGAGTATATTTTCCCTCTTTTTTTATGAGTCCCGTAGGGCTTAAAAGTTCTATATCATCAGTGGGGGTTTTATCGTCTTTTAAAGAAAAATGTGCATCTACTGTTAAAAAGTCAACTCTCTTATAATCAATCTCGTCAAGACAAGGCATTTCATTGTCTAACTTCTCCCACAAGTTGGAAGGGAAAGAATAGGACACGCTGTTATTAGATTCATCTATTATAAAAACAGTGAAAGGAGCGGCAGCGGCGACTTTTATAGTTGTTCCGCTAATAGTAACACCGTCCACGGTATCGTTTGCAGCATTTTCGTAAGTTATCCCTTGGACAGACGCGTTATCACCGTCTAATATAATCATTTTGGTTTTGCTTTCATCAATTACTTTTACGTTTAGAGAATAATAGCCGGCAGGGGATAGTAAAGTACCTAAATCCTCGTTTAATTCAGGGTCAGGATTCCAGTAGCCTTTATCCTTTAATTTATTTCCATAGCCTCTGTTAACCTCAAATATTGCGGCAGGAGGGTTATTATCCTTTGGTATTAAATCTTCTTCATCTATTTCAGAATCTTCATTGTGTTCGTAGAGGTCATCCATGGATTGCTTTTCTCTTTCCTCAATTATCGGAATAGGTAATGTTACCGTCCTTTCCCCTATCACTCCGTCGTCATATTCATATTCAAAGGTATAGCTGTCATCCTCTCCATAGATAAAAGTGTGATTTAACAATTTACCGTTTAAACCTGTCAAAGGTACCGTTGAACTGAGCCAAACATCTACAGCACCGTCTGTATCTGTCATACCCTGCGGTACTCCATTGGAAGCAAATTCGTGGTAATACCATTTCACGATAGGACTGGGGGCTCTCCTTTCTGAACCGTCAATGATTATAAGGGGTCTGAGGCTATCAAGTTGCCATCCCCCGAGACCGACGTTATATTTCATCATAACTATGATAGTATCCTCATAAAAATTCATCTCCACAGAAGCTTTAGTATCAGTCAATCTCCTTATATAATTGCCATCGAAAATAGATTCCTGATATTTATCGGCAAAAATCGAAAAGCGGGGGCCTTCATTTGCAAATATAAAGTCCTTTCCCTCATTTGCCACGGGCTCCACATAGACGGAGTATTTGCCTGCCTCATTTTCTCCGTAAATAGTTATATTCATATTTTCATATCTGATATTATTATGATCAATAGCTATACTTTTGTCTTCATTATAACGCTCTCCGAACACATCACTATAGCTGATGGTATAATCACCGTCTTTGAATATACTGAGGAAATCTTTCTTCGTGGTATAACCGTTATTCACATTATGATAGGGTAGCGGAGTAATGTTATTGACAGGCAGATTGAAATCCGCACTTACGCAGTATAAAGGAAATTCTTTTTCAGTCTTACCAGGGTTTCTGCTATCATAATAGGGTACCCATTCCCATACAGTTCCTGCGCTTATAGTAGTAGCTTTGGGTATAGTGTTTTTCACATTATTTAAAGTGATTGATTTTTCTTCACTGGAATTGTAGGCCTCGTCTACAGCTCGGATAGATATACCTATGTTTTTCGGCCCTGGATTATCCTTATCATATTTATAAACACCGTAAATCCTAAGGGATATGCCCTCGTCTATGTCTTCTTTTTCAACCTTATATATACCGTTGATACTTGGCGTATCGGATAACCATGTCTCCGATTCGTCTTCCGGTATAACAATTGAGAAGTATTCCGTAAGACCTAACCTTCCCATATAATCGTCATCAAATTTTAAGTACACATTGCATTTGTTTTCATCCTCAATTATGATATTGAAAGCATAGCCGTCTCCCTCTCCTTCCGTTTCATCTATAACATTTTTCGATACTATTGAGGGGGGAGTCTTATCTAAATGAGGAGCCTTTACATCTAAAATATTATAATTATCATAATCGTTATTAGTGAAAAACCAGTTTCTATCTTTTTTTAATAGCTCAATTTCATCTGTTGCCTCTTCGATTGAGGAGCTCTCATCTCCGTCAAAGTAATAAGCTGTAAGACCATTAGAGCTTGAGCCGCTTAGATTTGTCACCAGGGCTGTAACTTCTTGGGAAGGTATGCTTTCATCGGGAGACAGAGACACTGTAATTTCAGGAGTTTCTCCTGATGTATCTATGATAAGTACACTTTCTCCTGATTTGTTGCCGTTGGCATGGGATACCTGATAATGGATTATATTTTCTTTATCTTTTATTAACGGTATATTGCCAGCATCATAAGCGGACAATACTTCTTCTGCACTGTCTACAAATATAGGTTCATAAGGAGTACCTATTTCTGTCCATGTAGCTTTATCCTTGCTTTCACTTTCATCTATACCCTCAGTTGCGTTCCAAACCTTTATATAAAATTCATCGTTTTCAGAGATAGTTGAAAAATGAAACTCTTTTATAATTTTAACAAAATCATTTTCACCAAAACCCATCAGAATATACGGGGATTTTTCATATACAGTTTCCTCGTCTACTTCATGTTCGTAATGTACGGGGTCAAGGCTAAACTTCTCCTTCATTTTTTCACACAACATCCCCGCATTTGAATTCTCCTTTGGGGTAAATTTCGTCGCTATTTCTGACAGTCCGTATTCTCCCGGGACTGTAGTGTCCACTATTAAACCGGACATTACTTGGTTGTCCTTGTGTCCGAAAGTCTTGGAAATTGCCACTGCTTTGACTTTGTAATTACCGGGGTCGTATGTTATATCCGTCGGCAGCGTTATGGTGGAGGACATGGATAATGGTGCTTTGAAAATGGCTTCGGAATCACCATCCTTATAAAGTTCGAAATAGGAATTTCCCAAATCTATGTCCTTAGCTCCCCAGCCGGGCATTAATTTATTTGAAATGGAAACGCTGAAATTTACTCCTGATAGAGTCGTCAGATACTTTGGCCCGTCGCCGGGTGATTCCCAGTTTTCCTTTACTTTAAAGCTTGACTCAATGCTTATTTCGTGTATTTCGTCTTTTTCTGCCGCCAAACTGAATGAATAGCTTTCGGCGGAAAGAACCGAATCTTTGAGGTTTTTGATTTCACCATAACCATCACATGTTATGCCATATCCTGTGACAACCTCTGCTTCTATTTCACCATAAAAGCTACCGTCTATAATATCCCTTGCATTATCGCCTTTTATAACCCATTTTGAAATATCATCAAAAACATTATCTATATCTATGTCTTCATATACAGCATCCGTCACTGTATTTATGGTTCTAAAGGAATAGGTGGAATGGTCGGCGGATTCTTCCTTTATTCTTATTATTATTTTACCGAAAACTGTTTCACTGCTTCCACCGCTTTGGATTTCAGTTTCCTGAGGCTGTGCCTTTATTTCCATAACAGCTTTTTTGCTTAATCCGCTCTCGACTGATACTTCCACTTTAGGAGCCCGGAGATCCTTTTTAAATATATAAGGCCCCCCGAAGCTTTCGTTCTCATTAAGACTGCAATCAGATACTTTTATATATAAATCTCTTTCGTTTAGATCATTACCGTCCAATTCATAGGTAACTGTAGTCGTTACTTCTTTATCATTGCCCCCTAAGCCTGAGAGCAGTTTCCAATCGCCTTGGGAAGGTCCTGAACCTCCGGCCATCCATGCATAATAAACACTTGTTGTATCTATTTTGCTATTGTCGAAGAATGTGAAATCTACGGCAAAATACCATGTACCATTCTCCGCATATGAATAAAGCTTATCTGTGGTTATAGTGGGACAAGTATGATCCAATATTTTATCTAATTCAGTCCCGTCTAAAACAAAGCTTATGTTGTTTTTATTTCCTACCGCATCTTCGGCTTTTATTATTAAAGTGCTGCCGTCTAAAGGCAAACCTACCGTTGTTGCGTCGCCATCCAAACGAAAGTGGAGAAATAAATCTGCAGAATTCTTATTGTTCCCAATCTGCTTAAAGGCGTATTCTTTGTTAAAAGCACCTGATTCCCAGTCATCTTGGGAAGGCGAATCCGCTGAATTTGTTACAGCATAATTAAGGGTTATTTTTTCTAATTCTTCTTTTTCAAAGCCGCTGTCCCCAAGATCCCATTGAAAGCTGCCTTCTAATGTGGCATCCTCCCCAATGGGTAGGATACCGCTTCCGTTATCTTGTATTTTAAAAGGGAAATAAAAGCAGTCGATTTTTTCATCCCCGGAAGAAGAATAGAGCACAGGTTTATTGTTGCCTTCTACGGTATTAAAAGAAATGGTAGGTCCCTTAGTATCAAGGACGAATTGGTCGGCCAAAAGGCCTTCCGGAATAACGCTGTAGTCCAACAGACTATTCCCTACTTTATCTGTAACATCATAACCTACCATGCCTTCATCCTGATAACCGCTTGCTAAACGTGGTGTCCTAATTTTATCATTTTCCCCTTCCATTGTTATATTTTCATCCACGGTGAAGCTCCGGAACACAAGATTGCTGTCGCTCTTATAATAGCTACCCTGAAAAAGAACTTTTCCTGAAACCTTTTTCATATTAGAGAAGAGATTAAAGCTTCTAGGGTTTGGCTCGGGTATGATTCCGGTTTCTGTTTTTAAATATAAGGGTTCTGAGAATGTAACCTCGGGAGTGATTACAGCACCGGGTCCAACATAACCCCCTTTACTTTTATCCACATGGAGATTGATTTTACTTATTTCAGGGGTAGTCGTGTCCAAATAAATCTTCTTCTTAAAATCGCTAAATACATGGGATTTCACCGGATTGCCGGCAAGGTCAGTTATAAGGGAAGGGGAAGTATAACTTATAAGTCCGCTGGGCCCCCAATGCCCGGAAAGGCTGCCTGTATAAGTCATTACTCTGAGGGGATAGTTGGAGTTTAATGCATTTACGCTGCCGTCCATAATTCCTTCAATCCCAGTTATGCAATGATTTAAATCCGCACCACCGATTTTATCAGGTATGCTGTAGCGAAAAGTTATGGTTCTGTCCTCTAAACGGACTAATTCAGCTTTAAGCATATTGGGGTCAGTTACTTCATTACCTTCAAGATTTACAAGTTTAAGCTTCAGATATATATTACTGTGGTTAGTTGTGTTTAAGTCGGAAAATCGTATAGGCTCATCATATTCCACATGAATAAAAACTTCCTTATCACCTTTACCGAAATTATAACAAGTATCTCTATCAATTTCCCTTGAAGCAGATACAGTCTTTACAGCAGGATAAACATCGTCGGCAAAAACCAAAGCAGGGTCCTTCATAAGAGTGAAGCCACCATTATCACTATACCAACCATAGCACAATTTCATATAAGGGTCTTGTATTCTTACATAATTTCTGTCTCCGAATGACGTATAACCATCAGTGAGGATGGAGCTAGTATAATTTATATAGTCTTTCCCCTTTGAATCCTGAATAAGTGCAAATTGTGAGGCGGGAAAACAGCCGGCAAGACTGGCCCTCATACATACTAAAAGGTCTTTCTTTTCTACTAATTGACCTAAAATTGGGTCAAAATCCTTTAGGTTTTTTCCAAAATTCCCCGTGTAATTATACGCTTCTGTGGAATGGTATAACCCAGTAAAATAATAAATTGAGTTATAGTATGCCAATTCATTAGTCAACACATATTGATTGTAAAAAGCTTCGTCCATGTATTGGGCTTTATTGGCTATGGCGTATTTTGGCCTTTTAGGCTTATATTCATAAGTGCTTGTGCCGTCCCCATATAAGCTGGTCATTAAAAGTAACATTATTAATGTAGTAAGAAGTATTAATAAAAGAGCAAAGCTACCGAAGTGTTTCCTATTCACAATATCAGGCCCCCTTTTTATATTTTTATCAACAGACAGAAAGCAAAACAATTTCCAAGATTTCATTTACCGTCAGCCTTATCTTACCTTTGTCCCATATCACAAAGTCCCCGTCAGTATAAGCACTTTGAAATACTTTTTCATTTGTTAAGCGTTGGTTTTTCATGGTATGAAGCTTGTTTGAAAAGTCAACGACCAAGATGCTTCCGCTTTCCATTTCCATAAATAAGCGATTATCTTTCATAGGCAGCACAGCTTTTATATAATGCACAAACAGTCCCCCTTTTACCATTGTTTGCTATTGTAACTATCATTTTATGGTATAAAACAACAAAAATAAATCGTCCGTTTGGACGATTTATTTTATCGTTCTGGGACTGTCTGTATTTTGTTCTCAATTATGCTACTACAATAACTGACTAAGTGACGCGTGCCTGGCACCTTTTTTATACTTCTTCATTGTATTTTTATACAAAGATTTGAAAGTTATTTAAGTCTGTTGAACGAATACATAATATTCTGGATTTATTATAATAAATCTACATTATCGATAATGTATTTTTATTTTAAATAAGGGGGTAAAATTGTGGCTATTAGAATTTTGAAAGAATCTCAAATTATAGATGTTATTTGGGGGGCAACATTGCTCGGGGGCGGTGGCGGCGGTTCGCTCAAAAATGGTATTGACCTTTTAGAAAAGTATAAGAAAGATCATTTAGGTAAGGTAATTGAATTGAAACTATATGAGACAGCTGATTTAGATCCTAATAGTTATGCGGCTATCACCGCAGGCATGGGAGCACCTAAGGCTATCAAAGACGTAGACTTTTCCGCTTATGCGACAAACGCATACAATTGTTTAAGCGAATATGCACAGCTAATGAAACCCGCACGTTCCCTA
>Ga0172382_10013314_pt1 | contig 10611 bp, 11 predicted proteins | sample Leawel138RmetaG_FD_122245 | JGI IMG/M metagenome (GOLD analysis project Ga0172382, IMG submission 122245) | Leachate microbial communities from a municipal landfill in Southern Ontario, Canada - Leachate well 138R metaG | ecosystem: Engineered > Solid waste > Landfill > Unclassified | place...
GCCCACATGGGCGGCATGTCGAATACCCAGGTGACCAGCACGAAGGCCAGCAGCGGGTGGACCAGCAGCTTGAGTGACACAATGCGCCAGACGGCGCCCCGATGATGGGTAGTGCTGCCCTGTGACAGGAACAGGCCGATTGTCACCAGGGCGCAGGGGCTGGCGGCGGCGCCCAGCAGGCTGGTCAACTGCAGCACGGGCGCGGGCAGCTTCCAGCCCAGGGCGGCCACTGCTAACCCGGCGAGTGGGGAACAGACCAGCGGGTTGCGCAGAACGGCCAGCCCGACCTTGCGCAGGGTGGCGCCGAGGGTGGCGGAGCGCTGCAGGTCGAGCTCCACCAGAACGATGCTGACCGAGAACAGCACGGATGCGGTCAGCAGGGTGAGGATGATGCCTGCCGGCAGGCTGGCTTCGCCCAGTACCATGATGCAGAGCGGGATGCCCATGTAGCCGGCGTTGCCATAGGAGGCCGCCAGACTGGTGATGCTGGAGTCTGCCAGCCGCCGGCCTTTGCGGTGATCAGCCAGAAACGAGATGCCGAAGACGATGGTGATGGCAAGGGTGGAAGCCATGATGAACCCCGGCTGGCGGATTTCTTCCCAGGTGATGAGGGCCATGGCCTGGAACAGCAGGGCGGGCAGGGCCATCCACACCACGAAGCTGTTGAGGCTGTCAGTGGCGCTGCGGCCAAGGATCCCGTTCCTGCCGGCGAGGTAGCCGGCCAGTATCAGCGCAAAGAGAGGTAAGACGGCTTCCAGAATCAGGGACATGGACAGGCGAAGGTTCGGCGCAACGTGTTATTAAAGCAATTAATTGTCAGGGCAGCCATGGTTCACATCATAAGGCTATGCTAGTGTCCTGTTTGGTTCTCGCCTACCGATCTTCGGCGCCTGTGTGCCGCTCGACGCGCTCAGGTCTTCTCAGGAGCCAGAGACCGGGAATCAAGAATAAGGAGAGGTCGCTGTGCAGCGACGATCGATGCAGACGAATATGAACGATGGCATGGGGCTGATCAGCCAGCCGCCGCTGATTCCTTTCACGGGATATGATGACGCTGGTGCTGCGGCCCGTCGTCTGATGGAAATCTACGAACGCAATACCGCTTTCGTCCGTGATGGATTCGAGCGCTTCGTGCAGCAGGGCCTGCCGGCGCGGCATCGCGTCCGCGCCTGCTATCCGGCAATACGCATCCGGGTCGATACCTGGCAGGAAGTCGATAGCCGGCTTTCTTACGGTCACGTGGTGGAGCCAGGCACCTACATGACGACGGTGACGCAGCCGGCGCTGTTCTTCGATTATCTGGTGGAGCAGATCGGATTGCTGATACGCAATCATGGGGTGCCGGTCGAAATCGGCGAATCGGACGTCCCCATTCCGCTGCATTTTGCCTTCACCGGCGGCCAGTATGTCGAAGGTGTCTATAACGAAGATCCGCGCGGCAATGCCTTGCGCGATCACTTCGATGTGCCCAATCTGGCCGTCATGGACGACGCCATCGTCAACGGCACCTGGGAGGGACGGTCAGGCGAGCCGCTGCCTCTGGCGCCCTTCACGGCGCCCAGGGTCGATTACTCCTTGCACAGGCTGCAGCATTACACCGCCACGGCGCCGGAGCATTTCCAGAGCTTCGTCGTGTTCACCAACTATCAGTTCTACGTGGACGAATTCTGCCAATGGGCCCGCGGCATTCTGGCCCGTGAAGAAGGCGGCTACACGGCTCTGGTCGAGCCCGGCAACGTGGTGACACAGGCGGGCGAGGATGCGCAGCCGGTCGGTCTGCCTCCCGTGCGCACGCCGCAGATGCCGTCGTACCACCTGCTGCGGAATCGGCATACCGGCATCACGCTCATCAACATTGGCGTCGGGCCATCGAATGCCAAGACCATTACCGATCACGTGGCGGTACTGCGCCCATCAGCGTGGATCATGCTGGGGCATTGCGCAGGCCTGCGCACGACGCAGCGTCTGGGTGATTACGTGCTGGCGCATGGCTATGTGCGGGAAGACCATGTACTGGATGCCGATCTGCCGCTGTGGGTGCCGGTTCCCCCGTTGGCAGAAATCCAGGTGGCCCTGGAACAGGCGGTGACCGATGTGGCCGGCCTGGCCGACTGGGAGCTGAAGCGGATCATGCGCACCGGTACGGTGGCGAGCATCGACAACCGGAACTGGGAACTGCGCGACCATCGTGAACCGGTGCAGCGCCTGTCGCAGTCGCGCGCCATTGCCATGGACATGGAATCGGCCACCATTGCGGCCAACGGTTTCCGTTTCCGCGTGCCGTACGGCACGCTGCTTTGCGTATCGGACAAGCCTTTGCACGGCGAGTTGAAGCTGCCGGGCATGGCCAGCGATTTCTACCACACCCAGGTGACCCGCCATCTGCGCATCGGCATCCGGGCGCTCGAAAAGCTGCGCGACATGCCGCCCGAGCGACTGCATTCCCGCAAGTTGCGCAGCTTCATCGAAACGGCATTCAAGTAAGCTGACCTGAAAAAAGCATGGCGGTTCCTGCAGTCAGTTAACATGAATTTTGGATCATGTCCGGCTGTGCGAGAACCGTATGTTGAACAATCCTGGATTTCTATGGGGCAAAGCACTCGACCGCCTGAGTGAGCAGGATCGATCAAGAATTCTGTCACGGCTGCAAGAGCATGAATACCCCGCCAATAGCTGGGTCTTTCATACGGGTGATCCGTGTTCATCTCTGTATGTCGTGAAGAAAGGGCTGATCAGGCTCTGTCATGTCAGCGAGAACGGGGAAGAATATACGGTCGGCATGTGGGCGGACGGCTACATCATTGGTTTGATCACTTCCATACTGGGCCATCAGCGGTTTTTGTCGGCTGAATGCCTGGAGCCGACCGTGCTGCAGGTTTTGCCGCGTCGCGACTTGCTGGAACTGATGGATGCATTGCCCGGGTTCAGTACCAATATTGCCTATCTTATGGCGTACATGGCGATGAACAGCCTGGTGGATAGCGGTCCGCTCGCGCTCGAGACGGCTGACGTCAGGTTGTGCAAACTGTTGCTGCGTTTGGTCGAGGGGCCCGAGCATCTGCCTGGTCCGGCCGGGCAGGGCGAGCGTGACATCCGTGTAACTCAGGAGGCGCTGGCCAAAATGGTCGGTGTGAGCCGGCCCTGGCTCAACAGCATACTGTCGGATCTGGAGCATCGGGGATTGATTCAAAGGCATCGGCAGAGAATCCGCGTTCTGAGCATGCCTGACCTTCGGACCTTTCTATCGGCCAGATACAAGAAAATCTAAGAAAGCTGTGACTCCTTCGTGTCGAGTGCCTGCATGGTCTGGCAGTGCTCTTCGTGCCGGCAGGAAGGGTTGCCATGTCTTTGTCAACAACTGAACAGACCGGCGAAAAGCTCCTGAGCTATCTTGGTTCCATAACAAGAACTTCACATGGACCAATCAGGAGGGTTCGATATGGTGGCAAACTTCCGGGCAGTATTGCTGTCCTCCCTTTGTGCGCTGGGTATCGGCGCAAACGCGTCGGCGGAGATCTCCGGTGACGTGATACGCATCGGCTTCTTGTCGGATTTGAGCGGCCCCTATGCCGACGCTGATGGACCAGGGAGCGCCGAGGCCATCCGCATGGCGATCGCCGATGTCGGCGGCAGCATCAATGGCAAGCCCATCGAGTTCGTTTTCGCCGATCACTTCAATAAAAGTGATGTTGCTTCTGAAAAGGCGCGCGAATGGTTTGACAGGCATGGTGTTGATATGCTGGTCAGCGGAGGGTCGTCCGGCGCTACGATTGCGCTGGCAAAACTGGCCGAAGAGAAAAAGCGCGTATATGTTGCCGTAGGCACTACCGCGATTCGCCTGACAATGAAGACTGCACTCCGTATACCGTGCATTATGTTTATGACGTTGTGGCGTTGGCACGCGGCACAGGATCGGCGGTCGTGAACAACGGTGGAAAGTCCTGGTACTTTCTGACGGCGGACTACACCTTCGGAACCACTCTTGAAAACATAGCCAGTGAGGTGGTCAAGGAGAACGGTGGAACGGTTCTGGGCAGCGCGAGAGCACCGCTCAATACCATGGATTTCTCGTCGTTCATTCTTCAGGCACAAAATTCCAACGCACAGGTATTGGGATTGGCCAATGGCGGTGGCGATACCGTGAATGCCATTACCGCTGCCAGCCAGTTTGGTCTGACAAGGCAGATGTCTCTCGCGGGACTTCTCATTCATATTTCCGATATCCATTCTCTGGGGCTAGATGTCGCTCAGGGTATGTATGCGACGATAGGCTGGTATTGGGATCAGGACGAGGCGTCCAGGAAGTGGTCCAAGCGCTTCTTTGAAAGGATGAAGGTTGCGCCGACCGCGGCTCACGCGGGCAGCTATTCTGCGGCCATGCATTATCTCAATGCGGTCAAGGCGTTGGGGACCGATGATCCGGACCAAGTGATGGCGCATATGAAGAGCACTCCCATCAATGACATGTTCACCCGGAACGGCAATATCCGCCCGGATGGGCGCATGGTCTATGACATGTACCTGATGCAGGTGAAGAGCCCGGATGAATCGCGTTATCCCTGGGATTACTTCAAGAAAATCGACAGGATATCTGGAGCAAGCATTTATACGACGAAGGAAGAGTCGAAGTGCGCTCTATGGAAGTGAGTATTGATTTGTGTTTTTTTGAGGTGGTCAATGCACAGGAAACATAATCCCATCACAATCGCTCCGGCATATTCGAATTATGTGAACGGGACAGAAGTGGATTCAGACAAGCGCTGGCTGTACGTATCGGGGCAATGCGGCGTGCGAAAGGATGGGTCGATACCGGACGGTTTCGCGGATCAATGCGAGATTGCCCTCGACAATGTGATCGAGGTCCTCAAGTCGGCCGATATGGATGTCGAGGACATCGTCAAGGTGACGTTCTACATGTTGGACAGGGACCATCTGAAGGAGGCGAGAGAGATTCGGGACCGCAAGCTTCGGAACATTCCTGTCAGCTCAACGCTGATCCTTGTTTCCGGGATGATATTGCCCGAGTTCAAGATAGAGATTGAGTGCATCGCTGCCAGATGATCAGAAAAGAATTTACATGGATGATGGTTTCATGAGAAAGAACAGGAAGGTCATATTGACCTGCGCCATTACGGGATCCGTGCATACGCCTTCGATGTCGCCCCATCTGCCCATTACTCCAGAGCAGATCGCGGCGGCTTCGATCGGGGCCGCGCAGGCGGGCGCAACGATAGTCCATTTGCACGCCCGCGACCCGCAGGACGGCCGGCCTTCGCAGGATCCGGAGCTGTTTCGCCGCTTCTTGCCAACCATAAAGGCTGGTAGCGATGTCATTGTGAACATTACGACCGGCGGTTCGACGCGAATGGGTGTCGAGGAGCGTTTGCAGCCTGCTTTGCAGCTGAAGCCGGAAATCGCGTCCCTGAACATGGGTTCGATGAATTTCGGGCTTTATGAAATGCTGCAGCGGTTCAGGACCTTCGATTTTGAATGGGAACAGCCTTATCTGGCAGGGACTGACGACACGATCTTTCGCAATACCTTCAAGGACATTGGCTACATCCTCGAGTCCTGTGCCGGCAATGGTACGAAGTTTGAAGTCGAGTGCTATGACATCGGACATCTGTACACTGCTGCGCATTTTATCGACCGTGGCTATCTGAAGCCCCCTTTTCTGATTCAATCGGTCTTCGGGATCCGGGGTGGAATAGGCCATGAAGTCGAAGATTTGATGCACATGCGTCGTACTGCAGACCGGCTGTTCGGCGACGACTATCTATGGTCGGTATTAGGAGCCGGCCGCAGGCAGATTCCATTGGGCACGATCGCTGTCGCCAGCGGAGGCCATGTCAGGGTTGGCCTGGAAGACTCTCTTTGGGGCAAGGGTGGACAACTCTCCACGAATGCGGACCAGGTGAGCCAGATGCGCACCATTATCGAAGCGCTGTCGATGGAGGTCGCCAGTCCTGATGAAGCACGTGAAATGCTTCAGCTCAAGGGGGGAGGGCAAGTCGGATTCTGACGACGAATCAGGATCGATCGGCGGGGCACCAGACCGCCGATCGAGACGCTTCGCGATCCTGCTCCAGCCTCGGCATTCCCGTAAACTGTGTGATTTCAGTGAACGGCCTTCAGGCAGGGGAGTGACGGGCATGTCGGGTATTGTCACGGGGCATCTCAGATCCATCTATCTCGCCGGTTTCGATATCTTCCGGCCGGATGCCATCGCTCACGGCGAACAGCTCAAAATGCTGTGCAACAAGTATGGTTACGAGGGGCGGTATCCGCTCGACAAGCAGGTGCCGCGGAATCTGCCGCCGCAGGAGCAGGCCCGCTGGATTTGCCGGACCAATCTGGCATTGCTGAGCGAATGTGATCTGGTCATGGCCAATGTGAACCCGTTCCGTGGCGAGGAGCCCGATTCCGGCACGGTGTTCGAGGTGGGATATGCCGTGGCGCAGGGCAAGCCGGTATGGGTGTACACCAGCCGCTCCAGATCGCTGGTGGAACAGTTGGCCGTGCAGCGGCTGCCGGGCGGGCGCGGACATGTGGACAGCCTGGGCTATTCTGTCGAGGATTACGGCATGAATCTCAACCTGATGCTGGCCTGTTCCGTGAATGTGGTGATCGGCTCGGCGGAGGACTGTCTGCACGAAATTGATGTCCATGACGGGGCTGCGGGCCCGGATTCGCCGGCCGGTCCACGGCAGCCCGGTTCGTGTGAAATCCGGAGGCCGCCGCCGGGACGCAGCGAGGGCCGTGGCTCAGTCAGCGCGCTGCACATGAGGACTTCCGTGTTGCCAGCCGCCGTTCGCACCGTTCACTTCTTGCGGTTTTCGATGTCCTTCTGGGCCTGGTCGACCAAGTCTTCGCCTATGGTTTTCTTCCACTTGTCGAAGACGCTCTTGGTGGCGTCCACGAAGGCCTGGTGCTGTTCCGGCGTCAACGATGTGACGGTCACGCCGTGGCCTTCGATTTCCTGCAGCATGGAAGCGTCTTCCGGCGTCACGCCTTTGCGGGCAATGACGATTTCACGCTCGGCCGCTTCCTCGGCGGCTTCACGCACGATCTTGCGGTCTTCTTCCGTCCAGGATTCCCAGACCTGCTTGTTCACCACGAAGATCAGCGGATCGGCCACGTAGTTCCATAGCGTCAGATACTTCTGCCCGACATTGTGCAGCTTGGCGCCGGTGTAAATGGACAGCGGGTTTTCCTGGCCGTCGACGGCGCCGCTGGCCAGCGCCGGCTGCGCATCCGCCCAGCTCATTTGCGTGGGATTGGCACCCAGGGCGGTGTAGGTGTCGATGTAGAGGGGCGAGCCCACCACGCGCAGTTTCAGGCCCTTGAGATCGGCTGGCGCCTTGATTTCGTGCTTGGAGTTGCTGAGCTGGCGGTAGCCGTTCTCGCCCCATGCCAGTGGCACGACGCCGGCTTTTTCCAGACGGTCGAACAGTCGCTTGCCGACCTCGCCGTGGATCAGGGCGTCGATGGCGGCGTAATCGGGCATCAGGAAGGGCAGCGAGAACAGATTGAGTTCACGGATCTGCGGCGACCAGTTGATGGTGGAGCCGACGGCCATGTCGATGACGCCCTGCCGGATCGCGTTGAATTCGCGGGTCTGGTCGCCCTGAACGAGCGAGGTGCCTGGATAGATCTTGATGTTGATGCGGCCATCGGTGCGTTCGCGCACCAGATCGGACCAGATTTCCGCGCCCTGGCCCCACGGGAAAGTGGTGCCGACGACGATGGACAGCTTGTATTCCGACTTGTAGTTGCTTGCGGCAAATGCGGAAGGGGCAATGGCCAACGCCGCGACGGAGCAGGTGATGGCGCCCAGTAAAGCACGGATTTTCATGTCGATGTCTCCTTTGACGAAGTCTTCTTCAGAAGCCCAGGTAGCGCGGTAGCCACAGGGCCAGTTCAGGGAAAGCGATCAGCAGCATCAGCACGGCGAAGACGGCGACGAGCAGCCAGGTCACCCAACGCAGCGTGCTTTCTATGGGCACCAGCGCGATGCGGCAGGAAACCATCAGATTGACGGCCAGGGGCGGTGTGAACTGGCCCAGGGCGACCATGACGGTCAGGATCACGCCGAACCAGACGGGATCCCAGCCATAGGCGTTGGCGATGGGCATGAGCAGCGGCACGAAGATCAGGAAGATCGAAATGCCATCGAGAAACATGCCGACGATGGTGAGCAGCACGATGATGAGGGCCATCACGCCGTATTCGCCGATTCCGAGGCCGATGATGGCCTGGGTGATGGGGTCGATGATACTGAGCGTCGAGAGCGCCCAGGCGAATATGCCAGCCAGCGACACGACCAGCATGATGACGGCCGACAGCTCGGCTGCTTCGCGCAAGATGATGAATAGATCACGTATGCGGATCGTGCGATGTATCGCCATGCCGACGAACAGCCCATAGAACACGGCCACGACGGCGGCTTCAGTGGGGGTGAAGTAGCCCATGCGCATGCCGCCCAGGATGATCACCGGCGCAGCCAGGCCCCAGATGGCTTCATACAGACTGTGCCAGAAGGGTGGTCGGGGCAGTGCGCGTTCCGCCTGTCCCATGTTGTGATGGCGGGCCAGCAGCACGGCTGGCACGACGAGTGCGATACCGACCAGCACGCCCGGCACCAGGCCAGCGGCGAACAGGGCGGGAACCGAGGCCTGGGGCACCAGCACCGAATACACGATGAAGGCGATGGACGGCGGGATGAGGATGTCGGTGGCTGCTCCGGCGCCGACGATGGTGGCGGCATAGGGAGCGGGGTAGCCGGCGCGCTTCATGGCGCCGATCATGACGGCGCCCACGGCGGCCGCGCAAGCGGGGCCCGAACCGGAAATCCCGCCCAGGAACATCGCCACGGCGATGGTCACCAGAGGCAGCATGCCGGGCCCGCGTCCCACGATGGACACGGCGAAGTTGACCAGCCGGGAGGCCACGCCCGAACGGTCGAAGATCGAACCCACCAGCACGAACATGGGAATCGCCAGCAGGGGGTATTTGGCCAGGCCGGCGTAGAAGCTCTGCGGGACGGCCATCAGGCCGAACCACTGGGTGTCGAGATTGGACAGGACGATGGCGATGGCGCCTGAGATGCCCAGGGCGACGGCCACCGGCACGCCGATGGCCATCAGGACCAGGAAGCTGGCGAACAGCAGTGCTGCCGTCATTTCGGGCCCCGCATGAGGCGATGCAGCATGCCGGCCAGACGCAGCGTGATGATGGTGGCCAGGATGGGCACCCAGATGGAATACCACCAGGTCGGGATGCCGATTGCCGGTGAGGTATCCCCCCAGGTGTATTCATCGTAGACCATGCGCGCGGACAGAATGGCGAGCGCCAGAAAGAACAGTACCGAACAGAGGGTGGCGATGCGGGCCAGCAGGCGCCGGCGATTGTGCGGCCCCGCGTCGGCAAGGAATTCGATGCGGATGTGCTGGCTGCGCACGAAGGCCGTGGAGCCTGCTGTCATGGTCACGACGATCAGCAGGAAGATGGAGAACTCTTCCGTCCAGGCGAACGAGGTACTGGTAAGGTAGCGTACCAGCACATTGGCGAAGGTGATGAGCGCGAGCAGGGCCATGGCCAGTACGGAAACCCAGTCTTCAAGAACCAGGGGAATCTTGACGGCCGGCCGGCCGGGAGCCGGATCGGGCGCCTCCGGATCGGGTATGACTGGCGAGGTGGAATCGGGCATGTTGGGCGGCAAAGTCCTGGAACCGCCGTACATGCTATCGCTTCAAGCCGGTTTGCGCATTCGGTGCTTACCCTTCTGTTTTGGAGGGGTATTGATGGCGCGCGCCGGGATCGCGTTCCGGACGCAGGGCTCGTCCGCAGGGCGGCGTCGCGCCACTTGGTTCGGCGCTGCGCATTATCCGGAGTCCTTCAGTCCCCTTTCTTCCTGGATGATTTTTTTCCGGGCAGCGCCAGCATGGTGCCGCGGCAATCCGGCGAGCCGCACAGGCAGCGGTATTGTTCGCGCAGCTTCTTCGTCTTGCGTCCGTCTATCACCAGGGCGTAGTCGAAGAACAGTTCTTCGTCCTGTGCAATATCGCGCAGACTGTAGATATAGAGCCGGGTGCCGGCTTCGTTTTCGCGAGCTTCACAGTTGGGACTGCATGAATGATTGATCCAGCGGGCATCATTGCCGCGTTGGCCGCCATCGATGATCTTGCCGCTGCTGAGCGAGAAGAAGAAAGTGTGGTTGGGGTCGTCCGGACTGTAGGAAGGCAGCTCGTCGGCTTCTTCGGCAGTAATGCGGCGTCCACGGTATTCGAGAATGCAGGTTTCTTCCGGGATGTCGCAGGCCGCGAATACGCCCTTGCCATGCAGTGTGGAGGGGCGGACTTCGTGCCAGGGGGGGATGTTGCTACGTGACATGGATGGCGGCTCTCGGCGGACAAAAGCACTACACTTTACGCAATTTCCAAAAGAATTGACCAGAGGGTACACCGTGAACACCTCCGCAAGCACCGAGCCTGATCGGCTCGATGGCGCGCAACGCATGTTGCAGATACTCATCGATCTGGGTGTCGATACGATTTTCGGCTATCCGGGCGGGGCGGTCCTGCCTTTGTATGACGCGTTGTATTCCGAGCC